>Ga0247784_1000423_pt1 | contig 11554 bp, 12 predicted proteins | sample UWRJL169409R5_FD_179909 | JGI IMG/M metagenome (GOLD analysis project Ga0247784, IMG submission 179909) | Plant litter microbial communities from Arlington Agricultural Research Station in Wisconsin, United States - UWRJ-L169-409R-5 | ecosystem: Environmental > Terrestrial > Plant litter >...
GAATTCGTCGGGCTGGAGCAGTACACCAACCTGTTCGCCAGCGAACGCTGGTGGGTCGCGCTGAAGAACCTCGGCATCTTCGGCAGCCTGTTCATCTTCTTCGGCATGGCCATCGGCCTGCTGCTCGCGATCCTGCTCGACCAGAAGATCCGCGTCGAAGGCGTGCTGCGCACCGTCTACCTCTACCCGATGGCGCTGAGCTTCATCGTCACCGGCACCGCCTGGAAATGGATCCTGAACCCCGGTCTCGGCCTCGAGAAGGTCCTGCAGGGCTGGGGCTTCGAGAACTTCCACTTCAGCTGGCTGATCGACCCCGACATGGCGATCTACACCGTGGTCATCGCGGGCGTCTGGCAGAGCGCCGGTTTCGTGATGGCCCTGTTTCTCGCCGGGCTGCGCGGCATCGACGACTCGATCCTGAAGGCCGCGCAGATCGACGGCGCGAGCCTGCCGCGCATCTACTGGCGCATCATCATCCCGAGCCTGCGGCCGGTCTTCTTCAGCACGCTGATGGTGCTGAGCCACCTGGCGATCAAGAGCTTCGACCTGGTGATGGCGCTGACCGCCGGCGGCCCCGGCTACGCGACCGACATGCCCGCCACCTTCATGTACACGATGGCGTTCTCGCGCGGCCAGATCGGCCTGGGCGCGGCATCGGCCACGGTCATGCTGGCCACCGTGGCGGCACTGGTCGTGCCCTACCTGTATTCGGAACTGCGCGCCAAGCGCTGAGCGGCCGCTGAGAGAACAAGACATGGGAAACAAATTCAACTGGCACCGCGCGGCGCTGTGGTCCGTGCTGCTGCTGTTCGCGCTGGTCTTCCTGATGCCGATGTACGTGATGCTCACGACCTCGCTGAAGGACATGAACGAGGTGCGCGAGGGCAACCTGCTGTCGCTGCCCTCCGCGCCCAGCTTCGCCTCGTGGGCCAAGGCCTGGTCGAGCGCGTGCACCGGCATCGACTGCGGCGGCCTGAAGCCGTTCTTCTTCAACTCGGTGCTGATGGTGCTGCCGGCGGTGGCGGTGTCGACCACGCTCGGCGCGATCAACGGCTACGTGCTCAGCAAGTGGCGCTTCCGCGGCAGCGAGTTCATGTTCGCGATGATGCTGTTTGGCATGTTCATGCCGCTGCAGGTGGTGCTGCTGCCGATGTCGCAGGTGCTGGGCTGGTTCGGAATCGCGAGCTCGATCTGGGGCCTGGTGGCGGTGCACATCATCGCCGGCCTGCCGTCGACGACGCTGTTCTTCCGCAACTATTACGTCGGCCTGCCCGACGAGCTGATCAAGGCGGCGATGCTGGACGGCGCGGGCTTCTGGCGCATCTTCTGGCGCATCGTGCTGCCGCTGTCGACGCCGATCGTGGTCGTCACGCTGATCTGGCAGTTCACGAACATCTGGAACGACTTCCTGTTCGGCGTGGTGTTCTCCGGCGGCGCGTCGAAGCCGATCACGGTCGGCCTGAACAACCTGGCCAACACCTCGAGCGCGGTGAAGGAATACAACGTCGACATGGCGGCCGCGATGATCGCCGCGCTGCCGACGCTGTTCGTCTACATCGTCGCAGGCAAATACTTCGTGCGCGGCCTCACCGCCGGCGCCGTCAAGGGCTGACCGGCCCGGGCTTCAAAGAGAAAACGTCATGGGTGCACTTTCAATTCGCAACGTCCGCAAGAGCTACGGCCCGGTGGAGATCCTCAAGGGCATCGACATCGAGGTCGAGAACGGCGAGTTCCTGATCCTGGTCGGCCCGTCCGGCTGCGGCAAGAGCACGCTGCTGTCGATGATCGCCGGGCTGGACACGCCCACCTCGGGCAGCATCCACATCGCCGACCGCGACGTGACCTACGCGTTGCCGAAGGACCGCGACATCGCGATGGTGTTCCAGAGCTACGCGCTGTACCCGAACATGAACGTCGGGCAGAACATCGCGTTCGGCCTGGAGATGCGCAACGTGCCGAAGGCGCAGCGCCAGGAAGCGATCCAGCGCGTCTCGAAGATGCTGCAGATCGAGCACCTGCTGGACCGCAAGCCGGGCCAGCTGTCGGGCGGCCAGCGCCAGCGCGTCGCGATGGGCCGGGCGCTCGCGCGCAACCCGAAGCTGTTCCTGTTCGACGAGCCGCTGTCCAACCTGGACGCCAAGCTGCGCGTCGAGATGCGCGCCGAGATCAAGCTGCTGCACCAGCGCACCAAGACCACGACCGTCTACGTGACGCACGACCAGGTCGAGGCGATGACGCTGGGCGACCGCATCGCGGTGATGCGCGACGGCCTGGTGCAGCAGTTCGGCACGCCCGACGACATCTACTCGCGCCCGGCGACCCGCTTCGTGGCCGAGTTCATCGGCTCGCCGGCGATGAACATCATCGACAGCCAGCGCGCGGCCGACGGCCTGAGCGCGCAGGGCGTGGCGCTGCTGCTGAACGATGCGCAGCGCGGCGCGCTGCAGTCCACCAACGGCGCGGGCATCAGCTACGGGCTGCGGCCGGAGAGCCTGTCGTTCGACGACAAGGGCCTGCCGGGCACGATCAGCATGCTGGAGCCGACCGGGCCCGAAACCTACGCGATGGTCGAGACGGCGGTCGGCAAGCTGACCGCGCGCGTGGCCGGCAAGGTGCACCAGCATGTCGGCGACAGCGTGCACCTGCGCTGGCAGCCGGAAGACGCGCACCTGTTCGACGCGAAGAGCGAGCAGCGCGTGGTGGGGTGAGGGCCATGGGGTGATGTAGTCACCGTCCGCAGGGACGAAGCGAGGAGGCAGTGCATGACACCGATCATCGACTTCCGCTCACCCGACTTCCTGCGCCGGCACATCCTCCACACGATGTCGTTCTACGAGGGCCGCAGCCGCGACCCGAGTGGCGGCTTCTTCCACTTCTTCAAGGACGACGGCACGGTCTACGACCGCGAGACGCGCCACCTCGTCAGCAGCGCGCGCTTCGTGTTCAACCATGCGATGGCGGCGCGGCACTTCGGGCGGCCCGAGTGGCGCGAGGCCACGCGCCACGGGCTGCGCTTCCTGCGCGATGCGCACCGCGATGCCGACACCGGCGGCTACGCCTGGCAGGTGCGCTGGCACGGTGCCGGCGGCAACTACGGCGAGCGCGACGTGCTCGACGCGACCAACCACTGCGACGGCCTGGCGTTCGTGCTGCTGGCGCATGCGCAGGCGCTGATGGCCGGCATCGCGGACGCCCGGCTCGGCCTGCACGAGACCTTCGGGCTGATGGAGCAGCACTTCTGGGAGCCGGCGCACGGGCTGTACGCCGACGAGGCGAGCGCCGACTGGAAGCTCGCGCCCTCCCGTGGGCAGACCGTGAACATGCACGCCTGCGAGGCGATGCTGGCGGCCTTCGAGGCGACCGGCGAGTCGCGCTTCCTCGACCGGGCCGAGACGCTGGCGCGCTCGGTGACGCAGCGGCTCGCCGCGCTGGCGCACGGGCTGGTCTGGGCGCACTACCGGCTCGACTGGTCGATCGACCGGGAGCACGGCAGGGGCACCCTCTTCCGGCCCTGGGGCTTCCAGCCGGGGCACCACGCCGAATGGGCCAAGCTGCTGCTGATCCTCGACCGGCACCGGCCGAGCGACTGGCTGCTGCCGCGCGCGCGGGAGCTCTTTGCGGCAGCAACGCAGCACACCTGGGATGCGAAGCACGGCGGGCTGTTCCACGCCTTCGCACCGGACTTCAGCGTCTGCGACACCGACAAGCATTCCAGGGTGCAGGCGGAGACGCTGGCGGCGGCGGCGTGCCTGGCGGTGCGCACCGGCGAAGGCGGGTACTGGGATTGGTACGACCGGATCTGGGACCACAGCTGGGCGCATTTCGTCGACCACGAGCATGGCGCGTGGTACCGGATCCTGTCGCATGACAACCGCAAGTACAGCGACGAGAAGAGCCCGGCCGGCAAGACCGATCACCACACGATGGGCGCGTGCTACGCGGCGCTGCTGGCGATTGGCGGGTGAAGTCGGCGGGTGAAGTCGGCGGGTGAACTTGGCAGGTGAAGGGGCCCGCGGGCTACGAACTCAACGCCCGCCGCGCGGCATACGACAACGCGTCGACGACAGCCACCAGCGCGATCATCGCGAGCAGCACCGTGCAGGTCTCGTGCATCTGGAACAGGCCGAGGTGGAAGTACAGCATCTGGCCCAGGCCGCCGGCGCCCACCACGCCCAGCACCGCGGCGGCACGGATGTTGTTCTCCCAGCGGTACAGGCTGTACGACAGCAGTTGCGGCAGCACCTGCGGCAAGGTCGCCCACAGGAAGACGCGCAGGCGCCCGGTGCCGCGCACGCGCAGCGCGAGCGCCGGGCCGGCGGCCGCGTTCTCGATGCTCTCGGCGAACAGGCGACCCAGCACGCCGGTCGTGTGCAAGGCCAGCGCCAGGGTGCCGGGGAACGGGCCCAGCCCGGCCGCGATCAGCAGCAGCGAGGCCCACACCAGCTCGGGGATCGAACGCAGCGCGTTCAGCAGCAGGCGCGCTGCGCCGTGCACCGCGCGCGCCGCAGCGCCGCCGCGCGCACTCGCCGGCAAGGCCATGCACAGGCCGGCCCCTGCCGCGAGCACGGTGCCGAGCAAGGACATCGCCAGCGTCTCGCCCGCCGCGACCAGCGTGCGGCGCAGGAATGCTGGGGCGGTCTCCGGGGGAAAGAAGCTGGCGCCGAACGCCGCCAGCTTCGCCAGCTCGGCCGGCGCGAGGAACTCCCGCCAATGCAGGTCGAGCGTCGCGAAACTGGCCACCACCAGCGCCAGCACGCCGGCCAGCACCAGCAGCCCGCGCCGACGCGACGAACTCGGGGGTGGCAGCACGCGGGTCTCGCTCATCGCCGTCATCCCATCACCCGCCGCAACACCGCGCTCACGCGGTCGCTCAACCACACCAGCGCAACGAACACCATCAGGATGGCGCTCACTTCACTGCCCGCGAACACCTTCGTGGCGCTGTCGAGCAGCTGGCCCAGGCCGCCCGCACCGACGAAGCCCAGCACCACCGACGAGCGGATCGCGCACTCCCAGCGGTACACCGTGTAGCTGACCAGCTCGCCGGCGCATTCCGGCAACGCGCCGAACAGCAAGGCCTGCAACCGCCCGCTGCCGTTGCGCAGCAGCGCCTGCGTGGCGGCAGGGTCGCTGCTTTCCAGGAGGTCGGCATACACCTTGCCGAGCATGCCGCCGTAGGTGATCGCGATCGCCAGCACGCCCGAGGTCGGCCCCAGGCCCACCGCCCGCACGAACAACAGCGCCCACACCAGCTCGGGAATCGAGCGCAGCACCACCAGCACCCAGCGCACCACCTGCCGCAACGCCGTCGGCAGCGGCCGCATCGGCGCGGCCAGGCCGCTCAGGGACAGGCGCGCGGTCGACAGCAGCGCCAGCGGCACCGCCAGCAGCCACGCGAGCGCCAAGCCCGCGGTCGCGATCGCGACGGTGCGCCAGGTCTCGCGCAACAGCTCGGCCAGGAAATCGGCATCGTGCTTCGGCGGCACGAAATCGGAGACGAACTTCCAGGTCGCGCCGAGGCTGCGGGCGTCCAGCAAGGTCGCCGGGTTGAACTCGGTCCACACCAGCACCGGCCATGCCAGCACGGCCACCACCAGCAGCCACGACACCCTGCGCAGCAGCGCCGGGTCGTGCAGCGCGGCACCGGTCGGACGCACGGCCTGCGCCATCACCGGCACATGCTCTCGGGCAACGCGTCGGCAGCCGGCAGCGGATCGGCCGGCACGGCCTCCGGCAGCTCGCCGGCGTACAGCGCGCGCAAGCCCGCATCGTCCAGCCCGGCGGCCGGGCCGTCGTACACGCAGACGCCGGCCCGCAGCGCGACGATGCGCTCGAAGCGCTCGCGCGCCACGTCCACCTGGTGCAGGCTGCAGACCAGCGTGCGGCCGTCGCGCCGCGCAGCGCCGAGCAGCGCATCGATGACACCGCGCGCGCGGGTCGGGTCGAGCGCCGACAAGGGCTCGTCGACCAGCCACAGGCTCGCCTGCGACACCAGCGCGCGCGCCAGCCCGACGCGTTGCCGCTCGCCACCCGACAGGCGATCGACGCGCAGCCACAGCTTGTCGGCCAGGCCCACTTCGGCCAGCGCCGCCTGCGCGAGCCCCGCGTCGCGCGGGCTCCACAGCGTGCGCAGGCTCTGCAGCAGGCCCATCGCCGGCAAGCGCCCGGCCAGCACCGCGGTCACGACGCGCTGGCGCGGCGGCAGCGGCGGCACCTGCGGCGCGAGGAACAAGCGGCCGCGCAGCCGGCGCAGCTCACCGGTCGGCATGGCCCACGGATCGCGCCCGAACAGCGACACGCTGCCGCCCGCCGGTCGCACCGCGCAGGCAAGCGCCATCAGCAGGCTGGTCTTGCCCGCGCCCGACGCGCCGATCACCGCGACCTGCTCGCCTGCCGCGATGCGCAGGTCCAGCCCGCGCAACGCGAGGCCCGGCACGCCCGGTGCCGCCGGGGCCGACAGCGCACGCAGCTCCACGACCGCTGCAGCTTCGTTCACTTCAGCAGGCCGGCGTTCTCCGCCGCGGCCTTGATGCCGACGTAGTTCTCGGGCTTGGTCGAAACGAAACGGGTCGCGCGCTGCAGGCCCAGGATCTCCTTGCCTTCCGGCGTGGCCGGGTCGAGCGCGAGGAAGGCCTGCTGGATCTTGTTGCGCAGGTCGGCCGGCATGTCGGCATGCACCGTCCAGTTGTAGTCGTAGTAGGCCGGCGTCGTGAAGAACACCTTCACCTGGCTGGTGTCGACCTTCTTGTCGGCGACGAACTTCTCCCACACCGAGATGTTCAGCGCGCCGGCATCGACCTTGCCGCTGGCCACCGCCGCGATCGTCGCGTCGTGCGCGCCCGAGAAGCTGACGCGCTTCAGGTCGGCGTCGGGGTTGATCTTCGCGGCCAGCAGGAAGCTGCGCGGCATCAGGTGGCCCGAGGTGCTGGAGGCCGAGCCGAAGCTCAGCGTCTTGCCCTTCAGGTCTTCGAGCTTCGCGATGCCGCTCTGCGCATCGGTGATGAAGACCGAGCGGAAGCGCTCGTCTTCCTCGCGCTGCACCAGCGGGATCACCTTGCCGTTCGAGCGCACGCTCGCCTGCACGAAGGTGAAGCCGCCGAACCAGGCCAGGTCGATCTTGCGGTTGACCACCGTCTCGACGGCCGCGGCGTAGTCGGTCACCGGCGTCCACTCGACCTTCATGCCGAGCTTGGCCTCGAGGTACTTGCCGAGCGGCGCGAACTTGCGCGCCAGCTCGGTCGGCGATTCGTCGGGGATCGCGGTGACGCGCAGCACGCCGGGCGTGGCGGTCTGCGCCGCGGCGGTGCCGGCGATCAGCGCGAGCGAGAAGGTGGCGAGCAGGTGTTGGAGCGAGCGTTTCATCGGAGGGGTCCAGGGGTTCAGGAAAGGGAGGCGACGCGCCGCGCGAGTGCCGCGATGCCATCGGGTGAGAGGTCATCGGCCTCGACGCGCTGCGCCTGCCCGAGGCGTTCGAGCTGCCGACCTTGCGAGCGGGCATAGAGCGGATCGTAATGCTGGGCCATCAGCGCCTCGAACAAGGGCGGCAGCTCGCGCTGCAGCGCCCAGGCCTGCCAGCTTGCCAGCGTTTCCTTCGGCAGCAGTTCGCGCAGGCCGCCCAGCTTGTCGGCCAGGCGCTGCGGGTCGTCGCCCAGCCAGGCGTAGTCGCGCAGCAGGTAGGCGAGCCGCGCCTCGCGCGTCGCGGCGATCTCGACGACGGGGCTCTCCCGCAAGCGCTGCAGCAGCGGTTCGGGCACGGTGAGCCGGCCGATGCGGCGGCTCTCGGCCTCGACCCAGATGCGGCGCGACGGATCGAGCGCGTCGAGCGCGTGCAGCAGCTGCGTCTCGAAGCCCTTCTGCGACGGCTGCTCGGTGCCGGGCAGGTCGCCGAGCACCGAGCCGCGGTGCGCGGCCAGCGCCTCGAGGTCGAGCACCTGTTCGCCCTGCTGCGCCAAGGCATGCAGCACCCGCGTCTTCGCGCTGCCGGTCGGGCCGCACAGCACGCGCAGCGGCAGCGCCGGCGCGCGCGTGGCCAGTTCGGCGATCACGTGCGCGCGCCACGCCTTGTAGCCGCCCTTCAGCTGCTGCGCATCCCAGCCGACCAGCCGCAGCCAGTTGACGAAGCTGCCGCTGCGCATGCCGCCGCGCCAGCAGTAGAGCAGCGGGCGCCACTCGCGCGGCTTGTCGCGCATCAGCAGGTCGAGGTGGTCGGCGATGTTGCGCGCCACCATCGCGCCGCCGATCTTGCGGGCCTCGAAGGCGGACACCTGCACGTAGGTGGTGCCGACGATGCGGCGTTCGTCGTCGCTGAGCACCGGGCAGTTGATCGCGCCGGGGATGTGGTCGAGCGCGTACTCGGCCGGCGTGCGCACGTCGATCAGCACGCTGAAGGCGGGCAGGTCCTCGACCGTGGTGGGCTTGTGGCTCAAGGGGGTGCCCCCGGGCGCTTTTTGATCGACACTCCGACGATGACCGAACCCATTCGACTCACTTCCTTCTCGCATGGCGGTGGCTGCGGCTGCAAGATCGCACCGGGCGTGCTGGCCGACATCCTCGCGCGCGCCCCGCAGGGCCTGGTGCCGCCCGAGCTGATGGTGGGCACCGAGACCGCCGACGATGCGGCGGTCTACCGGCTGAACGATCAGCAGGCGCTGGTGGCCACCACCGACTTCTTCACGCCGATTGTCGACGACCCGCGCGACTTCGGCCGCATCGCGGCCACGAATGCGATCTCGGACATCTACGCGATGGGCGGCACGCCGATCATGGCGCTCGCGCTGGTCGGCATGCCGCTCGACAAGCTGCCGCCGGCGGTCATCGGCGCCATCCTCGAAGGTGGCGCGAGCATCTGCCGCGAGGCGGGCATCCCGATCGCCGGCGGCCATTCGATCGACGTGCTGGAGCCGATCTACGGGCTGGTCGCGCTCGGCCTGGTGCACCCGGACCGCGTGCGCCGCAATGCCGACGCCCGCGACGGCGACGTGCTGGTGCTGGGCAAGCCGCTGGGCGTCGGCATCCTGTCGGCCGCCTTGAAGAAGGGCCTGCTCGATGCGGCGGGGTATGCCGAGATGATCCGGCATACGACGCAGCTGAACCGCGTCGGCAGCGAACTGGGCGGGCTCGACGGCGTGCACGCGATGACCGACGTGACGGGCTTCGGGCTGGCCGGCCACCTGCTGGAGATGTGCCGCGGCTCGCGCCTCGCGGCCGAGCTGGACTTCTCCGCGCTGCCCTTGATCGAATCGGCCGCGATCCATGCCCGCAACGGCATCGCGACCGGCGCGTCGGCACGCAACTGGGCTGGCTATGGCGCCGACGTGACGCTCGCGCCCGAGCTGCAGCCGTGGCAGCAGGCGCTGCTGACCGATCCGCAGACCAGCGGCGGGCTGCTGGTGAGTTGCGCGCCGGAGGTGGCGGCAACGGTGCTGGGGCGTTTTCATGCCGCGGGGTTTGGACAGGCCGCGGTGATCGGGCGCATGCAGGCGGGGTCGCCGCGATTGGAGATCAGGGTCAGCACATCCCGTTTGCCCTGAGCACAAGAGGTCCTGAAGGGACCCGGCAGTTGCAAAGAAACTCCGCTCACCCTGAGCTTGTCGAAGGGTCGGACTGAGCTTGTCGAAGGCCTTGCGCGCGTCGGGCACAACCCTTCGACGGACGGGCCTTCGAGAGGCTCAGTCCCTGCTCAGGGCGAACGGAAGTGTGCCGGGGGGACGTGCATTGCTCATGCTGAATGGCCTTCTTGCGCTCCTGCAGACCTGATCCCGGAGCACATGTCTGAGGACGCCCGATTCATTTCCTCGATCGACACGGTGCGACTCGCTTTGCCGAACATTCCCTTGAGCTCGGTCACGGAGCGGTTTGCAACCAGGACGAGGTACTCACCCGGTGCCAGCTTCACGAACTCCACGCGATCACCTGCCGTGACCTGCATCGCGTTCCTGATCGTCTTGGGAATCGTGATCCGTCCCCGACTCGTCACAGTTGCAGCCACCATCGTCTTCTCCTGTCGAAGCGGGTTCAGTTCACCGCAAGTCCATCGAAGCCGCAAACCTCGACATCCACATCATCACCCCATCGCCTCGAACTTCTTCGCCAGGAAATCCACCAGCGCCCTCACCCGCCCCGGCACGAAGCGGCCGCTCGGCAGCAGCGCGTGCAGCGGGTAGGGTTCGGTCTCCCACTCGGGCAGCAGCGGCACCAGCGCGCCGCTGAGCAGTTCGCCGCGGATGTCGATCTGCGACTTCAGCAGCACGCCCACCCCTGCCACCGCCCATTCGCGGGCCAGCGAGGCATCGTCGACCGTGCGGTCGCCCTTGACCCGCACGTCGACCCAGCTGCCGTCGCGGCCGAAGCGCCAGGTGCGGAAGTTGCGCCCGCCGCGGTCGAAGGTCAGGCAGTTGTGCTGCTGGAGGTCTTGCGGAACCTGCGGCGCAGGGTGCCGGCGCAGGTAGTCGGGTGAGGCGCACAACACCGGCCGCGACGGCACCAGCAAGCGCGCGACCAGGCCCGAATCGGCCGGCGTGCCGTAGCGCAGTGCCAGGTCGACATCGTCGCGCACCACGTCCTTCGGGCGGTCGCCCACGCTGAGTGCCAGTTGCAGCCCGGGATGCGCCGCCAGGAATTCGCTGAACCACGGCAGCAGCGTCGTGCGCGTCAGGTCCGACGGCGCCGCGACGCGCAAGGTGCCGACCAGTGCACCGCGCTCTTCCGTCACCTGCGATTCACCCTCGGCCAGCAACTCGAAGGCCCGCGTCGCATAGCCGAGCAGCGTCTGCCCCTGCGCCGTCAGCCGCATCGCGCGCGTCGAGCGCTCGAACAGCCGCGTGCCGAGCTGCGTCTCCAGCCGCTTCAGCATCGCGCTGGCGGCGGCCGGCGTGATGCCGAGTGCCGCGGCGGCGGCCGTCAGCGAGCCGCCCCGCGCGGTCTGGATCAGCACGTCGAAATCCGCGATATTGTCAACTTTCATTTGAAATTGATACTTTCCGAGCAGCCTTATCAATCGATGGTTGCGATTCTAGAGTTCAGGCCTCACTCACTGGAAGCCCCATGAACCGCTCGCAGACTCCCCTCACCGTTGCGTCCACATCGATCGCCCGCGACGCAGCGGCGCGCCTGATCGACGCCGCCCGCGCCGCCTGCCGTGACATCGGCATCGAAGCCACCATCGCCATCACCGATGCCGGCGGTCACCTGAAGGCGCTGGACCGCACCGACAACGCCCCGTTCCTGACCGTCGACGTCGCGATCGACAAGGCCTGGACGGCCGCATCGTTCGGCCTAGGCACTCATGTGTGGAACGGCATCGTCAAGGACCCGGTCGTCGCGCAACTCGCGCACCGGCCGCGGCTGGTCGCAGTCGGCGGCGGCTGCCCGATCGTCCACGATGGCCGCGTCGTCGGCGGCATCGGCATCTCCGGCGGCAACGCGCTGCAGGACCAGCAGGCGGCCGAGGCGGCGCTGCAGGCCGTCGGCTTCGACATCGCGCCGGCGTGATCCCCATGACACCCCGTCGCCACCTCGCGTCGATCGCCCTGACGATGACCCTGTTCCACGCCCT
>Ga0247784_1000425_pt1 | contig 11479 bp, 9 predicted proteins | sample UWRJL169409R5_FD_179909 | JGI IMG/M metagenome (GOLD analysis project Ga0247784, IMG submission 179909) | Plant litter microbial communities from Arlington Agricultural Research Station in Wisconsin, United States - UWRJ-L169-409R-5 | ecosystem: Environmental > Terrestrial > Plant litter >...
TTATTTAAATAAATAATAAAATTATTTTTTTATATTTTAAGTTAAAACTATTAATCTTCAAAGTTAAATTTTAAATTGCAAATTAGTTTATTTATTATTTATAAATTTACAATTTATTACTTTTATCAGCCAAATATATTAAACAATGATTATTTTCTACTAATCATAAAGATATTGGAATTTTATATTTTATTTTTGGAATTTGATCAGGAATAGTAGGAACTTCTTTAAGAATATTAATTCGTTTAGAATTAGGAACAATTAATACTTTAATTGGGAATGATCAAATTTATAATATTATTGTCACAAGACATGCTTTTATTATAATTTTTTTTATAGTTATACCAATTATAATTGGAGGATTTGGAAACTGATTAGTTCCTTTAATGCTTGGAGCTCCTGATATAGCTTTTCCTCGAATAAATAATATAAGATTTTGATTGTTACCTCCTTCTTTATTTTTATTATTATTAAGAAGAATAGTAGAGTCAGGAACAGGAACAGGATGAACTGTTTATCCTCCTTTATCTTCAAATATTGCTCATTCTGGTGGTTCAGTTGATTTATCAATTTTTTCTTTACATTTGGCTGGAATTTCATCAATTTTAGGAGCAATTAATTTTATTACAACAATAATTAATATACAAACAAAAAAAATTAAATTTGATCAATTATCTCTATTTACATGATCAGTAATTATTACAGCAATTTTATTATTATTATCTTTACCTGTATTAGCAGGAGCTATTACTATATTATTAACAGATCGAAATTTAAATACTTCTTTTTTTGATCCAATAGGGGGAGGGGATCCAATTCTTTATCAGCATTTATTTTGATTTTTTGGACACCCAGAAGTTTATATTTTAATTTTACCAGGATTTGGAATAATTTCTCATATTATTTCTCAAGAAAGAGGAAAAAAAGAAACTTTTGGAATATTAGGAATAATTTATGCAATACTTTCAATTGGAATTTTAGGATTTATTGTTTGGGCTCATCATATGTTTACAATTGGGATAGACGTTGACACTCGAGCATATTTTACTTCAGCTACAATAATTATTGCTATTCCAACTGGAATTAAAATTTTTAGATGATTAGCAACAATACAAGGCTCACAATCTATTGATTCTCCTTCAATAATTTGAGCATTTGGGTTTGTATTTTTATTTACAGTAGGAGGAATTACTGGAGTAATTTTAGCTAATTCTTCAATTGATATTATACTTCATGATACTTATTATGTTGTTGCTCATTTTCATTATGTTTTATCAATAGGAGCTGTTTTTGCAATTTTAGGAAGATTTATCCATTGATATTCTTTATTTTTTGGATTAACTTTAAATAATTTATTATTAAAAATTCAATTTTTTATTATATTTATTGGTGTAAATTTAACATTTTTTCCTCAACATTTTTTAGGACTTTCAGGGATACCTCGACGATACTCAGATTACCCAGATTTGCTTACTTCATGAAATTTTTTTTCTTCGTTAGGTTCTACAATTTCTTTAATTAGAATTTTTTTGTTAATTCATATTATTTGAACAAGAATTTTAAAAAATCAACAAATTATTTTTCCTAATCAATTAAATTCTTCAGTTGAATGATTGCAATTAACCCCTCCTTCTGAACATAGATACAATGAAGCTCCTTTATTAATTAATTAATAATTTAACATATTTATTGTATTAAATTTAAAATTTGAAAAAAAAATATTAGCAAAAATAATTGTAATAAATTTAAGATTTATAGTTAAATTTTTTTATTTCAACTTGATTTAATTTAAATTTACAAAATAGAAATTCCCCAATTATAGAACAATTAATTTTTTTTCATGACTATACAATAGTTATTTTAATAATAATTATTTCATTAGTAGGATATTTAATAAATTTATTATTATTTAATTTATTTATAAATAAATATTTTTTATCTGGACAATTAATTGAAATCATTTGAACAGTATTTCCAGCTATAGTTTTATTATTTGTTGCTTTTCCATCTTTACAACTATTATATTTATTAGATGAAATTAATAATCCTTTAATTACTTTAAAAACAATTGGACATCAATGATATTGACAATATGAATATACAAATTTTTTAAATCTAGAATTTGATTCATACATAAAAAAAGGAAATAAATTAAGATTTCGTTTATTAAATGTTGATAATTATATTTTGTTTCCAAATAATTCTCAAATTCGAATTTTAACTACAGCAACTGATGTAATTCATTCTTGAACAATTCCTAGATTAGGAATTAAAATTGATGCTTCTCCTGGACGATTAAATCAAACTAATTTTTTTTTAAATCGATTAGGATTATTTTTTGGTCAATGCTCAGAAATTTGTGGAGCAAATCATTCTTTTATACCAATTATATTAGAAAGAACATCTTTAAAAAAATTTTTAAATTGAATTAAAAATAATTAATTTTATTGGCTTAAAAAGCATTAGTTTTTTAAACTAATTTTAATAAAATTTGTAGTTAAATTTATAATATTAATTTGTCAAATTAAAATATTACTCAGATAAAGCCTATTTTTTGATTAAATCTTTATTATTTTTTTTCTTTTATTAATATTATGTTATAGAGAAATTTAAGATTTCTATAAAAAATCATCATTTTCATTTAGTAAATTATAGGCCTTGACCTTTAACCGGTGCCTTAGGTCTATTAATTTTACTTTCAAGAATAGTAAAGATATTCCATAATAATGAAAATAATTACATTTTAATTACAGGAATTTTAATTATTTTATTAACAAAATTTCAATGATGACGAGATATAATTCGAGAAAGAACTTTTCAAGGTAATCATACTGAAAAAGTTTTACTTGGATTAAAATTTGGAATATTATTATTTATTGTTTCTGAAGTATTTTTTTTTATTTCTTTTTTTTGAGCATTTTTTCATTCAAGACTATCAACAACAATTGAGTTAGGATTATTCTGACCTCCCTTAGGAGTAATAATTTTTGATCCTTTTAAAATTCCATTATTAAATACAATTATTTTATTAACTTCTGGAATTTCAATCACTTGAGCTCATCATAGATTATTAAATAAAAATTATAGTCAATCTTTTTTAAGACTATTTTTAACAATTTTTTTAGGAATTTATTTTACTTTATTACAACTTTTAGAATACTTAGAGGCAGAATTTTCAATTACTGATTCTTCTTATGGGTCAACATTTTTTATAGCAACAGGATTTCATGGATTACATGTTTTAATTGGAACTTTATTTTTATTAGTTTGTTTTTTTCGACAAAATAATTTTCATTTTTCTAATTATCATCATTTTGGATTTGAAGCTGCTGCCTGATACTGACATTTTGTTGATGTAGTTTGATTATTTTTATTTATTTCTATTTATTGATGAGGAAGATAAAATTTTATTAGTATATTAGTACAAATAATTTCCAATTATTTAGTAATTTTAATTTAATAATTATATTTATTTTAATTTTTTTAATTAGTTTAATAGTAATAAAAATTTCTAGATTAATTTCTTTTAAAAAAATATTTGATTTTAAAAAAAATACTCCTTTTGAATGTGGATTTGACCCTATTTCTTCAGCTCGAATTCCTTTTTCTTTACAATTTTATATAATTATAATTATTTTTTTAATTTTTGATGTAGAATTAGTAATTTTAATTCCTATAATTAAAACTTTACAAATTTCAAATATTTTTAATTGAATAATTACAAGTATTATACTAATTATTATTTTATTATTAGGAATTTATTTTGAATGAATTCAAGGAGTTTTAAATTGATCTTTATAATAATATTAGTTAATTTATAATATTTAATTTGCATTTAAAAGATAAATAAAACCAATTAGAGGTATATTATTGTTAATAATATCATTTTTAATTTTTTTATTATAAAGCTTCTAACTTTATTATTAATAGTATTATATTTAGTTTAAAATAAAACTTTACTTTTTCATTGTAAAAATAAAACTACCTTAATATTTTCAATATAAAACTCTACTTAAGCTAAATTTATAAATTATAATAAAAGTTATTAAAAAAATATCTAATTAAAATATTTAAAAAATGTTTTAGAATTTTTGTTTTAGAATTTTTTAAAAAATTATTTAATTTTAAAATTAATAAAATTCTTATTATTAATTCTAATTGTCTTAATATAGATAAAGCAATAATTTTTTTAAATTAATCTCGAAATTTGTTTTTAATCCTAATATTAATATTGTTAGTCTACCTAAAATTAATAAACATTTTCTAATAAAATAAAAATTAATTAAAATATTTAATCGAATTAATAAATAAACACTTGCCGTTACTAAAATTGAAGAATGAAGATACTGGTATAAGGACAGCTATAGCTGTTGGTAATCAAGAAGAAAATGGAATTTGAACTCTTTTAATAATTGTTGCAATTAAAATAAATAATCCAATAATTATTATTTCATAATCTATTTTCATAAAATTTAAATAAAAAAGAAAGTTCATCTTCCATAATTTAATATTCATCTAATAGCTATTAATAATATTACATTTTTAATTCGATTTGATATCCCAGAATTGTAAGATTTAACATTTTTAAAAAAATTACTAAACAATAAGAAACAAGTTAATTCTTCTCATCCTAGTAAAATACTAATTAAATTTGGTCTAATAATCATTATTATTAAAAATACAAAAAGTAAAATTAATTAAATAAAACGAAAATTTATTGATATCTACTCTTTTCTATATAAAATTACTAAAAAAAAAGAAATAAATAATACAAAAGATATAAATAATAATCTTATTTAGTTAAATAAAAAAGTTATAATAATTGAACAAGAATTTAAAATAATAATTTCTTATTTTAAAATGTATACTAAATCTAAATAAAAATTTAATTAAAAAAATAAAGAGTTATTCTAATTAATATAAAATAATAAAATATAAAATTCTTTAATTTCACAAATTAATATTTTTATGAACTAAAAATTTATAATCAAAAAATAAAATATTCTCTTTTTAAAATAAATAAATTTAAAGGAGTTCAATGTAAAAAAATAATTAAAAATTCTCGAATTCTTCTATTTCTATAAGAAAATATTAAAGAAAATAAATTTCCATGTTGTCTAAATGAATATAAATATAAACAATATCTAGCTCTAAAAAAAGAAAAAAATATTAATAAAATAAATATAAAGTTTGATCAATTTAAAATTCTATTTAATAAACCAATTTCTCTTAATAAATTTAAAGAAGGGGGAGCTGATATATTTCTTGAACATAATAAAAATCATCATATTGATATTCTTGGTATTAAATTTAATATTCCTTTATTAATTATTATTCTTCGTCTTATAGATCGATCATAAGATAAATTTGATAAAAAAAATAACCCTGAAGAACATAACCCATGTCTAATTATTATTAAATAACAATTTAAAATTCTTCAATTTGAAAAATTAAAAATTGCAATTAAAATTAATCCTATATGAACAACAGAACTATAAGCAATTAAAGATTTAAAATCAACTTGTCAAAGACAATTTAATCTAATTAAAATTCTTCCAATTATTCTAACTCTTATTCAATAAATAGAAATTTTTATTAATCTTATATAAAAAAAAATAAAAATACGAATTAAACCATATCCTCCTAATTTTAATAAAACTCCTGCTAAAATTATTGAACCAAAAACAGGAGCTTCAACATGAGCTTTTGGTAATCATAAATGAACTAAAAATATAGGCATTTTTACTAAAAATGCAATAATTATTAATAAATAAAAAAAAATTCTAAAATTAAAATTGTATAAAAATATATTATAATTTAAATTTATTAAATTTTTATTTAAAAAAAAAATTCCTATTAATAAAGGTAAAGAAGCAAATAAAGTATAAAATAATAAATAAAATCCTGCTTGTAAACGTTCTGGTTGATATCCTCAACCTATAATTAAATAAAATGTAGGAATTAATCTTATTTCAAAAAATAAATAAAATATTAATAAATTTAAAGAAATAAATGAAATAATTAAAAAAATTAACAAAAAAAATAAAAAAAAAATAAATAAATTAAAATTTTTTTTAAAAAAATAAAATTTTTCTCTTGCTATTAATATTAAAGTACAAATTCAAAATCTTAATAAAATTATTCCAAAAGATAAAAAATCAAAATAATAATTATTTAATATTATTCCATAAATAGAAGGAATTATAAATATTAAAAATATTAAAGAAATTAATAATAACAAATCTTGAAATTCTCAATTTTTTTTTTTAAAAAAAAATAAAAATCTTAAAAAAAAAATAAATTTTAACATAAAAATCTATTTAATAATTGAAAATATGAATTTCCATAATTTCGAATTATTGAAATTAATAAAGATAATCCTAAAACTCCTTCACAAACTCTAAATCTTAAAAAAATTAATAAAAAAATAATTCAAATTTAAAAAAACTAAAAAATAAATATAACAATAAAAATATTATTAATATAATAAATTCTATTCTAATTAAATTTAATATTAATAATTTATAATTAAAAATAAATTTTAAAAATCCACAAAAAATAACAAATAAAATTATTAAAATAATTTAATTAAAATATTAGTTTTGTAAACTAAAAATCTAAAATAATTTTCTTTAATCTCCAAAATTAATATTTTAATAAACTAAAATTTAATATACAATATACAATATTTAATATTTTATTTAATATTTTTAAATTCTTTAATTTTTAATATTAGAAAAAATCCTTTATTTTTAATAATACTATTATGCTTACAAACTTTTATATCTGTATAATGTTAGGAAATTTATTAACAAATTTTTGATTTTCTTATATTTTATTTTTAGTTTTTATTGGAGGAATTTTAATTTTATTTACTTATATTATTTCTTTAATTAATTTTAAAAAAAATTATTTTAATAAAAATTTATTATGGTTTATTATATTTTTATTAATTATTATGTTTTTTTTTATTCAAAATATTACAAAATTATACAAAATTAATTATTTTATATTTAAAGACTATAATTTAATAAATTGATTTAAAATATTTACTTTTTCATTAAATATTTTAAATATATTTATAATTAATTTTTTATTTTTTATATTAATAATTACTATAAATTTTACAAAAAATTTTTTTGGACCTTTACGAATAAAATTTTAAATTTTACAAAATCAAATATACCAGTCTTTAATAAGATTACCTACCCCTAAAAATATTACTTATTTATGAAATTTTGGATCATTATTAGGAGTTTGCTTAATACTCCAAATTATTACAGGATTGTTTTTATCAATATCTTATACTCCTCATGTAATTTATGCTTTTAGAAGAGTTATAAAAATAATTATTGATAATCCTTTTTTAAGACTTATACAAGTTTCTCATACAAATGGAGCATCATTATTTTTTATTTGTATTTATATTCATATTGGCCGAGGATTATATTACCAATCTTACAAATTAATTTATACATGAATTATTGGAGTAGTTTTATTTTTTTTAACTATAATAACAGCTTTTTTAGGTTATGTTTTACCATGAGGGCAAATATCTTTTTGAGGTGCAATAGTAATTACAAATTTATTATCCACTATCCCTTATTTAGGAAATATTTTAGTAATTTGATTATGAGGAGGATTTTCAGTAAATAATATAACTTTAAATCGATTTTTTATTTTTCATTTTTTATTACCTTTTATTATTATTATTTTTTCAATAATTCATTTAATATTTTTACACTCTACTGGATCAAGGAATCCATTAGGATTAAAAAGAAATTTAAATAAAATTTCTTTTTTCTCTTATTTTATTTTTAAAGATTTATTAGGATTTTTATATATATTTTTAATTATTAGAATTTTAGTTTTATATTTTCCATATATATTAGGAGACCCTGATAATTTTTTACCTTCTAATCCTATATCTACTCCAATTCATATTCAGCCAGAATGGTATTTTTTATTTGCTTATGCAATTCTTCGTTCTATTCCTAATAAATTAGGAGGAACAATTGCTTTAATATTCTCAATTGTAATCTTATTTGTAATTCCTTTTTTTTCTTCAAATAAATTTAAAGGTTATGAATTTTATTTTTTTAATAAATATTCATTTTGAACTCTTACAATTACTGTAATTTTATTAACTTGAATTGGAATAAGAGTAATAACATATCCTTATATTTTAATTGGCCAATGTTTAACAGTTATTTATTTTTCATTATTTATTTTAAATCAATTAATTTTAAATTACTGAGATAAATTAAATTTTTAGAAATATATTTTAAATAAAAAATAAATATTTTGAAAATATTAGATAGAAATTTTTATAAAAAAATAAAAAGAAATTTTAGTATAATAAAAAAAATTAAATAATTTAAAGAAATAGGGAGATATTTTTTTCAAGTTAAATATATTAATAAATCATATCGGTATCGAGGAAATCTTGCTCGAATTCAAATATAAGAAAAAGAAATAAGTATAACTTTTAAAAAAAAAAATAGTGAATAAATATTTATTCCAAATATTATAAATCTAAATAGTATTCTTATAAATAAAATTCTTGAATACTCTGCTATAAAAATTAAAGCAAATCCTCCTCTTCCATATTCAGTATTAAATCCAGAAATTAATTCTGATTCTCCTTCTGCAAAATCAAAAGGAGACCGATTAGTTTCTGCTAAAAAAATTAATATTAAAATAAATAAAAAAAATAAATTTAAAAAATAAAAATCTAATTTAAATTGAAATAAATTAAAAAATTTTAAATTAAATCTTGATAATAAAAATAAAAATGAAAAAAAAATTAATACTAAACAAATTTCATAAGATAAAGTTTGAGCAATTGAACGAATTCTTCCTAATATAGAATAATTAGAATTTGAAGATCAGCCAGATAATATTGTTGAATAAACTCCTAATCTTATACATCTAATTAAAAATAAAAATCTTAAATTAAAAGAAATAAAAGAAAAAAATAAAGGAAATCTTAATCAAGTTATTAAAGAAATTACTAAAGCAACAATAGGAGAAAGATAATAAATTAAATATCTATAAAATAAAAGATTTACATTTTCTTTAGAAAATAATTTAATTGCATCACAAAATGGCTGTAATAACCCAATTAGCCCTGCTTTATTTGGTCCTTTTCGTAATTGTATATATCTTAATTCTTTTTGTTCTAATAATGATAAAAAAGAAACTCCAATTAGAATACAAATAATTATTAATAAAAATACAATAAAATTTATTATTATTAATAATCAATTAAAATATAATTTTATAAAATAATTAATCCTTTCGTACTAAATTATTTAAATATTTAAGATAGAAACCAACCTGGCTTACGCCGGTTTGAACTCAAATCATGTAAGAATTTAAAAGTCGAACAGACTTTTATTTTATACTTTTGCATATAAATAATTTCTTAATTCAACATCGAGGTCATAATCTTTTTTATTAATATGAACTTTATAAAAAAATTATGCTGTTATCCCTAAGGTAATTTAAATTTTTAATCATTTTTATGGATCAATTTATTTAAAATATTAATTTTTCAAAAAAAAGTTTTTTAAATTTTTTTATCACCCCAATAAAATAATTAAAATTTTTAATATAAATTAAAAATATATAAATATAAAAATCTATAGGGTCTTCTCGTCCCTAATTTAAATTTTAGTTTTTTAACTAAAAAATAAAATTATAAAAATATAAATAAATAGTTTATATTTCATTCAACCATTCATTCTAGATTTCAATTAAAAACCTAATGATTATGCTACCTTTGTACAGTTAAAATACTGCAGCCTTTTAAAATTTTCAATGGGCAGGTTAAATTTTTAAAATACTTTTCTAAAAACCATGTTTTTGATAAACATGTGAATATGTATATTTGCCGAATTCTTTATTTTTAATTTTAATAAAATTATACTAATTTTATCATTATTAATTTATCTTTAAATTAATTTAAATATTTTAATAAATTTTAAAAATTTTTAAATAATATATTAATTAATTTTAAATTATAAAATATTTTTTATTAAATTCTATTATTAAGAATAAAAAATAAATTTTTATTATTATTTTTATTTATAATAATAAAAGATTATCCCTTTATTATTTAAAAAAAATTTTTATTTAAATTATTAAATAAAGTATATAAAATAAAATATTATTTTTAAATTAAATTTATTTCTTAAAAAATTAAATATTTTATAAATCGAAAAACTTTTAATTTCTAGTTTAAAATTATTAATTATTATAACATATAAATTAAAATTAAAAACTAGCTCTTTATAATTTGAAAAAATTTAAATTTAAATTTTTATTTAATAAACCCTGATACACAAGGTACAAAATTTATATTTCTTTAAATTTTATAAATATTTTTTATTTTTCAATAAAAAATATAAAATTATTTTTTTAAATATTTTTAATAAAATATAAATTATTTTTATAAATATTTTTAAAAATATTTATTTTTTAAAATTCTAAAAATATTTTCCAATATTTTTACTATGTTACGACTTTTTTCATTTAATTGAAAGTGACGGGCAATATGTACTTATTTTAATTTTATATTCAAAAATTTAAATTTAAAATAAATTTACTATTAAATCCACCTTAAAAAAAATTTTTCAATTTTTTATTCATAAAATAAATATTTTTATTGTAATTCATTATCTTTCTTATTTATTTACTACATCTTGATTTGACATATTTAATTTTAAATTAATTAAAAAAATTTACTAAAATTAGATAAATTTTTGACAACGATATATAAATTATGAAAATAAGTAAAATTTATTGTGGATTATCAATTATAAAACAAATTCCTCTAATATAACAAAATACTGCCAAAATTTTTAATTTTTTAATAAAAGAAATATTATATTTTATTAAAAATTTATAATAATAGGGTATCTAATCCTAATTTTAGTTTTTTTATATTTTATTTAATTATTTAATTAAAATTTCACTTTAAATTAAAAAATAAAATAAATTTAAATATTTTAAAATTAAATAAATTTTTGAATAACCGCAATTGCTGGCACAAAATATATTATTTTATAAAATTATTAATTTTTTAATTAAAATTAAATAATTATAATTACTATTGTATACTTTTAAAAAAATTATATGTAATATTTTTATTATTTTAATTATAAAAAATAAACTTAAATTTTCTGCCTGAAAAAGGATTACTATGATATAGTAAATTATATTATTCTAAAAATATCAAAACTTCTTTTATGTTTTACATTATTTATATAAGCTAAATAAAGCTAATGAGTTCATACCTCATTTATTTTTATTAAATTTATGGTTTTATTTTCTAATAACCTTAGGAACTTTAATTTTAATTTCTTCAAATAATTGACTATCTTGTTAAATAGGATTAGGAATAAATTTAACACTTTATTTCTTTATTATTTAAAAAAACTAAAAAAAATCTAGAATCTTCATTAATTTATTTTTC
>Ga0247784_1000427_pt1 | contig 11441 bp, 7 predicted proteins | sample UWRJL169409R5_FD_179909 | JGI IMG/M metagenome (GOLD analysis project Ga0247784, IMG submission 179909) | Plant litter microbial communities from Arlington Agricultural Research Station in Wisconsin, United States - UWRJ-L169-409R-5 | ecosystem: Environmental > Terrestrial > Plant litter >...
CGGGTGCGGTGCCGGGATGTCGTCGGTCGACGGCGACACCACGTCGGCCGCCGCATTGGCAGCCTCGAGGCGGCGCGCCGAGCTGATCTCGTGCTCGGCCAGGCGCTCCAGCAGCTCCGGTGCGGCGGGCTTCAGGAAGCCTGCAGCGAACTGGTGCAGCAGGCGGCGCACTTCTTCGGCCGAATCGACGAACAGGCGGGCTTCGTCGGTCGTGCCGACGCCGATCGCCTGCGAACGCATCAGTGCGTGCTCGAGCAGGCGCGACAGGTGCGACAGCTCGCTGAAGCCCACCGTGGCCGAACTGCCGGCCAGCGAATGCGCCAGCGCGATCGGCATTTCGCCGACCGGGCGGTGCAGCTCCATGGCCCACTCGGCGACCTCGGTCGTCAGGCGGCGCGACAGCTCGTCGGCTTCGTTCAGGTAGATGTTGAACAGCGGGATGCCGATGCGCAGCGGGCCGACGATCTTGACCTGGTCGTCATCGGACAGCGGCGCCGTTGCGGCCTCTTCGGTCGGCTCGGCGCTGGCCGCAGGCGTCGGCAACAGCTCGGACACCATCGGTGCGGCTTCGACGACCGGCGCGCTGCCGAAGAAGTCGTCGCCCAGGTCGAGTTCGATCAGCTCGACCGAATCGGCGGACAGCAGCTGCGGCTCGGTGCTTTCGGCGACCGGCATCGGTTCCAGCACGGTGTCGATCGGCGCGGACGAGCCGAGCTGGTCGAGCATCGAGGTGTCGGGCAGTTCGAAGCTCGGCAGGTTGCCGGCCGGCGCGACGGTGGCCGCCGGGGCGTCGTCGAACGCACCGAGGTCCAGGTCGAACGACAGGTCGGCCATCGGCAGCGGCGCGGACACCGGGGGCACCACGGGCGCGACCGGCGGCGGCGCGACCGGGCGTGCCACCGGCGGCAGTGCGCCGAGCGGAGCCGGCTTCGACACCGGCGCGGTGACGACCGGCGCGGCAGGCACCGGCTTGGCGGCCGCGGCGTCGCCGAACGACAGCGACATCAGCGACACCGGCGAGGTGGCGCCGACCTTGATCGGCGGCACCGGATCGCCACGGCCCAGCGCCTCGGCGGCGACCTTCACCGCTGCGGCATGGAAGCCTGAGACGTTCTGTGCGGCGATCGCGTCGACCCACTTCGCGAAGTAGGCGAGCGCTTCATTGGAGAAATTCAGCAGCGTCGGGTCGGCGGCCTTCTGGCCGGCCAGCCAGGTGTTGTAGACCTGCTCGCAGGCCCACGCGGCATCGCCGAAATCCTTCAGCCCGACCATGCGCGAGCTGCCCTTCAGCGTGTGGAACGCGCGGCGCACGGTGGTCTGCTGCTCGACGTCGGCGCTGGCATGCGCCAGGCTCTTCAACGCCGTCCCGGCGGTCTCGATCACCTCGCGCGCTTCCTCGAGGAAGATCTCGCGCATCTCGGGATCGTCGCCGAGGTCGGTGGCCGTGCCGGCCGGTGCCGTCGACAGTGCCGGCTGCACCTTGGCCGGCGCGGCCTCGGGCATGTCGAGCACCGGGTCGGTGGCAGTGTGGACGAAGTCCGACAGCGCCTCGGACAGCTGTTCGCGCGCGGCCGCCACCTCTTCGGTGTTGTGCGAATGCGCGATCGCGTCCTTGGCATGCTCGACGGCGGCGACCAGCTCGGGCTGCTCCGCAGCCTGCGCTTCGTGCGACAGCAGGTCGAGGTCACGCGTGACTTCGTCGAGCGGCACGTGGTCGCTGGCCGCAGTCAGCGACAGCGACTGGGCCTGTTCGATCAGGCGCGGCTCGACCGGTGCCGGCGCATGCGCCAGCGCGAGGTTCGAGGCCTGGCGCGCCGCGGCGCTGCGGCCCATCAGCGGGCTCAGCGTGCCGGACTTGGCATCGAACACGAACAGCGACTTCGCCATCTGCGGCTGCACGCTGAGCATGTCGATCAGGAAGCCGAGCGCGCCCAGGTTGCCGGCCAGCCGGTCGAACGTGCCCGACTGGACGACCAGCTGCGGGTCGACCTCGGTCGTGATCATGCCGTCGACGTCTTCGCGCATGCGCAGCACGGCATGCGAGGCCTGGTCCATGCCCAGCACCGACAGCACGCCGCGCATCGCGGACAGCTGGTTCGGCACCGGCATCAGCAGCTCGCGCTGCGCCGGGTTGCGGAAGAACTGGTCGATCGACTTCTCGGCCTCGGACAACGAGGCGCGCAGTTCCTGCACGACGCTGCCCATGGTCTGGCGGTCGGAGACCCGGCGGTACAGCTCCTCCATCCACGCTTCGAGCGGGTCGGGGGTGTTGCCGGCACGCACCGAGGCCACGCGCTGCGCCAGCCGGCGCACACGGGCCGCCTGCTCGGGGTGGTCGAAATCGGCGTCCTCGAGCGAGGCTTCGAGGTACAGCACGCTGGTCGCGACTTCCATCGCGAGCGCGGCTTCGGGTGCGGCATTGGCCTGCTGCGTCTGGACGACGGCCTGCTGGATCTCGTCGGCCAGCAGCTCGCCGCTCGGGTACAGCCGCTTGACCGAATCGCCGACCAGCGAGAACTGCTCGGCCAGCCCGCTCATGCGGTGCATTTCGCCGCCGGCCACCGACGACCAGGCGTCCTTGGCGGTCGCGACGCGCTTGCGCGCCTGCACGATCAGCGCCGGATCGAACCGGCCGAGGCGGCTGGTGTCGTAGTCGACCGGCAGGTGCTGCGCGAGGCCGTAGGCCTGGCGGACCGCGGCCAGGCGCGGCGTCTTGCGGCCGTCACCGGGCGAGGCGCTTTGCGCGCAGAAGAACAGCAGGTCTTGCGCGAGGCGCTCGGAGACGTCGGGCTGGCCGCGCTCCAGCGTGCGCAGTTGCGCGAGCAGCCGCGAGGCCACGCGCTTGGTGTGCACGTCGCCCTTCAGCAGGCCGTTGGCCTGGCCTTCGAAGAAGGCGGCCGCGAGCTTCCACAGCGTGGAATGGGTCAGGTCGGACGCCTGCTCACCGAGGCCGGCGCAGATGTCGCTCATGCGCTGCACGGCCGGCATCGGCTCGCCGCGCATGATCAGCAGCAGCTGGCGCTCCATCAGGCCGCGGGCGATCGAATCGGGGGCGCGCGGCTTGACCGAGGTGTCGGTGGGCAGCTCGCGCCAGCGCCAGTCGATGTTCCACAGGTCGGCGGGGTGCACGCGCTCGGCACCGGCCAGCGTCTGCACGGCCTGGTACTGCGGGAACAGCCCGAGCGGCGAGACCGGCTTGTCAGCCAGCAGGCGCTGCAGGTAGTCGAGCAGCGCGAACGAGGCGCGCTCAATGGTGTCGACCTCGGCCGACGTGAGCTTCTGCGGCTTCGCGACGAAGCGCTGCACCGCCGCCTCGCTGGCGGCCAGCAGGCGTGCGACGGCCGGCAGGCCGACCAGCTCGAGCGCACCGACGCCCTGGTGGATCTGTTGCCGCGCGGTGCGCAGCACCGACGGATCGACGCTGTCGACGTCGGAGCCGCTGTTCGCCTCGGCTTCCTTCACATAGCGGCGCAGCGCCTTGTGGGCCGTGTCCAGGGACTTGCGCAGTTCATCGTGAACCCACGCGAGCGCGCTGAGGTCGTCTGTGGTCTCACTCATGGTGTCGCTCATCGTCGCGTTGGGGGCGGTGGCAATCCATCTGCCTGTGTGGGGTGAAGGGCTGCGGCCCGATCAGGGCCGCAGGCAACACACTAGCTCAAGCGATCTTGAACCGTGCAACCGATTGCTTCAGTTCCTCGGCCGTCCGGGACAGCTCGCGCACCATCTGCGCGGTGGAACGGGTACCTTCACCGGTCTGCTCGGTCACCGCGAAAATGTGCTGGATGTTCGCCGCCACCACGTTGGCCGATTCGGCTTCTCGCGATGCCTGGCTCGAAATGTGCGCAATCAGGTCGGCAAGCTGGCGTGACACGCGGTCGATGTCGCCCAGTGCGTTACCTGCCGCGTCAGACAGCCGGGTTCCTTCCACCACGCCCTGCGTCGAGCGTTCCATGGCGGCCGCAGCATCCTGGGTGTCGGTCTGAATGGTCTTCACCAGGGCCGCGATCTGCCGCGTGGCGTCGCCGGAGCGTTCTGCCAGCCGTTGCACTTCTTCCGCAACCACCGAGAAGCCTCGACCCGCTTCACCGGCCGATGCGGCCTGGATGGCGGCGTTCAGTGCCAGCACGTTGGTCTGTTCGGTAATGTCCGAGATCAGTTCGGTGATTTCGCCAATTTCCTGCGACGACTCGCCCAGCCGCTTGATCCGCTTGGAGGTTTCCTGGATCTGGTCGCGGATCGAGTTCATGCCGCCGATCGTGTTCTGCACCGCGGTCAGGCCGGTCTCGGCAGCCTGCAGCGATTGACGCGCCACCTGGGCCGTCTGCTGCGCCTGGCTCGACACGTCGTTGATTCGGCCTGCCATCTGCAGCACCGACTCGCCGGTTTCTCGAATCTCGCGCAGCTGTTCGTCGGAGGCGGCCAGCAGTTCGGTCGACGTGGCTTCCACCTGCTGCGTCGTTTCGGTCACCCGACCCACCGTGCCCTGCACCTGCGACACCAGCGTGCGCAGCTCTTCCACCGTGTAGTTCACCGAGTCGGCGATGGCGCCCGTGATGTCTTCCGTCACGGTCGCCTGCTGCGTCAGGTCGCCTTCAGCAACCGTCTGCAATTCATTCATCAGCCGCAGAATGGCCGCCTGGTTCGCGTCGTTGACGCGCTTGGCTTCCTGTTCCTGGCGTTCGGCTTCGAGTCGCTGGTTTTCGGCGAGCGCGGCACGTTGCGCCTGGTCTCGCACATACAGCTGCAGGAAGCCCGCGCCGCCGAGGGCCAGCACGACGGCCGACAGCACCAGCAGGCCGAGGTTCACGACGTTGAAGCCGGTGACGGTCGACAGGCGGTCCTGCACCGTTTCCAGGCCCTTGCGCAGCGGTTCGCTGTCGCCAATGATCGCGGACTGCGCTTCACGGGCCGACACCAGGCCTTGCAGGTTGCCCAGAATCGAGCTGGCCTGGGTACGCGTCTCTTCGTACTGCTTCAGCAGCGCGGTCAGGCGCTCCTTGGTCTGCGGGTCCTTGGTGCCCGGCAGGCGCAGTTCGGCGTTGCCGTTCGACAGGCCGTCGGCGATTTCGCGGAACGAGTTCAGGTCCTTGCCCAGCAGGAACACGGCCTCGGGGCTCACGCCTTCCATCGTCAGGAATTCGTTGGCCGACTTGCCGATGCGCTGGGTCAGCATCACGAGCTGGCCGACCGCCGACAGCTCTGCCGGCGAGGCTTCCTGCTGCAGCTTCAGCGACGACACCGTCTCGGCGATTTCCAGCAGGTCGGACGACTGGCGGTTGATCGCGCGAAGCGCCTGGCCGACCTGCGTCAGGATCTTCTGCTGTTGCAGCACGGTGTTCGCGTTCTTCTCGGCGCGGTCGACCAGCGGCAGCAGCGGTTCCAGCGTGTCCTGCACGACGCCCGGCGCCGCGTCGACGTTCGCATCGCCCTTGGCCAGGCCGCGCACGTTGCGCGCCAGCACCTCGGTACTTTCCTTCACCTCGGGGAAGGCCTGCGCGCTGCCGATCAGGGCCTGCGACACCGACTTCGCCAGACGCTGCGACTGCATCAGCGCCTGACCGGAGTAACCCACCTGGGCGGCGCCCTTGTTGGCCTGGTTCAGCGAGCTGATGGTCATGCCGACCAGGCCGATCAGGCCGATCAGCACCATCGCGCCCAGCAGGCGCTGCTGCTGCCCGACCGGCCGGTTGCCGATCAGCGGCACGCCGGTGCCCGACATCAGCGCGGCGTTGTCGCCGCTCGGCAAGCGGGTTTCGGAGAAGTCGGCGATCTCGGACGGCGCGGCCTCCGAAATGATCGACGAGTCGAGGTTCACCGTGTTGGCGCCGCCATCGGGCCGCCCATCGTCGTGCAGGTCGAGGCCGGCCACGTCGTCCAGCGCAACGGCACCGTCGGCGCCATATGCGTCGTCACGGCCTTTGCCCTTGCCTTTGATTTTGTTCAGGAAGCTCATAGGTGCCTCGTTGCGTCGTCTTGGGTAATGCAGTCAGGAGGGCCGGCGCGCATCGCGCCTCAGCCTGCGATCTTCAGGAAAGCGGCCTCGGTGGCCAGCTGTGCCAGGTTCAGTTCGCGCCAGAGGCGGTTGCCTTCGTCGCGGTAATGCGTGCCGACGAAGGCCGGCTTGACCTGTCCGTCGTCGGGTTCGGGCTTCAACTGCTGCAGGTTGCGCAGGCCGGCGAGCCGGTCCACCAGCACCGCGCAGTTGATGTTCAGATCGTTGTTGAACGCGACGAACCAGGACTGCTCGCGCACCGGCTCGTTGCCGCGCACACCCAGGAAGCCCGCCAGGTCGACGACCCCGTGGAGCCGGCCGCGCAGGTTGGCCACGCCCATGAACCAGCGGCTCGTGTAGGGCACGGGCATCGCCGGCGCGAACGGGAAGATTTCGCCGGCTTCCTGCAGCGGAAACAGGAACCCGTGGCTGCCGCACTCGACGGCCAGCCAGGCGCTGCCGCGCTCTTGCGTACGCGCCGCCTGCAGCCTTTCGGCCAGGCGACTTTGCAGCTCGCGCAATGCTTCCTTGTTGGCCATTCAGTTCTCTGCCTGCGGGGCGACGTGTGACGGTGAGGTGATGGAAACGGTACCGATGGCGTTCAGTCGAACGCGCGGATCTTGGACACCAGCTCGTCGGCATCGACGGGCTTGACGATGTAGTCGCGTGCGCCCTGGCGCATGCCCCACACCTTGTCGGTTTCCTGGTTCTTGCTGGTGCACATGATCACCGGCACGTCGGTGAAGCGCGGGTCGCGCGTGATCGCACGGGTCAGCTGGAAGCCGTTCTGCCCGGGCATCACGACGTCCATCAGGATCAGGTCGGGCTTCTCCTCGCCCAGCCGGCGCATCGCGTCTTCGCCGTTCTCGGCAGTTCGCACCGCGTAGCCGCGCTTGGTCAGCAGCTCCGACAGGTAGTGCAGTTCGGTCTTCGAATCGTCGACCAACAGAATTTTCTGAATCGCCATCGTCTTACTCCTTCAACTCTTGCAGGGCAACACCGGAGGCCGCGTCAGGCGCGGGCCGGCCGGTGCTGTGCCACGGCTTGCAGCAACTGGTCTTTGGTGAACGGCTTCGTGAGGTAGTCCTCCGAGCCGACCATCCGGCCGCGCGCCTTGTCGAACAGGCCGTCCTTGGAGGACAGCATGATCACCGGCACATCGGCAAATTTGGCGTTTCGCTTGATGATGGCGCAGGTCTGATACCCATCCAGGCGCGGCATCAGGATGTCGCAGAAAATCAGGTCGGGTGCGTGATCGTTGACCTTGGACAGCGCGTCGAAACCGTCTTCCGCGAGCAGCACGGTGTGGCCGCCCTGCTTCAGGAAGATCTCCGCGCTGCGGCGAATCGTGTTGCTGTCGTCGATCACCAGCACCTTGATGCCTGCGATGGCTTCATTGCTCACCGAGAATCCCCTCAATGACTGAAAGCGGCCGTGGCACTTGCCCGGCACGCCATGTAAGAGCCTCAGCGACCATCAGATCTGGACCATTTCGAAATCTTCCTTGCGTGCGCCACATTCCGGGCAGGTCCAGTTCATGGGTACTGCTTCCCATGCGGTGCCCGGTGCAATACCGTGTTCAGGATCGCCCGCGGCCTCGTCGTATATCCAGCCACAGATCAGGCACATCCAGGTTCGGGTACCGCTGAGGTCATTGCTCACTTTGTTTTTGTCGCATCACTACAATGAGAAAAGATTGTAGCGACGCAGATTGACAAAAATACATTGATTTCTAGGCACCTACGCCACATTCCTCACATTTTTCTAGAAGTCAGTGCCGGCACCCGCGGCTCGTCTTCACCTTTCCCGACGGACTTCCAATGACCCCAGACGCCCCCTCCGCGGACCCCCAGGCCGACCCGAACCAGGAAGCGCCCGCACCCGCCTGCGTGATGACCTTCAACGCAAGCGACCCGAGCGGCGCCGGCGGCCTGGCCGGCGATGTCGCGACGATCGCGGCGATGGGCGCGCATGCGCTGCCGGTGGTCACCTCGATCGTGCTGCGCGACACCGCCGAGGTGTTCGACCACAGCGCGATCGACTCCGACGTCGTCGTCGAGCAGGCCCGCAGCATCCTCGAAGACGTCAGCATCGCCGCCTGGAAGGTCGGCTTCCTCGGCTCCGCCGAGGGTGTCAGCGCGGTGGCCGAGGTGCTGTCCGACTACCCCGAGGTGCCGCTGGTCGCCTACATGCCCAACCTGTCGTGGCTCGAGGAAGACGACCAGCAGGCCTACCTCGACGCGTTCCGCGAGCTGGTGCTGCCGCAGACCGAGGTGCTGGTCGGCAGCCACCAGACGCTGACCGATTTCCTGCTGCCCGAATGGAGCAGCGAGCGCCCGGCCTCGCCGCGCGAGCTCGCGGTGGCGGCGGCGCAGCACGGCACGCGCTTCGTGCTGGTCACCAGCGTGCCGCTGCCCGATCAGTTCATGGACAACGTGCTGGCCTCGCCGCAGGGCGCGATCACCGGCGAGAAGTTCGAGCGCTTCGAGGTCAGCTTCGTCGGCGCGGGCGACACGCTCTCGTCGGCGCTGGCGGCATTGCTGGCCGCCGGCAGCGAGCTGCATGCGGCGGTCGGCGAATCGCTCGCCTTCCTCGACCAGGCGCTGGACGCCGGCTTCCGCCCCGGCATGGGCAACGTGATCCCCGACCGCTTCTTCTGGGCGCTGCCGCCAGGTGAAGAAGGCGAAGAGGGCGAGGCCGCCGCGGCCGCCGCCAACGACGAAGAGGCCCCGAAAGACCCGCGACATGTCCACTGAGAAGAAGAGCAACGAAGCCCTGTTCGAACGCGCCCGCCGCGTGATCCCCGGCGGCGTCAATTCGCCGGTGCGGGCGTTCCGTGCGGTCGGCGGCACGCCGCGCTTCATCGCGCGCGCGCAGGGCGCGTACATGCATGACGCCGAGGGCAGGCGCTACATCGACTACATCGGCTCCTGGGGGCCGATGATCCTCGGCCACGGCCACCCGGCGGTGCTCGAGGCGGTCCAGAAGGCCGCGCTCGACGGCTTCTCGTTCGGCGCGCCCACCGAGCGCGAGATCGAGCTCGCCGAAGAGATCCTGAAGCTCGTGCCGAGCATGGAGCAGATCCGCCTCGTCAGCTCCGGCACCGAGGCCGCGATGAGCGCGATCCGGCTGGCGCGCGGCGCCACCGGCCGCAACCGGATCGTCAAGTTCGAAGGCTGCTACCACGGCCATGCCGATGCGCTGCTCGTGAAGGCCGGTTCGGGCCTCGCGACCTTCGGCAACCCGACCAGTGCCGGCGTGCCGGCCGAGGTGGTGCAGCACACGATGGTGCTCGAGTACAACCACCTGACGCAGCTCGAGGAGGCCTTCGGCCTGCACGGCAGCGACATCGCCTGCGTGATGATCGAGCCGATCGCCGGCAACATGAACTTCGTGCGCACGCAGCTGCCCTTCATGAAGCGGCTGCGCGAGCTGTGCACGCAGCACGGTGCGCTGCTGGTGTTCGACGAGGTGATGACCGGCTTCCGCGTCGGCCTGCACGGTGCGCAAGGCCTGTACGCCCGCGCGCTGCCGGGCTTCGAGCCCGACCTCAGCGTGTTCGGCAAGGTGATCGGCGGCGGCATGCCGCTGGCGGCCTTCGGCGGCAAGCGCGCGGTGATGGAGCAGCTCGCGCCGCTCGGTCCGGTCTACCAGGCCGGCACGCTGTCGGGCAACCCGGTGGCCACCGCCTGTGGCCTGGCCACGCTGCGCGAGATCCAGCGCCCCGGCTTCTTCGAGGCGCTGTCGGCGCGCACCCGCAGCCTGGTCGACGGGCTGGCCGCGGTCGCCCGCGACAACGGCGTGCCGTGGTCGACCGACTGCGAAGGCGGCATGTTCGGCTTCTTCCTCGCCGACACGCTGCCGCAGAACTACGCCACCGTGATGGCCACCGACAAGGAGCGCTTCAACCGCTTCTTCCACGGCCTGCTGGACCACGGCGTCTACATCGCGCCGGCACTGTACGAAGCCGGTTTCGTCAGCGCGGCCCACACGGCCGACGACATCGCCGAGACGATTGCCGCGGCACGATCCGTGCTGAAGTGAAGGCATGCACATCCACATCCTGGGCATCTGCGGCACCTTCATGGGCGGCATTGCCGCGCTCGCGCGCGAGGGCGGTCACCGCGTCACCGGCTGCGACGCCGGCGTCTACCCGCCGATGAGCGACCAGTTGCGCGCGCTCGACATCGAGCTGATCGAAGGCTGGGGCGCCGACCAGCTGAAGCTCGCGCCCGACCTGTTCGTCGTCGGCAACGTGGTCTCGCGCGGCAACGAGCTGATGGAGGCCATCCTCGACGCCGGCCTGCCGTACACCAGCGGGCCGCAGTGGCTGGCCGAGAACGTGCTGCAGGGCCGCCATGTGCTGGCGGTTGCCGGCACGCACGGCAAGACCAGCACCACCTCGATGCTGGCCTGGGTGCTGGAGCAGGCCGGGCTGAAGCCGGGCTTCCTGGTGGGCGGCGTGCCGCAGAACTTCGGGGTCTCCGCCAGGCTCGGCGAGGGCAAGCCCTTCGTGATCGAAGCCGACGAGTACGACACCGCGTTCTTCGACAAGCGCAGCAAGTTCGTGCATTACCGCCCGCGCACCGCGGTGCTGAACAACCTCGAGTTCGACCACGCCGACATCTTCCCGGACCTCGGGGCGATCGAGACCCAGTTCCACCACCTGGTGCGCACGGTGCCGGCCGCCGGGCGGCTGGTCGTCAATGCGCGCGAGGAATCGCTGCAGCGCGTGCTGGCGCGCGGCTGCTGGAGCGAGGTGGTGCGCTTCGGCGCACGCAAGGAGACCCCCGGCGCGCTGCGCGCGCGCGGCGAACCGCACGTGTTCGACGTGCTGCGCGGCAGCCTGAAGATCGCGCACGTCGAATGGCCGCTGCTGGGCGAGCACAACCAGCTGAACGCGCTTGCGGCGATCGCCGCGGCCGAACACGTGGGCGTCGACCCGCAGGTCGCCGCGAAGGCGCTTGCGACGTTCCAGAACGTGCGCCGGCGCATGGAATTGCGCGGCGAGGCCGGCGGCGTGAAGGTCTACGACGATTTCGCGCACCACCCGACGGCGATCCGCACCACGGTCAACGGGCTGCGCCGCAAGGTCGGGCTCGACCGCATCCTCGCGGTGCTGGAGCCGCGTTCGAACACGATGAAGCTCGGCACGATGAAGGCGCAGCTGCCGTGGTCGCTCGAAGAAGCCGACCTGTCGTTCTGCTACCAGGGAAACCTGGGGTGGGATGCACGCGAGGCCTTGGCGCCGATGGGCGACAAAGCCATCGTGTGCGACACGATCGACGCGCTGGTGGCCGCGGTGCGCCGGGCCGCGAAGCCCGGCGACCATGTGCTGTGCATGAGCAACGGCGGGTTCGGCGGGGTGCACGACAAGCTGCTGGCAGCGCTGGCTGGCTAATTCTGCGCGAGCAAAGGCGCGGCCTGGGGGTGTGGGGCTCGCCGAACA
>Ga0247784_1000428_pt1 | contig 11439 bp, 7 predicted proteins | sample UWRJL169409R5_FD_179909 | JGI IMG/M metagenome (GOLD analysis project Ga0247784, IMG submission 179909) | Plant litter microbial communities from Arlington Agricultural Research Station in Wisconsin, United States - UWRJ-L169-409R-5 | ecosystem: Environmental > Terrestrial > Plant litter >...
CCAAGATGCCAATCATCAAGGCGTCGCGAAAACTCATGGACTCGCCCCCGCTCTGGTTTTTCCCGCGCCAGTATGACATCGGCCCCCGGCTTAGACGTTCTGGCATTTGTCTGAGATAATTCGGCAGCCGCTCTCCAAGGACTCATCGATGCGAAATGTCTTCCGGGTCGTCTGTGCCCTGCTGTTGGCTGTACCCGTCACGCTCCTCGCGCAAACGACTGCGCCGGGCGAACGCACATCGATCAACAGCGGTTGGCGCTTTCAGATGGGCGACCCGGCCGATGCAAAGGAGCCGCTGTTCTATGAAGTGCGGCCGGAAGTCATCATCACCGAAGACGGCAAGCCGGCCGATGCTCAGCCCAGCGAGGCGGAGAGACTCGCGGCCTCGAAGCTGCGAGTTCTGAAGCCCTGGATTCTGCCTTCGGGCAACGCATTCATTAAGGATTCGGCGCGGCGTTACCGTCGTCCGGATGGCAATCCCGGTGGCGACGTTTCTTATATCCAAGCCGGCTTCGACGACAGCAGCTGGCGTAGCGTAAATCTGCCGCACGACTGGGCCATCACCGGCCCGTTCATCGCCGACGGTCCTTTCGGCGGCATGGGCCGCCTGCCGAGCTGGGGCATCGGCTGGTATCGCAAGCAGCTCGACATCCAGGCCAGCGACCGCGGCCGTTCCATCTTCCTCGATATCGATGGTGCGATGTCGTATTCGACGGTGTGGCTCAACGGCAAGTTGGTCGGCGGCTGGCCGTATGGCTACAACTCCTTCCGTCTCGATCTCACTCCCTACGTCGTTCCCGGCGGCGTCAATCAACTCGCGATTCGCCTCGACAACCCAGCGCATTCGGCGCGCTGGTACCCGGGCGGCGGGCTCTATCGCAACGTGTGGCTGACCAGGACGAATCGCATTCACGTCGGCCACTGGGGCACGCAGGTGACGACACCGAAAGTCTCGAAGACGTCTGCGACGGTCGAGCTGGCCGTGTCGGTCGATAACGACTCTCAAACAGACTCTTCGGTTGATGTCGCAACCGATATTTATGCGTTGGATGCTGCTGGTAAGCGCGTTGGCAAGGCCGTCGCACAGATCAAGCCGACGAGCGTACAAATCGCGGCCGGAAGCAATGCACGAGTGCAAGGCTCGACCACGATCGCCAATCCGCGCTTGTGGGGGCCGCCGCCGACACAAACACCGAATCGATACGTGGCGGTCACGACTCTTTCAAGCAAAGGCAAAGCCATCGATAGCTATGAAACACGCTTCGGTGTCCGTTCGATTCGCCTCGATCCGAACTCAGGCGTGTACGTCAACGACGAGCGCATCCCCCTCTACGGCGTCAACAATCATCACGACCTCGGCGCACTCGGCGCTGCCTTCAACGTACGCGCCGCCGAGCGACAGTTGGAAATGCTGTTGGAAATGGGCTCGAACGCGCTGCGCATGAGTCACAACCCGCCGGCACCGGAGCTGCTGGAGCTGACCGATCGCATGGGCATTCTGGTGATGGATGAAGTGTTCGATTCGTGGGAACGCAAGAAGACGCCGCTCGACTTTCACCTGATCTTCCCCGATTGGCACGAGCAGGATCTGCGCTCGATGCTGCGTCGGGATCGCAATCACCCGTCCATCATCATGTGGAGCGTCGGTAACGAAGTCGGCGAGCAATACACCGGCGAGGACGGAGCCAACATCGCACGCAAGCTGGTCAACATCGTGCGCGAGGAAGATGCGACCCGCACCGCGACCACTGCGATGAACTGGGCCAAGGCCGATATGCCGTTGCCCGCTGCCGTCGACGTGATCAGCCTCAACTATCAAGGTTCGGGCATTCGCAGCTTGCCGGGGCAGTTCCCGGCGTTTCGCGCTCGCTTCCCGGACAAAGTGATTCTCCACAGCGAAAGCGCGTCGGCGCTCAGCAGTCGTGGCGAATATCAGTTCCCGGTCTCCGGCAGCATCAGCGGCCCGGTGCGCCCAGGCTCCGGTGGCGATCCGAAGACGCGGCAGGTGAGCTCGTACGAGTTGCATGCGGCCGACTTCGGTTCGTCCGCGGATCGCTCGTTCGCATCGTTGGATCAGAATCCTTACGTCGCCGGCGAGTTCGTGTGGACCGGTTGGGATTATCTCGGCGAGCCCACGCCCTACTACACCTCGCGCAGTTCTTATTCCGGCATCATCGATCTGGCGGGCTTCAAGAAGGATCGCTTTTATCTCTATCAAGCGCGCTGGCGTCCCGATCTGCCGATGGCGCATTTGCTGCCCCACTGGACCTGGCCGGGCCGCGAAGGCGAAGTCACGCCGATCCATGTCGTCACCTCGGGCGACGAAGCCGAAGTGTTCGTCAATGGCAAGTCGCAAGGTCGCAAGAAGAAGGGGCCTTACGAATATCGTTTGCGTTGGGACTACGTCACGTACGAGCCAGGCGAAGTGCGGGCTGTGACTTATAAAGACGGCAAGGAATGGGCGACGGCCACGGTGCGTACGGCGAGCGCGCCGGCCAAGCTTGAACTAACGCCGGATCGAGCGAAGATTCGCGCCGACGGCTTGGATTTGTCGTTCGTCACGCTGCGTATTCTCGACGACAAAGGTGTGCCGGCACCGGTGGCGAAGAATCTCGTCCGCTTCAGCGTCGATGGCCCGGGTGAAATCGTCGCGACGGACAATGGCGATCCGACCAGTCTGGTGGCGTTTCAGTCGCCCGAGCGCGAGACCTTCAACGGACTGTGTTTGGTCATCGTGCGCGGCAAGCCTGGGAGCGCAGGAAAGATCACCGTGCGTGCCGAAGCGGCTTCGTTGGAAAGCGCGAGCGTGGTTTTGGACAGCACACGCTGATCGTCTGAAGCGGGCACAGCTGCGATGGCTGTGCCCGCTTCGTTGAAATCGCCCTAGTCCAGCAGCACCGGCGCATTGAACATGCGCACTCGTGTGGCCGAGCTTGGCGGTTCATAAGTACCGTCGCGGAGAATCCTGTTCTCGCGCATCGGCGTCCTGATCAACATGCCATCGGGAACATCAGTGCGACCCTTCAGCTGTGCATCGGGCGACGAGCCGCTCGCGGTGGGACAGGTCAGGTTGTTACTTGCGCGGAACGCCAGCGCTGCACGCAGGCGACCTTCATTGACATCGCCCAATCCCAGCGAGAAGTCGTCGGCGATGGAGCAACCGTTGATCCGAGCCGAGCTCCCATTGGTCGAATTCTGCGGCGTGAAGCCGTCGGGGTAATTGCCGAAACCTTGCGCATTCAAGCCCTGGAACTGGATCGAGAAATAAGTCATGCCGCAATTGTCCTGCGGATAGAAGCCGTAGGGCTTGCCGCAAGTGGTCGAGCCGATCTGATACACCTCCACACCGACGCCACGCAGACCGTTGATGATGGACTCGCTGGCCGAACACGTGTTCGCCCCGGTGATCACATAGACGCGGTTCAAGTTGAGCGTCGGCAGCGCCGTGCCTCGCGCAGTATCGAAACCTTGCGCGGTAGTGTGGAACGGCGTCGGTGTGAGCGACTGCCCCGTGATGGGATTGATGCTCGGATATTTGTCGTTGAACACCAGGCGCTCGAAGGTTTGACCGCTGGTGCGTGCGCCGCCGGCGATCATGTACGACAGCTCGCTGGCAATATCCAGAAGTCCGCCGCCGTTGTAACGCAGGTCGAGAATCAGATCCTGAACGTTGGCCGCGCGCAGCTGATTCACCGCGTTGATGAGCCCCGACTCGGCAGTCTGGATGTGATCGGTGAACAGCATATAACCGATCGGCACGCCGGTGGGATCGATGACGCTGGTCACCGGCACCGGATTGAGCGTCGTCGCGGTCGGCGTCATCGTGATGTCGCGAATCGTGCCGTTCTGTTCGCGAATTCGAAACGTGTGCGGACGTCCCGCAGTGTCTGGAAACATTGCCGCGTTGAGTGTATTGACGGCGGCCTGCGTATTCGCATTGACGACATCGACGCCATCGGCAAGTAGTATCTCGGCACCACGCGTCAAGTTTACGGATGCGGCAGTAGCGGGCGTGCCCGGCTCAACGTACGCAACCAACGCTTTGCGAGGCGGCTGGCGCGCGAGAAGAATGAATTGCGCGCCGTAGCCGAGCTCGATGCCCGACTGCAAGTTTTCCCACTCTTGGGTCGAGTACGTGAAATGAAATTGATCTTTGCCGCGGCCCGAAGACGTCGTCAGCGTCGTCTTCAACATCTGGAAGTAATCCTCGGTCGCGAAGCCGCTGGGATTGGTGTCCGGAACTTCGCGGTACCAAAGATACGTATCATTGACCCACGAGCGCAGGAACATGCTTTCTGTGAACGCCGTCCCGGTGCGATCGCTGGTGCCGGCGCGGGGCGCGGCGCATTGATTTGCGAAAGTCGATGCGGCTGGGAACACGCCTTGCGTGTAGCCGCTGCCGCCCGATGGATTATTTCCCGGCGGCAATCCGCCACCGCCTCCTCCTCCGCCACCGCAGCCTGCAAGCACACTCAAAGCTACCGGCAACAAGGCTCGCGTCGCGAATCCCATACAGACACAATCTCCCTGTTCAAAGTCACATTGGTTGTACTACGTTACAAACACACGACGCAACCGCGCATTACTCACATCTTCCGCGCAAGCATTGCGCCGTAGTCAGCGTGCGTTCAGCCTGTGTAGCGACTAAGGAACATCATGATCATTGCCACTGCCGCGCGTGCCGATCTCGACGATATTTTGACGCTGGTGAACGCGGCTTATCGCGGCATCGGCGCCAAGGCGGGATGGACCAGCGAGAATGGAATCGTAGACGGCACGCGAGTGGATGCAGCCAGCATCGAATCGCTGCTGATACAAGAGCGCACTGTGATCCTGCTGATGAGACGAGAGACCGCGCAGCGGCCGGTTGGTTGCATCGTCGTGCGGCTGGACGACGATGCGACGTGCGAGCTGTCGATGTTTGCGATTCATCCCGACGAGCAAGCCGCCGGTCTGGGCAGGACCCTGCTCACCGCGGCTGAAACATACGCCTATCGCAAAGGCGCGAGAATCGCGGAGCTTACGGTGGTTCACGTCCGCGACACGCTCATCGCCTGGTACGAACGCCAGGGTTATCGACGCACTGGCGCGACCAAGGCATTTCCTTATGAAGACCCGAGTCTCGGCCAGCCGCTGCGGGACGACCTGCACTTCGTGGTGCTGGAGAAACCGCTAATGGCCTAGGCCAGCCGCGAACCGGTGGCCGACACGGCAGCGCCGGCTGTATCAGGAGGGAGCGAAAAACGTGTACTTACAAGGCCTTAGGCAGGCCTTGGAGTTCGACTAGTGGAACTTCGTACAAGAGCGATTGGAGCGGGAAACGAGGCTCGAACTCGCGACCTCAACCTTGGCAAGGTTGCGCTCTACCAACTGAGCTATTCCCGCTTTCGATTCCGGCGTGACCCGCCGGAAGAGCGCGCTATTGTAGGGAGGGACTTTAAACTGTCAAGGCAGTTTCTGCAGTCTGTGACACTCAGCGTGTACCCGACTTCATCAGCTCCGGCCAGGCGGCCTTCAAATACACGATCATCGACCACAAGGTCAGCGCCGCCGCCGCGACCAGGCAGTAAAAGCCCAGCTCGAACGCCGGGATAAACCACACGTCCTCGCGGAACAGCATCATCGACAGGCCGGTCATCTGGAAGATCGTCTTGATCTTGCCGATGGACGAGACTGCTACCTTCGCTCTCGCCCCCACTTCCGCCATCCACTCGCGCAGCGCCGAGATCGTGATCTCACGACCGACGATCACAGCGGCAGTGAGCGTGATCACCACGTGTGGATCGAATACGAAGAATTCGAGGAACGGCGGGTCGTAGCTCACCAGCAGGATCAGTGCGACCGCGACCATCAACTTGTCGGCCACGGGATCGAGGAACGCGCCGAGCGCGGACATCTGCCCCAGCTTGCGCGCGAGATAGCCGTCGAGCGAGTCGGTGACGGCGGCCAGAATAAACAACCAGCCGGTAGCCGCCTTGGCCCAGTGCTGCGGCATATAGAAGAGGACGACGACCAGCGGAATCATGATGATCCGCGCCAGCGTCAGGATGTTCGCGATGGGAAAAGTCACCGGCGGGAATTGTAAGGACTTTTCAGCCGTTCGCGTGAAGTGTGTCATAGATCGATTGCGCAAGCTTGCGGCTGATGCCGTGGACCTTGGCAAGGTCGTCCACACCGGCTCGGCTCACCCCTTGAAGACCCCCGAACTGCCTTAGCAGTTCCCGTCGTTTGCGCGGCCCCAGTCCCGGTACCGTCTCCAGCACCGATTGCGTTCGTGCTTTCGCCCGGCGCGCGCGATGGCCGGTGATCGCGAATCGATGCGCCTCGTCGCGCACCCGCTGGATCAAGTGTAATGCCGGCGAATCCGGCGGCAAAATCGTCGGCAGCTCGTGCCCCGGCAGGAACAGGCGCTCCTGGCCCGGGCGGCGATCGGCACCCTTGGCGACGCCGACCAGCGTCACCCCGTCGATCTCCAACTCCTTGAGCACTTCGATGGCCTGCGCGAGCTGGCCCGGACCGCCGTCGATCAGCAGCACGTCCGGCATCGGCGCTTCACCTTTCTTGATTCTCGAATAGCGACGCGACAACGCCTGGCGCATCGCCCCGTAATCGTCGCCCGGTGCCAGACCTTCGATATTGAAACGCCGATAGTCGCTCTTGAGCGGACCTTCGGCACCGAACACCACGCACGAAGCGACGGTGCGCTCGCCCATGGTGTGACTGATATCGAAGCATTCGATGCGGGCCGGAGGATTCGGCAGGTTGAACACTTCCTGCATCGCTTGCAGTTGTTCGATGCTGGTCGCCTCCGTGGCCCGACGCATCTTCACACCGAGCTCCGCGTTGGTTCTCGCCATTTCCAACCAACGCGCTCGTACGCCACGAACGTTGGGGCGAACGCGAACCGTCCGCTCCATGCGTTCGCTCAGCGCCTGCTCCAGCGTATCGGCGTCCTCGATGGGTTCGTTGATGAGAATTTCACCCGGCGCCTCGCGGCCGAGGTAGTACTGCGCGAGGAAGCCGGATAACAACTCCCCTGCTTCGGCGATGCCCGGGCGCGGGAAGAAATTGTTGCTGCCCAGATTGCGCCCGCCACGCACGAAGACGATCGACACACAGTGATCGCTGCCGTGAGACACGAGGGCCACCGCGTCGATGTCTTCGGTGGCGTTGCGAGTGACCGACTGAGTGGAGTGAATCGCCTTGATGCCATTGATCTGATCGCGCAGCCGTGCCGCCCGCTCGAACTCCAGCTGTTGCGAGGCCTGCTCCATTCGCTGCGCCAGGTCGTCGATCAACTCGGCGCCCTTGCCTTCCAGCACCTTGATCGCGTCGTTCACATCCTGGCGATATTCCTCCGGCGAGATCAGTCGCACACACGGACCGGAACAGCGCTTGATCTGATGCTGCAGGCAAGGCCGCGAGCGATTGGCGAAGAACGAATCGCTGCATGGTCGCAACAGAAACAGCTTCTGCAATAGCAGGATGGTTTCGCGCGTGGCACGAGCGTTGGGATACGGGCCGAAGAAGCGACCCGGCAATTTGCGACTGCCCCGATAAAAACTGATGCGCGCGTATTCGTCCTGGGTCGTGACGTAGAGATAAGGGAAGCTCTTGTCGTCGCGCAGAGTGACGTTGTAGCGCGGCCGGTGCCGCTTGATCAGGTTGTACTCAAGCAGCAGCGCTTCGGTTTCCGACGCGGTGACCGTAACTTCGACATTTGCCACCTGCGAGACCATCGCCATGGTCTTCGCCGCTTGCGCCTTGCCGACGAAATAGGTGGTGAGCCGGTTCTTGAGATTGCGCGCCTTGCCGACGTACAGCACCTCGCCGTCGGCGCCGATCATGCGATACACGCCCGGGCGCTGACTGACGTTGGCCAGAAACAGTTTGGAATCGAAAGCGGCGCTCATGGCTGTCAGTTTAACAATCGTCCCTGTCAGCGCCGGTCGCCTTTGTCCACCAGTTGCCGGGCGCGCTTGAACACCGCCTCGAACATCTCCTCGGTCAGCCGGCGCGTGTTGGTGTTGTACCGGCTGCAATGATACGAGTCGATCAAGCGCTGTCCGCCAGGCAGCTGAAACTCCGCCGCGTGCGCGAACTTGTACTCGCTCACTTTCAAGCCGAGCGTGCGCAGGCAGGCGTTGTGCGCGATCGAACCCAGCGCCAGCAGGATCACGCCGTTGGGCGCTTGAGCCAGTTCCGTCTGTAGATAGTGATTGCAGGTCGCGATCTCAACCGGCAGCGGCTTGTTCTCCGGCGGCACACATTTGACTGCATTGCTGATACGCGCGCCGAGCAGCTGCAGGCCGTCGTTACGATGGAGCGATACGGGCGCGCTCGCGAAGCTGAACTTGTGGAGCGTCTTGTACAAGAGCTCGCCAGCGTAATCGCCGGTAAACGGCCGGCCGCTGGCATTCGCCCCGTGAAATCCCGGCGCGAGTCCGATAATGATGAGCTTGGCGTGCCTGTCGCCGAAGGGAGCGACAGGCGCGCAGTAGTAGTCGGGATGTTGCTTGCGGCCCTCTTCCAGGAACGCCGCGAGCCTGGGGCAGTCCGTGCAGGTGCGATCGAAGACTTCCCCGTCAGACGGCCACAGGCCGTTCGCGTCGCCGACATCGGCCAGCGCGGCCTGATGAACCGAGACCGGCTTGGTGCTGCGAGGAATCGAGATGCGGGCGGATGGCTTGCTCATCCGCCTATTGTACGAGACTCGGGATCGGGCGCGGCGGCGGGGTACGTCCATGTACCCAAGTACTGGCCTCTTAGCTGGCTTTGTGGAACTGCTCTTCTTCGGTCGAGCCCTTCATCGCCGTCACCGACGACTGACCTGCAGTCACGGTCTGTGTCACATCGTCGAAATATCCCGCGCCGACTTCGCGCTGATGTTTGGTGGCAGTGTAGCCATCCTTCTCGGCGGCGAACTCCTGCTCCTGCAGCTGCACGTATGCAGCCATCTGCGAGGACTTGTAGCCCTTCGCGAGCTGATACATGGAGAAGTTGAGCGCGTGGAAACCGGCGAGCGTGATGAACTGGAACTTGTAGCCCATCGCGCCGAGCTCGCGTTGGAACTTGGCAATGGTCGTATCGTCGAGCTTCTTCTTCCAGTTGAACGACGGCGAGCAGTTGTACGCCAGCAGCTTGTTCGGAAATTTCTTGTGAATCGCCTCGGCGAATAGCTTCGCCTCGTGCAGGTCGGGTTTGCCGGTTTCGCACCAGATCAGATCGGCATACGGTGCATACGCAAGACCGCGAGCGATGGCTTGATCCAGCCCGGCGTTGACGTAGAAAAATCCTTCGCTGGTGCGATCCTTCGACTTGATGAACGGACGATCGCGCTCGTCCACATCGGCAGTCAACAGGTTTGCAGACTCCGCATCCGTGCGAGCGACCAACACGGTTGGAACGTCCGCAGTATCCGCAGCCAACCGAGCCGCGACCAACTTGCTGATCGCCTCCGAGGTCGGTACGAGCACCTTGCCGCCCATGTGACCGCACTTCTTCGCCGACGACAATTGATCCTCGAAGTGCACGCCGGCGGCGCCCGCCTCGATCATGCTCTTCATCAGCTCGAACGCGTTCAACACGCCGCCGAAACCCGCTTCGGCATCGGCAACAATCGGCTTCAGCCAATCGACGGAGGTGTCACCTTCGGCCGTATTGATCTGATCGGCCCGCAACAGCGTGTTGTTGATGCGACGGACCACCGCCGGCACCGAGTTCGCCGGGTACAGCGACTGGTCCGGATACATCTCACCCGCGAGATTCGCATCGCCCGCGACCTGCCAGCCGGACAGATAAATCGCGTCGAGACCGGCCTTCACCTGCTGCATGGCCTGATTGCCCGTCAGCGCGCCGAGCGCATTCACGAACGGTTTTTCGTGGATGTACTTCCAAAGCTTTTCGGCACCCAGCCGCGCCAACGAATGTTCGACATGCACCGAGCCGCGCAGCCGCACGACATCCTCGGCCTTGTAGGGCCGTTCCACTTCTTTCCAGCGGACATTGGTCTGCCAGTCTTTACGCAATTGTTCGGCGGTGAGCAGCGTCATGACAACCTCGAAAATGCAATCGGAATAAAAATCAGTGGATCACTCGATACGCCGGCAAGGTGATAAAAGTTTCGAAGTCCGCGGCGGTCGTCACCATGTCGAGCAGCACGGCGGCTCGCTCGTAGTTGCCGCACACGTACACCTTCTCGCCGACCGAGGCTTTCAACTTGTTGAGCTCCTCGCGCGTGACGATGCGAAACAGCTCGACCGTGACTTTGCGACCATCGTCGAGCTTGCCTGACGGATGCTTGATCCACTGCCAGATCTGCGCACGTGAGATCTCCGCCGTCGCGGCGTCTTCCATCAAGTTGTTGATCGGCACACAGCCCAGCCCGCCCAGCCAGGCAGCGATGTATTGAATCGCCACGCTGATGTTGGCCCGCAAACCGGCTTCCGTTATCGCACCTCGCGGAATCTGCAACAGGTCGCGTCCGATGATTTCGACGTCCGGCACCTTGTGCAGTTGATTGGACGTCGGCATCAAACGATCGAACACTTCCATCGCCACCGGCACGAGCCCAGGATGCGCGACCCATGTGCCATCGTGGCCATCACCCGCTTCGCGCTCTTTGTCGGCGCGCACCTTTGCTAATGCAGCTTCGTTCGCCTGCGGGTCGTTCTTGATCGGAATCTGCGGCGCCATGCCGCCCATGGCGAAGGCACCGCGACGATGACAGGTGCGAATCAGCAGCTTGGAATACGAGCGTAGGAAATGCGTCGTCATGGTCACCGCCTGCCGGTCCGGCAGCACGAAATCCGCACGACGGCTGAATTTCTTGATGAAGCTGAAGATGTAATCCCAGCGACCGCAATTGAGCCCGACGATGTAGTCCCGCAGCTCATATAAGATCTCGTCCATCTCGAACGCGGCGAGAATGGTTTCGATCAGCACCGTGACCTTGATGGTCTGCGGCACCAGCCCGAGTTTCTGTTCGGAATAACCGAGCACGTCGGCCCACAGACGCGCTTCGAGGTGATTTTCCAGCTTGGGCAAATAGAAATACGGCCCGGTGCCCCGCTCTTCCAAGGCCATGTGGTTGTGAAACAGGTACAGGCCGAAGTCGACGAACGCCCCCGGCACGCGTTTGCCGTCGACATGAATATGCTTTTCGTAGAGATGCCAGCCGCGCGGCCGAACGATCAGCGTCGCGATCTTCGAGTTGAGGCGATAGCGCTTGCCGTCCGGAGTGTCGAGTCCGATGATGCGATTCACGGCGTCGCGCAGATTCACCTGGCCTTGCACGACGTTGTCCCAGGTCGGCGTCAGCGAGTCTTCGCAATCGGCCATGAACACTTTCGCGCCGGAGTTGAGCGCGTTGATGATCATCTTGCGATCCGTCGGTCCGGTGATTTCGACGCGACGGTCTCGCAGATCGGTGGGAACGGC
>Ga0247784_1000430_pt1 | contig 11418 bp, 17 predicted proteins | sample UWRJL169409R5_FD_179909 | JGI IMG/M metagenome (GOLD analysis project Ga0247784, IMG submission 179909) | Plant litter microbial communities from Arlington Agricultural Research Station in Wisconsin, United States - UWRJ-L169-409R-5 | ecosystem: Environmental > Terrestrial > Plant litter >...
CGCCGGACCAGCGCCGTGAATTCTCGCTGGGCTGGCTGAACTGGCTGGGGGCCGAAAGCCTCGGCGTGGTGGTCGCGATCCTCAACCTGATCTGGGTGCCGATCGTGGCGTTTGCCGACATCGCGGTCCCGGACAAGATCCTGACGCTGCCGATCATCGCCTCCTTCATCGTCTCGCTGGCGCACTTCCTCGCGCTCTATCGTCTTCGGGTGAAGATCAAGGCCGGCCAGATGCTCGGGGCCATGATCGCCGCCATGAGCGTGCAGTGGACGGTGTCGCGCGCGGTGGCGCAGGGCCTGATCACCGAGCACATCGCCTTCGCCCGCACCTCCAAAGGCGGCCTGTCGCGGATGTCGATCGAATTCCAGGCGTTCTGGGAGGCCGTGATCGGCGTACTGCTGCTGGTCGGCGCCGCGGTGCTCGTCGTGACGAACGGCGACAAGCAGGTGCGCGAGATCTACATCTTCGCGGGCGTGCTGGTGCTGCAGAGCCTGCCGTTCCTGGCTGCCGTCTCGATCGCGCTTCTGGAAAACTCCCGCACCAATTCGTTCGTCTTCTGGCGCGACAGCGCGGTGCGGACGGCGGAATTGATCGGGCTGCGCCCGGTCCGGCTCCCGGCCGTCGGCAGCCCGACCCAGCCGGTGGCGTCGGAAATCCGCCGCGAGGCCAACTGATGGCGGCCCGCGCCGCTTCAAAAAGCGGCGCTAAGCGTCACGGACACAACGGAAATTTGCCTTGCGCAAATGCCGCTTTTGTCGCGCCCCCACTATTGACCCGCAGGGGCCCGCCCCCTACACAGCGCGGCAAGTGAGCGCGTAGCTCAGGCGGTAGAGCACGTGACTTTTAATCATGGGGTCGAGGGTTCGAGTCCCTCCGCGCTCACCATGAAAAATCAAAGGGTTATGGGATGAATCGGATTCTTCCGCAGGATCTGATTTCGTAGCGAGCACACCTCGAGCACGCAATGCGCGAGGTTGCTATGGATACCGATTCAATTGGCCCTGTCGTTCTGATGATTGCGTTGCTCGCTCTCTCCATCACCGCTGCCCGCGCTAACCGACGCCATAAGGCCTGTTGAGAAAATAGCCGCGGTTGCCTAGCGCCTTCTCCGCGTACTGATCGATCGCAACGGTGATCGCCTGGACGTGTTGGAAGCAATGGCCTTCGCGCGTGGCTCGCTGGCGCAACTCCGCAAGCGCGTTGATCCAAGGCGAGTTGTCCGCCTTGTCCTCGTACCATTTCAGTTGCTCGCGCATCACCAACTCCTGCCACCCGGTACACGACTCTTCGATTTGGGCGTGCATCCTTTCCACGAGGAGTTCAGCCGCGGCGGTGGGGATCCCTGCCCTCTGGAGCTGCAGGATTTCCCTGCGCTGTCTTCCAACTTGGACGCGCATGCGCTCGATTTCGGAACGGACGTGATCTAGGCCCATAGCGCGCCTTCATTGCCCTCTGAATCGTGCGGACGAGCCCTTCGGCCCTCCGCTCTAGCTGGTCGTAGAGCTGAAGCCGCCTGAACAGGATCTCGATTTCACGATCGCTCTTCACGATAGGGCAATAGTACAAAACATGAACGAATTGGCAAGCCTCTAGGAATAGGCTTTGCTGGCCCGATAGCCCCAAGATCATCTGACTGAGAAATGTATTGCCCTGGTTCACCCCGTTTGAGGATCCCGTTCCGCTGCCTAACGGTCGGACTCTCCTCACCCTTAAAGACGCAGCCGATACATCACGAAGCTGCCAAAGAGCGAATCCGATTTGCCCGAATGGCAGACTGCGATCGAAGCCCTGATGCTGTGCAGTCGCGGTGGTGACCCCCTGCTGGCGCGGATCGGGGTCATGAAGGCTTTGAACCGTGGTGTCGAGCGGGTGTTCAATTCCGACCGTAAAGAGACTCACTGGGGAAAGCGGAAGCTTAAGAGGGATCAATGACCTTGCTGATCTATGTGGATACGAGCAAGCAGGTTGGAGACCGCGATCATCTCAAGGTCTTCGCGGACGCTGACGCCGCGGAGGCGTGGTTTGCGGAAAACGATCCTGAGAGCGTCGCGTTCGAATACGAAGTCCTAGAATGAGGAAGGCCGCCAGCTGGCGGCCTTAGTGTCTTGGCCATCCTGCGTGCGCCATCCGCGCACGCATGGAGCACACCTCTTTACTTCTTCATGCCAGACTCACGTTGGCTTTTTTCATACATCGCCCGGTCCTGTGCACTAATCTGGCCCATCATGAACGGTGCGGGAGCCGACGGGGTGGTGGTCGCGGCTGCCGCGGCCGCAGGTGCCTTTGGCTTCGATGCCTTCTTGGCCAACGCGCCGGAAGTTGAGACAGCGAGGATCGCAAGACCGACAAGAATCGCCTTCTTCATACTCAGTTCTCCCTCGATTTGGAAAAGGACGGCGCCGGGTGGCTACTCTACGCTGCCCGCCCTGCGCCATAATCCACACCTGGGACGAAAGTTCCGTGACGGAAAGGCCCGCCAGCGTGAACCGGCGGGCCACCTCCCGCGTCAGGAACGGGAGGCGATCGCGCGAATTGACAAAGGCGCGGGTAACCCCACTGGCGCAAACATGACGGCCCCGCCGAGTTTTTCAAAGCTGGGGCCGTTTCTCCAGATCGAGGAGCCGCCAATGATCCGCTTGGTCGGATTACTTGTCCTAAGTTTTTCGCTTACCGCGTCAGCCAACGCTGCAGGAGGGTGTGGCGTTGGTTGTCACAGCACGTCAGAGGGAGCATGTGTTCGCGACGGTTGGCAGCAAGCTCTACCCGTTCGGAACGTGTGTCCCGCTACATTTAGGGCATCTGCCCCGTGCGGCCCGTATCACCGATGGAGCCGGCGATCCATGATGTGCATTCCCTACTGAATCACTACGCACGAAAAAGCCGCCGCTGGGTTGAGACAGCGACGCCCGCGTCGCATAGAAGGTGCCATTCCACAACCTTGATTCGTTTACGCAACCCCGGCGTGACGTTCGGATGGAGCGTCGTACGATAGGGAGATCGAGGTGGGCTGGCTTTCAAAATGGCTGTTGTGGGTCGTGATATTGTCGCCATGGTTGGCGTTGCTTGTATTGGTGCTATGGACGTTATCCGGCCTCCGTCGAACGCACGATGGGTGCGACCTGACAAGATCAGCTTTGCTACACTGGTGTTCAACATAGCAAAGCTAGTTGGTGCAGTGATCGGCGTCGTTGTGGCCGCATACGCTTTCAATGAAGCCAGACGCCAAGCAGACATAGCGGACAGTTGCTGGAGACGGGCTGGGAGAGCCAGCCGGTGCATGTACTCGGTGCGAAGAAAGAGACCGGATAGCAGTTGGCAAACCCCTGTTTTCAGGGGTCGTTATCGCTCGTTGAATAGCAAGCTTCGCGCGGACGGCACAAACTGCACTGGCAAACCCGCCATGGTTGTGTTTTGATTGACATGCTCGCCTGTTGATTCCAGCCCCCTTAATTATCATTATCGGCGGAGCGAGCGGTCCCGGCGCGGCGCGTATCGGTCTGCGCCGGGACCTCGCTCCACAGGCCCCACGGTGTCATGAATTGGTGAGTTATCGCCCGCGGTGCCTGTCTGGTGCCGCCTACGCGGTCGATCGGCACGCGCTGCGATTCTACTTCTCGCCCGACACCAAATAGCCCCACGATGACACCGAGAGGGCTGGCCTGTGCGTCGGGCCCGTCGATCGAGTGTGAGGGGGTCAGCCAGGCCACCCGCGCGGAGTGCCCTCGCCGCATGCCTTACATTAAAATATGCGCACCCGCAGGCGGGTACAGTGCAGTTAATTGCGGGCGCCTGCAATCAGGCTGCCACCCGAGGCGGCCTGGGATAAGAGGTAAATTTCAATTCGTAATCTACGCCACTTCCCTGGGCAGCTCGGTTTGAAAGACAGTGCCACTCCATGGCAACCTCTTCCCAGGCATATCTAATGTCGCGATCCTTGGCATCACGTCCGCGCTGTTCGCAATCCAGAGCCTTCGCCCGGTATTTTTCAGAAACTTTCATGCGCGTTGCTCCAAATAAAGGGCGGGACCGTACAACACTCTCAGTCACCGGCGGATGCCTGAATGCGGTATGCAGGTAAAACATCCTCGGTGGCGAACGTTCCGGAGCTCGGGCAAAGGTGGTTTATTTGTCGGAAATCTGATCGGCGCCTACAGATGCGCTGGGCCATCCACCAACGGCGGCGGCGAGAACTGCCGACAACGCCTGAAGCCATCCACCGGCCTTTCGAGCTGGGCGGAAAACCAAGGTTTGAATTGAATCCCTCAGACTTATAATCGTCAGGTTGCTGGCGGAGCCCAGAAAAAGATGATTAAATTTCTTTTTCTTCTTCGATTTCCGTTTCCGGTCGTCGTGCCTGAATGTCGATGCCGGTTGTTTTATTAGGTGACGCTCGCCAAATCGAGCTCGGAGTACTCTATTTATTATGTGGCCGGTCGGTATCTATTTAACAATTGGATTACTGATACATCTCGCGGAGAAACGTTGGCCTTTGCGCTCCTACGAGACGTCCGCGAACTGGGCGGTCGACGCATTCGCAATTCTTTTCGGGTCGGCCGCAACCGTAGTTGTACGAAACGTTTTCTCTCACACTCTGGAACGCTTACCTCACGCGCCCGGCTTTGCGTGGATCTCGGCAACATCGGAATTTGTCGCCAACGATATACCCTGGCCGGTGGCCTTCGTGGTTTCGATCGTTGCCCTTGACTTTCTGCTATATTTTTCTCATCGGCTTCTTCATACCCGATACCTCTGGCACACTCACGCTGCGCATCATTCTTCGCAGCATCTTTACTGGTTTAGCGGATTGCGCACATCCCCGATTCATGTCGCATCGCAGCTGTTTTGCGGCGTACTGCTTGGGCTATTGTTGCCTGTTAACGGGGGCATGACGGGTTTTGTGGCAGGGTTGATTGTTTATGCGTGTATACAACATTTCAATCATGCGAACCTCAATTGGAGGTTCGGGCGACTCGAGTGGCTCTTCGTGGTGTCGAGATATCACCATGTTCATCATGGTGCTGACCCAAAGCTGAACAATTCCAACTTCGGATTTTTGCTCACAATTTGGGATCGAATGTTCGGCACATATACCAACCCGGATCATGTACCGAAGAACTTTCCTCTTGGTCTCAACTATGATGTTAGCTGGCCACGCCTGTTCATCGGTTTGCCGCCGAGAGCAATTGATCGCTCGGCAGCCAGCGCCGTTGAAGAACGTCATTCTGCCGGCTAGTTGAGCTGGGGCTGAAGACGAAACAACGCTAGTTCGCGTGATGTCGCTGGGGGCTGAGGCAGATGGTTCCAAGTCGCGGCATTGACTCAACCGGCATGGGACGCTGAGATGCGTCGATTGGGCCAACCCAGCAAGTGTCCAGGCTGTGCGCGATGGTCAAAGACGGTCTTTGAAGCGGAGAGATTGGATGCTGTCTCGTTTAAAAAGAGCGGCGAGCGACCCGAGCATGGCGGTAGCCAAGCTTGCCAATATTGTGTTTCTTCGAGCTACTGATGGCGATCGGCGGCCCGGCTTTCATAACATCGACGTCGTGAAGCCGGAACTCAGGATTCTTGATCAAAACTTTTCAGTTATCCGCAATGAGCTCGATGCCGTGCTGGCAGAAAAAACCTCGATTCCGCGATACCACGAGATTACCGCGCGCGAAACATACATCTCCGGCACGATCGACCCAGATAAAAACTGGCGGGTGTTCATGCTGCAAACGCCGCTTGGCGTTCCGCGAAAAAACCAGATCAAATGTCCTCGCACCACGGAGCTCACAGGTCGCATACCTGGCATCGTTCAGGCATTCTTCTCAATTCTTGATCCAGGGAAGTCGATCCCGGCACATTGCGGGCAATATCTCGGCTATCTCCGCTATCATTTAGCGTTGCGAGTGCCTGAAAATAATCCGCCGACCATGCGCGTTAAAGACACCATCCATCGTTGGGAGGAAGGCAAAAGTATTGTTTTTGACGATAGCCTTGAGCATGAAGTGTACAACAAGAGCGATCAGACGCGCGTCGTTCTTATCGTGGATTTTCTTCGGCCGATGAATCTTCCGGCGCATGCTCTGAATGTAGCTCTCCTTAAGCTGGCCCCGTATTCCGAGGAGGCCAGAGAAGCCATCAGTCAGATTGAGCGCGAAAGGTAAACTACCGATGGCGGTGGATCATGGTCGCATGGACACGATCGACCGATCGTTCTGATATCGCCATCGTGACGCGCCAGCCGTAGGGCTTTGTTGAGAAAGTAGTCGGGTTGCCCAGCGCTTTCCCTTTGCGGGCACCCGATTACTTGGGGAGCGTCTCGTTGGTCGATCGCTGGCCATTCGGGCCGGTTGTCACCTTCGGCGCGGTCGCAGGCAAGCCTTCGGGACTGCCGCGCTCTGGCCCGGCAATCATGCCCGTGGTGCTGTCGAAACTTGTCATACTGCCGCTGTTGCTGCTGGTCATACCGCTGGTGAAGGTGCTGCCGCGGACGCCGACCTGTGAAGTCGACCGACTTTGCGTCGTTTGTTGTGCCACGGCGGTGCTACCCAGCATGGCGAGCACACCGACGGCGAGGGAGAGTTTCTTCATATCTTCCTCCACACGGAAAGCCACCCATCGCTAATATGCGCCCGGAACTGATCGTGTGCCCCTCACTTCCCGGTGAAATGGGTTCATTTCATCTGGAACCATCTGGCGCACGGCCGCCAGCCGGGGGGCCGTTAAGGCGAGCTATCTGCCCGGTCGAGCCATTTCAATTGTTCGCATCACCAACTCGGCCGCCAAGTCGCGCCCCTCGCTGGACCGCCCTGCTCTACCTTCCGGCATTCACGTTCCACGCACAAGATCATCGAGCTCGCCAGCATTCGTCGAGCGAATATTCAATCCCAACGCAAGTAACACATTGGGGGAGCGCAAACTCAAGAGAAAGGCGGGTAACGCTCAGCGCTCAAAGTAGGAACCTTCGCGCCGGCAAGAATTTAACAGGTCCCGGCCACCGCCCAGAAAAGGCATGCAAATGGCTCCGCAGCGTACCTACAATGACACCGTCATAACCCGTCCTCCAAAAGACGCAGCCCCGTTCGAAGAAGTCGCAGCCAAAACCGCTTCAGAAAAATATAGCCGTGAACCGGACCAGAAGCGGGTGGAGCAGGCCGAAATCGCCTCAAGTATCAACAGGTGGCTGGGCTCGAGAATTTGCGGAAAAGCCTGCTGACGAGGATGACCGCTTTAACTTTATTCTTCGCATACCCGCACTGGCTCATTGTAGCCGGTGTTGTCGTTTTGATACTCGGGCTCGTCGGGTTCGCACTATTTGGCCAAAGAGACGTAGACAACACCGAGTTGGAGGATGGACCGGACTTGTCCGACAAGGAAGCACCATGAGTGAAAAAGCCACGCCGCGGAGGCCCTCGTTTGCGGAAAACGATCCCGAAGGCGTGGCCGTGAGCTGAGGGTGATAGGCTCTCCTGCCCGAAACGGCCGGCAAGAAAAAGTGGCCGCTGGTTGAGCAGCGACGACTAAGCAAGGATTCCCCAATCCCATTGAAGGCATTGTGGCCCTGGCCGTGGTGGCCGCAGACACCGAGCCCACCGACCAAAATTAAACTGCCACTGCTTTGGCCCCTCGCGTTAATGTTGATCACTTAGGTTAAAACTGCTTCCGGATTGCTCACCTTCGTTGGCCCGGATAGGACTCGAGCGTCCTCCAGATGCGGTCTCCCGCGGACCGCACGGCCCCCTGCAGGACATGACCGCCGGCCCCACCCCCCACTTCCAAGGCCGGCGGTCCCCTGCGCGGCTCCGACGGCCGGATAATTTGGGCGGATTGAAGTTTGAGTGGTCGGCGCCAGCGCTTGCGGCAGGGTTTTTAACGCCGATAATTCTCAAGCGGCGTCGCGCGGAGTTGGCGCGGAAAGTAACCTTAATTTTCTGTTTCGATTGTCGTTAAATTTTTATGGATTAATCTCATCCTCAGTCGCGCGGGGGCGCAACACCCGAACGATCAGAGGCTGGTCCGAAGAGTGTGGGGGTCTTCACAGCCTCGCCGAAATCATGCGATGGAACCGGTCACGACCCGGCAATCGCGGAAAAAGCCGCCCGGTGACCGCCCGGGCGGCTTTTTCTCTTGTGGGGCGCCTCTGCTCGAAAAGAGATGAGAACATTTACTGAGGGACATCTACGGTTGATCACGCCAACCGAGAACACCGACGGCAGTTTCGCTGGGCGAGTACTCGCATGTGGCCACGGGTGCCAGATCAAACGGCTGTCGCGACAATAAGGCCGCCGGCAAGCAAACACTTGGGCAGAGCTACTGACAATTAGGATATTGATAGCTGCCCAGCATGGTTCCATTCAGGCATTGACGAAATTCCACTTTGGTCTCGGCGCAAATCGGCGATGAAAAAGCTTGAACGGGTTTGCCCCGACTCACCAAAAAGCCAGGACCAAATTTACAGTCAATCTCCTTATTTCGTTCACCTTCTTCTTGAGGGCGAATGCAGGGCCCGTAGCCGTCGCCATACCTACCTTGAGTTCCGAAAAATTGTCGACCTGAACCATCGGTGCCACGGCAAACGCGCAGGTCACATTCGGCTGCGGTGAACGTACGGCCTGTAATCACGTTGTAGCACGCAACTTCGTCCGTGCCGGACTCCCGAGCGTCCGCCTTCACCGTCGCAATGAGTGACGTCGTACACGCAGTCAGCAATATCGTCAGTATTATCTTCAGCATTATTGTCCACAGTTTCACGCGAGCCGCAGTTCGACCATAGTAGCTGGTTCAATTCGCCAGAGAGAGCCTGAAATAGCCTGCCCGAAGCCATCCGCCGGATGGGGCCGAAGGCGAAGGGGGAATGGACGCCCTCCCAAGGTTACTCGTGTGCGTTCTTTTCTGCTCGGCTCCGTTGACTCAATGCTGCGGGCAGATGTTGATAGTCATCTTGCGTGCGTATGAAACGCAACAATGGCCCTGACACAGAGGACTGGAGCAGGAATGTTCGCGCCAACGGTCCTCGCCATTCTGAGCCTTGTTTTCATTGCGCTGTCTGCGGCGGTCGTCCGCGTTCTGGGGACCGGACCCGGCTACAAGGCTCTCTTTGGGACCTTCGCGATTTTTATCGTGCTCAAGACCATATTGGGATGGTGAGGGACCGCCGCAGTCGCACCACCACCAGTGCGGCATGGTCCCCTAAAATTTGGGCCTGCGGGCCGCCCCTGCTCCGGCGCAGTTTCCACTTTCTCCCGTAAGAATACGGGATAGCCAAAATCCACTTGTTGAATCCGGATACGCATGACTTCAATCCCGATCAGGGGCAAATTTCATATCAGCGCGTATTTAAGACCCCGGCAAACCCCCGCTCGGCGTCCCTGGCGGGGTTTTATTTTGGTATCCCATGGCGGCGTGGTTCAAGCGATTTCTCGATCCGATCATTTTGCCTGACGGGCGCAAGCTGCTGACGTTGCGCGATGCCGCCGAATATATCACTGCGTTGCCAAAAGCCGATCATGAGCAAGCCGATTGGCAAGTAACGATGGAGACGCTGTTGCTGGTTGCCGAACGTAACGGGCCGGAAATGCTGGCGCGGATTGCGATGATGCGGGCGCTGAACAAGCACTTGAAGCCAACGTTGGCACCGTGCGAGCAGTCAGCGAAAGCCTATGCGATCGTCAAGGCATATCGCGCCTAAAGAAATATGGATGGAGCATCCATTGCTCGCCGAGCGCCAGCACCCGGAAAAATCCGCACAAGCTGAAAATCAAAACAGGCGCCGATGGCCGCCTGGCCTATGATTTGAAATAACAGGGCCGCCTTCGGACCTCTCCTGGTATTTCGCGATGTTCGGCGGAATATCTCGCGGGGCAGATAGTGCGCAACCCGTCTCACGTCGGCACTTTCAATTTCCATCCGATTGCTTACATAGAGGGCATGGCAAAAGCAAAAGTGACGTTTAAACCCATCCGGATCGCCGACGACAACTGGACGATTCAGGCGGACTACCCTGGCAGCGAGCCGCGCGAGATCACCGGGTTCGCCAGCAAGACCGAGATCGACGAGTGGATGAACGGAGACCGCAAGATCGCATGGCTCCGCTCTCAGGGCTACGCCAAGTGACGTGACCTCGCTATCCGGCAAACACCTTCCCGCCAAGGCTAATCCAGTTAATTCACTCCGGAGGATACGGCCCGAACGATTTAACCGAATTATGCTAACGGGCCCCGGTTCAAACGCTTCTTATTAAATTGCCGTATCATCTAGATTAAACAGACGGGACGTTTGCGGGTAAGCAGATAATGCTTCACCCCCGTCCCCGTCAGCCCGATCAGACATTGTCGGCGTAGCTCTTTCAATGCACGAAGCGGCTACTACAAATGCAATATCGTGGCGGGGGCTGCGGAGATTTGAGCTCCGATAAGCGAAGTGCGTTCATCGCGCATTCAGCGCGGGTTTTGATATAATTGCATGAACGCAACCGCAGCCCTCGATCGTGATCGGGCCCGCGGTAAGCGCGTCGTGAAAGCGCCGGCAGCTTCCGGTTTGATCGGAGAAGACCATGATCATCAGCATTGCCGCCGCCGCACTGGCCATACAGTTGGGCATGATGCCTGCTGCACCTGTCGTGGCCGAACCAGTGTTGCCGCAAACCGTGCAGTACCGTGTCCCCGCCCATCCGCCGCCATGTGGCCATGGTTGGGATCTCAGCGCACGCGACGGTCTCTGCTATCCGAACGGCTATCTTCCGCCGCAGGATCAGGCCGCGCGGCAATACCAGCGCTCCTATCGCGGCGGCCGCTATCCTGTTCCGTGCGGGCACGGCGCCGACCTCGATAGCCGGGACGGTCAGTGCTACCCGACCGGAACGGTCCCCCTGCAGTATCAGGAGGGACGTCAGCGATATTACGGAGACGGTTATTCTCAACGCCCGCAGCGGGGCCGGTACTACGATCGTTATTGAGCCTTGCCGCCACTGAGGCCGACGGCAACGGGTGGCGGCGGCACCTCCGCGCGCCGCTGCAGGCGCGCCATTCCTTCGCTAGTTCGCGCGCTTCATCGGGCGGAGCACGGTCGGTTCTGGTGGGATGGTTCGCGGTCTAACCGCTAGCACCCGCGGCAGATCCCTTTGAAGCTGCTCATCTCGGCGCCCCCGCGGCGCCGAACCGGCGGCTTTTGCTGGCGCGACTGGCGCGGGCTGATGATCCGCTGCGAGGCGCCCGCATAGGGCGGCGTGACCAGGCGGGCGCGCGGGGCCGGATCGACTGAGCCGTAGGAGACCACCGGCGGCGGCGGATTGGGACGCAGCGGCGGGGTAACTGCGGCGTTGCCGATGCCGCTGGGATCGGAGAGCGCCCTGGGATTGGCCGGGCCGAACGGCACCCCCGATATCGACGAATTGCCGGCGCCGGCCGAACCGGCAGGCGGCGTCAATTGTGCGAA
>Ga0247784_1000433_pt1 | contig 11397 bp, 9 predicted proteins | sample UWRJL169409R5_FD_179909 | JGI IMG/M metagenome (GOLD analysis project Ga0247784, IMG submission 179909) | Plant litter microbial communities from Arlington Agricultural Research Station in Wisconsin, United States - UWRJ-L169-409R-5 | ecosystem: Environmental > Terrestrial > Plant litter >...
GCTGCACGGCGCATTTTCGCTCGCGACCTCGGCCGAACCGCTGCTCGACGGCTTTCGCACGCTCTACGGCGCTGGCATCGCCAAGTTGCTCGCGCTCTTCGCCGTGATCGGCCTGATCGCGAGCTTTCACACCATCATCTATGCCTATGGCCGGCAGATCTATTCGCTGGCACGCGCCGGCTACTACCTGCCGTTCATGTCGCTCACCAACGCGAGGAAGGTGCCGCACATGGCGCTGTACGCGGGATCGGTCCTCGGGTTCGCCACGATGATGATCCTCTGGTTCGTGCTGGGCTCGGAGAAGGGCGGCGCGATCATCGGCAGCACGCTGCTCAACATGGCGGTGTTCGGCGCGATGATTTCGTACGCGTTCCAGGGTGTGTCGTTCATCCTGTTACGCCGAAACATGCCGACCATCGACCGGCCGTACCGCAGTCCGCTGGGAATTCCCGGCGCAGCAGCGACGGTGATCATCGCGTTGGTCACGCTGTACTTTCAGCTGAAAGATCCGGTGTATCGAGTCGGCGTGTACTCCGCGCTGGCGTGGTACGTCGCCGGTGTGTTGTATTTCGCGCTGCTCGGTCGTCACAAACTGGTGTTGTCGCCCGAAGAGGAATTTGCACTCACGGGCGGTCAGCACGGTCATCCTGAAAGCGAAGGCTACGGCACGACGAAGGTGGACACCGCATCATGATGGAACCTCGCCAGGTAAAAAGCGCTGCCGACGCACAGGTCATCGTCGAGCAGCGCGGCCTTTCGCACGTCAAAGTCGGCGTGTTCGACATCGACGGGATCATGCGCGGCAAATATATGTCGCGCTCCAAGTTCGTCTCGGCCCTCGACAGCGGCTACGGCTTTTGCGATGTCGTGCTGGGCTGGGACTGCCAGGATCAGCTCTACGACAACGTAAAGTTCACCGGCTGGCACACCGGCTATCCGGATGCCCCGGTGCGCATCCTGCCGGAGACCTGCCGGCCGCTGCCGTTCGAAGACAACAATCTGTTCTTCCTGAGCGAGTTCACCGGGCAGGCCGAACAGATCTGCCCGCGTGGACTGCTGCGTCGAATGATCGACAAAGCAGCCAAGCTCGGCTTCAAACCGTACGCCGGCTTCGAATATGAAGTGTTCTTCTTCGACGAGACGCCCGAGTCGGTGCGCGCCAAGCACTATCGCAACCTGAAGCCAATGGCGCCGGGCTGGTTCGGCTATTCGGTGATTCGCAATTCAACTGCTGCCGAATTCTATCGGCAGATGCTGGCAACGTGCGAAGCGATGGACTTCGGCATCGAAGGCCTGCACGAAGAAACCGGGCCGGGTGTGATCGAAGCCGCCATTGCGTTCGACGGCGCGCTGGCCTCGGCCGACAAGGCAGCGTTGTTCAAAACATTCATCAAGGTGCTCGCGCAACGTCACAACATGATGGCGACATTCATGGCCAAGTGGTCGCGCGACTGGCCGGGCCAGAGCGGGCACATTCACTTGTCGCTCAAGGACGGCAACGGCAAGCCTGTGTTCTACGATGCCGGCCAGCCGTACCAGATGAGCCAGACCATGCGTCACTTCGTCGGCGGGCAGCAGAAGCTGATGCCGGAGTTGCTGGCGATGGTCTCGCCGACAGTAAACTCATACACGCGTTTGATTCCGGGCTTCTGGGCGCCGACCGATTCGACCGTCGGTGTCGAAAACCGTACGTGCGCGTTACGCGTGATTCCGGGCAGCGCGAAGTCGCAACGCGTCGAGTATCGAGTCGCGGCGGCGGATGCGAATCCTTACATCATTCTCGCGGCAGCCCTGGGATCGGGGCTGTGGGGCATCGAGAATCGCATCGAACCCGAGCCGATGGTCGAAGGCAATGCTTATGATCACAAGTTCCCTGCGGAGCTCGCCTTGCCGCGCACATTGTGGGAAGCCGCTCAGCGCTTGAAACAATCCAAGATGGCGCGCGAGTACTTTGGCGATGCCTTCGTCGATCACTTCGCCGCCACGCGCGAATGGGAAGAGCGCGAGTTTCGCAAGCACATCACGGATTGGGAACTGGCACGGTATTTCGAGATCATCTGATGCAACGAACCCTCTCCCCCATCGACGGCAGCGTTTACGTCGAGCGTCCGTTCGCAACGGCGACCGAGATCGGTCGCGCACTCGATCAAGCGCACGTCGCGCAGCAGGCGTGGAAGCAAACATCGGTCGCCGAGCGAGCCAAAATTCTCACGTCTTTCTGTGACATTTTCGCCAGCCAGCGCGAGGCCATCGCGACCGAACTGACATGGCAAATGGGCCGCCCCATTCGCTACACGCCCAATGAAGTGAACGGAACACTGGAACGCGCGCGATACATGATCGCCATCGCTCCCAAAGCACTGGCGGACATCGGTGCTGGATCGAAAGAGAATTTCATCCGCTTCGTGCGACGCGAGCCGCTTGGCGTGGTGCTGACGGTCGCCGCCTGGAACTATCCGTATCTCATCGCCGTCAACAGCGTTATTCCCGCGTTGATGGCCGGCAATGCGGTTGTACTGAAACATTCGGCGCAGACTCCGTTGTGCGCCGAGCGCTTTGCCAGCTGTCTGAAGCAGGCGGGTCTGCCGGACGGCGTGTTCCAAGCATTGCATCTAAGCCACGACGATACAGAGAAAATCATTCGCGATGCGCGCGTGGACTTCGTTGCGTTCACCGGCTCGGTCGCCGGCGGTCACATGGTTCAACGCGCAGCGTCGGAACGTTTCATCGGCGTGGGACTGGAGCTAGGCGGCTGCGATCCCGTATACGTGCGTCACGACGCAAATCTCGCACACGCCATCGAAAACGTCGTCGACGGTGCATATTTCAACAGCGGCCAATCGTGCTGCGGGTTGCAGCGTATCTATGTGCACGAGCGTGTTTACGACGACTTCGTCGCGGGTTACATCGATCTCACACGCCAGTACGTGCTCGGCAATCCGCTCGATCAGGCGACAACGTTAGGTCCCGTCATTCGAACCTCGGCCGCGGAGATGATCAGGAAACAAATCGCCGCCTCGGTGCGCGCTGGCGCGCAGCCTGTCATCGATGAAGCGAAATTCCCGTCCAGCCAGCCCGGAACGCCCTACCTGGCGCCGCAGCTGTTATTGAATGCCGATCATTCGATGCCGGTGATGAAAGAGGAAATCTTCGGTCCGGTCGCCGGTCTGATGAAAGTGAGCTCGGACGAGCAGGCGATCGCGCTCATGAACGACACGGTGTTCGGACTGACCGCCGCGATCTGGACCGCCGACGAGGATGCCGCGTTGAGTATCGGCGATCGCATCGACACCGGCACATGGTTCATGAATCGCTGCGACTATCTCGATCCCGCGCTCGCCTGGGTGGGCGTGAAGGATTCCGGCCGTGGCTGCACGTTGTCGGTGGTCGGTTACGAACATCTGACGCGGCCCAAATCGTTCCATCTGCGGACTCGTGTCTGAGGATTCCCATGCGCGAGTTCATCATCAAACCGGTGCGTTCCACGGAAAACGTCATGGCTTCGCTACGCGGCAATTGGAATTATCCGACGGCGGTGCGCTTCGGCCCCGGGCGCATCAGCGAGCTGCCGGACGCCTGCAAATCTTTGCAGTTGAAGCGGCCGTTGCTCGTCACCGATCCGGCGCTCGCGAAACTGCCGATGGTCGCCAATGCGGTCGCGGCCTGTCGCGAAGCCGGCCTCGCATGCGAAGTGTTCAGCGACCTGCAGGCGAATCCGGTGGAGTCGAACGTCACGAATGGAGTTGCAGCGTATCGTCGCGGCTCGCACGACGGCGTGATCGCTTTCGGCGGCGGCAGTGCGCTCGACACCGGCAAGGCAGTCGCATTGATGGTGGGACAGACGCGTCCGCTGTGGGATTTCGAGGATCGCGAGGATTGGTACACGCGAGTGAACGTCGCCGGCATGGCGCCGACCATCGCGGTGCCGACCACCTCGGGCACCGGTTCGGAAGTGGGTCGCGCCTCGGTGATCACCGACACGCGCGATCACACCAAGAAGATCATTTTTCATCCAAAGATGTTGCCCGCACTGGTCATCGCCGATCCCGAGCTGACGTTAGGGTTGCCGCCACAGGTAACGGCGGCAGTCGGCATGGACGCGCTGTCGCATAACCTCGAAGCGTACTGTTCGCCTTCGTATCATCCGCTAGCGGAAGGGATTGCGTTGGAGGGAATGCGGTTGGTTCATGACTGGTTGGCCGCCGCCGTCAAAGACGGCAGCGACATCGAAGCACGTTCGCAGATGATGGCGGCATCGCTGATGGGCGCGACGGCTTTTCAGAAAGGTTTGGGCGCCATGCACAGCTTGAGTCATCCATGCTCCGCGAACCTGAATACGCATCATGGGCTGACCAACGCAGTCGTCATGCCGTACGTGATGGCGTGGAATCGCCCGGCATTGAGCGAGAAGATGCAGCGGCTGGCGGCCTACCTGAACCTGCGGCAGCATACTTTCGACGGCGTAATGGACTGGATCATGGAATTGCGCAAATCCATCGGCGTGCCGGACACGCTCGCCGAATTGGGCGTTACACTGGAACACGCACAGAAGTTCGCGCCGCAGGCGTTCGACGACCCGTCCACCGGCGGTAATCCCCTGCCCATGACGGTCGCAGACTTTGCGCAGCTGTATGGTCATTGCGTCGAAGGAAAGCTGCAGGCGGCCCACTGATATGTTGGTTCCGATCATTCATTATCAATTCATGAGACGCGAGGCATAGTGAGCGTCATGCGTATTCCGTTCCTCATCGGCTTGGCTGTGGTTGGAGCCGCGCTCACCGCGCCGGCGCACGCTGACGGCATGCGTTGTGGCAGCCGTTTGATTCGAGATGGAGACGCGCGCGCCGAAGTGCGAGCGTTTTGCGGCGAACCGGCCGACGTACAAACTCGATCGATTCTGCGCCGACCGGTCTACAACTTTCAGGGTCGACTGGTGTACTCCGGCGACGGCCTGGTCGAGATTCCGGTCGAGACCTGGACTTATAACTTCGGCCCGAACAAGTTGATGCGCCGGGTGCGTTTCATCGACGGCATCGTCGAAGAAGTCGAAACGCTGGGCTACGGCTACAACGATCCACAGCGTGGCACTTACGGCCCCGGCAGCTGAACGGCCGCATTGATACGCCGGCGCGCTACGAACACGTAGCGCGTCAGCAATGCAACAGCGCTGATCGTGAGACCCACGTTCAGCCCGATCCATACCCACACCGGACCTTTGCCCTGGTGTGCGCCGAAGTAATAGGCAAAGGTAAATCCAACCACCCAATACGCGAACACGCACAAGGCCATCGGAATGGTGGTGTCCTTGAAGCCGCGTAACGCGCCGGCCGCGCCGACCTGCACGCCGTCGGAAAACTGAAACAACGCCGCCATCAACAGCAGACTCGCAGCCAACTCGCGCACCGGCAGGTCACGCGTGTAGAGCGCAGCGATCTGATCGTTGCAAAACAGGATGACAACGGCGGAGACGGTCATGACGACTGCACACATCGCCACGCCAAGCAACCCTGCATTTCTGGCCCCGCGAACATCACCTTTGCCGAGCGTGTGACCGACGTGAATCGTCGTCGCAGAGCTGATGGCGAGCGGCACCATGAACATGAAGGCGGCGTAATTCAACGCGATCTGATGACCCGCCGCGACGGTCGCTCCCATGCCGCCCATCATCAACGCTGCTGAAACAAACAATCCGCCTTCGGCCAGGATGGCGCCGGAGATCGGCGCGCCGACGCGAAACAGTTCGCCAAGCACCGCGGCGTTCGGCCGGTCGATGCGAGAGAAGAGCGCGAACGGCTTGTAAGCGCGATGCATCTTCATGTGAAGAAACATCGCGAAGAACATCACCCACTCGGCAATCGCAGTCGCCACGCCGCAGCCGACAGCGCCGAGCGCGGGGGCGCCGAACTTGCCGTACATGAAAATCCAATTGCCGATCACGTTCACGATCAGCGCAGTGAAGCCGATGAACATGATGGGCTTGGTGTGGCCGAGCCCTTCGCTCGTGTAGCGCAATGAGAAAAACGCCAGCAGCCCCGGCATGCCCCAGCTGATCGCCTTCACGTAGCCGGTCGCGACCGGCAGCACCTCGGGCGCGATACCGATCGCCGGCAAAAAGTGACGTGCCTGCTGCATGCAGGACACGAGCACGATGGAAAGCGCGAGCACCAGCCACCACGACTGCCGCGCATACACCGCCACTTTTTCGCGATTGTTCGCGCCGAACGCGTGCGCCACGCACGGCGACGTGGCCATCAACAACCCGAAGCCGATGTACATGAAAAGGTTGTAGGTCGCCGCGCCGACCGCGAGGCCCGCGAGATCCACCGCACCCAGGCGGCCTGCCATCACCGTGTCGGCGAACACCATGCCGGTGAGCGAAAGATTGTTAGCCAACAGCGGCGCGCCCAGAGCCACAATGGTCCGAGCGTCCGCGATCAGCCGGGTACGACGCTCGGTCACGCTGCGATTGTCCGTCAGTTCGACCATCTGATCTGTTTCCGGGCCTTTGTTTGCAAGGAGAATTGTTATGCAGCCGCGCCGACTGGCATGCTTGCAATTCTCGAATCGACCGCCATGGAGCCAGCATGCTCGTCGGATCTTCCATTCGTCGCGTCGCCATCGTCGGCGGCTCGCGCATTCCTTTCGCACGCTCGATGGGTGCTTACGCCGAGGCGAGCAATCAAGAGATGCTCACGGCCGCGCTCAAGGGATTGGTGGAGCGCTTCAACCTGCGGGGCGAACAGCTCGGCGACGTCGGCGCCGGCGCCGTGCTCAAACATTCCAAGGATTTTAATCTGACGCGCGAAAGCGTGCTCGACAGCGGGCTTGCTCCAGAAACGCCAGCGTTCGATTTGCAGCGAGCCTGCGGCACCAGCCTCGATACCGCCATCGTACTCGGATTGAAAATCGCCACGGGCCAGATCGATTCGGCCATTGCCGCCGGCGTCGACACCGCGAGCGATGTGCCGATTGTGTTCCCCACTGCGTATCGCAAATTGCTTTTACGCAGCGGGCGCGGCCGCTCGTTCGGCGAACGCTTGTCGCCGTGGTTTGGCTTCCGTCCCGGCTTCTTGAAGCCGCAGCTGCCGGGTGTGGGCGAGCCTCGCACCGGCATGTCGATGGGTCAGCACTGCGAAAAGATGGCGCAGACCTGGCAGATCCCGCGTGCCGATCAGGATCAACTCGCCTACGAGAGTCATCGCAAGGCTGCCGCCGCGTGGGAAGCCGGCTTCTACAACGATCTCGTCGTCGAGTTCCGCGGCTTGAAGCAAGACAACAACATTCGCCGCGATACATCGATCGAGAAGTTGGCGAAGCTCAAACCGTCGTTCTCGGCGAACGGCACGCTCACCGCAGGCAACTCGACGCCGATGACCGATGGCGCCGCCGCTGTGTTGCTCGCGAGCGAGGAATGGGCAAAGGCTCGTAACTTGCCCGTGCTCGCGTATCTCACCTACGGCAAATACGCCGCCGTCGATTTCGTGCAGAAGGAAGGTCTGTTGATGGCGCCCGCGTACGCTGTCCCGCGCATGCTTGCCGATGCGAAGTTGAAGCTGCAGGACTTCGATATCTACGAAATCCACGAAGCCTTCGAGGCGCAGGTGCTCTGCACGCTCAAAGCTTGGGAGTCGCCGGAGTTCTGTCGGGATCGCCTGGGACTGAGCGCTCCGCTCGGCTCCATCGATCGCAGCAAGATGAATTTGAAAGGCGGCAGCGTCGCGATCGGTCACCCGTTCGCCGCCACCGGTGCGCGCATTATCGCCACCTTGGCCAAACAGTTGGCAGAACGCGGGGGCGGGCGCGGATTGATTTCAATCTGCACGGCCGGCGGCATGGGTGTCACCGCCATCATCGAGCGCTAGGTAAGTTTCTACAGACCTGTCGCATACAACCGGGTACATGGAGGTACTCGCTTTAAAAAAATACAGCGGTCGGTAGGCGGTGAGACACCTACCGACCGCCATCCGGACCGCTTCCAGAATAAGTTAACTGGATAGTCGGTCCACTGCGCGAAGTGTCGCGATTCCGGGGAGGGGGCAGTAACGAACCGCGACAGCTTCGAACACTTGAGCGATTGAGGATGTCGGCCAGCGGACGGACCCAGGGCCGAAACTTGAAAAGAACAGAACATTCCTGAAGAGAAGGGCGTCCCTGCCCGGTTGCATGCCCCGACCTTGCGGGTCCCTGTGAAGGCATCCTTAATCACACGCACGCAGATCCTATGAGGTATAGCGACAAACCGAGGGAAATACCCTCACTGGCGCGGTAGACAGCTCCCTAAGAACGCCCACAGCGCCCGTCGACTGGGATTACAGCCCTTCGGGCAATGCACCATAAGCTAGTGGCCGAAAGGGCATAGTGTGCTGATGCACAAGGAAAATATATGCCATGGCACAGGCATTGCTTTCTCCATACCGTGGCTTGAAAACTAAACAGGACGTCTAACTATGTTGAATCGATTTTTTGCTTTGGTGCTGCTGACGGTAGGGTTCTCGACCGCAGCTCGCGCCGATTACATTCCGGCCACATGGACCGATAACTTGAACGTCGGCAGCGGCGTGTACATCGCCAATGGCCGCTCCTATACCTACGAGCACAACCTGAACGACAACGGCTTCCGGCCGTTGAACGACGCGATCACAAGCTTCCACTTGTCGATCAACCTGGCGGACGACACCAGCAGCTGGGAGCTGTTGCCGGAGCTCGCGTTCGTCGATCTGCCGGGCGTACTGGGTGACGGTTACGTCGCCAACTTCGGTGTCAGCGGTGAAGAGTTCGGTGGCTGGTCGCTCCTCGGCCTGCTCCAGCTCAACACGCTGGGCACGCTGACCGTGACCATCAGCTCGATCATGGGCGACTTCAACCTGGTCGGCTCGACCTTGACGGCCAATGGCCTGGCGAACGTCGCGTCGGTGCCGGAACCGGGCGCTCTCGGCCTGCTGGGCATCGGCTTGATGGGCATGGCCTTCAGCATGCGCCGCCGGAAGCCCATGTAATCGATACTCTGGGATAGCCAATTATTGAAAGCCCCGCCGCAAGCGGGGCTTTTTTTTGCCTATCGACGGCATTTGAGTCGGCGATTGGTTCGCTTCGCGCCGAACTCATAGACTGTGCGCCCCTTAACGCACAGCCAACGGCGCCATGCCTGAGTATCTCGGCGAACCTTCCTATCGGCACGGCACACCCGATCGACTCGGCGTGTTGCTGGTGAATCTCGGTACGCCGGACGGGCCGGACCCCGCATCGGTTCGCCGCTTCCTGGCTCAGTTCCTCTGGGACCCCCGCGTGGTTGAGGCGCCGCGCTGGTTGTGGTGGCTGGCTCTGCACGGCGTGATCCTGCGAACTCGGCCGTCGAAAAGCGCGCATGCCTATCAGCAAATTTGGACACCGAGCGGTTCGCCCCTGCTCATCCACAGCACTGCGTTGACCGCTCGCGTCGCCGACACATTGCAATCACGCTTGAACGCCGTGGTGACACTGGGCATGAGCTACGGCTCACCGTCGATTCCAAGTGCATTGGAAAAACTCCGAGCCGACGGTGTCCGCCGGCTGATCGTGTTGCCGCTGTACCCGCAATACTCCTGTTCGACCACTGCATCGGTGTTCGACAGCGTGACACGCCAACTGCAACAGTGGCGTTGGGTGCCGGAGATGCGCTTCATCGGCAGCTATCACGACGACGCTGGTTATATCGATGCCCTCGCGGACAGCATCGAACGCCACTGGCGCACGCATCAGAAGCAGCATTTGTTGTTCTCGTTTCACGGCGTGCCGAAGCGTTATGTACTCGGCGGCGATCCTTATTACTGCCACAGCTTGAAGACAGCGCGATTGGTCGCGGAACGTTTGTCGCTGGGCGAGAAGGACTGGAGCGTGAGCTTTCAATCGCAAGTCGGCCGCGAGGAATGGCTGCGTCCCTACACCGACGAGCATCTGCTCAAGCTGGCGAAGAACGGACCGAAGCGCGTGACCGTTGTTTGCCCCGGCTTCGCGACCGACTGTTTGGAAACATTGGAAGAAATCGCGATCCGTAATCGCGAGACTTTCCTGGCCGCCGGCGGCGAAACCTACGACTACGTGCCCGCACTCAATGCCGAGGACTCACACGCTGCAGTCCTAGCCAATCTCGTCACTCGTCACGCGCAAGGCTGGCCGGAAACTTCCGGCCAACCGCGCGACGATGCCGAAGCGACCAAACAACGGGCACTTCGAGCAGGTGCCGCACGCTGATGTTCGAACGATTCCTGGAAATCAGCCTGTACACGCCGGAGATCCGCGAATCGCTGGCGTTCTACGAATCGCTCGGCTTCGTGCAAGCGCCGGTCGGCGAAGTATTCAAACATCCCTACGCCGTGGTGACGGACGGCCGCTTGTTTCTCGGCCTGCACGGCGAACCGGTGCCCTCGCCTGCGCTCACGTTTGTGATGCCCCGACTCATGCATGGCATCGATCAGCTCGAACACCTCGGCATCGAATTCGAAGATCTGAAGCTGGGCAACGAGGTATTCAATCGCGCCCGGTTTCGCGACCCTTCGGGGCTGTGCGTGAATGTTGTCGAAGCACGCACGTTTTCACCACCGCAGTTCGACGCGCAGCCCGCGAGCACCTGCGGCTACTTCACCGAGTTTGGTTTGCCGACGCGAGATCAAGGACCGATGCGCGTCTTCTGGGAAGCACTCGGCTTCGTGGCGTGGGAAGAAGAGCCCGAGCCGTTCGCACGAACGGCCATCACCAGCGACCATCTGAACCTGTCTTTGTACCGCTCGCGAGCCTTCCGTCAGCCCCTGCTGACGTTTGAAGATCGCGACATGCGGGAGCGATTGGCGCGACTGAAGGAGCGCGGCTTCCAGCTTTCCGACGAAATGCCGGATAGTCTCGACGAGTCGTGTAACGCCATTCTCGTCGCCCCGGAAGGAACCCGGCTATTGCTGCTACAGTCGGCGGACTGAACGCCTCGGCCTGAAGGCCGAGCGATGTATACATCAACAGGGGCTGAGAGGGAGAAATCAATGTTCCGAAGCCTTGCCGCCACAACAGTGGTTGCGATGGTCGCCAGCGTCGCCGTGGCCGACGAGGGAATGTGGACCTTCGACAACGTGCCGCAAGCCGCGATTCAACAGAAATACGGCGTCACGATCGATAAGCCGTGGCTCGACAAGGTGCAACGTTCGATTACGCGTTTCGAAAGCGGCTGCACCGGTTCGTTCGTATCGCCGGACGGCCTGGTGCTCACCAATCATCACTGCGCCATGCAGTGTTTGACGGAGCTGTCGAGCGCCACCGAGAACTACGTCGACGACGGCTTCAACGCGATCACTCGCGACGGCGAAAAGAAATGTCCGACGCAGATGCTGTCAGTGCTGGTCCAGATGGAAAACGTAACCGCGAAGGTCAACG
>Ga0247784_1000436_pt1 | contig 11371 bp, 7 predicted proteins | sample UWRJL169409R5_FD_179909 | JGI IMG/M metagenome (GOLD analysis project Ga0247784, IMG submission 179909) | Plant litter microbial communities from Arlington Agricultural Research Station in Wisconsin, United States - UWRJ-L169-409R-5 | ecosystem: Environmental > Terrestrial > Plant litter >...
GCGATAGTCGTCACCTTCTTGCTCGGTGGTGTCGCGGTTCAGACCCCGCGGCTCGCAGCGTCACTAGCGGTCATCGTTGCGATCCTGCTCGCCTTCCGCGCCTACGCGCACAACTGGGTCAAGAACGTGCTCACGGACGCGGAGGTGCGAGACGGTTTGATGCTCGCGGCGGCGGCGCTGGTCATTCTGCCTCTCATGCCATCGACGCCCGTCGATCCTTGGGGTGTCGTGCAGCTACGCAAGCTATGGATGCTCGCGGTGCTGGTCATGGCGATCAATGCGCTTGGATACATTGCTCTACGCGCGCTCGGGCCGAAGACGGGTTTGTCGATTGCGGGACTGCTGTCCGGTTTTGTTTCCAGCACCGCGACGATCGGAGCGATGGGCGCGCGCACCAAGAGCAATCCCGATCTGTATAAAGGAGCCGTCGCGGGAGCCGCGGCTTCGTCGGTCGCGACCATCATTCAACTCGCCATCGTGGTCGGCTTGGTGAGCCCATCGACGCTGCTGTTACTCACGCCCTCGCTGATTGCCTCGGGACTGGCCGCACTGATTTACGCAGGCGTTTTTACTTTGCGTAGCTTTCGCGAGGCCGCGAACGGCGACGCGCCGAAGGGCCGGCCGTTCGATCCCAAGACCGCGCTGGTGTTCGTGTTGGTCGTTGGACTGACGCTGATGATCTCCGCGCTGCTCACGCAATGGCTCGGCGATCGCGGCCTGATGCTTGCGGCCAGCGTCGCAGGTTTCACCGATGCCCATGCCTCGGCGATTTCGTCAGCATCGCTGGCCGCGAGCGGACGCACTCAAGCTGAGTTCGCAGCACTCGCGGTGTTAGTCGGTTTCACCACCAACACCATAAGCAAAACCGTCGTCGCCTTTTCCCTAGGGGATCGGCGTTACGCGCTGGAGTTGGTGCCGGGTCTGATACTGATGGCGGTGGCTGCCTGGGGCGCGTGGTCGGTGCGCGCTTTCTTCGTCTGAGGTCGGCATACTCCGCCGTCCGTTGCTCAGGGCTGCACGATGACCGAAAGGTTTACACGGCTGAATTCCCGATTCCCGCGCAAGCGCGCCTTCATCACCGGCGCAGGCAGCGGACTGGGCTTGGCGCTGGCAAAGGACTTGGCCGCCGACGGCTGGACACTGGGCTTGTTCGACCGAAATCTGGAACGGCTGACGACGGTGGAGGCGCAGTTCGCCGATGCCGGCGTGCGCCTGGTCGCGTATCCCGGCGACGTCACGCAATCGGACGAGCTCACTGTTGCAATCAATTCCTTCGCAGCCACGCACGACGGCCTGGATGTGATGATCAACAACGCTGGCGTCGCGGGCGGCGGCGCGTTGATGGAAGTCTCGCTGGAAGACTGGCGCTGGATCATCGACATCAACGTGATGGGCGTCGTCCACGGCTCGCGCGCCGCCATCCCTCACCTACAGCGTAACGGCACCGGCATGTTGATCAATGTCGCGAGCGCGGCCGCGTTCGCTTCGGCACCGGGCATGATCTCTTATAACGCGACCAAAGCCGCCGTGGTCTCGATCAGCGAAACACTTGTGAACGAGCTGCGCTCGGCCGGCATTCAAGTGTCGGTCGTGATGCCGACGTTTTTTCAATCGTCGCTGTTGGAAACATTGCGCGGACCGGAGCACGCCCGCGCGTTTGCGCACAAGGCCATGCAGCGCTCGGAATATTCGGTCGAGAACGTCGCCCGGGATCTGCTCAAGGAAGCCGCCGACGGCAACGTTTACATCGTGCTGCCCCGCTCGGCGCGGCTCATGTGGCGTTTGAAACGTTGGCTGCCGCTGCGCTTTCTCGACAAGGTCAGCGAGCTCGCGCAGCGTTCGTCGCCCGGCTAACGTCAGCTCGGATCCACGGCAAGCAGAAAGCGCGTGTAGATTTCCGGCAATCGCGCCAGCACGTGCGCCTTGCCTTCGATGCTGCTTGTTTCCAACACTCGACGCAGCGTCGACAGGCTGAGCGACTCCAACGCCCCCTGCGACACCGGCGCATAGCTTAAATGCCAGGGTTCCGGGCTCACGCCGCCGCGGTCGGTGCGATACGGCTGGAAGAAACCGAAGCGTCGCATATTTGCATCGAGCCACTGCGACAGGCGCGCGAATATGCCGTCCCTCCCATATTCGCTCGGCACCAGCTCGACCGTGTAACCGGGCGGCACCGCGGCCGCGTCGATCACATCGACATCGCTCCCCCAGTGATGCCGGCTGCCGCCGGGAACCGCCGACCAGCACAGAATCGCGTCCACAGTCTCGCTGTCCGACAATCGCGCCCGATCGATCAGCGCGCCCTGGCGATCGTACAGCGGCCGCTGCCCGGTCCATTTGCGATTCCAGATCGACATCTGAGTCTGGAAATCCCGGAAGCTGGAGCGCGGCACCAGGTCGATGCCGTCCTGCCTGGCCGCATCCTTCATCGCGAGAAAAGAAGCCACGGCCTCATAGTGAAGCGCACACTGCGGCTCGGTTATTTCCACGACATGAGAGCGTGCCTGTCCCGTGAGCTCTAGCTCGTTCATTCAATGTAAAACCTTGCGACCATGGATGCGGTGGGCATTCTATCCGGACGGGTATGTCAAAAAAACCGACAAGTAATGTATGTGGTACGCCACGGCCGGATAACGCGAGTATCATGCGGAATGAAGCGGTAGTGCCAGACCGCGCCGTGCAATGGTCAAGCTTGATAGAGGAAAGCACGAATACGTTGCGACCGAACTTCAACCCGAAGATTCGAGTCGAAACCGAGGCACTTCGGTAAACGTAAGGTTGGACGCCCAGACGAATATTCGGGGTAGTCGACGCGGAGTATGGGTTGAGATCTCGGGGCCTCAAAATCAGATTGTTGTCCGTCGCGGTCGCGGCGGGTGTCGCCATCGCGGCGACATTGTTCCTGCTTGAGTACCTCGACTACCGCAAGTCGAGCGAGTTGTTCGTCAAGCAAGGCGAGGCCTCGCTGCTGATCGCCGAATCGCAGCGCCTCGATCTGTTCGCCAGCGACCTCGCCGCCAACGACTCGGGTGCCCTCGAAGCCGCGCTTCGCGACGGCGACAAACGCATGGTGGAACGCATCGCCACCGCGCTGTTGAATAATCCCTATGCAATGATCACGCGCGTCCTGAACCCGGACGGCTCGGTGATGTTCGAGGCCCGGCGCCAGGATTTGTGGACCAAGGAAGTCGACGCGAAAGACCAGCGCACCATTCGACGTGGTCTTGGCGACGTGGAATCGCTCGGCACTTTGGAAATCACCGTCGCTCGCCCTGGCCTGAGCGCGACGGTAGAAACGTTGCGTGCGCAACTGGCTCGCGTGCAGCAGCGCGATTTCGAACGACGCATCTGGATCATCGGCGGCGTCGGTGTGTTGATCACCGGTTTGCTGGCGCTGGTGGCGTGGATGCTGGCGCAACGCCTGCAGCAGCCTATCGTCGAGCTGATCCGTTCCGCCGAGCGCATCGGCGAGGGCGATTACACCCGCCCGCATAAAGTCACGAGCAACGACGAAATCGCCGAGCTGGAAATGGCGCTGGACCGCATGCGCCAGAACCTGCGCCAGACGACCATCACCAAGAACTATCTCACCATCGTTCTCAACAGCATGAACGATGCGGTGCTGGTGACATCGCCCGACGGCCTGGTCCGCAAGATCAACGACGCGGCGGTGCGCCTGTTCGGTTACAACGAAGAAGAAATCGCCGGCCAGCCGTTCATCAACCTGGTGGCCGACAACGAGCGCGAAGGGTTCTCGCTGGAAGCAGCCGGTGTCGAGACGCGCGAGACCGTCATCGCGACTCGCAGCGGGCAGACCATTCCGGTTTCGCTCTCTGGCGCGCCGATTGCCGGCGACGATCCGCAGTTCCAGGGCACGATCTTCGTCGTCCGCAACATCACCGACCGCAAGCGGGCCGAGCGTCGCATTCGTTATCTCGCTCGATACGACGCGCTGACGAAAGTGCCGAACCGCATGCAGTTCCAGCACATGCTGCAACAGGCGATCGCGCGCGCACGGCGTAACGATCGCGGCATCGTGATGCTGTATCTCGACATGGATCGGTTCAAAGAGATCAACGATACGTTCGGTCACGCCGCCGGCGACCGCACCCTCGAAGTGTTGAGCGAACGTTTGATTCGCATCCTGCCGCGCGAAGCAGTAGTCGGCCGACTCGCCGGTGACGAGTTCGGTTTGTTCATCGAAGGCTTCGCGGATACGGAAGACGAACGCGGTCAAGCGGCCAACCTGGCTCGAATGGTGCTCGCGGAGGTCTGCAAGGCCTACTACGTGGACCAGCAGGAAGTATTCCTCACCGCCAGTCTCGGCATCGCGTTCTGTCCGAAGGACGCGGAGAACGTGATCGACCTGATCCGTAACGCCGACGCCGCGATGTATCACTCGAAGCAAAACGGCGGCAACAGCTTCGCGTTCTACTCGCCGGACATGAATGCCGCCGCGGTCGAACGCTTGATGCTGAAGAGCAAGCTGCGTCGTGCGCTGGAGCGCGACGAGCTGATGATGCTGTATCAGCCGAAGGTCGATTTGCGTAACGGTCGCATCGTCGGCGCCGAAGCCTTGTTGCGCTGGCGCCTGCCCGGTCACGGCGACATTCCGCCCTCGCAGTTCATTCCGCTCGCCGAAGAAACAAACCTGATCCTGGGCATCGGCGAGTGGGTGCTGAATCGCGTCTGCTCCGACTATCGTCGCTGGCAGGAGAAGAACAAGAGTCCCGGCCGCATTTCCATCAACCTGTCTTTGAAGCAACTGCGCCAGGCGAGCTTCATCACTCGCTGCAAGTCGGTGTTCCGTCGCCACGAGGTATCGCCGACCTGCTTCGAGCTGGAGATCACCGAGACCACGTTGATGGTCGATCCCAAACGCACCATCAAACTGCTCGATGAGCTGTACGCGATGGGCCTGCACCTGTCGATCGACGACTTCGGCACCGGCTACTCCTCGCTGAGCGCCTTGCAACAGTTCCCCATCGGCACGCTGAAGATCGATCAATCCTTCGTGCGCGACGCCGCCATCAACTCCGACGACGCCACCATCGTCCGCACCATCATCGACATGGGCAAAGCCCTCGAAGTCGAAGTCGTCGCCGAAGGCGTCGAAACCGAAGAGCAATTCAACTTTCTCCGCAACCGCGGCTGCCACTACGGCCAGGGCCGCCTGTTCGGCGACGCCATGCCCGCCGAAGAATTCCTGCAACTCGTGACGTCGCAGGAAAGCGGGCGGAACAAGGTCAGTCAGCTGTTCGCGTCGTAGACCCGACCCGTCCGCCTGGGTACGATTCCGGCCCGTTTCCGACGTAGCTGCGACTCACCGTCATGCTCTCTTTCTCCTCCCTCGCCCTCCGGCGCGGTACCCGGCTGCTGATTTCCGACGCCTCCTTCACGGTCTACCGCGGGGAGAAAGTGGGGATCGTGGGGGCGAACGGCTGCGGGAAATCGAGTTTGTTGGCGCTGGTCCTGGGTGAATTGCAGCCGGACGCGGGCAGTGTGGAGTACCCGTCGCAGCTGGTCGTGGCGCATGTGGCGCAGGAGCTGGAGGCGACGGAGCGGCCGGCGATTGAGTTCGTGATGGATGGCGACGAGGAGCTGCGCCAGACAGAAGCGGCGATCGCCAAAGCTGAAGCGAACAATGCGGGGGCGGCGCTCGGTGAATTGCACGCGCGCTACGCGGCGCTCGGCGGATACGACGCCAGGAGCCGCGCAGGCAAGTTGATGCACGGTCTCGGCTTCTCGGTGGCGGACGAAACGCGATCGGTGAGCGCATTCTCTGGCGGCTGGCGCGTGAGACTGAACGTCGCGCAGGCGCTGATGTGCCGCTCGGATTTGTTGTTGCTCGACGAGCCGACCAACCACCTCGACCTCGACGCGGTGATCTGGCTGGAGCAGTGGCTGCGCAATTATCCGGGCACGCTGATGATGATTGCCCACGATCGCGAGTTCCTGGATCGCACCGTCGGCCGCATCGTGCACATCGAGAACAGCGCGGCCAAGATTTACACCGGCAACTATTCTGCTTTCGAAGATCAGCGCGCCTCGCAGCTTGCGCAACAGCAGTCGATGTTCGAACGGCAGCAGCGCGAGATCAAGCACATGATGAGCTTCGTCGAGCGCTTCAAAGCCAAGGCCAGCAAGGCCAAGCAAGCGCAAAGCCGTATCAAGGCGCTCGAACGAATGGAACGCATCGCGCCGGCACACGTCGACTCACAATTCGAATTCACATTCCTGCCGCCACAGAAACTGCCGCGTCCATTGCTGACGTTGGAGAATCAGTCGGTCGGTTACGGCGAGCGTATCGTGCTCGACGGCATCAGCATGACGATTGCGCCCGGCAGTCGCATCGCCCTGCTCGGTCGCAACGGTGCCGGTAAGTCGACGCTGATGAAGATGCTGGCTGACGAACTGACACCGTTCAGCGGCAAGCGAACGGAAGCGCGCGATCTGAAGATCGGTTACTTCGCGCAGCATCAGCTGGAGCAACTCGCCGTCGACGACTCGCCCATCGGTCATCTCAAACGCCTCGGCGGCGAGGCCGCTGCGAGAGCGACCGAGCAAGAGCTGCGCGGCTTTCTCGGTAGCTTCGGCTTCAGCGGCGATCGAGTGTTCGAACCGGTCGGCCCGTTCTCGGGCGGCGAGAAGGCGCGACTGGTATTGGCGCTGGTGAGCTACTTGCGACCGAACCTGCTGCTGCTCGACGAGCCGACCAACCACCTCGATCTCGAAATGCGCCAGGCATTGGCGATGGCCCTGCAAGATTACGAAGCTGCGGTTGTGCTGGTTTCGCACGATCGGCATTTGTTACGAGCGGTCGCCGATGAATTGATCCTGGTCGATCAGGGCCGCGCCGTTCCTTTCGACGGCGATCTCGACGATTACGCGAAGTGGTTCACCACGCGTGAAGAAACAGAGACGACCGAGGAGCCTTCCTCCGCTGCGCTCAGTGCGGAGCAGAAGAAACAACGCAAGCGAGAAGAGGCGGAGCGCCGCAATCGCCTCAGCCCGCTGAAGAACGAGATCTCGCGCCTGGAGAAGCAGCTCGAAAAACTGGAAAAGGAACGCGCCACAGTCGAGACCGCGCTCGCCGATCCGGAGATTTACAACCCCGCGTCCAGACAGAAGCTACAGGACCTGCTGCAGAAACAGACGCAGCTCAAGCGCGACATCTCCAACACCGAGACTGAGTGGCTCACTGCCACCGAAAAGCTCGACGCCGAAATGTCCTCATAACATCTCGCAAGCTTTCGCACGCCACCGCGTCCGGAAGCCAGCTCAGCTACGCGCGCATGACCAGCGAGTGCTCGCAAGCGCGTTCACAGAGATGTTCAACAAGGAAGAGCGCAGAGAACAAGAAAGATCCCTGAGACCTGTCGGCGGAGGCGTGCTGGGTCCTATGTCCCTCCGGCAGCTTGAATAAAACATGGATGTTTTTTCGAGCAGCAGCTCCAGGGACGGACGGAATATGGTCCGCGCGTCTGCGCGGACAAAGCCCGTGCGCGGTGCCGGAGGGACATAGGACCCAGCACGCCTCCGCAAGCCACCAACGCCTCCGGCCCCCCGGTGCGGCCCGCATCGCGAACCAAGACATAGCAGCATCCGCACCGTGGAAGCCCGATTTGTAGAGATCCGTCAGCGTCGCACGACCAAGCGATCTCTTGTGTTGTACTTACTCAACAAGAGGATCACAGCGAGCACAAAGGATGGTCGCCGTATCGGGGGAGAGTGTCGCCGCACCGGCGACCGGCATCAATCGCGCGCATCGACGCGTCATCATCGCTTCGTCGCTCGGCACCATGTTCGAGTGGTACGACTTTTATCTGTACGGCTCGCTCGCAGCCATCATCAGCAAACAATTCTTCTCCGGCGTCAACGAAACCACTGCCTTCATCTTCGCGCTGCTGGCTTTCGCCGCCGGCTTTGCCGTGCGCCCCTTCGGCGCGATCATCTTCGGACGACTCGGCGATCTCTCAGGTCGCAAGCGGACCTTCCTGATCACAATCGTTTTGATGGGCGTAGCGACCGCACTCGTCGGCGTCCTGCCCTCCTACGCATCGATCGGCGTCGCGGCTCCCATCATTCTCGTGACACTGCGGCTCTTGCAGGGACTCGCTGTGGGCGGCGAATACGGTGGCGCAGCTACATACATTGCCGAACACGCACCCGAAGGCCGACGCGCGTACTACACGAGCTGGATACAGATCACCGCGACCGCTGGCATGGTGCTTTCACTGCTGGTGATTCTTGGCTGCCGCTGGCTGATCGGCGAGGAGTTCGAAACCTGGGGTTGGCGCGTGCCCTTCCTCCTGTCGATCATCCTGTTGTGCATCTCCGTTTACATCCGCCTGCAACTGGAAGAATCGCCCGTCTTCCGTGAGATGCGCGATGCAGGCAAGTTATCGAAGCAACCGCTGCGCGAATCGATTGCGAACTGGAGCAATCTGAAGCTGGTGCTGCTCGCGCTGTTCGGCGCGATGGCGGGACAAGCCGTCGTTGGCTATGTGTCGCTCGTGTACATGAACTTGTTTCTAACGCAGACCTTGAAGGTCGACCCCGCGACATCGAATCTACTCGTCGCAGGCGCGCTACTGGCAGCCACGCCGTTTTACTTGGTATGCGGCAAGATCGCGGATCGAATCGGTCGCAAACCACAAGTCATGATCGGCTGTGTGCTAGCGGCACTGACGATGTTCCCTATCTTCAACGCACTCACCGATTCCGCCAATCCCGCGATCTCCACGGCGCAGACGTTCAATCCGGTGATCGTAATCGCGGATCCGACCGAGTGCAGCTTTCAGTTCGATCCGATTGGTGGCGCTCGCTTCAGCAGCTCGTGCGACATCGCCAAGAGCGCCCTCGCAACCGCGCGTGTGCCTTACTCCAATCGCGCCGCACCCGCCGGTTCGATTGCGAGCGTGAAGGTTGGAGGAACGACCATAACGGCGTTCGACGCCACCGGCTTAGCGAAAGCGGAGTTCGAGCAACGTCACGGTGACTTCAAGAAATCGCTACTCGACGCATTGGCCGACAACGGCTATCCGTCGCACGCAGCACCGGAACGGATCAACTATCCCGTCGTGTTTATCTTGTTATTCGTGCTGTCGCTGCTGGGCGTGATGACGTACGGCCCGATCGCGGCATGGCTGGTGGAATTGTTTCCTGCCCGCATTCGCTACACGTCGATGTCTCTGCCCTATCACTTGGGCAACGGCTGGTTCGGCGGCTTCCTGCCGAGCATTGCGTTCGCGATGATCGCGTACACGGGCAATATTTATTCGGGGCTGTGGTACCCCGTGAGCGTTTGTGTGCTCACCGCAGTCGTCGGCACGTTGTTTCTTCGCGAGACGCGTGGCGTCGCTGAAACCTAAATCACTTCTGCAATTGCACGTCCACGAGCGCATCGCCGGCAGCGACCAGAAACTGCTGAGGTCCCTCGCCACCCAAGGCTTGGCCCGCCGATAGCGCGCCGTCGACGAGTAACAGCAACTGCTCGGTGAGCTGAACTGGATCGCGCACGCCTGGAATGTTGTCCACCAACACACGCAGTCGCCGCCGCAGCTCTTCCATCTCCTTCTTCGCCAACGCCCGCGCCGGGTGTTGAGGATCGGCGAACTCGGCCGTGACATTCATGAAGGGACAGCCGCGGAATTTCTCGCTGCTGACGTAACGAGCGACGCCCGTGAGATGAGCGCGCAAGCGGGCACGCGGCTCCGGATCGCTCTTTGCCGCGGTTCGATCCCAGCCCGCCCAGCGGTCCTTCGACTCCTGCTCCAGTACCGCGACGATCAGCGCGTCTTTGGAGGGGAACCACCGATAGAGGCTGGTCTTCGCCACACCGGACTGCGCCACGACGGTATCCACGCCGACCGAGCGCGCGCCTTCTTTGTAAAACAGCTCCCGCGCGGTCGAAAGAATGCGATCCCGCACGCTTTCCGTCTGGGTTTCGGTACCGGCTTTGGCCCTCGACGCTGGACTCATGGACGCACCTCCTGCTTGACAACGCTACAGACCTGTACGTAGCATGCGAACAGACAGGTCTGTAGCGCCTCGTAATCTAGCTCCAGCACCCGGCCAGTGCAATCGGAGCTATCTATGCGACAGCTGCGGCCGGTCCTGCGGAGCGGAACAGTCTCTTTCCGGAGAACGGCACCCATGAACACTTACGCACGGGCACTCATTCCCACTGGCCTCGCCCTATTGGCTGCGACCTCCATCATCGCCGCGGCCCCGACCATCGCCGCCGCCTGCGGCATGAAAGTCGTCCACAGCGACACCGAATTTCCCGAGCGCTCGCAACTGCGCGGGCACGACGGCACGGTCCTGATCAACGTAACACTAGACGCGAACGGACGCGCGACCAATGCGGCAGTCGAGCGATCGAGCGGCCACTTGCTACTGGATCTCGCCGCCACTCGCAGCGTGCTCCACAAATGGCAGTTCGACGTCAGCCATTGTGACCACGGTTGGCCCGCAGTTCACCAGGTCGCGGTCGAATATCGCAACGAGGAATACAAGTGATTCGTCCCCTTGTCCCCTCTTCCACTGCGTGGGAGAGGGGTTCCTTTTTGAGGGGCTAGATCACACCGGCCGCGCGTAACTGTGCGATTTGGTCAGCGCTCAGTCCGGCACTCTCCAGCACTTCAAGAGTGTGTTGACCGAGAGTCGGTGGCGCGGCTTGGTAACGCAACGGTGTTTCGGACATCTTGATCGGGTTCGCCACCGACGGCACCGTGCCGGACAACGGATGCGGCAAATCCAAGCGCATCTGTCGGCTGCGCACCTGCGGATGATCGAAGACTTGCGCGAGATTGTTGATCGGGCCGACCGGAATGCCGAGCGGCTCGAACAACGCGACCCATTCCGCGACGGTGCGTTGTTTCAACACGGCCGCGAGCAAAGGCACCAGCACTTCACGATTGCCCACACGATCGTGATTGCGACGGAAGCGCGCGTCCAGATGAAACGTCTGACCCGCAGCTTCGCAGAACTTGGCGAACTGACCATCGTTACCGACGGCGACGACGAACTGCCCGTCGGAAGCATCGAACACTTGATACGGCACGATGTTGGCGTGCGCGTTGCCGAACCGCTTAGGCGCGCGGCCCGAGACCAAATAATTCATATTCATGTTCGCCATCATGGCGACCTGCACGTCGAGCAGCGCCATGTCGATGCACTGACCTTGCCCCGTGCGCGACCGATGCGCTAGCGCGGCGAGAATCGCCACTGTCGAATACATTCCTGTCGTGATGTCTGCGACGGCAACGCCGACTTTTTGCGGCCCGCCGCCAGGCAAATCGTCGCGCTCGCCGGTAATGCTCATCAAGCCGCCCATGGCCTGAATGATGAAGTCGTAACCCGCCAC
>Ga0247784_1000437_pt1 | contig 11366 bp, 12 predicted proteins | sample UWRJL169409R5_FD_179909 | JGI IMG/M metagenome (GOLD analysis project Ga0247784, IMG submission 179909) | Plant litter microbial communities from Arlington Agricultural Research Station in Wisconsin, United States - UWRJ-L169-409R-5 | ecosystem: Environmental > Terrestrial > Plant litter >...
CGGGCGCGCAGTGCCACGACGAGCGGGCCGGGCTGCGGCTCGGCGGCGGCCTGATCCCGCAGGGCCATGCGAACGGCTACCCGCTGTACCGCCTGGAATGGCAAGGCGTCGGCTCGCTGCTGCGGCGCGTCCGCAACTGCATGACCGGCGTGCGGGCGCAGCCGGTGGCCGCCGAATCGCCGGAGTTCGCCGCGCTCGCGGCGTACCTCGCGTGGCGCGACCGGGGCATGCCGATGGAATCGCCCGCGGTGCGACCCTGACGCTTCAACGCGCAGCCCGCAGTGACGCGACCAGCGCGGCAACCGCCATCGCGACCAGCAGGCCGCCGTACGCGAGCGTCGTGGCATGCAGGCCGAACAGGCCGGTGCTCAGCCCGGCCATGATGGCCGGCACGCTGAACGCCAGGTAGCTCAGTGCGAAGAACCCCGCCATCAAGCCCGCGCGTTCGTGCGCTTTCGCCAGCGGCACCAGGCTGCGCACCGCGCCGTTGAAGCCGGCGCCGAAGCCGAGTCCGGCCAGCAGCGTGCCGCCGAAGAACGCGAGTCCCGAACCGGCGTGCACGCCGATCAGCGTCAACGACAGGCCGAGCACCAGCGCCAGTGCGCTGCCGGTCAGCACCACGGACGCCGGGCGCAAGCGCACCCAGCCGATCGCGGCGGCGCCCGCCAGCACCAGCGTTGCGATCAGCGCGCCGCCGGTCATCGGTGCGGCGGTGCCGGTGACCAGTTTCGCGAGCGTCGGCCCGAGCGACAGGTAGAAGCCACCGAGCGCCCAGCTCGCGGTGTTGAGCGGCAGGATGCGCCACAGCGTGGCACGTGCGGCGGGCGGGATCGCGATGCGCGGCCGCAGCGATTGCCAGACGCCCGGACGGCGCGCGGCGGTCTCGGGCAGAAACACGGCGGCGAGCGTCTGCAGCGCGAGCACCGCGAGCAGCACGTCGAACACCAGGTGCATCGGTGCCGGCGCGAACTGCACCAGCGCGCTGGCACCGAGCGCACCGACGGCCATGCCGAACATAGGCGCAACGCTGTTGAACAACGCGCCGCGCGACGGGCTCAGGTCGAGCAGGGTGGCGCTCAATGCGCTGGTCGCGATGCCGGTCGCGAAGCCCTGCACGACGCGTGCGGCGAGCAGCCCGCCGGCCGACTCGGCCTGCCAGAACAGCACGATCGACACCAGTTCGAGGAGCAGCGACGCGAGGATCACGGTGCGGCGGCCGAGGTGGTCGGACAGCGCGCCGAACACCAGCAGCGCGGCGAGCAGCGCGAAGGCATAGCTGGAGAAGATCACCGTCAGCGCCAGCGGGCTGAAGCCCCAGGCCTCGCGGTACAGCGCGTACAGCGGCGACGGCGCGCTGGAGGCGGCCAGGAAGCTCACCACCAGCGAGACGGTCAGCCACAGCGAGGCGGTCGAGCCGAGGCGGAGGCTGGATGCCGGAGGGGCGGCAGGTGTGGGGGCAAGGGCAGGCGTGGCCATGGAGGTTCCTAGCTAACGCAAAGAATTTGCGTTAGCGGATTCTGAACCCATTGCTCCACTAAAGCAAATACTTTGCGTTAGCATGGGTTCATGACTGCACGCACCATCCCGCGTCCCGGCGGCCGCAGCGCCCGCGTCCAGGCCGCCGTCCACCGTGCCACCCGCGAACTGATCGAGCTGCACGGGCGCTCCGAATTGACAGTCCCGATGATCGCGGCGCGCGCCGAGGTCACGCCGTCGACCATCTACCGCCGCTGGGGCGACCTCGGCGAGCTGCTGGCGGATGTGTCGGTCGAGCGGCTGCGGCCGGATGCGGAGCCGGCCGACACCGGCTCGCTGGCCGGCGACCTGGGCGCCTGGGCTCAGCAGTTTCACGAGGAGATGTCGTCGCCGATCGGGCTGGCGATGATGAAGGACGTGCTGTCGACCGGGGCCAACGGCGAAGGCACCGGGCCGTGCCAATGCGCGCAGTTCGTCGCGGCACAGATCGCCGTGATCTTCGAGCGCGGTGCGGCGCGTGGCGAGCCGGTGCCCGAGGTCCAGCGGGCGATGGACGTGGTGGTCGCGCCGATCATCTACCGCGCGCTGTGGGGGCCGGTGCCGGCCACGTTGGCGGTGGTGGATCGCTGGGTGGCCGAGTGCCTGGAGGGCGCCGGCGCGCGCTGAGCCCTGAGTGTGCGGCTCAACGGCCGGCGTCGGGCTCGCTGCGCCAGACCGGCAGCGCCTGCTCGAACGGCGTGGCGGCCGCGCCGAACACGGCCGGGTCTTTCGCGCGTTTCAGCCACGCCCGCGTGTCGTGGTGGGCGCCGGGCAGCGGCTGGTCGGCGCGGAAGCGTTCGAACCAGTCGTGCACTGCGCGGTAGCGCTCGGGATGGCGCGTGCGCGTCCACGCAAGGCCCACCAGGTCGGCAAAGCCTTCTTCCCAGCGCGTGGCGCGCATGTCGCGCTCCACGTCGGCCTGCGGGGCATTGCTGGTGTCGAGTGCGTCGGTGAAGCCGGCCACCGGGGGCGTGTGCCAGGCGCCCTGCGCATAGCGCCAGCAGTGCCCCAGTTCGTGCGCCGTCATCGCCTCGACGACGGTGTCGCGGAGCTCGGCGGGGATCTTGTCCAGCGTGGATTCGGCCTCGGGGTTGCCGCGCATCGTCAGCACCAGCTTGCAGCGGCCGTCGACGTAGCCCATCGCGATCGGCGGCTCACCGCCCTCGGCCACCGGCTGGGCGACGATGTCCAGCGGCAGGCCCTGCGCCCGCGCGTAGGTGATCACCGGCCAGGCCGCCTGCATCCAGCGGGTCTCCAGCGGCGTCAGCGCCGCGGCACTGGCCTGCAATGGGGTGAGGACGGCCGGGATGAAGCCCAGCGCCAGAACGACATCGACAACACGCTTCCACATGGCTTCCCATTGAACCGGGAACAGCCGCCGACGTGGGGTCGATCAACGCGGGGAAAGCGCGCCAGTTCGCACGCCCGGCCGGAATTCGATCAGTCGTCGCCGTCCGGGGAGGGCGACGCGCCGCTGCCGGGCGGCGGCGGTGCGGCGACGCGGTAGCTCTCGCTGGCCCAGGCGCCGAAGTCGACGTTCTTGCAGCGCTCGCTGCAGAACGGCCGGTAGGGGTTGTCGCTGGCGTACAGGCTGTCGCCGCCGCAGGTCGGGCAGCGCACGATGCGGGGCTTGGCGGGGGTGTTCATGCGCAAAGCGTCAGTTCGAAGGTGGCATCGACGGCCGCGGGTTTCAGCCGACCGTCGGCGTCCTGTTTCATCAGCCGGACCATCACCATCAACCGGTGGCCGCTGATCTCGGGCACGAGCTGGCGGCTGCCGTTGTCGATGCGCACCCGCAGCAGCTGGTACACGCGGCCGGCGGGCAGGCTCTGCTGGTACTGCCCGCCCTGCGTGACGACCTTGTGCGGGACGCCGGCATCGCGCAGCAGCCCCAGCAGCACGCTGAGGGCCTCGGCCAGCGGCGTCAGCGTCGCAATCCAGCCCGACAGGTCGGCGCGCCGGCTGGCGGCGTCGTGCTGTTGCCAGGCGTAGTAGGCCGGCAGGTCGAATTCGCAGGTGCCGCCCGGGATGCTGATGCGGCTGCGGATGCTCATCAGCCATTCGTTGGCCGTCAGCACATGGCCGGCCTTGCCGGGCAGCTGGTTCAGTCCGTTGAAGGCATGATCGACGCGTGCCATCACCTCGAGCAGCGCGCCTTCGGAGATCGCGGGGTTGCCGCGGTAGCTCTGCAGCAGCGCCCGTTGGCGCTCGAGCTCCTTCAGCAGGTCGGATTTGAGGTCGGCGCGCGATGCGACGTCCATGATCTCGAACATCGTCGCCAGCGCGTAGTGGTGGTCGACGGCTTCGTCGCGCGGCAGCAGGCGCCCGAGGCGGTCGAACAGGTGTTCGAGCCGGAGCATCGTGCGAATGCTCTCGTTGAACGGGTATTCGTACAGGACCAAAACGGGGCTTTCCTGGCGATCAATGTGACAACGTGACGCCGGATTGTTCCACAGGGTGGCCTTTCAGCGCGATCCGATCCAGCTTGTCCACAGACTTCGCACTTCGGCTGCGAGTTCCGCCAGGCTCAGGTCTTCGTTGAAGATCACCGCGTCAGCGGCCGCGCGGCGTGCCTCGCGGCTGGCCTGCTGGTCGATCACTGACCGGGCCGCGGCCAGGGTCCAGTCGGATCGCCGCATGACGCGGGCGACCTGCGTCGCGGCGCTGCAGTCGACGACCAGCACCCGGTCGACCCGGGCGCGCCAGCGGCCGGACTCCACCAGCAGCGGCACGTCGAAGACACGAGAGCGCTCACCTGCCGCGGCCGCCTGGCGATCGCTCTCGAGGCCGATCAGCGGGTGCAGGATGGCCTCGAGCCGCGATTTCGCGGCCGGGTCGGCAAACACGATCTGGCGCATGCGGGCGCGGTCGAGGCCACCATCGCTGCCGATCGCCGCCGTGCCGAACTGCTCGCGCAGCGCATCGATGGCGGCGCCGCCGGGTGCCGCGAGCGAGCGGGAGATCGCATCGGTATCGATCACCACCGCGCCCAGGTCGGCGAGCATGCCGGCGACCGTGCTCTTGCCGCTGCCGATGCCGCCGGTCAGGCCGATGCGCAGCGCGGCCATGCGCTTGTCCCTGCGGTCAGGCCCAGCCGAGCCAGCCCAGCACACGGGGCTGGCCTGCGAGCAGCACGACGATGCCGCCGCCGGCGAGGAAGGGGCCGAAGGGCACGTAGCGCCCTTCGCGCAACGAACTCATGGCCTTCATGCCGATGCCGACCACCGCGCCGAGCACCGACGCGCCGAGCACGATCGGCAGCACCATCTGCCAGCCCAGCCAGGCGCCCAGCGCTGCGAGCAGCTTGAAGTCGCCGAAGCCCATGCCTTCCTTGCCGGTGGTCAGCTTGAAGAGCCAGTAGACCGACCACAGCGAGAGGTAGCCGACGACCGCGCCCCACAGCGCCTGCGGCAGCGGGATCGTCCAGCCGAGCAGGCTGGCCACGAGCCCGGCCCACAGCAGCGGCAGCGTCAGGTTGTCGGGCAGCAGCGTGGTGTCCCAGTCGATGCCGGCCAGCGCGATCAGCACCGCCACCATGCCGCACCACAGCACGGCCACCGGTTGCGCGCCGAAACGCCAGCCGACGGCCGCGAACAACGCGCCGGTCAGGATCTCGATGAACGGATAGCGTGCCGAGATGCGCGTCTTGCAGGCCGAACAACGCCCGCGCAGCCAGAGCCAGCTCAGCACCGGAATGTTCTCGTACCACGTGATCATGTGGCCGCACGACGGGCAGCGCGACCGCGGTTTCGACAGCGTGATCGGCTCGGGCACGTCGATCTTGATGCCGAGCATCTCGGCACTGTCGATCTTCCAGCCACGCTCCAGCGCCATCGGCAAGCGATGGATCACGACGTTGAGGAAACTGCCGATGCACAGGCCGAAGACGGCCAGTGCAGCGGGGGTCAGGAAAATGTCAAGCAGGTCCTTGTTCATCGCGACCGGTCACACCACTTGACCGATCTTGAAGATGGGCAGGTACATCGACACCACGATGCCGCCGATCAGGACGCCCAGGATCACGATGATGAACGGCTCCATCAGGCTCGACAGGCCCTTGACGGCTTCGTCGACCTCGTCCTCGAAGAATTCGGCGGCCTTGCCGAGCATGCCGTCGAGCGAGCCGGATTCTTCGCCGATCGCGCACATCTGCAACACCATCGTCGGGAAGATGCCGGTGGTCGACATCGAAGTCGTCAGGCTTGCGCCGGTCGATACGTCCTTCTGGATCTGTTCGGTGGCCTCCTGGAAGACCGCATTGCCGGAGGCACCGCCGACGGAGTCGAGCGCTTCGACCAGCGGCACGCCGGCCGCGAACATGGTCGACAGCGTGCGGGTCCAGCGGGCGACGGCCGATTTGTAGACCAGGTCACCGAACACGGGAACCTTCAGCATCAGGCGGTCCATGGCCTTCTGCATCTTCAGGGAGCGCTTCCAGGATTCCAGGAAGAAATAGATCCCGCCGCCCAGGAAGCCGAAGATGGCCCACCAATAGCTCACGAAGAACTTCGACAACGCGATGACGACGAGCGTCGGCGCAGGCAGATCGGCGCCGAAGGATTTGAAGACTTCCTCAAAGGCCGGGATCACGAAGATCATGATGACCGCGATCACGACGAAGGCCACGACCAGCACGGCGACCGGGTACATCAGCGCCGACTTGATCTTGTTCTTGATGGCCAAGGTCTTTTCTTGATAGATGGCCAGTCGATCAAGCAGTGCTTCCAGGATACCACCGGCTTCGCCGGCCTCAACCAGGTTGCAGTAGAGCGCGTCGAAGTGCAGCGGGTGCTTGCGGAAGGCGGACGACAGGCTGGTACCCGTCTCGACGTCGTTGCGGATGTCGGTCAGCAGCTTGGTCAGGCGGGGATTGGCACTGCCGCGCGCGACGATGTCGAAGGCCTGCAGCAGCGGGACGCCGGCGCGCATCATCGTGGCCAGCTGGCGCGTGAAGATCGCGATGTCCTTCTGCTTGATCGAGCGGCCACCGCCCATGCGGCGCTTCTTGACCTTGCTGACGAGGATGCCCTGGCGGCGCAGGCTGGCGCTGACCACGGCCTCGCCGCCCGCGCGCATCTCGCCGCGGACGATCTTGCCGTTCTTGTCCTTGCCTTCAAATTCGAAGACGAATTCGCGGACGTTGCTTTTCGACGCAGTTGCAGTTGCCATGGTGCCTGCGAGGACACACCGGTCCTCGTCCCGTTGAATAGTTGTTCGACACGCGCCGCCGGCGGCACGGATTGCATCACTCGTTGGTGACGGAGATGACCTCTTCCAGCGTCGTGAAGCCGGCGCGAACCTTGATCAGGCCGGACTGCCGCAGATCGCGGATGCCGTCTCTCCGAGCCTGGTCCGCGATGTCCATCGCCGTTCCTTCGGACAGGATGATGCGCTGAATCTCTTCGCTGATGGGCATCACTTGGTAAATGCCGACACGACCTTTGTAGCCGTTGCTGCAGGCCGAGCAGCCGACCGCCCGGTACGGCTTCCAGCTGCCGTCGATGTCTTTTTCAGCGTAACCGGCCTTCAGCATCGCCTCGCGCGGGTATTCGGCGGGTGTCTTGCAGACCTCGCAGAGGCGGCGCGCCAGCCGCTGGGCGGTGATCAGCAACACGCTGGACGCGATGTTGAACGGGGCGACACCCATGTTCAGCAAGCGCGTCAGCGTGGTCGGGGCGTCGTTCGTGTGCAGCGTCGACATCACCATGTGGCCGGTCTGCGCTGCCTTGATCGCGATGTCGGCGGTTTCGAGGTCGCGGATTTCGCCGACCATGATCACGTCGGGATCCTGGCGCAGGAACGACTTCAGCGCAGCCGAGAAGGTGAGCCCGGCCTTGTCGTTGACATTGACCTGGTTGATGCCCGGGAGGTTGATTTCCGCAGGGTCCTCGACGGTCGAGATGTTGACGCCCGGCTGGTTCAGGATGTTCAGGCAGGTGTAGAGCGACACGGTCTTGCCGCTGCCGGTCGGGCCGGTCACCAGGATCATGCCGTACGGGCGGCCGATGCATTTCAGCAGGCGGTCTTTCTCGATCTTCTCGTAGCCGAGGGCCTCGATGCCCAGCTTGGCGCTGGACGGGTCGAGAATCCGGATCACGATCTTCTCTCCGAACAGTGTCGGCAGCGTGCTGACCCGGAAGTCGATTGCCTTGTTGCCGAACTTGAGCTTCATCCGGCCGTCTTGCGGCACGCGCTTCTCGGAGATGTCGAGGCGCGAGATCACCTTGATGCGCGATGCGAGTTTTTCCTTGATCGCGATCGGCGGCTGGGTGATTTCACGCAACTCGCCGTCGACGCGGAAGCGCACACGGTAGTGGTATTCGTAGGGCTCGAAGTGCAGGTCGGAGGCGCGCGCATTGATCGCGTCGATCAGCATCTTCTGCAGGAAGCGGACGACCGGGGCGTCTTCGACATCGGCCGTGACCTCTTGGCTCTCGGGGGCCGCCGTCGTGTCTTCGTCCGAGACGTCGAATTCGAACTCGCCGCCGACGATGTTCTCGAGGGATTCGGTGGCGCTGGTGCCGCTGCTCTCGAGGATCTTCGCCAGCTTGTCGTGCTCGACGATGACCCATTCCGGCGACAGCTGCGTGGCGAACTTGATGCGCTCGGCCGCTTCCTGGTCGGTGGGGTCGGCGCCGCCGATGAACAGCCGGTTGCCGCGCTTGCCGAGTACCAGCACGTGGTACTGAACCGTCAGCTTGACGTCGATGACGTTCCTCGGCAGCTTTTGGGGGTCAACCGCATTCAGGTCGAGCAGCGGCAGCGCAAGCGCCGTGGCCAGCGTGTGAGCCAGATCCGAGGAAGAGACCGCCCCGGCGGCGATGGCCGCGGAAACGAAGCTGGCCTTTTTCTCCTTCGATGACTTGACCAGGTCCTCGGCGGTCTTCGCATTCAACTTGCCTGCATGCACCAGGACCCGAGCGACGCCGGAAAGTGCAGATTGGGGGGCTTCGGCAAGAGTGTCCACAGGCAGGTTTCGTGCAAAAAAGACTAGTCAACGATCAAACGATGATCGCCGATTCGAGTAGCACTGTAAACCGAAGCCAGCCCAGGAGCGGTCAAGAAGTCACACTGAGCCACCTGATGGCTTGCAACAGATTGCGTCAGGACGACAGGACAGCGGACGGACTGCGGGAAAACTGGTCGGGGTGAGAGGATTCGAACCTCCGGCCTCTACGTCCCGAACGTAGCGCTCTACCAGGCTAAGCTACACCCCGATCTTCGGTGCGAACTCGCGAGCATCGCGAGGCACCTGATGACAACAAGCCAAAGTGTTCTGATTCGGGGGTCTCAGAACGACCTGTCGATCGATCGAAAACACAATTCTAGCAGAGCTTCGCGGTGTTTCGAGTCCGGCAGCAACAAGAGACTAGTGCGCGCCTTGTCGGCTTCGTCGCGCGCCGCTTGCCGCGTGGCATCGAGCGCGCCGGTGAGACGAACGATCTCGACGATTTCTGCCAGGCGAGCCACCTCGCCATGCTCGATGGCATGCCGCACCACGGCGCGTTGTTCGGCGCTGCCGCGCTCCATCGCCAACAGCAGCGGCAGCGTCGGCTTCCCTTCGCGGAGATCGTCGCCGACGTTTTTGCCCAGTTGCTCCGTCGCGCCCTCGTAGTCCAGCAAGTCGTCAACCAGCTGGAAGGCGGTGCCGAGCGCGCGACCGTAGCTCGCGCAGGCATCCTCGATGTCTGGCGGCGCATCCGACAGCACGGCGCCCAGTCTGGCGCTGGCCTCGAACAGCTTCGCTGTCTTGAAGCGGATGACCCGCAGGTAGTCGTCCACCGCGAGGTCCGGGTCGTGCATGTTCATCAGCTGCAGCACCTCGCCTTCAGCGATCACGTTCGTCGCATCGGCCAGCACTTCGAGCACCCGCATGCGGTTGACCGACACCATCATCTGGAAGGCGCGCGAATACAGGAAGTCGCCGACCAGCACGCTGGCGGCGTTGCCGAACAGCGCGTTGGCCGTGGCACGCCCCCGGCGCAGCGCCGATTCGTCGACGACATCGTCGTGCAGCAGCGTGGCCGTGTGGATGAATTCGACGGTGGCCGCCAGCTCGAATCGCTCCGGCCCGCGAAAGCCCAGCGCGTTGGCAAACAGCAACACCAGCATCGGGCGGATCCGTTTTCCGCCGGCACTGATGATGTAGTTGGAGATCTGGTTGATCAGCACGACGTCGGATGACAGGCGCTGCCGGATCACCTGATCGACCTCGCTCATTTCCGGAGCCATGAGTTGCGCAAAACCGGGCGCGGGACTGGTGGGATGAGTGGTGGAGGTCTGCACGGAGGGCTCGGGTGGTTGCGCGAAATTATAGGAAGCGGGGACGCGCCACCGATTTGTGCAGGATTGCCGGCTTCGCCAAGGCGACGTCAGTCCGCCCGGGCTTTCCCTCGTCTGGATGCGCGTGATAGACTCGCGGGCTCTGCATTTCCTGCAGGGTTCGCCCATGGGTAACGGCAATCGAGCAGATTAAGAGATCGAGCAGGTCTAACGATCAGGCAGATCGAGAGCTGAGGTCCCAGGCGGAATTCATCGAAAGGGCTGATATGTACGCGGTCATAAAAACCGGCGGCAAACAATACAAAGTTGCTGCAGGCGAAAAGATCAAGATAGAACAGATTGCTGCGGATGTTGGCCAAGAGATCACGATCGACCAGGTGCTTGCTGTCGGAAACGGCGCAGATCTGAAGGTCGGGACTCCCTTGGTTGCGGGCGCAAGCGTGAAGGCCACCGTGGTGGCGCAAGGCAGGCACGACAAGGTGCGCATCTTCAAGATGCGCCGTCGCAAGCACTACCAGAAGCGGCAAGGTCACCGCCAGAACTTCACCGAGATCGAGATCAGCGCGGTTTCCGCCTGATCGAAGCCTGACCTGCTTCCCAAAGCTTCCAGGAGTTAAACCATGGCACAGAAAAAGGGCGGCGGTTCCACACGGAACGGCCGCGATTCCCAACCCAAGATGCTCGGCGTCAAGGCCTTCGGTGGCCAGATGATTCCGGCCGGTTCGATCATCGTCCGCCAACGCGGCACGAAGTTCCATGCCGGTCAGAACGTCGGCATCGGCAAGGACCACACGCTGTTCGCACTGGTCGATGGCGAAGTCACCTTCGCCATCAAGGGCCCGCGCAACCGCCAGACGGTCAGCGTCAAGACGGCAGCGTGAGCTGCGGCTGCCTCGTGCAGCTGGCGTTGATCCCGAGCCCCGGTCACCCGGGGCTTTTGTTTTTTCCGGTCGCCGGTCGACCGGTGGCCTACCATGCAGCCTCTGGCGGTGCGGTGGCTTGTGGGCGAGATCATGAAATTCGTAGACGAAGCGACCATCGATGTGGCGGCGGGCAATGGCGGCAATGGCTGCATGAGCTTTCGCCGCGAGAAGTTCATTCCCTTCGGTGGACCCAACGGGGGTGACGGAGGGCGCGGCGGCAGCGTCTACGCTGTCGGCGACCGCAACCTGAACACGCTGATCGATTTCCGCTACGCACGCCGGCACGAAGCGCGCAGCGGCGAGAACGGCCGCGGCTCCGACCAGTACGGTGCCGCTGCCGAAGACATCGTGCTGCGCATGCCGATGGGCACGATCATCACCGACACCGAAAGCGGCCAGGTGGTGGCCGAGCTGCTGGTGCCCGACGAGCGGGTGCTGCTGGTGAAGGGCGGCGATGGCGGCTTCGGCAACCTGCACTTCAAGACCAGCACCAACCGTGCCCCGCGCCAGAAGACGCCGGGCTGGCCCGGCGAGCAGAAGAAGCTGAAGCTCGAGTTGCGCGTGCTGGCCGACGTCGGCCTGCTGGGCATGCCGAACGCCGGCAAGTCGACGCTGATCGCCGCGATCTCGAATGCCAAGCCGAAG
>Ga0247784_1000438_pt1 | contig 11341 bp, 9 predicted proteins | sample UWRJL169409R5_FD_179909 | JGI IMG/M metagenome (GOLD analysis project Ga0247784, IMG submission 179909) | Plant litter microbial communities from Arlington Agricultural Research Station in Wisconsin, United States - UWRJ-L169-409R-5 | ecosystem: Environmental > Terrestrial > Plant litter >...
GCTGTGGCGCCTCGTACGCAGCGCCGATGCCGGTGAAGTTGTCGAGCCCGCCCGCCATCGCCTTCGCGTACAGGCCCTTCGGGTCGCGCCCGGCGCAGACGGCCAGGCTGGTGCTGAGGTGCACCTCGATGAAGCGATCGTCGCCGACGATGCGGCGCGCGAGCGCACGTTGCGCGGCCAGCGGCGAGATCAGCGCCGCGAGCACCAGCAGCCCCGACTCGTTGGCCAGCCGCGCGACCTCGGCGACGCGCCGGATGTTCTCGTCGCGGTCTGCGGTCGAGAAGCCGAGGCCGCGGTTCAGGCCTTCGCGCACCACGTCGCCATCGAGCAGCAGCACCGGCCGGCCGCCCTCCAGCAGCTTCAGCTGGAGCGCGGCGGCCAGCGTCGACTTGCCGGCGCCGCTGAGCCCGGTGATCCACACGGTGGCGGGGCGCTGGGCGAATCGCCGTTCGCGCAACAGCGCAAGCGATGGGGGTGGCGAGTCGGGATCGGAAGCGGCATCGAGATCGGGCAGCGGCATCGAACCTCCTTCAACACGAATCAGTCCTGTGCGGGCGGCTCCTCGGGATCGAAGGGCTGCACGCCCAGCCGGGCGGTCGTGGCCTCGATGCGCTGCGCGAGCTTCGCGACCTTGCGGTTCAGGTCGCGCCAGTTGCGGATGCAGTCGTTCACCGGGTCCATCGGGTAGTAGACCTTGTTTCCCTTGGGCTTGGCGGCCGACAGCGCAAAGCGCACCAGATCGTTCAGCTCGAAGGCCAGCTCGGTCATCTGCGCGCGGGTGTCGGCGACGTGCGCATCGATCAGCTCGCGGCGGCGCGGGGTCATCTCCATCGGGAATCTCCTGGGGCGGGCTGGAAAACCAATAGAAAAAGGGCCTGTCCCTTTCGGAACAGGCCCTGATATCCAGACGTTTTGGTGGGCGATGAGAGGGTCGAACTCCCGACATCCTCCACGTCAAAGAGGCGCTCTACCACTGAGCTAATCGCCCGAGTCCATGACTATAGCATCAGTTTTTTCGGGATCCGGCCGGCATCGAGATTTTCTCCATCGATCGACTCACTTCCGGCGTGCACTTCGCACGCCGCCGATGCGGTCGACCGCGGCCAGCACGTGGTTCAGCCGTGCCGAATCGGCGACCTCGACGGTGAAGGTCATCCACGCGGTGCCGCCGCGCACGTCCTTCACCGACTGCGTGTTGACGCCGGTCACGTTCATCTTCTCCTTCGCGAACACCTCGGAGATGTCGCGCAGCAGGCCCTGCCGGTCGGCCGCCTCGACCAGCACGTCGACCGGGTACAGCGAGGGCTTGTCGCCGCGCCGCTCGCCCCAGGCGACCGGGATCACCCGCTCGGGGCTGCGCGCGGCCATCTGCCGGAAATTGCTGCAGTCGGCCCGGTGGATGGCCACGCCGCGCCCGCGCGTCACGTAGCCGCCGATCGCATCCGGCGGCGCCGGCCGGCAACAGCGCGACAGGCTGGTCATCAGCGATTCGACGCCGACCACCAGCACGCCGCCCTTCGGCGCCTCGCCCTCGGGGCGCGTCAGGCGCTGCGTGATCACCGCATCGGGGTCGGGCTGCGGCTCGGGCGGGCGCAGCAGCGCCTCGATGTTGCGCAGCGAGAACTCGTCCTTGCCGACCACCTCGAACAGCGCCTCGGCATGGCGGAAGCCGAGCTGCGCCGCCAGGTCGTCGAGCTTCATCGAGGTCTTGCCTTCGCGCTGCAGCAGCTTCTCGACCGCCTCGCGGCCGCGCGCGATGGTGTCGCGCAGTGCCAGCGCGTTGAACCAGGCCCGCACCTTGGCCTTCGAGCGCGAGCTCTGCAGGTAGCCCAGGTTGTCGTTCAGCCAGTCGAGCGACGGCCCGCCTTCCTTGATCGTCGTCACCTCGACGGTCTGGCCGCTCTGCAGCCGGGTGTTCAGCGGCACCATCGTGCCGTCGACCTTGGCACCGCGGCAGCGGTGGCCGAGGTCGGTGTGCACGGTGTACGCGAAATCGATCGGCGTCGCGCCGGCGGGCAGCTCGATCACCGCCGCATCGGGCGTGAACACGTAGATGCGGTCATCGAACATCGCGCCGGGCGCCACGCGCTCGCTGCGCTGCTCGACGCCGCCTTCGTCGCCGCTCTCGATGAACTCGCGCTCCCACGCCAGCAGCTGGCGCAGCACCGCCTTGCGCGCCTCGGCGACCTGCGCATCGAAATCGCCGCTCGCGCTGACGCCGGCATAGCCCTTGGTGCCGGCCTCCTTGTAGGCCCAGTGCGCGGCGACGCCGTGCTCCGCATGCTCGTGCATCGCCCGCGTGCGGATCTGCACCTCGACCGCCCGCCCCTGCTCGTCCTGCACCACGGTGTGCAGCGACTGGTAGCCGTTGACCTTGGGCCGCGCGATGTAGTCGTCGAACTCGCCCGGCACCGGCGGCCACAGCTCGTGCACGCGGCTCAGCACCGCATAGCAGTCGGGCACGTCGGCAACGATCACGCGCATCGCGCGGACGTCGAACACGCGGTCGATGTCGAGGCCCTTGCCGCGCATCTTCTTCCAGATGCTGTACAGGTGCTTGGGCCGGCCCTGCACCTCGGCGCGCAGCCCGGCCGCGGCCAGCGCGTCGCCGAGACGGCAGCGGAAGGCCTCGACGCCGTGCTCGCGCTCGACGCGCTTCTCGTCGAGCAGGCGCGCGACGTTCTTGTACTGCACCGGCTCGAGGAAGCGGAACGACAGGTCTTCCATCTCCCACTTGATCTGCCAGATGCCCAGCCGGTTGGCGAGCGGCGCGAACACCTGCAGCGACTCGCGCGCCAGCACCACCGGGCACGGCTGCTTGCTGCTCGCGAAGTGGCGCAGCGTCTGCAGCCGCGAGGCCAGCCGCAGCAGCACCACGCGCAGGTCGCGCGAGAACGCGAGCAGCATCTTGCGCACCCGCTCGGTCTGCTCGGCGCGCTGCTCGGCATGCACGCGGGCTTCGCGCGCGGCGCGCTGGATCTGCACCAGCTTGCGGGTGTGCAGCACCAGGCTCGCGTACGACGCACCGAAGGCCTTGCTGACGACCTCTTCCGGCTTGCTGAGGAAATCGCTCGCGTAGACCAGGTAGGCGGCAGCCCGCATCGACGGCGCGGCGCCGATGCCCTGCAGGATCGCGGCGACGCCGTCGGCATGCACCAGCGCGTCTTCGCCGGTGTCGAGCAGCTGGCCGTCGAGCAGCGGCTCGGCGAAGGCGCGTGCGCGTGCCAGCTGTGCGGCCTCGCTGTCGCGGCCTGCCTCGCCCGGCGTATCGGCGGCCAGTTGGACGATCGGGGCGGCGTCCTGGTGGGTGTCGAGCAGTCCGGTCTTCACGCCAGCAGGAACTCCCGGACGGCCGCGATCTGATCGGGCGAGGTCAGCATCGGCGCATGGCCGACGCCGTCGAACTCGCGCAGCAGCGCGCGCGGGCCGCGCTGCGTCATCGCCTGCGCGGTGGCGCGGGTCAGCAAGTCGGAGTCGGCGCCGCGCAGCAGCAGTGTCGGGCAGGCGATGGCGTCGTACATGCCCCACAGCACCGCCTCTCCGGCGCGCGCCGCCTCGGGCGTGATCGCGCGGAACGGCAGCGCGATCTGCGGGTCGTAGTGCGGCACGAAGCCGCCGCCATTCGCGTCGCCACTTGCGTCAGTCTCCGCGCGCAGCATCGGCCGCGTCAGCGCCAGCCATTGCTCGCGGGTGTGCGGCCCGAAGCCCTGCGAGATGCTCCACAGCGCGTCGGCCGCTTCTTCCAGGCTGCGCCAGCGCGCCGGCAGGCCGAGGTAGGTGCCGATGCGCGCCAGTGCGGCCGGCTCGATGCTCGGGCCGACGTCGTTGAGCACCAGCCGCGAGACCGGCGAATTCTTCAGCGCCGCGAGGCCCAGCCCGATCAGCCCGCCCATCGAGGTGCCGACCCAGTGCACCGTGCCGGCGTTCAAGCGCGCGAGCAGCGTGACCATGTCGGCCACATAGGCGGGGATCTGGTAGCCCATCGGGTCGGCGAGCCGGTCGGACTGGCCGCGCCCGACGACATCGGGACAGACCACGCGGTACTCACCCTGCATCGCCTGGGCGAAGGTGTCGAAATCGCGGCCCTGGCGCGACAGGCCGTGCACGCAGACCAGCACGCGCGGGTTGCCGGCATCGCCCCACTCCCACCACGCCATGCGATGCAGGCCGCGGGTGTCGAGGCATTGCACGTGGTTCAGGCGGGGTTCATGCATGGGCCGGGCTTCCTCTTCGATAATGGACTGTATCAACCTGGAGGTCTCCACCGTGCTCAAAGGAAAAACCGCCCTCGTCACCGGCTCCACCAGCGGCATCGGCCACGGCATCGCGCTGTGCCTGGCGCGCCAGGGCGCCAACGTGGTGCTCAACGGCTTCGGCGAATTCGAGGCGGCGCGGGCCGAGGTGGCCGCGCTCGGCGTGAAGGCCGGCTACCACGGGGCCGACATGAGCAAGCCGGCCGAGATCGAGGCCATGATGGCCTATGCGCAGGCCGAGTTCGGCGGCGTCGACATCCTGGTCAACAACGCCGGCATCCAGCATGTGGCCGCGGTCGAGGAGTTTCCGGCTGCCAAGTGGGACGCGATCATCGCGATCAACCTCAGCTCGGCCTTCCACACCACGCGGCTGGCGGTCCCCGGCATGCGCGCGCGCAACTGGGGCCGCATCATCAACATCGCGTCGGCGCACGGGTTGGTGGCGTCGGCGCAGAAATCGGCCTACGTGGCGGCCAAGCACGGCATCGTCGGCTTCACCAAGTCGATCGCGCTCGAGACCGCGCAGACCGGCGTCACGTCGAACGCGATCTGCCCCGGCTGGGTGCTGACGCCGCTGGTGCAGAAGCAGATCGACGACCGCGCGGCCCGCGAGGGCATCCCGGTGGAGCAGGCCTCGCGCGAGCTGCTGGGCGAGAAGCAGCCGTCGCTGCAGTTCGTCACGCCGCAGCAGCTGGGCGAGCTGGCGGTCTTCCTGTGCTCGGCCGCCGCCGACAACGTGCGCGGCGTGGCCTGGGCGGTCGACGGCGGCTGGACGGCGCAGTAGCGGAAAAACCGTTCGGGCTGAGCTTGTCGAAGCCTGGTTCGATGCGAGCAGGCCCTTCGACAGGCTCAGTGCGAACGGGGGCTACTTCGTCATCTGCACCGACCCATTGACGCTGACCGTCACGCTGCCCTTGCCCAGTTCGACCGGCAGCGACTCGTCGGCCGCGCCCATCGTCTTCATGCGGGCCATCGGCGCGGCGGCGTACATCACCGGCTCGTTGCTGCCGATGTTGACCTCGCGCAGCACGTAGCTGCTGAAGCCGAACTGCTTCGCGTATTCGGCCGCCTTCGCGCGGTAGCGCGCGATGGCCTGGGCGGCGACATCGGCCTCGACCTTCTCGCGCTGCTCGCGCGAGAGGTTGCTGCCGACGCGGGCGATCGTCAGCGTGCTGATCTTCGCGGTCAACGCGGCAATGCCGGGAATGTCCTTGCCCTCGACCACCAGCTCGGCGGTGCCCTGCCAGCCGTTGATGCCGCCCTTCTGGCTGTAGCGCGGGAACAGCGAGAAGTTGCCGGTGTGCACCTCGATGTCGCCCGGCTTCGCGACGCGCTTGGCCTCGGCCAGCGCGGCGTCGAGCGCCTGCTTGAGTTGCGCCTGCACGGCGCCGGCATCGGTGCCCTCGCGGGTGGTGCTGAGCGTCACGTTCAACAAGTCCTTGTTGACCTCGACGGTGGCGCTGGCCGACAGGCTCACCACGTTCTGCAGCGGCGGCTCGTTGGCGAGCGCGGGTTCGGCCGCCAGCGCGGCGGCAAAGGCCGCAACGGCGGCCAGGGGCGAGAGCTTCGATTGAATCGTCATGGATCCTCCTTGTGAGTGGCGCGCCGTCGGGGTGTCGTTGTCGGTCATCAGGCCGCGATGAACGGCAGCGCATCGAAGCGCCCGTTCAGCACCGCCTGCGGGTCGACACCCCACCAGCGCTGCGCGATGGTCGCATAGACCTGGCGGAAATCCGCCGTGTGGACGAGGTTCTGGCTCTCGTCCAGCCGCTGCAGGTCGGGCATGCGGCCGATCACGCCGCCGCGCACCGCACCGCCCAGCGCGAAGTGCGGCGCGGCGGTGCCGTGGTCGGTGCCGCCGCTCTGGTTCTGGCGCGCGCGGCGGCCGAACTCCGAATACGTCAGCACCAGCGTGCGGTCCCAGGCGCCGGCTTCGACCAGGCCTTCGCGCAACGCGGCCAGGCCTTCGGCCAGCTGCTTCAGCAGCGCCGCATGCGTCGGCAGCTGGCCACGGTGGGTGTCGAAGCTGCCGTGCGTCAGGTGGAACACCGGCACGCCGCCGCGCCCCTTCTGGCCGGCGACGATGGCGCAGCAGGCGCGCACCGCCTGGCCGAAGCCGTGTACCGGGAACTCGGTGCGCAGCGCCGGCGCATCGGGGTTGCGCAAGCCTTCGGCCGCCTGCAGCACGCCGGCCTCGACCTTCAGTACATGCGCGAGCGCGGCATTGCCCTGCAGCGCCGCCGGCCGCGCGAGGCGCGATTCGTTGACGAAGGCCTCGGCGCTGGTCAGCGACACGGCGCGCGCGCCGCTCAGCGCACCGAGCCCGGCGGTGCCGACCGCGACGCCCTCGGCGGTGTAGCGGCCGCGCTCGCGCAGCCCGGCGTCGAAGGCGCGTGCGACCCAGCCGGCGTCGAGGTACTCGCGCGCGGCCGACGCGGTGTCCCAGATCTCGATCGAGCGGAAGTGCGACAGGTTGGGCTGCGGGTAGCCGAGGCCGAGCAGCAGCGCCAACTCGTGCTTCTCCCACAGCGGCATCAATGGCGCGAGCGATGGGTGCAGGCCGAGCGCGCCATCGAGCCGCAGCAGGTCGGCAGCCGGCAGCGCGAGCGTCGGCCGCAACGCCGCATAGGCCGGGTCGGCATACGGCACCACGGTGTTCAGGCCGTCATTGCCGCCCTTCAGTTCGACCAGCACCAGCACGCGGTCGGAGGCCGATGCGGCGGGCTGCAGCCGGCCGCTGATGCCCTGCGCCCACGCGGCGCCCGGGATGCCCGGCAGCGCGAGGCCGCTGCAGGCGACGGCCGCGCCCGACAGGCGCATGAATTCTCGGCGGGTGGATGACATCGCGGCCTCCGGGTCACTTCAGTTGAAACGCAGGGTCCAGGCTCAGCGCCCGCAGCATCGACAGCCCGACCGTGCCGGCCGGCAGCGGATTGACGGGCGATGCGGCAAGCACCGCGAACTCGATGCGCGCCTTCGTCGCGGCATCCGGCTCGCGATCGGCGTGCGCACCGAGCGGCGACAGCCACGCATCCGCATCGAAGCGCAGCCCGCCCGCCCCGGTCTCGACACCACGGAACAGCCGCTCGGTGAAGCGCTTGCGCTCCAGCAGCGTCGTGCTGTCGATCCAGTCGGTGTAGCCCGGCCAGCCCTTCACGTTGGGCGGCATGAACAGGCTCTGCCCGAGCTTGGCGCTGGCGCGTGCGATCGGCAGCATCGAATCGAGCTGCACCTCGAACTGGCGCAGCGTACCGACCGTCAGGTCCACCGGCGACTTGATCAGCGCCGCGCGCGCGGCCGGTGCCCAGAAGGCATCGCTCAGCAGCAGCTCGCGCAGCGCCGCGTCGATGCGCCAGCCGCTGTCGCGCAGCCGGGCCGCGACGCGCTCGAGCGCCGCCGCGTCCGGCACCGGCGAGACGAACTCGCGCCACAGCTTGCCCGCGATGAAGCGCGCCGCGGCCGGCTGCGCGAGCAGCTGGTCGAGTGCGCCGTCGGTGTCGAAGGCCGCGCTGCGGCCGAGCAGCGTCTTGCTGCCGCCGTCGTGCAGGCGCGGCCGCAGCCGCGCGCTCCAGTCGGCGCGGTCGACGGTCCAGCCCGAGAAGGCGCGCGCGGCCTCCTTGATGTCCTGCTCGCGGTACTGCCCTTCGCCGAGCGTGAAGAGCTCCATCACCTCGCGCGCGAAGTTCTCGTTCGGCGCCTGCGCCTTGTTGGCCGCGCCGTCCAGGTAGATCAGCATCGCCGGATCGCGCGCGACGCCGTGCAGCAATTCCGAGAACGAGCCGAGTGCGTGCGTGCGAAACAGCTGCTGCTGGATGAACATGCCCTGCGGGTTCTGCACCTTCTGCACCGAGGTCGCGAAGTGGTTGTGCCAGAACAGCACCATGCGCTCGGCCAGCGGCGCCAGCGTGTCGCGCATTTCCTGCAGCCACCACGCCGCGAGGTCGAGCGTGTCGCGCCGCGCCTGCTGCCGCGCGGCCTTGCGGGCGTCTTCGTCGGGCAATTGGCCGAGCGGCGTGCGGAGGGTCTCGCCGGTGAAGGCGGGCGGCGGGTGCATGAAGCGCGCGGCGCGCGCCGCATCGATCAGCCGGTCCACGGCGGCCTCGGCACCCAACCCGATCCAGGGCGCGAGCTGCGGCGGCGACGGCGCGAAGCCGGTGCGGGTCAGCAGGTGGCGGGCATCGCTTTCGTTCAGCGTCATGCGTGTCTCCAGTCGGCCCCCAACGAGCCGGCCCCCAGCTTCGCCGACAACTCTTGCCGACCTTCACAAACCTTCACTTGCCAAACCCGAAAAGACGTGTCGCAAGATTTGTAACAGATGGTCCTGGCGCTCGAAATCCTCGGCCGAACCTGCGCACAATCTCGGCTGTTACAAATCAACGGAGCCGTCGATGACGCCCACTGCCACTGCCCGTCCCGACCGCATTGTCGTGGTCGATGACGATGCCCGGATCCGCGACCTGCTGCGCCGTTATCTGACCCAGGAAGGCTTCGAAGTCCTGCTGGCCGAGGATGCGAAGGCCCTGAACCGCGTGCTGACGCGCGAGACGGTCGACCTGATCGTGCTGGACCTGATGCTGCCGGGCGAAGACGGGTTGTCGATCTGCCGCCGGCTGCGTGCCGCGAGCGACGTGACGCCGATCATCATGCTGACGGCCAAGGTCGAAGACGTCGACCGCATCGTCGGCCTGGAGGTCGGTGCCGACGACTACCTGCCGAAGCCCTTCAACCCGCGTGAACTGCTGGCCCGCATCCATGCGGTGCTGCGCCGCCGCCCGGCGATGGAAGCCCCGGGCGCCCCGGCCAAGGATGCGCAGACCGTCACCTTCGGCCCGTTCGAATTCGACCTGGCGCTGCGCCGGCTGTCGAAGGATGGCGAGCAGATCGCGCTGACGACCGGCGAGTTCTCGATGCTGAAGGCGCTGGTCCGCCACCCGCGCCAGCCGCTGTCGCGCGACAAGCTGGCCCAACTGGCCCGCGGCCGCGAGTTCGAGCCCTTCGACCGCAGCCTCGACGTGCAGATCTCGCGCCTGCGGAAAATGATCGAACCGGATCCGGCCCAGCCCCGCTACATCCAGACGGTGTGGGGCGTCGGCTACGTGTTCGTTCCGGACGGCACGGCCTGACGCTGGATGGCGCGCAATGCGGTAGCGCTGAGCCTTTTCTGGCGCACCTTCTTCCTGCTGGCCGTGCTGCTGACCGGCGGCATCTTCGCGTGGGTGCAGACCTTCCGCGCGCTCGAGTTCGAGCCCCGCGCGGTGCAGGCGGCGCAGCAGATCGCGAGCCTCGTGAACCTGTCGCGCGCCGCGCTGCGCTACGCCGACGGCATCAACCGCGTGACGCTGGTCAAGACCATGTCCGACCAGGAAGCCGTGCGCGTGCTGCCGCGCGAGCCCGGCGACAAGTGGGAGGCCTTCGAGGTCGATCGCTTCTCGCGCGCCATCGGCCAGGAGCTGCGCACCCGGCTCGGACCCGACACCATCGTCGCGACCTCGGTCAATGGCAACGGCGGCCTGTGGGTCGGCTTCTCGATCGAGAAGGATCCGTACTGGCTGCAGGCCGACCCGACCCGCGTGCGCCCGCTGGCCGGCAGCACCTGGCTGCTGTGGGTCAGCATCGCGCTGCTCGCCACCGTGGTCGGCTCGGCCGCGATCGCGCGGCTCATCAACCAGCCGCTGCGCGACCTGTCGTTCGCCGCCAGCCGCATCCGCGACGGTGAATACGAATCGCAGCTCGACGAGAACACGCTGACCAGCGAGATCCGCCAGGTCAACATGGGGTTCAACCGCATGGCCCGCGAGCTGGCCAAGGTCGAGGAAGACCGCGCGGTGATGCTCGCCGGCATCTCGCACGACCTGCGCACCCCGCTCGCCCGGCTGCGGCTCGAGGCCGAGATGAGCGTGCACGATGAAGAAGCCAAGCGCAACATGGCGCTCGACATCGACCAGCTCGACGCCATCATCGACAAGTTCATGGACTACGCCCGCCCCGGCGAGACCAAGCTGGTGCCGGTGCACGTGAGCAGCCTGGTCGAGCGCGAGATGCAGGGCTTCCGCGACCCGAGTCAGATCCGCATCGTGTCGCGGGTGGCGATCGACACCAAGGTGATGGCCGACGAGATCGAACTCGGCCGCGTGTTCCAGAACCTGTTCGAGAATGCCCGCCGCTACGGCCGCTCCGCCGACTCCGGCATCGCCCGCGTGCATGTCAGCTATGCGCGCACCGGCCCGTGGGTGATCCTGAGCGTCCGCGACCACGGACCCGGCGTCTCGCACGACAAGTTGAAGCAGCTCACCACCCCGTTCTTCCGCGGCGATGCCGCGCGCACCGCCGCCACCGGCGCCGGCCTGGGCCTGGCCATCGTCGAGAAGGCGGTGCAGCGCATGGGCGGCAATTTCGAGCTGTCGAATGCATCCGATGGCGGCCTGGTCGCCCACGTCAGGCTGAAGCGCGCCCCATGAGGCTCGACGGCCCGATCGCCCGCGCCGGCAGCCGCGGGTGGCGCGCACTGCTGACCATCGCCATCGTCGTGCTGCTCGGCGCGCTGGTCGCGCGCGACTTCCAGGGCGCGTGGTACGAAGAGGAAGACCGGCACCGCGTCATCGCCAAGCTCGCGATCTACTGGTTCTCGTGGCTGCTGTGGCCGGCGCTGCTGCTGCTCGCGCGCGAGACCTGGCGCACCGCGCTGCGCCGCAAGCTGGCCGCGACCGTGGCCGGCGCGGTCGCGCTCGCGCTGTGCGCCTGCTTCACCTGGGCGCGCTTCATCGAGCCGAACTGGCTGCAGGTGCGCGAGACCACGCTCGGCACGAGCTGCGGCGTGCGGGTCGCGCTGATCTCGGACCTGCATGTCGGCCTGTTCGTGCGCGAGCCCGAGCTGCAACGCCTGGTCGACCGGCTGAACACGCTGCAGGTCGACGCGGTGCTGGTGGCCGGCGACTGGACCTTCGAGCCGAGCCATGACCTGCGCACCACCTTCGCGCCGCTGGCCGGGCTGCGGCACCGCACGCTGTCGGTGCTCGGCAACCACGACGAGGAGCGCCCCGGCCCGCCGTTGGCCGACACCCTGCAGCAGGCGCTGGCGGCAGCCCATG
>Ga0247784_1000439_pt1 | contig 11337 bp, 8 predicted proteins | sample UWRJL169409R5_FD_179909 | JGI IMG/M metagenome (GOLD analysis project Ga0247784, IMG submission 179909) | Plant litter microbial communities from Arlington Agricultural Research Station in Wisconsin, United States - UWRJ-L169-409R-5 | ecosystem: Environmental > Terrestrial > Plant litter >...
TATCGTGGTTCGCAAAACTTCGCCTTCGAAGTCGGTCATGTCGATTTTGGCGATGTGACGCTGTCACCAGCGAGAGATGACTTGGTCCAGAGCGGCAATTCGTATTCCATCTCTTACCGGGACACCCGCGCCAGCTTGAAGGGCCTATACGCGGCGGTGCTAGCTACGTGGCCCCGCGCGCGGTGGGATGTCTTCGCGAAGCTGGGAACGATGTTTGCCGATACCTCCGCTACAACCAACCGTATCTACCGCTACCGTGTTAGTCCGGTAGAAAGCAACGAGAGCAGCACATTGATGGACGTATCCGATGACTCGATAGAGTTGTTGCTGGGCATCGGTGCTGCGTACAGGTTCACAGAACACTATGGCGCAGCTCTAGAAGCAGCACGCGCAGACGACTTGATGTCGCTCACGCTGAGCGCCCGTTACAACTTCTGATCCGCATATAATGTCGGCAGCGCGCCGATAGGGCGCCGCCGACCCGCGGCAAGGGAAGATTCCCACCTATTTCGCTTCCAGTGCGTTTTGCACCTTCTTTCAGCCTGAGATCAGCGGGACACAGGCGCTTCACGAAAGGAGGTGGCCATGACCACGCCGAAGTTGTTGCCCGCCCGGCCCTCGCTGGAATCGCTCCGCAAGCAAGCTAAGAAACTCGTTCGCGTCGCTGCCGCCGGGGATACCGACGCTCTCGCGCGCGTGCGTGCGCAATTACCAAACGTTGAGTTGCCGTTGTCTTTGCGTAATGCACAGCTCGTGATCGCGCGTGAATATGGTTACGCGGGCTGGCGAGATCTCACTGCTGAAGTGAATAAGCGTCTCGGCAACGATGTGCAGTGGGCGGTGAAGCGGGCCCGGCAGGTTGTTCATGACAACGACGTCGAACGACTGAAGCAATTGATTGCTGAGCATCCCGCGTTGCTGTCCTGGCAGGACGATGGAGAGAGCTTGTTGGGATTCGCGGCGAACGCTTATGGCGATAGCTTCGATTCGGACCGGGAACAGTGGTTCACTCGCGTGGCGTGTGCAGAGTTGTTGATCGACGCAGGCGCAGTCGTAACGACTTCGGTGCTCGAAGGAGTGCTTGCGTCGCGAGCGAGGGGCATTTTGCAGCTGTTCTCGCGCAGAGGATTGCTTCCACGTACGCTCAAATTCTTTGCAGCGCTTGGTGATATCGAAGCTGTTAGATCCGCGCTCCATCAGCACAGAGACGATCTACCCACCCTCAACGGCGCATTCATGACCGCCTGCCGCTTCGAACACGAGGCTGTTGCATCACTTCTGCTGGAACGAGTGATCGCGCTCGATGCTGAGCTGGGTCAGCGTGTGGAGGGCGTGGGTCGCTTCGCCTTCGTCAAGTTCCTTATCGAAAGGAAGCCACCGAGATCCGTTGCATTCGGTCTGTGGCAGACATTTGTGATGGAGCAGATTCGTCGCTCGCTTCACGAGCGCGACCTGACGGCGTTCGTTCGAGAGCTACAGCGCGAGCAGTGGCTATTGAGCGAGGCGCTCGTGGAGTTTCAGACCGACCTCATCGATACAGCAACGCTCAACGATCAAGCAGAATTCATCTCGGCGCTGTTCGACCTCGATCCCGCGATACTGCGACATCAGCCACCGCCGCCGTCGCAAGCCATCGAGTTCGCATTCACGTACTCGAACACCCACCTCCTTCCACTACTCACCCGTATCTGGCCCGTACCAGACGATCTGCCGCACACGGCCGGCATGGGCAACCTCTTGCGGGTGAAGCAATGGTTCGACGAGTCAGGGGCGCCTGCGTTGGGCGATCTGAATAATCACTATCCCTACAACGACGCCCGCGCCCGCGGACACCTCCGCTGGGAGTCGCCCACGCTGCAACAAATTCTCGATACAGCCCTCGCCTTCTCCGTCATCAACTGTCACTTCGGCGTCGCGGACTTCCTTCTCGAACACGGCGCCAACATCAACACCAATTGGAATTCCCACGAGCCGGCGAGCATCCTGCACCATCTCGTCTTCCTGCCTCGGAGCCGAGAGGCGATGCAATTCCTCATCGACCGCGGCATCGACCTGACCATCAAGGACTACCGCTGGAACGGCACCGCCCAAGGCTGGGCGCTCTACGCCTTACAAGACGAAAAGATGGCCCAGTGGCTGGATGAGGCGCAGCAGAGGCGAAAGGGATAGCTCACCCTGTCGTCACTGCTTGCTCCTCTGAATCGCCCGTTCCGACTCCTGTCTCACCTTCACATTCTCCGTAATATTCATCAGCGACTTCTCTTCGATGTACGCGATGTATGGCACGAGGAAGTGCAGGAAGGGGTCGGTGAAGATGCCGCTGTGTTTTTCGATGATGCTGTGACTGGTCGTAGCGACGATCAAGGGCTGATACGGAAGCGCGGGCGCATGATCCTTCCAGCGCTTGTCATCAATGATGTCCTTCGCAGTGAGCGGCGACAGCTCGACGCCATTGAAGACGACATCGCCGCTGAAATCGAACGTGCGCAACTTGGGATCGTTGGGGACCAGGCTGTTGGGCTTCGTCACTTGCGGAGTTGACTTCCATTTGAGCCACTCGACCCTCTCGCCATCCTTGCACGGACACTTGTCCGGGATCCGAGCAACGGGCTGATTCTCCAATTCCATCTTCGGATCGACGGGATTCAGCTGATGCGTGATGTGGCCGGGGAATACGCCTAGCGCCTGTCGCTCGACCACGCGTTCAATGTCGTCCTCTTTGCGAGGTTTGCCGGTGAAGACTTCGCCGAGGTAGCGGCCGATGGTGAACAACCGATGGCGCGCCCAATCGTTCTCCGAGGAAACAACGAGCATGACGGGCGACTGAAATTCCGAATACGTCAGCCCACGCGCGAGCATGTGCAAGCGATGATATTGCGAGGCTTCGGCGGCGGGATTGATCAGCACCATCAAATCGCCCACGCCGATGAGACTGTGCTGAACGGAAGGATCGGGCGTCGCGGGCTGAGCAGTGCGCAGATAGGCGGGCACCGGGTTGAGATGCTGGAGACGATCTTCCATCGAGCCGCTGACCGCACGCAGCAACACTTGCGCGCCGAAGCTGTGCCCCATCGAAACCAATCCCATGAAATTCTTGGGCGTCCCCGATGCCTGCTGGCAGCCCGGCTGCTGATTCTGCACACATACATCGGGTCGATACTCGACATACATATCGTGCAGCCGCGCGAGAAACTCCTTCAGATCGTTCTGACCGACACGCTCGGCCGCACTCTTGCGACCCCAGAACGTAAAGTAGTCGAGCCAGCCCGCGAGCGAGCGGCCGCGCCAGCCGACGTAGATGCCGACAACATCGAAGCCTTTCACCATGCCGCTCAACTGCTGCAAGGTGTTGCGGAAGCCTTCGACGTTTTGATCGCAACACTCGGCGGAGTGATGCCAGCCGTGCACGAACACGACGACCAGCGTCTTGCGGTTCTCCAGCTTGCCGCGAATCAGGCGCATGCTGTCGTTCGCCTGCTGCGGATCCCAGAACCAACCCTCGTCGTCGGACTCGATGAAGCGCAGCGAGTAGTGCTCGTTATCTTCCTGACTGGTGCGCGTATTCCGCCATTGCTGATGACGATAGCTGCTGCAACTCAAAAGCATGGTGAGCAGTGCCGCGGCGACGATAACCTGAACGATGCGCTTCATGACGCTCCTTGATGAACGGCGCAAACAAATGAACGGGCGCCTTCATCGGCGCCCGCACTGCGATCTAAACATGCCGAGCCAGTCGTTCGCACCTAGCGGCGCAATAGCTTTCACCAGACAAACCGCAGGTTTATGCCGCCGTAAGTTACATCACCGGCGCTGCTGCCGACTGAGCGGCCGAAAGTCGGATTGACAATCCATCGCTCGGCGAGCGGCAGCTCCGCTTGCAGCTGAACGGTGCTGAATGTTTCATCGGTATTGGCGACCTGATCGCGAAAATATTGCGCGTTGAGGGCCGCGCCATTCAGAAGATAAGTGCCGCCGATTCGGTAAGTGCGGTCGATGAAGGCTTGATCGCGCCACGCGCCTGGAGTCGCGGTCTCGATTCCCAGCAATGAAGAGAGCGGTGAGTTGTTGGCGGAAGTGGTGGATGCAACGTCGAAGTCATATCGATAGCGCATCGCCCCGGCGAACACGATGATGCGAGACGTCAAAGCGAAATCGCCGTGCACGCCGAAGCCTGTGCCGTCCACGGATTCTCGAACAGTGGTCGTGACTGGACTGCCGAACACACCGCCCGATGACTGCGTCGTCGTGGATGTGCCATCGGCGGAGCGCCTGGATACATCGGCGCCCAAGCTTCCACGCGTGCCGTGCCAATCCACTGTAGCCGCCCAACTTTGCTGCTCGAAGCGCGCGTCGCCTTTGCGTTGAACGAACTCGATGGCCGTGCTGAAACTATTCGTGTCCGCGCCAAGAGCTCCGCCAACGATGGAGGAGTCGTGCATGCCGTCGGCACCGAACTGGAATTTGCCAAAGCTAGCCTGCGCCCACGCGGATTCGCCCAAGGGCAGCGCGACCTTGCCGAGCCACTGGCGATTGTCGTTCGAGTCGCCTTGCACGCTCAATGCGGCGGAATGTTTGTCGAGGTCACCTGCGTGAGCGGTCGAGAGCATCAGGCAGGCCAGCGTCAGCCAACGGCAGCGTTCGGAATTCACGGCGGTCTCCAGAGGTTAATGAGGTCTCTGGAGGGAATACGAGGCGGAAGGCCGGTTTAATCCATCGGCCCGCGAATTTTTCGACGGGATGGACTCAGCTCTGGCCGGCGGTCAACATAAATCTGTCCCACACGCCTTCCGCTTCGGCCGACGGCGCGACCCAAACATAAAACTCGCCCGCTTCCGCGGTGGACCGCAGATCCCGGCCGACAAACATTAGATCGTGCCGGGTCAATGTGAATGTGGCTTCCCTGGATTCTCCCGGCAACAGCGAGACGCGCTGATATGCCTTGAGCTCGCGCACCGGACGAGTGACGCTCGCGGCAACGTCGCGAATATAAAGCTGTGCGACTTCCACCGCGCGACGCGAGCCACGATTGGAAATGGTCGCTCGCACGGTGAGCGTGCCATTCCAACCCAGCGTCTTGCTGCTCAAGTTGAGATTGGAATATTCGATGCGGCCATACGTGAGGCCATGCCCGAATGCGAACTGCGCGGCGTGCAACGTGTCGCGATAACGCGCTTTGTAGGCTTCGATGTCGTTCGAGGCATTCGGACGACCGGTGGGTTTGTGAGCGTAGTAATAAGGGGTCTGCCCTGAGGCGAGCGGGAAGCTCACCGGCAATCGCCCCGACGGCCCCTCAGCACCGAACAACACATCCGCAATCGCCGGGCCCGTCTCCGATCCCAGGAACCACGTAACCAGAATCGCCGGCGCATCGAGCACCGCGCCTTGAAGCGTGAGTGCGCGCCCGTTCTTGAGCAACACCACCATCGGCTTGCCGACTTTCGCGACGGCTTCGGCCAACGCTTGTTGTGGAGCGGGCAAAGTGATCTCAGTGCGCGACTCGGCTTCGCCGGACATCTTCTGTCCTTCGCCAATCGCGAGCACAACGATATCGGCGGCACGTGCCGCCGCGACGGCGTCCTCGATTCCGCCGGACAGCGGCTTCTCGATCAAACATCCCTGCGTCACCGTGACATGCGACGCATCTTCCATTGCAGCTCGCACGCCGGTCGCAAGATCCACTGCATCTGTAGCACGGCCGAAGATCGACCACGGGCCCAGCAAATCGAGCTTGCCATCGGCGAATGGTCCGATCAGGGCGATGCGTTTGCCTGATCGCGGCAATGGCAACAGCTCACCCTCGTTCTTCAGCATGACGATAGACCCACGCGCTGCTTCTCGTGCGAGTGCTCGATTTGCGTCGGTGAGAATGCGGGTCTTCTCGCGCTTTGGATCGATGCGTCGGAACGGATCGTCGAACAACCCGAGCTTCACTTTAATTGCCAGCACTCGGCGCACAGCCTCATCGAGTCGGGCCATCGGCACTTCGCCCTTGGTGACGAGATCGGGCAGATATTTCAGAAACAGTCCGCTGGTCATGCTCATGTCGACGCCCGCGAGGATCGCCAACTTCGCTGCCTCGCGCTCATCGGCAGCGAACCCGTGCTTGATCAGCTCCCAGTCGCCGGTGTAGTCGGTCACGACCAACCCACCGAAGTGCCACTCGCGCCTCAACACCTGATCGAGCAGCCAGGGATTCGCGGTCGCAGGCACGCCGGACAATTCGTTGAAGGCCGCCATCGTCGACAACGCGCCGGCTCCGAACGCGGCCTGGAACGGTGGAAAATAAACTTCGCGCAGCGTGTGTTCGGAAACATCGACGGTGTTGTAGTCGAGGCCCGCCTCGGCGGCCCCATACGCGGCGAAATGTTTCGCGCAAGCGAGCACCGCGTCGTCATTCGTCAGCGAGTCGCCTTGAAATCCTTTGACTCGCGCTTGAGCCATGTGCATGCCGAGCAAAACATCCTCGCCCGCACCTTCGACACCGCGGCCCCAGCGTGCGTCGCGCGCGATGTCGACCATCGGAGCGAATGTCCAATCGATGCCAGTCGCCGCCGCTTCGATGGCGGCCACTCGCGCCGTGCGCTCTGCAAGGATCGGATCGAAGCTCGCGGCTTCGGCCAGCGGCACCGGGAACACAGTGCGAAAGCCGTGTATGACATCCGCTGCAAAAATCAGCGGAATGCCGAGACGCGACTCTTTAACCGCAGCGGTCTGCGCCTCGCGAACCCAGGTGGCACCACTGCCATTGAAGACGCCAGTGAGTTGACCAGCGCGAATTTGCGCGAGCTGCGCACGAAACGAAGTCAGCGGTTGCGATGGATTGAACGTCGCCGCATTCGCATCCCAGGCGGCCGGCATCAACGTGAGTTGACCCGCCTTCTCCTCCAATGTCATGCGGCCGATGAGCGCATCGACTCGCGGCGGCAACGCACCCTCACCTTCGGTGCTTTGCATGAGCGCACGCACCGGGCTGGCCTGCCAAGCGGCCAATGCGCCTGCGCCGAGCAGCAACGAGCGCCGGGAAATGCGGAAACGATCCATGAACGATTTACCTGACGAGTGATACGCAGTCGTTCAAGTATAAGCAGCGGCGGAGAACGACCATAGCGGCGGCGCCGCCGTCAATTTGCCGGTGGCGTGCCGCTGCATTCACGGCAACATGGCGGCTCCATGCAACGAAGAACTCTCTGCACCGGGCTGCTCAGCGGCGTGGTCCTGTCTCACTCGCGAATACTGCCAGCCATGCCGAATAAAGCGATCAACGCCAGCGGGCACTCGTATGCGCAAGCTCAATTGGTGAGCGGGCCGTCTCGATGGTTATTCGTCAGCGGCCAGGTTCCCGCGGATGCCGATGGGAAGGTACCGAAGACATTCGAGGAGCAATGCCGCCTGGTATGGCGCAATGTGCAAGCGCAGTTGGAAGCGGGCGGCATGGCGCTCACCGATCTGGTTAAAGTGACGGTGTTCCTTTCGGATCGTCAGTATCGAGCGGCGAACGCGGCCGTGAGAAAAGAAGTGCTCGGCGCCCACGCACCGTCGCTCACCATCATCATCGCAGGCATCTACGACGAAGAGTGGTTGTTGGAGATCGAGGCCATCGCGGCCGCCTAACGATCCTTGTCGCGATTCAAGATGAGCGAGGTCACAACGTCGACGACATCAGGCAGCGTGGCGATGCGGTCGCGAGTCGCATTGAGTTGCACAGTCGTACGCGCCTCGATCTCGACGGCGAGATCGACATCGCCGCTCAATGAATAACATCGACACACTTCGGGCAGGGCGACGATTGCCGCGACGGTACGCGGCGCCGGTGTCTTGGCCAACTTGAGCTGCAGTAGTGCGGACAATCGATCCACATCGGCAACGCGTGCGTGGTAACCCAGGATGACGCCGGCCTTTTCCAATCTCACCAAACGCTCGCGCACCGTGCTGCGTGCGAGCTCGACTCTGGCCGCCAGCGTTTTCAGCGGCATTCGAGCGTTCGCCCGCAGCAGGGCGACGATTTGCATATCGATCGCGTCCATCCTTCCTCTCGGCCCCACCATGGCGGCAGGCGCGAATGTAGCAAACACCCCGCGGCACTGGACGCCTGGGGCCATCGCTTCGTCGAGTTACGAGTCCTCGCCGACGTTCTCGCCGGACGGTCGCGAGATGATCTTCATGAGTGCCGATGCGAACTTCGCGAATTATCGCCTGCTGTACACGCGTTGCGACGGTGGCGATTGGAGCGAGCCCGCGCCGCTGCCGTTTTCGTCCGCCCTGCCCGTGCTCGAAGCCGACCCGTTTCTCACACGCGACGGCAAGCGGCTGTACTTCATCTCGACCTTGCACGATCCCAAGCACGAGGACTTCGACGTTTACGTCGTCGATCGGCTCGCGAACGGCGCCTGGGGCAAGCCGAGTCGCTTACCGGAACCGGTGAGCTCGCCGGCATCGGAGCTGTTGCCCCGGCAGGATGAGCAAGGTCGCTTGTACTTCGGTTCGGAGCGAGCGGGCGGTCATGGTCAAGGCGACATCTATGTAGCGACTCAGCAAGCCGGCGGCCAATGGCAAGTGGCGAACGTCGGTCCGCCGGTCAACACCAAGGCATTCGAATACGAGGCCGAGATCTCGCGCGCCGGCAACACAATGGTGGTGGTCGCGCATCGGACCAATCGATCGCACCTTTATCTGTACAAGTCGCAGTTGGGTCACTGGGTGGAAGCGGGCGCGCTGCCGGGCAAGCACGAGGAGTTCCAGGTCGGTCCATTGCTGTCACCCAAAGCCGATCGTGTGCTGTTTGCCCAGCGCGACGGCGCGCGTTCGGGCGAGATCTTTTTACTCGATCTGGTCGCTGAGCCCGACCCGACTTGGCCGCCGCGATGCCGATGATGTATAGATTCGAGCATGACAACGCTCACTGGTCGCACCATCGCGGTTCCGGAAACCCGGGAGTTGGACGTCTTCGCTTCGATGCTGGAGCGGCGAGGCGCGTCGGTTCTGCGCTGTCCGCTGGTGGCGATTCTCGATGCGCCAGATCCTCAGCCGGTTCTGCAGTGGCTGCGCGAGTTCAACGCGGGCGCGTGCGATGACTTGATCCTGCTGACGGGCGAAGGTCTGCGTCGCCTGCTCGCATGCATCGATAAGAACGACGCGTCGTTGCGCGAACCGTTCGTTCAACGCCTGGGTAGCGTGAGAAAAATTACTCGCGGCCCCAAACCTGCGCGCGCGTTACGAGAGCTTGGACTGAAGCCTGAAATCGCGGCGGAGACGCCGACCACTCAAGGGGTGATCGCGTCGCTACGTGCCGAGAACCTGCAAGGGCGCAAAGTCGGCGTGCAACTGTACGGCACCGAGCCCAATCGACCTTTGATCGATTTCCTGGAGTCCGCGGGTGCGCAAGTCTCGACGGTCGCTCCTTATATCTACGCCGACAAAGCGGCCGACGATGCCGTTCGCGATCTGTTGCAACGGATGGCCGCGGGCGAAGTAGACGTCATCGCGTTCACGAGCACGCCTCAAGTCGAGCGCTTGTTTACCGTCGGCCCGGCCGATCTGGTGAAGGCTGCGTTGGAGAAAACGGAAGTGGCGGCCATCGGTCCGGTGGTCGCCGATGCGCTGGTTCGTCACGACGTGCGCGTCCGCTTGATGCCCGAAGATTCGTTCTTCATGAAGCCGCTGACCACGGCAATCGAACAAAGCATGGGTGCACGAGATTCACAGTGACGTTGCCGTTATTTCGCACGTAGGAACGCGTTCGTCCCGTGGGGCGGAATCAAACAATATATTCCTCGTACATTTCCGACGGACAGAATAACAATTGAAATGTCACGTGCAGGTTCGTGATGTTTTATTAAGCGCCTTGACCCTCTCTGACAGGCTCACGTACAAGCGACGAGAGTGTTTCACTAAGTGACGCTCAACGTCGCCACGCGGAACACTCGACAATAAAGTTTGCAGCGACCAGCCCGGCTCATCCGCTGTGCGGATCAGTGCAAACGCAATTCAGAACATTCGTCGTGTTCGGATGGGGGGCAACTTTTATGGTGGTCAACATGAAAATGCGGAAAGGACTCCGCGGTGTGCTGGCGGGATCGCTATTGATTGGAGCCGCTGCTCAGGCACAGCAGGCGGCAAGCGTCAACGAACTGGAAGTCGTTGTCGTCACCGGTTCATACATCGAGGGCACGGCCGAAGACGCGGCGTTGCCGGTCGACGTGTTCACTGCCGACGATCTGCAGATGCAGGGTTCGCCTTCGATGGTGGACCTGGTGAAGTCCATCCCCGCCGTGCAAGGCGTGCTCGGCGAGTCCAACCAATTCGGCTCCGCGCAGTCCACCGGTAGCAGCAACATCAATCTACGTGGCATCGGCGCAGTCCGCACGCTCGTGCTGATGAACGGTCGGCGCATCGCTGCTTCTCCTACCGGCAACGGTGTCGATACGAATTTGTTGCCGATGGCGGCCATCGGTCGCATCGAAGTGCTGAAGGACGGCGCAGCTGCGACTTACGGTTCCGACGCAATTGCAGGCGTCGTCAACTTCATCACCAAATCGAATGTCGACGGCCTGTCGCTGGACGGGTCATACAGTTACATCGATGGCTCGGACGGCGATTACTCCGCGAATGCTGTGTGGGGCCATCGCGGGGACACGTGGAATGTCATGGTCGCCGGCGGCTATCGCCATCGTTCGGAGTTGAATACGACCGAACGCGATTGGGCCGTGCGCACCTTCGAAGAAAACCCGCAAGGCGGCTTCTCCACTTTCGGTAATCCCGGCACTTACTCTGTGACGTCCACACTCGCGTTCCGCGATCCTGGCTGCGCGACACTCGGTGGAACGCCGATTGTCAGCGCGACGGGCACGCCGCAGTGCCGGTTCCAATACATTCCTTTCGACAACCTCGCCGAGCGCGAAGAGCACTATCAGCTCTACAGCGAATTCAACATGGACATCGGCGAGAAGACAGCCTTCCATTTCGAAGCGCTGTATGCCGTGCACGATGCGCCGGAAGAAAACTCTTCGCCGTCGTATGCGCCGACGCAAGGGCCGTCGCCGTTGAACGGCAACATCTCGCCGCCGAGTTACACCATCCCGCTGAGCAATCCAGGATTGCGAGCGATTCTGCCGCTGCTCACACCGAGCGTTGCGGCGGCTGTTCAAGCTCGTGGCGCGGTTACGGCCAGCGGTTTGCAATGGCGTCCGCTGGGCAACGGCGGCAATCCGCTCACCGGCGAAGGCAAGCAAGACGAACGTTTGTTCGACGGCTATCGCGTCTCCACCAGCTTGAAGGGCGAGTTCGGTCCGGAGATCGGTTGGGATGTCGGACTCACATTCAGCGAGAACACACGAGAGG
>Ga0247784_1000440_pt1 | contig 11332 bp, 11 predicted proteins | sample UWRJL169409R5_FD_179909 | JGI IMG/M metagenome (GOLD analysis project Ga0247784, IMG submission 179909) | Plant litter microbial communities from Arlington Agricultural Research Station in Wisconsin, United States - UWRJ-L169-409R-5 | ecosystem: Environmental > Terrestrial > Plant litter >...
GCTCTATCCTGTGAAGTCGGACGCCGACGTCTACAACGTCGCACACGCCGCCGCTCGGGAGAACGGCATGCTCAAGGCCTCGCGCTCGTGTGCGCAGGAGCAGGCGGCGCGAAACAAGTCTCCCGCCTACATCATCCTGTTCACGCACAAGCATCCTTACGCTGCGGGCGTAATGCTCGCAGACCAGGATCCGGCGACGGTCGGTGCGTATCACACCGCTGACGTGCCCTACTGGTTCGGCACGTTCGACGCGTTCAACCTGTTTCGGCCGACGCGCAGCTGGCGCGAATACGATCGCCAGCTCTCCGATACGATGCTCGAATCGCTGATCGCGATGGCTGCGACCGGTTCACCGGACAGTCGCACTCTCGAGTGGCCCGCGTGGAAGGCGCGCGATGAGCGGTATCTGGTGTTGGGCGATGAGATCCGCGTCGAGAAGCTGCGCGCCGATCGCATGGACTGGCTGGCGGCGCATCCGCCGGCCGGCACGTCGGCGGTGGCGCCGCGGGCCGGCGCTCGCGATTGATGCGGCCGCCGCGCGCGGCCCGGAGCCGTTAGTGCGGTCCGGGGCCTCGCGAATCTCGCGGCGGGATCAGCTCGGGTTCGAAGTCTTCCGCCACACGGGCGACGGTTGCGCGTTCGAGAACGGTAGCCTGCGTTGCCAGCACACGATCGAGCTGCGTACGAATTGCGGCGAGCTGAGTTTCAATGCTGACTTTCAATGCGCCGGTGCGCGATTCCTCTTCCTTGTCTGCGCGCAAACGGGCCATCTCCAGCTCCCGGGCCAACGTCCGCCGTTCGCGAGTCCAGCCGTACTCCCGGATCGCATGCACGCTCAGGTCGAGCAGCAAAATGAGGCCGGCGAACAGCAGGAGCAGAAGCGCAAGCGGCGCCTGGACCCGGGCGAATAGCAGGTTCAGGTCCACCGACCCGATCAGGATTCCCCAGTTGGCCACCGCGAAGGTCACGATGACCGCCGCTGCGAGGATGTAGATGACGCCTTTCGCTTTCATGGTGCCCTGCCGGTCGTCATCAGTTCTTGCGGGGATTGATCGTTTGCTTCAGCCCTTCGGGAACGACCTTGCCGACGACCGTTTCGCCCGAGTGGGACGCCGCTCGTTCCATCGTCTGGTTGGCGAGGTCGTGCTCGCGTACCTGGAGGGGCTTCGCTGATGACAGGATGCTCAGCGCGCGCTGCACTTCCACCTCGCCGCGCGGATGAACGACCAGGGCTGCGTTGCCGTGCTGTATGCCGTCGACGAACGTACGAATTTCCTCCGTTTCGTTCTCGTCGGGGAATACTCGAGCGAAGTAGTCCTGTAATTGCGTCGTCACGTCGTCGGACGGGGTGAGGCCCGCCGGCCCGGGCTCGACACGCGAGGTCAGCTGCACCCGATCCGTCGCGAACCCCTCGCTGATGAGGGCCGTTCGCACCTGCTCCGCCGTCGCATGGTTGTCGTAGAGAACTGCAACCAGTGCACTCATGTTTCACCTCGGGTCTACGGGTCTGTCTGTCTGTTGCGGGAAGCAGAAAACGCGCCCGCCCTGCCGAATGGCCCAGCATCTGCTCGAGCTCGAACAGGAAACCGCACGGTGTAGTGTCCGCATTCGGACGCAGCGAGCGGGAAAATGATGTGGGCGTGAATCGTGTCCCGACTCGAGAACACGAGGTCCAGCGCTATTCCTGACGACGGCACGTCGTCACATTGCGACCGCTCCCACGAGTGGACAATAGCTGCTCCATTACGACGGGATGTATCGTGCCGCTCGGTACCTGGCTTCGCCTGCCTGCGCTTCGCACTGGGCTTCTGGGCAGGCTGATTCTCGCCTTCGCGCTGGTCGTGCTGTTCGTGATCATTGCGAACAAGGCGGTGACGAACGGCGGCACGATTCTGCGAGTCTCCGAGCGTCAGTCAGCGCCGCCTGTCCCTATCGCGGTTCCGGTGGCGCTACCCGTCGAGCGACAGCTGGAGCCGGAGCCCCCTCCCGCATTGGATCAGTCGGCGAGCCTGGCGCACGTCGCGATGTTTCTTACGGCACTGAGCACCTTCGAGCACGCGGTTGAACGCCGGGCGGTGGAAGACATGCCGCGCCGCACCGATGAGCTGAACCGCGCCAGGGCCGCGCTCAAAGGGCAGCTCAGCCTGATGGAGCGCGCGTTTGCCCACATCGACTCGGCTCGCGAGCCCGCCACCGAGGCCGTGGCCGATGTCCGGCGTCTCGTGGAAAGCGCAGGTGCCCGGATTGCGGAGGCGGACGCGCGGCGACGAGTGAGCGTCTCTTACTGGGAGGCGGTCGACGTGCTTGACACTGAGCTCAAGACCGCACTCGATCGAACCTGGAAGATCCTCGGACGCGTGATCGCGCGCGAGTCGCTGCTCGACATGAATCGCCGTGCGGACGAGGTTCGCCGCCTGTCCTCGCGCATGCTGCTCGAAGGATCTCTGGACGCGCAGGGTTCCGAACAGCTCATCCGCGCGCAGGCGGCGCTGGCCGCGCAACTGGATGAGCTCGCCGCGCGCAACGGTAACGCCAAATCCGGCGCGTGGATATCACGCGCGCGCGAAGCGCTGCAGGCCGCGATCGCGGCACGAGTCGAGCTGGCAAGGATCGAGGACGCGAGCCGTGCCGCTCGCGACACGATGGAGCGAGGTCACGCAGCGCTGAACGCGGCGCTCGGAGGCCTCACCAAAGCACTGGAAACGCTGGGGGAAACCACGAGAACGATGCCTTCGGCAGGCCGGGCGGAGCAGGGGATGAAGAACCCCGCCGCGGTGCTGCCCGCATCCGGGCCAATGCGCGTCACAGGCGATGACACATCGCTTGTGACGCGCACCTACGAATCCACCGCTTCGGGCGCCGGCATCACGTGGCTCAGATGGGCCAGTGGCGCGATTCTGCTCACGCTCTTCGGGGTCTGCCTGTGGATCGTGAGGAGCGTCGTTCACCCGGTGCGTGCCTTCGTGGCCACCATAAGACGCCTGTCGCGCGGCGAGCTGTCCGCGCGCTTCAAACGTGCGGGAATCCGCGAGCTCGATACTCTCGCGAACGCCTTCAACCACATGGCCGAAGAGCTGGCGCGCGCGCAGCTCAAATCCCGCGAATACCAGGCGGAGCTCGAGGAGCGCGTCGACGAGCGCACCCGGCAGCTGCGGCATCTCGCGGATCACGACGAGCTCACGGCTCTGCCGAACCGGCGTCAGCTGACGTGGTACCTCGACCTGGCGCTCGAGCGCGCCGCGCGCAGCGGGTCGCGTGTGGGCGTGTTCTTTCTCGACCTCGACAACTTCAAGACGATCAACGACAGCATGGGGCACGCCTATGGCGACCTGGTGCTGCAGGCCATCGCGCAGCGCCTGCGCAACGCCATTCCGCCCGAGGCCTTCGCCGCGCGGCTCGGCGGCGACGAGTTCACGATGATCATCGAAGCGCCAACGCTCGAAGCGGTGCTGGAGGTCGGGCAGGCGCTGGCGCTGGCCTTCCAGAAGCCGCACGTGATCGAGGATCGCGAGCTCGTCGTGGGCGTGAGCCTAGGCGCCAGCGTCTTTCCGGATCACGAAGCCGAAGCCGCCGCGTTGCTGCGCGCGGCAGATGCCGCGCTGTTTTCGGCGAAGAGCGCGGGGCGCAGCAGGCTCGCGCTCTTCGAGCCGGCGCTGCTCGAAGCCGCCTCGCTCAAATTCCGCATCGAGCAGGGGCTGCGGCGCGCCGTCGAGCGCGGTGAGTTCGAGATGCTGTTCCAGCCGGAGGTCAGCCTCGAGCGGCTCGACACCTGCCTCGTCGAGGCGCTGTTGAGATGGCGGCAGCCGGATGGCGAATACGTTGCTCCCGGCGAGTTCCTCGTGGTCGCGGAGGAATCGGGGCTGATCACGACGATCAGTGACTGGGTCCTGCGAGCGTCGATCGAACAGGCCGCGACCTGGTATCACGGGTCGTGGCCGCAGGTGCGCGTAGCGATCAACGTTTCGGCGCGCCAGCTGTTCGATGCGCGCTTTGACGAGCGCGTGTCGCAACTGCTGCAGCAGTATCGCTTGCCCGCCGCCTGCATCGAGATCGAGCTGACCGAAACTGTTCTGCAAACCGGCGAGGCCACCATCGTGATGCTGCGGCGACTTCGTGCGCTCGGCATCTCCATCGCGCTGGATGACTTCGGCACGGGCTACTCGACACTCGCTTCCATCGAGCAGTTGCCGCTGACGCGGGTGAAGATGGATCGCAGCCTCATCGCCGAGATCGATCGGCGACCGCGCTCGCTCGCGATCGCACGAGCGATCATCGCTTTGTGCCGCGACCTGGATCTGACCGTGACCGCCGAAGGCATCGAGCGCGCAGAGCAGCTGGCGCTGCTCGCACCGGAGCCGGGATTGAACCTGCAGGGTTACCTGATTTCCTCGCCCCTGCAGGCCGGTGCGATTCCGGACGCCGTGCGGGCAATGCCCGAGCGGTTGCAATCGTTGTTGCTCACGATGCCGGCCATGGCGGAGGTCGAGGTGAAGGCGGCGGTTGCAGATCCACCGGCCGCGCTGCTTGCGAGCAGGATGACGGCCAGGCGCGCGTAGTGCGCGGATTGGCGCAGAGCCGCGTCCGCCGCGGCTGCCTTCGCGACGGCCTTGCGGCCGAGCGGTGTTTTTTTAGGCTCTGTCTGACACGGCCTTGCGACATGCGTGACGGGACAACCGGTCGCCCGGAGTCCACAGTGCAGGCTGCTAAACACGGAGCCCCGTCATGATCCACGCACATGAATCCGAGCGGCCCGAGCGCCACCTGTCCAAGCGCATCCGGCGTTTGAAGAAGGCTGCCGCGGCAGCCCGCGATGATGCCCATGTCATGCTCGAGGATGCCGCCGCGCGCCTGCCCGCGAAGCAGATGGTTCCGCGCGTGCTGGCCATCGCCGGCGCAAAGCCGATGCGCATGGCGGCGAAGGTCGTCAGGCGGCACCCGATTTCGAGCCTTCTCATCGCAGGGGTGCTGATCGGAACGGTGGTGTATCACCGCCGGTCCCACGAGCACTAGCCCGCGAGCGGTATCGCGATTGCTGAGGATCTCCTGTCCGTATCAGGAGAAAGTCCATGCCCCGCAGCAACCCGGCACGGCGCGCGACGCGCCATCGATCAAAACGTGTTCGCTACGCCGTCGTGGGCCTCGGTCACATCGCACAAGCGGCCGTGTTGCCGGCGTTCCGCCACGCTTCCCGTAACAGCGAGCTCGTGGCCCTCGTTTCCGGGGAGCCGCGGAAGCTGCGCGCCCTGGGCCGCCGCTACGAGGTCGAGCATCTGTGCAGCTACGAGGAGTTCGACGCGCTGCTCGCGGAGGATGTCGTAGACGCGGTTTACATTGCCCTTCCAAACAACCTGCATCGGGACTTTGCGATTCGCGCCGCGCGCGCCGGCAAGCACGTTCTGTGCGAGAAGCCCATGGCCGTCACGCCGCGCGACTGCGAAGCGATGATCCGCGCCGCACGCAGCGAGCACGTGAAGCTCATGGTTGCGTATCGGCTGCACTTCGAGCGGGCCAACCTGGAGGCGGTACGAATTGCACGTTCGGGCCGGCTGGGTGAGCTGCGTTTCTTCAGCTCGGACTTCGCGATGCAGGTGAGGGACGGCAACATTCGCCTGCAGCGGGAGAAAGGCGGCGGGCCGTTGTACGACATCGGCATTTATTGCATCAACGCCGCGCGCATGATGATGGGAGAGGACCCCGTGGGGGTTTGGGCTACGACCACGAAGAGTCGCGACCCGCGCTTCCGGCAAGTGGAGGAAACCGCGATCGGCGTGCTGCGCTTCAAGGATGAACGCCTCGCCAGCTTCAGCTGCAGTTTCGGCGCAGCCGATCGGTCGACGTTTACACTCACCGGGACGCGCGGCTCCATCACACTCGATCCCGCTTATGAGTACGCGCAGGGGCTGTCTCATACGCTGCGGATCGGCGATCGCGAGAAAACACGTCGCTTCGGCAAGAGCGATCAGTTCGCGCCGGAGCTGTTGTACTTCTCGAACTGCATCCTGAACGACCGGCAGCCCGAGCCCTCCGGTGAGGTGGGTCTCGAAGACGTCCGCATCATCGAAGCGATGCATCGCTCCGCGCGCACCGGCCGATGGATTCGACTGCCCTCGCCGTCGCGCAAGGCGCGACCCAGCCTGCGGCAGGAAAACCGGCGGCCCGCGGTGCCGCGCGAGCCGCGCCTGGTCGGCGTCGCATCTGCCAGCACATGAGGCGGATTCGATGAAGGAGACCGGTGCGCTAAGGGCCACCAGTCACGACGCACTCGTGAGCGCTAGTGGGGACGGGGAATGATGTGTGCTGCCCCCATTCCCCTCCGCGCTTTCAAATCGAGGTCGTCATGAAGCAGCCAGAAAAACCGTCACCCAGTCCCGAGACCTCGACCCCCGGCCGGCCGCACGATACCAGTCGCCAGCAAAAGCACGCGGATCAGAACCTCGACTCCGGATCCGAGACGCTCGACAAGGGTTCCTCGGGCGACCGCACGCATCGAACGCCCATCCCGCCCAACGCCAAATAGGCCAGGCCCGGACGGGGCCCACGCCGAACTGGCGATACCCCGCAGCCGTCAGACCGAGCCGGGCGTGGCGTGATGGCCCTGAATGTTGATGTGCGGCCCCTGCGGATCGCCGCCCGTGAGGTCGAAAGCGCAGCGATCCACCACGAACGAGAGTCGCTGCCCTTCGTGATCGAGGACCACCTCGTCGCCGGAGGCCGGTAGGGGGACCCCTTGTGGCCACGACAGGCCCGCATACTGGTCGGTATCGACCGTGACCGTGAGCTTCATCTTTCTCCCCCCGCTATGGGACCCCTCAATAACGATCATCTGCCCGGGCGGTTGCGACGGCGGAACTCTGTATCGATGTTTTTCATTGATACAGCTAAGAAACGGGGAGTCGGGCAATGAAATCGGATCGGCCGTTACGGGTCCTGGTAGCGGATGACCATGCCGACAGCCGGCTCATGATCCAGACCTTCCTCAGCCTGCTGGGATTCATGGTGCGCACCGTGGCGAACGGTGCAGAAGCGCTGCTCGTGGCGACGGAGTTCCGTCCGGACGTCGTATTCCTCGACATCTGGATGCCCCACCTGGGCGGCATCGATGCCTGCCAGCGACTGCGCGCAGGGCCTTGCCCCCGACCCATTCCGATCTTCGGGGTCACCGGCGATCTCGAGCAGTTCGACAATCCGCCAGAGTGCTTCGATCGGGTGCTGCTGAAGCCGCTGGAGCTGGAAGACTTTGCAGAGCTGCTCCGGAAGCACGAGATCGCGAGTCCGTCCGGGCGGCACGTTCACTAGCGTTTAGGGCGAAAATCCTAACACCGGCTTGTCTGGGCAGACCCGGGCCGGCTCCCCACCATAGCGAGCATGGACGCACTGAGGCAGCCTCTTCGAGCGGGTCTCACGCGAATACTCTGGGCACTGCAGTGGTTCGCGCGAGAGTTTCTCTGGATCACGTTCCGGCCCAACGCATCGTCGATCCTGATGAGCCTGTGCCGGATTCTGGGTCTGGCTGCGATGCTGGCGATCCTGCGGCTGCTGCTGATCGCGGGGCTCGCGCCCACATTGCTCGGGGCTGCATGCGAACTGGCGTTCGCAGCGCTGGTCGCGCTCTTCATCGGGAATGTCGTCAAGGAGCTCGCCGTCGAATTGTGCGCGCGTGCGATGGCCACATGGCAGCGAGACTTCTCACGCACCGGCCTCACACTCGACGGCGAGATCGTTCGCGAAACGCTGCGACCTGACGGCACCTGGATTCGTTGCGTGACGAGCGAAGAAGGCACCGTGTGCGAATGGACCGACCGCTTCGGCGGGTGCTACCAGGTCGTCACAGGCTCCCGCGTTCGGCCCCGGGCGCGCGTATGAAACTCTTTCGCCGGGCCCGCCTGGCGCGACGTCGCGCCGCGCTTCGACTGCTGAACGCGCCATCGCCACCGCAGCCTCCCGCTGAGCGGTGTTCAGCGCCAGACCTCATGCATCTCGGCGAATGGGCAGGGCACCCCTACGTCTGCGGTGCCAGCACATTCCTCGTCGCGCTCTATATGCAGCGAATGTGGCTGGAAGAACGCTCGAAAGATCCGGGGAACGCCAGCAAGCAACAAGGTTAGGGTTCAGCGCGCGTCCGCGCTTTGCGCTGCTGATTGGCTGCGTTGAAGCGCCGAGTGATTTACGTAGTGCATGAGGACATCGGCGCCGGTCTTCAGCGCCGAGAACAGCAGCACGGTTGCCGGGCCGTTGCCACCGATGGCGTGACCCAGAATGATCGTGAAGTGCATTGGCAGGATGCGGGCATAGGGCAGGAACATCAGCACGCCGACATTCGGGCGGCCGCGCGCGTCGGCTGCGAGATTCTGCTGAAAGGATTTGCGGTGGCTGACGGCAAACGACGCGGCCACGCCGCCGATGCCCAGCCAATCCCACATACCGAGCGGTGCGCCCTTGTTCAGCAGGAACGCCAGATACCCCGCATGGAAGAACCCGTAATGCAGGGTGAAGAATCGCGCGACCTTGTGAAGTGACTCGGTAGTCGCAGGCACCGGCGCGTCGTTCATCGTGAACCCCTCCGTCGAGAAGTTCTTCAGCGCGAGCACTCGTTTGCGGCTGTACCAGCCGATGATCACGCTCTGAATCCAGTACGGCCACAACAGCGTTTCCAGCGGCCAGCGCAGCACCAGCGCCATCCCCGCCGCCACGGCGTTGGAGATCAACAGGAAGCGGGTGCTGTCGGCCGTAACCATGGGCCAACTTTGTCATGGCGCCGGCCGGCGCACACGACACGGCTTGCAAAAGTGTGCGCTGGAACAGGGTTTCCAGCGGGTTCAGAATTTCATGACGACCGACGCCCGTAGCGTACGCGGCTCTACCGGGTGGAAATGGATGTCTTCGACCGGGTCGGCTTCGCCACGCAGCTGCGACTCGTAGAAGTAGGTGATGTCGTTGGCGCGCCTATCCATCGCGTTCAGCAGCTCGACGCTCACCTTCATGCCTTGCGTGAACTGGTACCCCGCTTCCAGGTTCAGCAGCGTCGTCGAAGACGAACGTACCGAGTTGTCCTCGATGAGCGCCGCCGGCCCGAGATAGCGCAAGCGCGCGCCGCCGCTCCAGCCGGACGGGTGATTCACCGCCAGCCCGAACGACGCCACACGATCGACCGCATTCGGAATGCGATCGCCGGCGGGATCGTCGTCGCCGAACCGCGCGTGCGACCACGCGATGTCTGCGTCGATGATCAACCAGTTGACGGGCGCGTAGTACGCGGAGAGCTCGACGCCGCGACGCTTGCTTTCCCGGCTTGGCTCCGTCGTGCCGCCGTCGCCGACGAACAGAAGCTCCGAGTCCAGGTTCAGCGTCCAGAAGGAGCCGGAAAGTTGCAGGCTCTGCACCGGTGAGGTGCGGAAGCCGATTTCGCCACCTCGTGCCTTGACCAGCGGATTCACCCGCTCGGCGGGCGTCACGCCGTCCGTCGGATCGACCGTGATCGTCGTGCCGCGCGCGTCGTTGCTGTGGAACCCTTCGCCGAGATTGACGAACAGCTCCGTCGTATCCCAGGGCCCGAGGACCATGGTGAGCTTGGGACTGGCGATGGAGTCGCTCGCCGTGCCGCTGTTCGCTGGCAGATTGCTCTTCACGTCGAAGTCGAAGTGATCGGCGCGCAGCCCGATCGTCGTGCGGAACCTGGGGGTCCAGGCGATGCCGTCGCTGATGAACGCGGAATAGCTCGTTTGCTTCACATTGTCCTGGCGAACCGTCAGCGTACGCACGCGCTCGGTCGTGTGGTACAGCCCGACGGGCGAGATGTCGTCGTGCCGGATGTCGATGCCTGACGCGAGCTCAGTCTCGAACGAGCCGAGCGAGAGCGGCATCGTGTAGCGCAGATTGCCGCCGAGGATGTTGCGATCGTCGAACTGCTCGAACTGGTCGCCGCCCGCCTGATCCGTGAAGTACGTGAAGTTCGAAATGAGATCGAGCTCGTAGTCAACGAGGTACGCGAGGGCAGTCAACTTGCCTGAGCCCGCACGCGTCCAGTATTCCGTCGACAGGCTGTAGCGATGCGTCTCGCCGCCGTCCGTCGGATCGATGAAGCCGAAGCGGTCGATGCTGCCGTCCGTCACGGCGCGCAGCGGAATCTGGTCCGTCGATTTCCACTTGCCGTCGTAGCCCATGGCGGTGATGCCGAAGCCGGTGTCGTTGTCGCCGTGGCTGAATTTGACGAGGCCGTTGATCTTGCGGAAGCCTTCAGCCAGGTCCCAGGGGCCATCGTTGTGCTGGTAGTCCACCGCCGCGATGAGGTCGTTGTCGCCCCACTCGGGAGAGACAGCCAGCATCGCGCGACGGTAGCCGTCTTCGCCGCCACCGAGCACCGCGATCGATTTATCGAGGTGCCGCGAGTAGGTCAGGTCCACCGCGCCAGCGGCGGAAAAATTGCCTTCGTCGGCGTAGTACGTGCCTTTCTTGTAGTCGATGCGCTGAACGAGCTCGGGGATCAGGAAATTGATGTCGCTGTAACCCTGGCCGTGCCCGTGTGTCGGCATGTTCACAGGGATTCCGTCCACGCGCGACGCGAGGTCCGTGCCGTGATCGAGATTGAAGCCGCGCAGGAAGTACTGGTTCGCTTTGCCGTCGCCGCTGTGCTGCGTGACGATGAGGCCTGGCACGACTTCGAGTACTTCGCCCGTGCGCAGGATCGGGCGATTCTCGAGCTGTGCGGCGAGGACGGTGCCGACGCTCGCCGAGTCCGCCTGGGCGAGCGATTCGACGCGCTTCGCGCTGACCGTGACTTCTTCGATGAGCTTGCCGGCCTGTCCCGCGGCCCAGCTGGTGAGCGGCACGAGGGTGGCAAGGCTGATCGCGCCTGCCGAGCGTATCAGGCGGAATTTGCTTCGCATTCTGGGACGTCCCGCGTTCGTATCCTGCGTATGATCATTCGGGAAAATGTCATACAGGTTGCGATTACGTTTCGATGCGAACGTATGAAATCTTTTCATGGCGGTAGTCACGCCCCGGTCATTTCGCCGGTATTAAATTTCTGTTAATTGTCATACGCGCGCGCTGGTCCTCCGGATGCATTGATATGCTGCCCCCATCTGAAGTCGGATCCTCTGCCTCGTGATAGCCGAATCCGCTGCTTCCGCGATGCTCGCCCTCGTGCTCGGCGCACGGCACGGGCTCGACGCCGACCATCTGGCCGCCATTGATGGCCTGACGCGATGGAATGCGAGTGCGGGGCGCCGGCGTGCGCCGCTATGCGGGGTGATGTTTTCGACGGGGCATGCCGCGGTAATCGTCGCCGCGGCGTTGGTGCTCGCAGTCCTGGCAAGCCAGCTCACGCCGCCGG
>Ga0247784_1000442_pt1 | contig 11318 bp, 10 predicted proteins | sample UWRJL169409R5_FD_179909 | JGI IMG/M metagenome (GOLD analysis project Ga0247784, IMG submission 179909) | Plant litter microbial communities from Arlington Agricultural Research Station in Wisconsin, United States - UWRJ-L169-409R-5 | ecosystem: Environmental > Terrestrial > Plant litter >...
GCCGGCCGCGACGACGCCGATGCAGACAGTGAGGGCCTTGATTTGCTGCAACATCTCGACCTCCCCCGGTTGATTCTCATCAAACCGTTCATGAGGCCGAGGTGTTCCCAACCGTTCAGCGCTTTTTCAACCCCGTCACCACCAACACCAGCCCCGCGCCCAAGGCCACTCCGCCGATCCATTCCGGCAACCGGTGCTTCTGTTGCACCTTCGCTTCGAGGCCGCCGAATTTGAACACGCTCTCGTCTTTGGTATAGCTCACGCCTTGGAAGACGATGAAAGCGCCCAGCGCTGCCAGCACGATGCCGGCGATCAATTTACCGCGCATTAATTCCTCCCCTGGGAATGTGCGGCTATTATGCAGGCCGGCACGTCGGGAGTGCGAAATAGAAAGTGGCGCCGGCGCCGGGGCGCGACTGGGCCCACACGCGGCCGCGATTTTTTTCGATGACCGACTTCACGATCGTAAGCCCGAGGCCCGTGCCTTCGAACTCCCGACCTGAATGCAATCGCTGAAAGGCACCGAACAGCCGGTCGGCATATTTCGGGTCGAATCCCACGCCGTTGTCTCTAACGAAGTACGCACGTTCGCCGTCGATATCCACGGCGCCGATGCGAATTTCCGGCTGCGGCTGTGTGGCCGAGAACTTGATCGCGTTGTTCACGAGGTTACGCAAGGCCAACGCAAGCAACCCAGGATCGGCGCACACACAACCCAGTTGTTTGCAGTCGATTTGAATACGAACCTCAGGTCGCGGCCCCAGCTCGTCGACGACCTGCTGTACCAGGTCGCCCAGCGAGAACTCCTGCGGCTTCAGCTCGCTCTGACTCACCGACGCGAGCTTCAGCAGATTATCTAGAATCACATTCATGTGACGCGCGGTTCGCTCGATCGCGGCAACATCTCTCGCGCTCTCCGGAGCGATGCTCGATCCAACACTCTGCACCAGGAATCCCGCGTAGCCTTGAATGGCGCGTAACGGTGCGCGCAAATCGTGCGACACGCTGCGAGAGAACGCTTCCAGATCGCGATACGCAATCTGCAGCTGTCGATGCGCCTGCTCCAGCTCTTGAGTCCGTTCGCTCACCCGCTGCTCCAGCGAGGTATTCAGCTGACGCAGCTGTTCTTGTTGTTTGACTCGTGCGGTGATGTCGCGAATGGATGCAAAGAAAACTGTCTCACCCCGCCGCTCCACGGCCGTGACGGACAGCGCGACGATCAGCTCCTGGCCGTCACGACGTACCGCAGGTACATCGACACGCCGCCCCAGGACTGTATGTTCACGCGTGTGAAAGTTCTTGATGGCGGCCATGTGAGCTTCACGCAGCGACTCCGGCACGATTACTTCGACCAGGCGCTGGCCGAGCACCTCGTGCTTCTCCCAGCCGAAGGTCTGCGCCGCCTGCTTGTTCCATTCCAGGATGCGATCCTGCTCGTCGATGGCGATGAAGGCGACCAGCGAATGTTCCAGCATCGTGGCCGCGTCCTGTTGCTGCTCGATCAATCGCTGGTCGGCGATGACACGTTCGCGCAGCACCTGCCGGCTGCGAGCCATCGCGAAGACGAGGCAGCTCAACAGCGTGGTCGTCGCCAGACCGCTGCTCCAGACAATCCAATTGGGAACCTTGTGATTCCTTTTCAGCAGCGCCGGCGTCGCGGTCGCCTGCACCGTCCACTCGTGTCCGGCCACGAAGAAACGATGCGCAACCGATAACCCCGGCAATTCGCCAGCCGCGGCTTTTTGTGTGTAGAGCCTGGTGGCAGACAGTTTCTTCGCGCCGTCGTACACGTCGATGCGCACGTCCTTCGGCCCGTATTGAAATACATTGCCGATGAAATCCACCGCGCGAAACGGGCTGAAAACAAAGCCGATCAACGCGCGACGGCGATCCCCGACCGTCGCCGTGCTCCGATCCTTGGCGTACACCGGTACATACATCACGAAACCAGGCTGCGTCTCGCCGTCGATCTCTTGCACCAGAATGAGCTTGGAAGATAACGTCGCCGCGCCTTCGTCGCGTGCACGCTCCATCGCCGCGCGACGCCGAGGTTCGCTGGCCATGTCGAAGCCCATCGCATATTCGTTGCGAATGTCGTGTGGTTCCAGGAACAGGATGAGCGTGTTCAGATCGTTGGGAACCGTCGCTTCGGGAGACATCCAGCGATCTCTCGGCGCATCGTCGAATTGCTCCGGCCTCACCCAGTCGAGCACGGCGGCGAAGCCGAAGCCTTGCACGCCCGGCGCCACCGACGACTCTCGCAACGGACGAACGAATCGATTCCACTGCTCGCTATTGATGGGCCAGGAATTGTCGATGAATCCAGCAGCAGCATGCAGCACTGCTTCACACGCCAGCAGACGTGCCGTGATGGCCCGCTCGCTGCGAAGGGCTCGATCTTCGAGTGTGCGTTGAGTGAGTTCGACGGCGACTTGCTGCATGCCGCGGGCGAGAAACCAAGTGAGTGCTACGCCTATGACGAGGATCGCGCAGGTCGTGGCCGCAGGAAACACCCAGACACGAACCGAGTGCCGAGCGGGATCGTCCAGGCTGTCGGAACGAGACTCCAGGGAATAGGCACTCATCGGACCAAGAATATCGATGAGGGTTCGTGCTCACCCTTCGGACAATGCGTATACGTGCGCCGGCTGGGGCGAACTGGATCGCTCGCGGGCCCAGCGGGCACATGACGTCCGTTGGGAAGGCAACGGCGCAGCTCGGCGGTCGAAACGTGAGCTGGCGCGTGATTTTCGGCAGTTACCGCAGTTGCGTTGGAATGTTTACTGGTGATCCGGAGCCTCGCGCGATGAAACATGATTCAACGCGATCACCCAGCGCCCGTCGCGCTTGCGCATCAAGCGAGTGTTGATGCCGTCCTGGGCATGCTTCGGCCGATCGAGCCGATAGCGACTGATGAGCTGGGCCGCGTCCGGCGCCAACATTTCTATTTTGATATCGAAGAAATGCAGTGTGCCGCGCGTATCCACCGAGCTGCCGTAGTCGCGAATGTAGTGATCGAGCGTCCCCTGCCAGTCCTTCTGGAACTCGCCCCGAGAAACGAAAATCACATCGGGATTGGCGAAACCTTCCATGTAGCCGCGAAAGTCGCCGCGATTCCAGGCCTGTTCCATGCGGGCGATCACATCGCGAATCGCCTGCTTTTCGTGCTGCTGATCGCCGGCTGTGAGATTCGATTTCAACGGCGCACTGCAACTCGCCAGTAGCGAACAGATCAGGATCGCAATTGCCTTGCGGATCCACGCGGCGTTCAGCGTCATATCCAGTGTCCCGGTCGATTTTCAGATCGGACATTGTGCCAGATCATCCCGCACCGCTCTGATACGACGTCAACGGCTCGCCCTCCGCCACTCGCCGCAACCATGATTGGATACTCTGCAACTTTCTGGCGACGACTTCCGCGGGCAGGTCCAGGATGCCGGCGATGTCCTCGGCGGTGATTTCCGCCACGTACGCGAAATCCAGGATCCGGGCACCGCTCGGATCGGCGATCTCCAGATGACGAAACGCATTCAGCAGCACGGAATAGGTATTCGGCTTGGCGGTCGCCGCCGCGCCTCGAATCAAAGCTTCCTCGCGTACCCAAACAGTCGCGTGTCGCAGGAACGTCCGACGCTCCCGCTCGCTCACCGGCACCGGATAGAACCTTTCCAGCAACTGCTGGAGGATTTCACGCGGCGCAAGCTCGGTGGTCCGAAACAGTTTGATGATTTCGCGCCTCACTTCATGACGAGCGGTCGTTTGCGTGATGTCGAAACAGGGCTGGGTCTCATGATTCATGGGAATGTTTTTTTAGTTATGGATGTTAGTGGGCGGCGCGCGCCCCCGGACGCGCGCCTCGCAAAGATCGAGCAGTGCTCGATCTCGAACTTACAGCGGCCGCAACAGCGTGGTGTCTGGCGCCGCCTGGGCTTTCAACTGGGCCAGCGCTTCGAGCTCGACGTTCGCCGAGTGATTGGCAGCCGGTGCTCCGTCGGCCATGGCCGCCGTGCCCATGATCGTCGGGATGAGACCGAGGATCGCCACCGAGAGAATGCACATCGCTTTCATGATTGGACTCCGATCTGTGCGTTTGTTAGAGAACCGCGATCAGGGGGCGCTTGCCGCCGCTGGTATCGTCGATCAGCAAAGGACGCTTGCCGCCGCTCGTGTCGTCGGTCAGCAAAGGACGCTTACCGCCGCTGGTGTCGTCGAACAGCAAAGGGCGCTTGCCGCCGCTGGTGTCGTCGGTCAACAAAGGACGCTTGCCGCCGCTGGTGTCGTCGAACAGCAAGGGGCGTTTGCCGCCGCTGGTGTCGTCGGCCAGCAAAGGACGCTTCCCGCCGCTGGTGTCGTCGGCCATCGCGGCATTCGCCAGCAAAGCAATCGCAGCAAGCATCGAGGCACGGACCGATCCAATACGCATGACATCACTCCAAGGTTAAATATGGTTTTTGCCCACCCCGCGGACGGGCTGGATCACAGTCATAAGCGACGTCGCCCTGTGATGCCCGTCACTGGCGTAACGGGACTTATGTAAGATGGAGGGAATATTCAGGGGATCTCTTAGACGGGCTGCACTCCCCGGTGCATTTTTCCGGCCTGACAGGTGTTAAATCTGCGGTGCCGTAACTCGTTAAATCGCTCGGCTTTAGGTGAAATGCGGCGACGATGAGCGAAAAGTTCCATGACGAGCCATGACCGCCACTGAGCGCTGGGCGCGCACCGAGCACTTATTCGGGAAAGCCATCGAGCTTCCTCCCGAGGCTCGCGCGTCGTTCATCGAAGCGAATGCGGCGGACGCCGAGGAACGGCAGGAGCTGCTGGATCTGCTGGCGACCGACGCGGATCACGCCGACGCCTGCCCGCTTTCGCAAGCCATCGGCCGTGCAGCCGACAACTCCGCGTTCGATCGCAAGCGCGGGCTGCTCGGCAAGGTCGTCGGTCAATATCGGATCGTTTCCATCCTGGGCAGCGGCGGCTCCGGCACTGTCTATCTCGGCGAGCGCGCCGACAAACAGTACGCCGCACAGGTCGCTATCAAAGTCATCGACGAGACGGCGCCGACTGCGTTCGGCCTGCGCTTCCGCGCCGAGCGTCAAATCCTGGCCAGCCTGAATCATCCATACATCGCGCGCCTGCTCGATGCGGGCGAGACCGAGGCGCATCAGCCGTTCCTGGTGATGGAGTACGTCCAGGGCGAAACCCTGGAGCGCTATTGCGATCGCAATCAACTCAGCGTGCGCGCCCGGTTGGAGTTATTCCTGGAGGTGTGCGCGGCGGTTCAATACGCGCACCAGAACCTGATCGTTCATCGCGACCTCAAACCGGCGAACATTCTGGTCACCGACGAAGGCACACCGAAGCTGCTGGACTTTGGCATCGCGAAGCTGCTGGATGCGAGCGACGTCACGCGCACCTCCGAGCTGACGCGCCTCAACGATCGAATTCTCACACCGGAATACGCCAGTCCCGAGCAGATCCTGGGCCGGTCGGTGACGACCGCGAGCGACGTGTATTCCCTCGGCGTCGTGCTCTATCAACTGCTGACCGGGTTGCGTCCGTACATTCTTTCTTCGGCGTCGGCGAGCCAGCTGGAGCTGGAACGTGCGATCTGCGTTACCGATCCGTTGCGGCCGAGCGCTGCTGTCAAGGCGGCGCGAACTGCGACTCCGGAGGAAGGACAACCGACGATCGATTCGCTTGCCGCTGCTCGCGGCGTCACCGCCCTGCGGCTGGAGCGCAGCCTGGTCGGCGACATCGACGCGATCGTCATGCGTTCGATGCGCAAGGAGCCACAGCATCGCTACAGCTCGGTCGAACAATTCCTGGCTGACATTCGTAGGTGGCTCGTCAGCGAGCCGGTCGAAGCCCGGCACGGCAACTGGCTCTACTACTCTTCGCGATTCATTCGACGCCATCGCTGGCCGGTGGCCGCCTCCACGACCATCGCAGTGCTGATCGTCGGCGGCATGATCAGCATGTCGATTCAGCGCGCGGCGACCCAGGCCGCGCTCGAACTGGCAACGGAACAGAAACAAACGGCCGAAGCGGTCTCTCGCTACATCCGCGATATCTTCGCGGCGGCCAATCCGTTTCTTAACGACGGTCATCAAGCGACCGCACGCGAGCTGTTGGACGAGGCGAGTCGCACCATCGAAACGCTCAATGCCCCCGCCGCCGTCAAGCTCGAACTGTACGAAACCATGGGCATTGCCTATCGCCGTCTGGGCGAGCCGCAAACCGCGGTGAACCAGCTCGTCGATGCGCTGGCGTTGTCGCAAGGTCTGCATCCGAAGGGGAGTCACAAGACTGCATCCATTCTGGTGGAGCTCGCGGTCGCGGAGCGCGAGAAGGGCCTGACCGACGAATCGGAAAAACATCTGCGAGAAGGCCAGCAAATGCTGTCGCTGCTCGGCCCGACCGATGCCAGGTCGCGAGCACGCTATCTCGCCGAGCTGGGGAAATTGCATACACTGCGCAGCCAACCCGGCGAAGCCCTGGCCTCGTTCACTTCGGCGCTGGAACTGATTCGCTCGATTCAAGGGCCGCACGACGTCGAGCTGGACCTTGAGACCGGCAGCATCCTGAGCGAAGTGGCGAATATCCATACCTGGCGGGACGAGTACCCACAGGCCGAGGACGCCGCACGCGAGGCGGTACAGATATTCCGTGTCGCGCCGTCGCTGCATCCGGATCGCGTCAAGGCCGATTTCATCCTCGCCGAGATTCTGTTTCTGAAAGGCCAGCTCACCGAAGCCGCCTCTTTATACGAGCGCGTGCTCGCGGCCCAGCGCAAGATCTTCAAATCGAATCCGCGCATCAGCGATACGCTGGTGTCGCTCGCTCAGCTGCGAATCGCGCAACGAGATCCGGCGGGCGCCGAGAAGCTGGTTCGCGAGGCCATCGAGATTCATCAGCAGTGGCAGAGCACGGACTACACCCGCATCGGCTTCCTGCACACGATGTTGGGCACAGTGTTGATGACACAGTCGAGACTTCCCGAAGCCGAACAACAACTGCGTCGAGCGCATGAGGTCGTGGTCGCGAATTTGCCGGCCGATCATCAATACGTCGCGTCCGCCGAACATTACCTGGGTGAAGTGCTGGCGGCGCAAGGCAAGCTGGCCGAAGCCGAGGAGTTGTTGACCGCGGCCAAGAATCGCTGGATGCGTACCGGCGCCCCGCCCTGGCGTTCGGCACGTTCTGCCAGCGTGCTCGGCGAAGTTCTGCATCGTGAAGGGCGCAACCAGGAAGCCGAGCAAGAATTGGTCGCGAGCTACCAGATTCTCTCGACCGCCTCGGGCGTCGATCGTGAAACGCGCGAGGCGGCACGCGCACGTTTGGTGCGTTTTTATACCAAGACCAATCAGCATCAAAAGCTCGAAGCCCTGCTGCGAACCCACGCGTCCGCGCGCGCTGCCTCTAAGTAATGCAGACGTTCGCGCAGTACGAACGTTTGCAGTGCATTTTTCCGTGTCCGTGAAACCATAAAGTTACCGGATCCCGCGGATTTGTGACTTTCGGCCGACTGGCACATCGTTTGAATGGTTTCCTCACGGGAATCCTTCATAGCGATGGCCAATAGCAATGAACCAGGCACTCTCGCGGCGGGGCTTTCTGCATTTGGTCGGCGCCTTCGGCGGTTCTGCAGCCGTGTATCAAGCCGCGCTCGGCATGGGCTTGTTACCAACGGTCGCGCACGCGGATCGTCCGGACATCGCACCGATAGGAGGCAAACGGCGCACTAAAGTCGTCGTGCTCGGCGCGGGTATTTCCGGGCTCGCAGCGACGTACGAGCTCCGGCGCAAAGGTTACGACGTCCAGGTGATCGAGGCGTCGCATCGTGCGGGCGGCCGAAATCTCACCTTGCGCGGCGGCGACCTGGTCGACGAAAGCGGCTATCCACAAACCTGCGGGTTCGATCGCGATCCCGATCTGTATTTCAACGCCGGCCCCGCCCGCATTCCGGGCCATCACTCCGCCCTGCTCGGTTACTGCAAAGAACTGGGCATCCAGCTGTCGCCGTTCATCAACGACAATCGCAGCGCCCTGGTACAGGACGACGCGATGTTCGGCGGCAGGCCCATCCGCAATCGCGAATACATCACCGACACACGCGGCTTCATCGCCGAGCTATTGGCGAAATCGTTGAAGCCAGAACAATTGAGCGCATCGTTCACCAGTGCCGACTACTCGCGGCTCCTGGAGTACGTGCGCCAGTTCGGCGAGCTCGACGGCCGCTTCACCTACACCGGCTCGGCACGGGCCGGCTTCGTGAAGCACGACTACACCGGTCCGGAGAAGCTCAAGCAGCCGCTGGCGATCTCGGAGCTGATGCGCTCGGGCTTCATGTATGTGATGAGCTTCGGCGAGCTCGACGACCAATCGGCGATGATGATGGAACCGGTGGGCGGCATGGATCGAGTCGTCGCCGGCTTCATGTCAAAGGTCGGCGACTGCGTGCGCACTCATTCGCAGGTCGAATCCATCCGACTGACCGAGCGCGGCGTCGACGTCGTGTATAGAAACGACGGCAAGCGGACGCTGGTGCAAGCCGACTACTGCCTGAACTGCATTCCGATGCAGCTGCTCGCCGGCATCGAACACAATTTTCCGCCGGAATACTCGGGCGGCTTCACCGCTGTCAAACGCGGCAAGCTGTTCAAGATCGGGCTGCAGATGAAGGAACGTTTCTGGGAGCGCGAAGGTATCTACGGCGGCATCTCCTGGACCATGCAAGACATCACGCAGCTGTGGTATCCGGCGCACGGCATCCATCGCGACAAAGGCGTGATGCTCGGCGCCTATACATTCGGCGACGATGTCGGTGAGAAGTGGTCTCGCATGACACCGGCACAACGTATCGAAGCGGCGATCCAGCAAGGCGAAAAGCTGCATCCCGGCTATCGCAGCTACGTCGAGCACGGCGTGAGCATCCCCTGGCATCGCATGAATCACATGCTCGGCTGCTCGGCGCGCTGGGACGATTCAGTGCGGGATCAATGGTTCAAGCGCCTGCAAGCCCCGGTCGGTGCTCATTACCTGATCGGCGATCAACTGAGTTATCACTCGGGTTGGCAGGAGGGTGCGATTCACTCTGCCTATCATGCGATTGCCGATATCGATAAGCGCGTACGCGGACAAGCAGCACAAGTGGTGGCGGCATGAAGGTTCGGCTGGCTGTTTTAGCAGCGCTTGCATTCGTCACTAACGTCGACGCAGCCGACAAACCCGATCTTTCCTACTGCACTGTCTGTCATGGCGCGCATGGCAACGGCAATCCTGCGATTCGCGCACCGAAGATTGCCGGCATGGAGCCTTGGTACATTCGTCGGCAGCTCGAACTGTTTCGCGACGGCATGCGCGGCACGCATCCAGACGACTACCCGGGTCATGAGATGCAGCCCGTGGGCGTTCGTTTGCGTGACGATGCTGGGATTGAAGCAGCACTCGCATACGTCGCTGGCTTCCAGCCCAAAACACCGCCAGCTACGGTCGATGGCGACACCAAGAGAGGCAGCAGTCTCTATGAGACCTGTGCGGCCTGTCATGGCGCGAAGGGCGAAGGCAATCAATCACTCGGTGCACCCGCGCTAGCGAGCCGAACGGATTGGTATCTCGTCACTCAACTGCAGAACTACAAGACCGGCTTGCGCGGGGACGATGCTCGCGATACCAATGGCGCTCAAATGCGCGCCATCGCGGCGACGCTGCCCGACGAACAAGCCATCGACGACGTCGTTGCCTACATCAATACCCTGCGCTAACCAAGGAACCGTAATGTTCGACATCAATCCTGCTCGCGTTGCCACCGCGATGGTGGCAACGATGGTGCTCATGACGAGCGCCGATGCGGCTGAAATCGTGCGTCACCCGCTCGCTGGCGGCTCGAAGTTTCCCATCGCGCGCGCGGTGGAAGTTCCGGCCGGCAAGACGATCTATTTTCACAGCGGCATCACACCCTCACCGCAAGATCCCAAAGCGGCAGAGGGTTCGCCCGAATACTGGGGCAACACACGCACGCAAGCGCTGAGTGCGTTCGGGCGGATCAAGGAATCGCTGGACGCGCTCGGCCTGGGATTCAAAGATGTGGTCGCGATGACGGTGTACCTGGTCGGCGATCCCGCCAAGGGCGGACGCATGGACTTCCCCGGTTTCATGAGTGCGTACACGCAATACTTCGGCACGACGGAACAGCCGAATCTGCCGGCGCGCTCGACTGTGCAAGTGGCGGGATTGGTCGCGCCCGGCATGCTGGTCGAGATCGAAGTGCAGCTCGCGAAGTAGCGCCCCGCGGTGGGTGAGCCTCCGTGCTCACCCACCCTTTCCCGCCGCCTAGAACTTATAAACCGCGCGGCCGTAGTAATAACCGCCGTTGATGCCGAACGGCGAGAACGACGGATATTGAGGCACGGCGCCGTTGTCGCCGGAGCGAAACTGCACGGCACGAAATGTATCGTTACGCTTGTCCGGCATCTCGTCGAACACGTTCACGGCACCGAGTGTCAGCGTGAGCCCGTCCATCGCCTCCAGCGACAGCTCCAGGTTGGTGATCGGCGTGACCCCGATCGTGGTCTCGTAGAACATGATGTCGCCGTTGGTTTCGCCGCTATCGTTCTCGAACCGCGACGACTCGCCGTAGATCAGCTCGTGCACGCTCAGTGTCAGCCGTTCCCACTTGAATGAGCCGCCAAGGTTCAACACGTAGTCGGGCGACGTATCCTGCAGGTCCGACAGCGCCTCCTTGTCGAATAGCGCCTGCGACACACCCAGCTGAGACGGCGTGGCGCGAATCGAAGTCACATCGGTCTTGTTATAGGTTGCGCTGACGCTCCAGTCCGTCTGCACTGGCCCATACTCCGTTACATAGTCGAACACGAGATCCGCGCCGCGGGTTCGCGTCGTCACGCCGTTGGTGAACAGATTGATGCCGGTGTCGCCGCTCGCGGTGACTTCCGGATCGAGCACGTTGCCGTTGGCGATGATGGCGTCGACGATGGCTTGCGAGAACAGCTCGCCATCGATGGTGCCGTAGAAAGTGCTGGTGGCAGCGATGCGATTGCGAATTTCGACCTGGTACACATCGAAGGTCAGCGACATGCTACCCGTCGGCCGAAAAACGGCACCGAACGAATAGTTGGTCGATTTCTCGGGCTGCAATCCCGCACCCAAGCCGAGCAGCGCGGCTGCGGGCGCATTCGGTGCCATCTGCACGAAAGCCGTCGTCGGGCCGACGTTGGTCGCCGAGTAATATTCCTCCGCCAGCGTCGGTGCACGAAAGCCAGTGCTGAAGGTACTGCGCAATGCGAATGCGGGAC
>Ga0247784_1000443_pt1 | contig 11291 bp, 5 predicted proteins | sample UWRJL169409R5_FD_179909 | JGI IMG/M metagenome (GOLD analysis project Ga0247784, IMG submission 179909) | Plant litter microbial communities from Arlington Agricultural Research Station in Wisconsin, United States - UWRJ-L169-409R-5 | ecosystem: Environmental > Terrestrial > Plant litter >...
CGAGTTCGTCATGAGTTGGAGCGCCGTACCTTGGCGTTCACAAAACACGTCATGCGACAGGCATGCAACGAACAGGGGGAGCGAGATGGAGCTTTTCAGCGCGGCTGCGCGTCGTAGTTGGATCCTGCGCCGGGCGATTCTTCGGGGCCTGGCCGTGGCGAGCGTTGCCGGGCCGGCACTCATAAATGTAGCCGCCGCGCAGAACGTCGAAGAAGTTGTGGTCGTCGGCGTCCGGCAGGCGCTCGAAACATCTCAAGAAATAAAGCGCGATGCGGATACGTTCGTCGATTCCATCACAGCGACGGATATCGGTGCATTCCCGGACAAATCCGTGGCCGAAGCTCTGCAACGCGTGCCGGGCATTACTGTCTCCCGCTTGCAGTCGAGCGACGACAGCACCCACTTCTCGGCCGAGCCTGCGGCCGCACTGATTCGCGGACTGACGTTCGTTCGTACCGAATTCAACGGTCGCGACAGTTTCTCCGCCGACGGCTATCGCGGCCTGAACTTCAACGACATCTCCCCGGAGCTGATGGCCGGTGTCGATGCTTATAAGAATCAAACCGCGGAGATGATCGAGGGCGGCATCGCAGGCACGGTCAACCTTCGCACGCGCTTGCCGCTGGATTCGGAAGGAACCGTGTTCTCGCTTACGGGTCGCGCGAACTACGGCGATCGCGTCGACGACACGACTTATGAAGGGTCGGGCATCTACAGCACGACCTGGGACACCGACGTCGGTCGGTTCGGCGCGATGATCAATGCCGCGTATTCGCATGTGAAGACGCAGACCGAAGGCGTCATCATGCAACGAATCGGTGCCTTTTGTAACGGCGGCAACAACGACGCGAGCGGCAACGCCATCATCGGTAGCGACGGCCGCATTCCCTGCACCTCGACTCCCTATGGCGGTTCCGGTTGGCAGTACATTCCCAATCAAGTGAACTTCTCCCAGGTCGAATACGACCGCGAGCGTAACGGTGGGGCGGCGGCGCTCCAGTACGAAACGCCGGACGAAGATGTGCGAGTCACGCTGCAGTTCATGGACTCGCAGTACGACAACGCATGGTTGGAGCGCAGCTCCAATATTTCTTTCTTCGGATTGTGGGCGGCCGATGCCTATTCGCCGCAGACCACCGCATTCCTTGGGCCAGCGCCAGGATCTCCGGCGTTCCGTTTCGGCGCCGACGGCATGCTCGAATCGGGTGTGATCACGCATCCGGCGGGCACAGATTGGAGCGGGGCGACGGATGCCGCGAACATGGCCATCGGTTCGGCGGTGCCGGGTCTGCCGTTCGTCGAATCGTGCGGCGACGGTTGCAGCTCGAATCGACAGGGCGTCAACGTCGGCAACGAGGCGCGCAACTTCGATCATTCCGAAGGCACCCGCGACCTGTCGCTGAATCTGCAATGGAAGATCAACGACAAGCTCAGCTCCAGCTTCGACGCTCAGTACGTCAAAGCCAAGACCAACAACTACGATATCTTGGTGGCAGCGCGCACGCTGGCGAACGCAGACTACTCGGTGAACAGCGACGGTACGCCTCGTATCAAGTTGTTGCCGGGTTCAAATGTGAATTACGCCGACGGGTTCCTCGCCAACCCGCACAACTATTATGTGCACTTCATCCAGGATCACTACGAGGACAACGATGCGGAGGAGGCGGCGTTTCGCGCCGACTTCGACTATGACATCGCCGAGACCGGCTGGCTCGATTCGCTGAAGGTCGGTGTGCGTCACGCGGATCGTGAGCAGATAGTGCGCTACTCGGCCTACAACTGGTCGCCGGTTGCGCAGCCGTGGGCGTGCAACGGTCCAGGCTTCAATGCCGATAACACCTCAGCGTCTGCGTATCCAGCAGCATGCGGCGCACCTCGTACGTTTCAAGGTTACGGCGCTGGGATCTGGGAATCGGCCAGCTTGGGTGGTTTCTACAACGGCAGCGTGTTTCCCAACGGCCCCATGGTGTATCTGAATCGTGCGACCTTGCGCGATCGCGACCGGCACATCGATGCTTTGAGCAGCGAGACTACCAATTCACCGCTCGCCTGGACGCCGTTGTGTCAGCGAGCCACGAACGTCGAAGGCTGTTTCATTTCACCTGAAATGCTGAACGTGGACGAGGTGAGCGAGGCGGCTTACTTCATGCTCAAATTCGGCGGCCCGGACACGAACATCTTCGGTAACATCAACGTACGCGGCAACGTCGGCGTGCGCTATGTCACGACGGATGTCACCAGCAACGGCGGCGTTTCTTTCCCGACCCCGACCTGGTATAGCTCGGCCGCGGCCGTGCCCTGCGGCGCTCCGCTAGGACCCAATCAGGTTACGAATATTTCCTGCTGGCTGACGCCGGAGCTGTTGGCGTTCAGCAATGGCGGCGGCGCGGACAACGACCTGGGTAAGACTTACGACAACTGGCTCCCAAGCTTCAATGTACGTTTCGGCATCGACGAGCATCAATTCGTGCGCTTCGGTGCGTCGCGTGCGATGTCGCGCCCGGACTTCGGTCTGTTGCGTAACTTCGTTGGCATCCAAGCGCCGGTGATCGATGTTTCTCCGGATTCGAACTACGTCGTGCGGAATGCGGCCGGCCAGGTGACCGGCTACAACTTCGTGTTTAACGCTGATTCGGGCTTTGGTGCGCTGGAGCCGATCACTGCGGATCAGTTCGATCTGTCGTACGAGAATTACTTCGGCAAAAGCAGCTCGTTCACGGTCGGCGTGTTCCTCAAGCAATTGAATGGCAGCATCGCGTTCGGTGAGTTCGAGCGTGAGTTCGAAAACAACGGCTCGGTGCAGACCGTGACGGTACGCGGTCCGCGCAACGGCAAGGGCGGCGGTGAGCTCAAGGGTGTCGAGCTTGCGTTCCAAACGTTCTTCGATTTCCTGCCCGGTGCTTGGGCGGGCCTCGGCACGCAGCTCAACTACACGCACGTGAAGCAGTCGGGAATCAACAATTCAAATCTTGCCGTGCAACCGGGCTACGCGGCCGGCGGCACGGTCGGCTTCGGTGGTGGTTTGCAGGTCAACGGCGCGGTCATCGACTCACATCGTTTGGCCGGCATCTCCGACGACTCCTATAACGTGGTGGCGCTGTATGAATACGGTCCGATCGGCGCGCGGCTTGCCTACAGCTGGCGTTCGGAGTTCCTGACCAACAATCTCGATTGCTGCATAGGCCTGCCGATGTGGCAAAAGGCCAGCGGCTACCTGGACGGATCGGTGCGCTACCAGCTCGGCAATAATTTCGAAGTGTCGCTGGATGCGTCCAACATCCTCAACACCACCACTGTGAATCAACAGCAGTTGTTCGGCGATTCGGAAGCCACGCCCGGTGCGGCCCCGGTGAAGCGCGACTCGGCATGGATCAGGAACGATCGCCGTTATCAGCTGGGATTCCGCTTCAAGTATTGAGGTTGGTAACGATGTGACGGCAGCGTTGCGGATTGTCATCGTGGGCGGCGGGTCGGCGGGCTGGATGTCCGCCGCCGCTTTCGCGCGCGCGTTACATCCTGCTCGGTATCGCATCACGCTGATCGAGTCGGACGAGATCGGCACGGTCGGCGTGGGCGAGGCGACGTTGCCGCACATCAAGATGTTCAACGAGCTGCTGGGGTTGAACGAAGCGGAGTTCATGCGGCACACCCAGGCGACGTTCAAGCTGGGCATCGAGTTCTGTCACTGGGGTGCGGCGGGCGACCGTTACATTCACCCGTTCGGAACGTTCGGTGAGCCGTGGGGCGGTGTCGATTTTCAACATCATTGGCTGCGTGCGCGGCGTGCAGGTCATGCAGTCGCGCCATTTCAGGAATATTCCTTCGCCATCGCGGCGTGTCGTCGCAATGCTTTCGACTTTCCGGATCGGGACCGTAAGTCGATTCGCTCGACGTTTGATTACGCGTATCACTTTGATGCTGGCTTGTACGCGGGCTTTTTGCGTCGTTGGGCGATTGCAAGAGGTGTGGTGAGGATCGAAGGGCAGGTGCTGGATGTAGCACTGCATGGCGAGAGTGGCAGCATCACGGCAGTGACTTTGAAATCGGGCCAGCGTGTCGAGGGTGACTTCTTCGTCGATTGTTCCGGCTTCCGATCGTTGTTACTTGGCGGTGCTTTGGATGTCGGCTGGGAAGATTGGAGTCATTGGCTGCCGTGTGATCGAGCACTGGCGGTGCCGTGCGAGCGAGCGGGGGAGTTCACGCCGTATACGCGTTCAACTGCCCAGGCGGGCGGATGGATCTGGCGCATTCCTTTGCAGCATCGAACTGGCAACGGCTATGTGTTCTCCAGTCGCTTTGTCAGTGAGGATCAGGCGCATCAAACGCTGTTGAGTGGGCTTGATGGATCGCAGCGTGCCGAGCCGAGGCTGTTGCGTTTCACTGCAGGTCGCAGGGTTAAAGCTTGGAGCCGGAACTGTGTGGGTATCGGTCTGGCGAGTGGGTTTCTTGAACCTTTGGAATCGACCAGCTTGTTTTTGATTCAAGCGGCGATATTCGATGTCATGCGCTTGATGCCTGCGCCGGAGGGCGGCGGTCTGGTCGATGCGCGACTGAGTAATGAGTTCAATCGGCTGTCGGATGTTCAGTATGGTCGTATTCGGGACTTTTTGATTCTTCATTATCATCGGAATCGGCGCGAGGGCGAAGCGCTGTGGGATCACGTGCGGCACATGTCGGTGCCGGATAGTCTCACGCACAAGCTGAAGTTGTTTGAGTCGAGAGGGCATGTGCCGTTCTACAAGGACGGCTTGTTCTCGCGCGACAGTTGGCTGGCTGTGTTGTTTGGCCAAGGGGTGATGCCAGGCTCCTATGATCCTCTTGCCGAAGCGATCGACCTCGACGATCTTGCGAGGAGAATGCGTGCGCTACATGATTGCGTGGAGACCAACGTCGCCAACATGACGGCGCACAGCGATTTCGTCGCGCGCTATTGCGATGAGATCGCTGCAAGCGCGGTGGCTCAGTGATGAACACGCCGCTCCGATCTTCAATCCGGCCTGCGCGGCTCGCAACGGATCGGGGGCATGTTCCGCTTGCCACAACGCCGGATCGAGCGCTTGCTACAACGCCAGGTGAAATGCTTGCCACAATGGTGGACGGAACGTTTGCCTCACGGTCAGACGGAATAAGAGACGTCGTGGTCGTCGGCCAGGATGCCGCGCTTTGGCTCAGCGTCTGTGTCATTCAGGCCGCACTCGCGCCGGCCGGCGTGAAGGTCACGGCGATAGAGCTGCCGACGCGGCTTGGGCCGAGCGATTTCTACGCGTCTCAGCCGGCGCTGGAAGCGCTGCACGGCCGATTGCGAATCGACGAAGCGCAACTGCTGGCGAGTACAGGTGGCTCATTCACGCTCGGACAGAACTTCACCAATTCGCCGGGAACGATAGTATCTGGCAGGGCCGCATCCGGAACGACCACATCCGCCATGGCTAGATCCCGAACGACCGCGTCTGGAACGACTGCATCCGGAACGGTCGTGTCGGGAGTGCCTACGTCCGGGACGACGCACGCGTTCTTCCATGCCTACGGCGCGTACGGGACCTTGGTCGCTGACAAGCCATTCCTGCCGCACTGGCTGCTAGCGCGACGCTTCGGTTTGCCTGCAACGTTGGAAGATTTCGCACTCAACGCGGCTGCCGCCAAGCTGGGCCGCATGCTGATTCCGGACCCGGCCGTGCAAAGTTACGGTCGCGCCGATTACGCATATCACCTTCCAGCACGCGAATACGTCGCGGCCCTCAAGCGGCACGCAATGAAGAACGCGACCAGGATCCACGAGGCCACACGTTGTGATGTTGAGTTCAGCGCCGAAGGCGCGATTGCCGCGTTGAAATTGGACGGCGAGAGGCGCATCAGCGGTCAGCTGTTCATTGACGCCACCGGCGAGGAGGCGCAACTGATGAGTGCGCTGGGCAGCCAGCGTGAAAGCTGGCGCGATTACTTCGTCGCCGACCGCATCCTTGTCGCCTCGGCCTCGCGACTTCGGTCTATCCCGCCGTATGCCGAGATACGAGCATGGGAGAAAGGCTGGGTCGGCTTGTTTCCAAGCCAGACGCGTACTCATGTCGCCCAAGTCTATGCAAGCTCGCTCACGACCGAAGACGAAGCACTACGCATGGCCACCGAGGTAGCAGCACTAGCATTGCAAGATGCAACTACGAAGGTCTCCACGCCAGGCCGCAACCATCACGCATGGCATCGTAACTGCATAGCAGTCGGCGAAGCGGCGTGCACACTCGACCCTCTGCACAGCGTAGATCTGCACGCAATCCAACTCGGCCTGGTGCATTGGCTCTCGCTATTCCCAGTCAGCGACGATTTCGACGCGGAGCGCGACGAGTACAACCGCGTCATGCAATCCTCGTTCGAGCGAGTCCGCGACTTTCAGTCAACCTACTACGCGCTGCTCCCTAGAGGATGCAATGTCATAACGTCGGACGCACTCAAACACAAAATAGAAACGTTCCGCTCCCGCGGCGACCTGCCGATGTACGAGAACGAAACATTCACCGCCGACAGCTGGCACGCACTGCTGCTCGGCTGCGGTGTCGTGCCGGAGACGCTAGGGCCGATGGTGGAAACGACATCGCCCGACACGATCAGACAAGAGTTCCGTCGCATGCTCGGCTTCATCAAAGACACCGTGCTCCGGCAACCATCGCACGACACATATCTGAAAACGCTCTCCAGCCAAGGGAGAGCCTCCTGATGGAACCCTCCCTGTCGCTGAGCCCAACAATCCAAGTCCGCCGCATCTTCATGGGCAGCGAACAACACCCGTTGATGATCGTCGATAGCGTGCTGGAGCACCCCGAGCGAATGATCGACACCGCTCGCCAGGCGTCGTTCTACAAACCCGAGCACACCAACTATCCCGGTCTCAACGCGCCACTGCCGTTGAGCTACTGCCACGCAGTCGTGAACTCGCTACGCGGGCCATTGGAAGCCGCATTCGGCCTGGCTAGTTCGGCAAGGTTGAAGTACTTCGGCTTCTTCGCCGTAGCAACGCTCAGCACCGCACAGGCCACACCCATCCAAAAGATCCCGCATCACGACTCGCCAGATCCAAACCGCCTGGCCCTGGTGCACTACCTGTGCAACGAGCGTTTCGGCGGCACCGGTTTCTTCCGTCACAAGCGCACCGGTTACGAATCGATAGATCGTGTCCGCGAGCAAACATACGTGCCGATGGCACGAACCGAGCTGACGCAAGCCGAACCTGCCGACACATTCGCCGGCCGGGACATGGCGAATTACGAACTGATCGGGCAGGTCGGTGCTATGTTCAATCGACTGATCGTCTATCGCAGCCATGTGCTGCATTCGGCGCTGTTGAGCGCAGCCGGTGCCAGTGACGATCCCGGGTCGGGCCGGTTGACCGCCAACGGTTTCATCGAGACCATACGATGATGGGGGAGTTGCCGAAAACACAGGACGGTTGGCGGCGGATTCTGCAGGCTGTCCGGCGCGTCGTGCGAGGGGACAACAGCGCCGAGGATCTGCTGCATTCGGCGTTCGTGCGCCTGGCCGAATACAGCGAGCGCGATTCAGTCGACAATCCGGCCGGCTTTCTGGTGCGGACCGCGGCCAACATGGCGGTCGACGAGCAGCGACGCACTCGGGTGCGACGGGAGAGCCCCATCGACGTGGCCGGCATGCTGCAAATTTCCGACGGACAGCCCTTACACCCTGAGGTTTTGGCGGCACGAGAACGTCTTCAAAAAGTGCTCGCGGCGCTGGATTCGCTCGGGCCGCGGACGCGGGAGATTTTTCTGTTACATCGGCTCGACGGTTTGAAGTATCGCGAAATCGCTGCTCAGCTCGGCATTACCGTCAGCGCGGTCGAGAAGCACATCGCCAAGGCCAGCTTGTTCCTGGTCAATTGGGTGGAGGGCGAATGACCCAGCCACCCGACAAGCAATTGGTGCAGGCTGCGCGAGCGGAGGCGGCCGCGTGGCTGGCTCGATTGCGATCTGAGGAACGCACGGCCGACGACGAACAAGGCTTTCGCGCGTGGTTGGCGGAGGGCCCGTTGAATCGCGAGGCATTCGAAGTCACGACTGCGATCTTCGATATGGCAGGCGCCGCCGATCGCAACATGCTGGCGACCAGTTCGGCGAGCAAAGTGAGTCGACGCAATTTTCTGCGCACCGGTGTGGGGCTCGCGGCAGCGTCGCTCGCGGGCGTGGTCGTGTATCTGCGATCAGGTTCGACGTACGCGACTGAAGTTGGTGAGCAGAGAACCGTGATGCTCGAAGACGGCACACGAGTGCAACTCGACACGGACACCGAGATTCGCGTGTCGATGAGCGATGACCGGCGTCGGGTGAACCTGAGACGAGGGCGCGCGCACTTCGATGTCGCCGAGGATCCGAAGCGTCCGTTCGAAGTAATCGCCGGTGCGCAGTCGTTGACGGCGTCGCGAGCTCATTTCGACGTGAGTCGCGAAGGCGTCGTGGTCGCGGTGTTGTCAGAGGACGGGCCGGTGTCGATCAAACCCGAAGACGAGACTGCTGGTAATGCGACGCCTCGCGTCGTGGCGCCCGGTCAACGTCTGGTGTTTGCCGACGAGAAAATCGTGCGGGATGAACGGCCGGACCTGTCGCGCGCCATCGCCTGGCGCGACGGCCGGCTTGCGTTCTACGAGGATTCAGTTTCGGCGGCGGTCGCGGAGATGAACCGCTATACGCGACGCCCGATCGTGATCCTCGATCCACAGGTCGGCGAGATGCGAATCTCAGGTAATTACAGCGTCGGCGACGCGGAGGCGTTCGCACGTTCGCTGTCGGTGTTGCTGCCGGTGACGGTCGGGCTGGAAAAGGATCGTGTCACCTTGCGTGCCACGCAGCCATCGTCCCAGCCGGCCGCGGGCTGAGGAGAATCGCCGCGAGTTCGTCATAGGGTTGAGCGTCGTACGACCTGAGGTTGCATGTATAAGCGACCCGGTCGCCGAGGGGGAGCATGTCGATACGCAGTCGCGCCATACGCGCCGGTCTGCCATGCACGGTTGCGGTCGCAGCGCTGATCGCTGCGGAAACGACACCGGCGCAGGAAGCTGCCACTGTCGTGCACATCGAAGCACAGTCGGTGGACGCCGCGCTGCGCGAGTTATCTCGACAAACCAACACTAATATTCTGTTTGCACCCGACGCCGTTCAGGGGCTGCAGGCGCCTGCGCTCAGTGCAACCATGACGGCGGAAGAAGCAGCGAGAGCGCTGATCGCCGCCACGCAGTTGGAAGTCGTGAAAGATCCGTCGGGCGGACTGGTGGTGCGCCGTCGAGTCGTGTCGTCGTTCTCCACAGGACTGCAAAGTCTGGAAGAGGTCATCGTGACCGGCATGCGAGTCAGCCTCGCGTCGGCCCAGGAAACCAAACGTAACTCGCAGACGTTCGTCGACTCGGTCGCTGCCACGGATATCAATGCGCTGCCTGATCGCAGCGTCACCGAGGCTCTGCAACGCGTGCCAGGTGTGGCGATCGATAGATTCACGGCGCGCACCGACCCCGATCACTTCTCCATCGAAGGCTCGGGCTTATCGGTACGCGGACTGACGCAAGTTCGCGGCGAATTCAACGGACGCGACGTGTTTACTGCCAACAGCGGGCGAGGGCTGAGCTTTCAGGACATCTCGCCGGAATTGCTCGCCGGCGTCGACGTGTACAAGAACCAATCGGCTGATCAGATCGAGGGCGGCATCGGCGGCTTGGTGAATCTGCGCACGCGATTGCCATTCGATTCGTCACAGCGCGTACTCGCCGTCTCGGCGGATGGTAGCTATGGAGATTTCGCGAAGGAGTGGACGCCGAGTTACTCGGCCCTTTACAGCGACCGCTTCGATACGGAGCTGGGCGAGTTCGGAGTGTTGATCAACTACGCGTATTCGAAATTGCGAGCCCGCACCGACGGCATGCAGATAGAGCCGTTCTTCAGTCGCGACGACATCGAGCCCGGCAGAACAGTGATCGTGCCGCGCGGGGGTGCTATTCGTCGCAACGAGCACGAGCGAGAAAGAGAAGGTGTCACGCTGGCTGCGCAGTGGGCCAACGACGACAGAACGATTGTGGCCACCGCGCAGTACATTCGTTCCGAAGCCACACAGATCTGGAACGAGCACGCGGTGGAGTTCGACGCCGACAATCTTTCGACGTCGGTATTTCCGGTGTCGGGAACGCAATTCGAATACGACGACCAAGGCGTATTCACTCGCGGAACGCTGACGACGCGAACCACCTGGCGAGGTGGCGATCCGCGAACACTCGCGATGCCTTACGAATACGGCGCGCAGCATCACATCGACAATCGCGTGAACTGGCTCGACAACACCATCGACGATGTGAGCTTGAATGTGCGTTTCGACCCCAACGATCGTTATGCGTTGACCTTCGATGCGCAGTACGCCGACTCGCATGTGGAGAATCTCGATTGGGGAATATTCGGTGCGGCTTGGGCGAACACGAGCATCGACCTGCGCGGCGACGACATTCGCGTGACGATGCTACCGCCCAGCCCGGATCTGCCGGCATCGTTCACCAGCAATCCCGCCAGCACCTTCTGGCGCTCGGCGCAGGATCACATCGAGGACAGCGAAGGCAGCGAGCTGGCAACGCGTCTGGATGTCGATATCGACCTCGACATTGGGTTTCTCGATTCTCTGCGATTAGGCACGCGCTACACGGCGCGAGAACAAAACACGCGTTACGCGCAGTACAACTGGGGCGTGCTCAGCGAAGTGTGGGCCGCCGATCCGCCGCCGGCGGTATGGTTCGATCAGGCACTCCAGGACAGCACCGAACTTTTCGCGTTCGACGACTTCTTCCGCGGCGCTGCCAACGGGCAGAGCGTCTTCATCTATCCCGGCAGCAACTTGATCGCCGACTACGCAGGAGCAAAAGCTCCGCTGCGCAGGATTGCCGACGGATGGCGTAACAACGCGAACGGCATGGAGTGGCGACCCATCGATCAACGCGACGGCTCGAACGGCAACTTTCGTCCCAACGAGCTGCACACCACCGACGAGGACACCACCGCGCTGTACGCGATGCTTCGGTTCGGCCGCGATGCGCCGCTCTTTGGACGATTCAAGCTCAGTGGCAATGCAGGCGTGCGCTGGATTCGCACCCACGACGACACCGAGGGCTTCGAGAACTATCCCAATCTGCAACGGCCCGTCATTTGCGACGAAGCTACGACTGCCGCGCTATTGAATCCGAGTTGTGTGCTGTCGAGCGACGATCGCAGTTTTGGTGCGGGCAACACCGTGGCGCGCAATGCCGAGGTTCGCTACGACGA
>Ga0247784_1000445_pt1 | contig 11278 bp, 9 predicted proteins | sample UWRJL169409R5_FD_179909 | JGI IMG/M metagenome (GOLD analysis project Ga0247784, IMG submission 179909) | Plant litter microbial communities from Arlington Agricultural Research Station in Wisconsin, United States - UWRJ-L169-409R-5 | ecosystem: Environmental > Terrestrial > Plant litter >...
CAAGGCGCGCTGGTGATCTGCTTTCCGGAATGCTTCGTTCCAGGATATCGGTGGCCGGGTACGACAGCGCCAGCTCCCGATCCCGCGTTCCTCGAACGGGCGTGGGTCGATGTGGCGGATGCCGCGAGGGCTGCTCACATCACGGTCATATTGGGTACGGAGCGCGTGACCGATCGTGGCTTGCAGATCACCGTGTGTGTGATCAACCCGGACGGCACGGTCGCGGGGTGGCAAGACAAGGGACAGATCGATCCGTCGGAGGAAGCCATCTATCCTGCACTCGCGACCGAACGTCGGGTCTTCACCGCCGGGCCGTTGACCTTCGGGGTGGTGATTTGCCATGAGGGATGGCGCTATCCAGAGACGGTGCGGTGGGCTGTGCGTCGAGGCGCGCAGGTCGTGTTTCACCCCCACGCGCATGTCGCTGAACCCGGGAGCTATCGTCCCGTCGCGTTCGGCGATCCCGCCAACACCTTTCACGAGAAGGCGATGTTGTGTCGTGCGGCGGAGAACACATGCTACTTCGCGTCGGTGAACTGTGCGAGCGAAGGTTCCGGCACTACGTCGGCGGTCGCGCGTCCGGATGGCACGCTGCAGTGCTTTCAACCTTACGGACAAGAGGGTCTGCTTGTGGCGGATCTGGACCTCAGCACGGCCACCGGGCTACTCGCCTCGCGGTGCCGAACATCGCCGATGTAGGAAGGTCTGCGGCAGCCTCTGAGGGGAGCGGCCTAATAAGGGGTTGGACTTGACGACCCCCCGCCGACCGCGACAAGGCCGCACCTAAAGTTTGCTGCCGCAGAACTTGCAGAAGGTCGCGTCGCTGTCGTGGCCTTCGCCGGAGCATTGTGGACACGCCTCGGTCGAGACTGGCTTGCGCATCGCGCTGGTCAGCTCGGCCGTTACGATGCCCGTCGGGACCGCGATGATGCCATAGCCTAGGATCATCACCAGGCTCGCTAGGAAGCGGCCGAGGTCGGTCTTGGGATAGACATCGCCGTAGCCAACAGTGGTGAGCGTGACAACGGCCCAGTAGATGGCGTGGGGAATGCTCGTAAAGCCGTGCTCCGGGCCTTCCACCGCGTACATCATGGAGCCCATGATCGCTACGATCACCAGCACGGTGACGAGGAACACCGAGATCTTACGGGAGCTCGCGCGCAGCGCGCGCCCGATGATTTGCGCCTCGTCGAGGAAACGCGCCAGCTTCAACACCCGAAAAACGCGCAGCAGACGCAGCGAGCGTACGACGAGCAGCGCCTGCATACCGGGAAAGAAAATGCTCAGGTACGCCGGCACCACGCTCGTGAGATCGACCAGACCAAAGAAGCTCGTGGCGTACCGTAGTGGCCGCTGGACGGTAAGCAGGCGCGCGACGTACTCGGCCGAAAAGAGCCCCGTGAACACCCACTCCGCAAGGCGCAGCTCGGCACCATAGCGCAGCCGCACCCAAGTGACGCTCTCGAGCATGACCGCGCCAACGCTCGCCACGATGGCGACCATCAGCGCAACGTCGAAGGCACGCCCGGCAGGAGTCTCGGCCTCGAAGATGATTTCGTGCGCTCGCTCACGAAGCGAGCCAGGTGCGGGAATAGCCACGCGCAGCACTCTAGCGCGCGGGACGCCGTCGAGCACCTCGCTATACGGCAGGAGGCGCCGACGCTGCTAGTCGGCGCCCGGAGACGGCTCGCGGAGCTGCTTGCGGTAGGCACCGGGCGCAACGCCGGCCCACTGTCGGAACGCGTGGCTGAACGAGGCCTCTGAAGCGTAGCCCGTCAGGACCGACGTCTTCGCGAGGGTTGCGCCCTCACGGAGCAGTATGGCCGCCTTCTGCATGCGGAGACGCGTCAGGTAGCCGAGCGGTGGCTCGCCGACGAGTTGAGTGAAGCGCGCCGCGAAGACCGAGCGCGAGAGGCCGACCTCCTCGGCGAGCGACGCGACGGTCCACGGCGCCTCGGCGCGATTGTGCATCGCCGCGAGCGCCGCTGCGGTGCTCGGATCGCGGAGGGCACCGAGAAAGCCGCCGCCGTCGTCGGGGACCCGCGCAAGATACGCGCGGAGGATCTGGATGAAGATGACGTCCGCCATCCGGAGCAGGACGATCTCGGAGCCGGGCCGATCCGTCTCGACCTCCCGGGTGATGAACTGGATGTTCTCGAGGAACGACGGCCCCCCCTGCTCCGATTCGGGAGTCATTCGGATGACCGGTGGCAGGACCGCGAGGATCTGCCGCGCAAGCGGATCGTCGAGTATGAAGCAGGCGGTGACGAAGCTCGTCTCCGCGCCCTTCGCACCGAGTTCGAGCTGCATGACGGCGCTGCGGGAGTCGCACTTCGCGACTTCATCGAATTGCACGGAGGCGCTGCGTGGATGGTCGCGCAGCGCGTGCGCGTGTCCGAGCGGCAGGACCGCGAGATCGCCACCGGAGAGCGCGACGTCTGGCTCGTCCGTATTGTCTACACTGAGCCACGCGCTGCCGCGCACCATGTAGTGGAAACGGACGCAGCTCTTCCCACCCGACAACGCCACGCCCCACGGGGTGCGCCCAACCGTGAAAGCCCAGCGGGTCTGCTGCAGACGAACCGGGGCGAGAACCGCGCTTAGGGCGTCCATCGAGCAGCAGCGTAGCGTGCCGGAACCCCGGTCTCCAGGCAGCGCGGACGATTTCGATACTTTCCCGGACGCATTCGGATGGTTCGTGTGGATTGCGAGCCGCACATAGGACGCATCGTTCTTCGTCGAAAGGAACTGTCATGTCCAACAAGCTCGATTTCTCCCAGGAACTCATTGGTCGTCGTGCACTCGTCACCGGAGGCACACGCGGCATGGGCGCGGCGATTGCGCAGCGTCTCCTGGACGCCGGCGCGACGGTCGTGGTGACGGGGCGCTCGCGCGGCGAGGGCACGCCCGCGGGAGCCACCTTCATCGCTGGCGACGTCAGCTCCGTGGAAGGAGTCAAAGCGATCGCCGTGAAAGCAGTCGATGCCCTCGGCGGCCTCGACATCCTCGTCAACAACGCGGGCGGCGCAGTCCCCATCGCGGAAGGCACCGCGGCGATCCCCGACGAGGAATGGCAGGCGTCCTTCGATCTCAACCTGTTCGCCGCCGTCCGCTTGACGAATGCGGTGTTGCCGACGCTCCGCGAGTCGAAGGTGGGCGCGATCGTGAACATCTCGTCGAACGCGGCCAGGATGCCCTTCGGTCCATTCGCACACTACTGCGCCGCGAAGGCGGCGCTCGACATGTATTCGCGAGCGCTCGCGCTAGATCTCGGGCCGAAAGGCATCCGCGTGAACGTCGTGTCACCGGGGCCGGTGACCACGCCGGGCGGCGACGAGGCGCGAAAGGCGTTCAGCGACGCGACCGGCGCTCCGGGCGACGTATTCGCCCAGTCTGTGCCGCTCGGCCGCCTAGGGACCCCGGACGACGTGGCGGAGGTCGTCGCATTGCTTGCGTCAGATCGCGGGAAGTGGATGACGGGCGCGAACATCCTCGTCGACGGTGGAATGACAGCGCGCTGAAGGCAAGGTTCGTGAGCTCGCGATGGGCGCGGCTCCGAGCAAGCTGATGGTGAACCGGCTGCCTCGATTCCATCGCCTATTGCACCGTGTGCCTGCTCGCGCGCAAGAGCTCGTTCGAGAGCTGCGGTGCGGACAGACGCACCGCGCGCGCCAGTATTAGGGCGCCCACCATCTCGCTCACCAGCCGCATCGCTCGCATGCGCGCCGCGGCCCTACCGGTCACGCCGCTACGTCTCAGTGCTTCGGTAAGGAGCTCGAGCGTGCTGACCAGCCCGTCCGCGAAGCCCGGCTGCAGCTCGTCGTGGCGCGCCGCATCGCTCGCTAGAGCGGCCATCGGACAGCCGCCTTCACCGTCGCGATGCGCGGCTGAAAGGTAACTCTTGACGTAGTGCTCTAGGCCCGCCGCTAGCCCTTCCTGAACGGATTCGAGCGCGCGTGCAAACGCTGCCGTGCACGCCTCCCGCGCCAACGCCCCCTTGTCCACGAAATGATTGTAGAAGCCTCCGTGTGTGAAGCCGGCCGCATCCATCACTTCAGCGATGCTCACATTGTCGATACCGCGCGCGCGAAAGAGCTCCGACGCGATAGTCAGGATTCGCTCGCGATTGGCCGCTGCTTGCTGTTTGGAGATTTTCATTGCTTTCCACGGGCTTGACAGCCCCAATGATGAGCTTAATCATCAAACAGTTCGATGTCGAACGTCATCATTGGCTGAGGAGGCAAATCCCCATGGGCGCATTAGCGGACAAAGTGGCACTCATCACCGGCGGCAACAGCGGCATCGGCTTAGCAACTGCCCATCAGTTCGTCGCTGAGGGCGCCTACGTCTTCATCACAGCGCGCCGGCAAAAGGAGCTCGATGAGGCGGTGGCCGCCGTGGGCAAGAACATCACCGGCATCGCCGGCGACGTCGCCAAGCTGGACGATCTAGACCGAATCATGGCCACCATCCAGCAGCTCAAGGGCCGTCTCGATATCGTCTTCGCCAACGCAGGGGTCGCCGCCTTCCAGAAGCTGGGCGAAATCACCGAGTCGGAATTCGACCGCCATTTCGACATCAACGTCAAAGGCACGCTCTTCACAATCCAGAAGTCCTTGCCGTTGCTGCGCGATGGTGGAGCGATCATCATGACGTCTTCGGTGGTGGGGTCCAAGGGGCTCGGAAACAATAGCGTTTATAGCGCGACGAAGGCGGCCCTGCGCTCGTTCGCGCGCACGTTCACGATGGACCTGAAGGAGCGCAAGATTCGCGTCAACGTGGTCAGCCCGGGTCCGATCCACACGCCGGGGCTCGAGACTTTGGTGGGCGCGTCGGGCGATCATCTAGAGGCGGCGTTCGCCGGATCGGTGCCGCTCGGGCGCGCCGGGCGCGCGGAGGAGATCGCCAAGGCGGTTTCGTTCCTGGCCTCGGACGCGGCCAGCTACGTTGCCGGTAGCGAGCTGTTCGTCGACGGCGGATTCGCACAAGTCTAGCCGTCCGCGCTCGGGGTCGTCAGGGGTTCGAATCCGCTAGGCGCGTTGAATTTCTCGCTGGCGCCCAGGCAATTAGCCAATGCTCAACGCGCGACCGCTCGAAAATAGCCGACAAGGGTTTTGCCAGGGCCGAAACGTCTGCGGTGTCGACGACGTGTCCACGCTGCGCCGCAGACGTTATGACGATAGCGTGGATGGAGGTTGCGCCTTTGAGGTAGCGAGCGCTTCCCGTCGCGCTGACGGCCGCACAATACCTGACATAATGCTGTCACTGGGGTCGAATAGCTTTCGGCCCATGAAGCTCCATTTTCATCCGTTGTCCGGCAATTCGCGACGAGTACGGCTCGTGGCTGCTCACCTCCAAATTCCGCTCGAACAGGTCGTAGTCGACTTGGTCACCGGCGAGCAGCGCGGCGAAGCGCACCGAGCGCTCAACCCGAATGCGCGCGTGCCCGTGTTGGAGGACGACGGCTTCGTACTCTGGGAGTCGCGGGCCATCATGGTGTACTTGACCGAGAAGGTAGCGGACCAAACCCTGCTGCCCGCGGAGGCGCGCGGGCGTGCCGAGGTAAACCGCTGGCTGTTTTGGTGCGCGGCACACATGGCGCCCGCAAACACGATCTTGGTGCAGGAGAACATGGTGAAGGGCATCCGTGGGCAAAAGGCCGATCCGGCTGAGGTGGCGCGAGGCGAGGCCCTATTTACGCAGTCTGCGACGGTGCTCGATGCGCAGCTTGCAGGCCGATCGTGGGTCTGCCTCGATCGCCTGACACTCGCGGACTTCTCGATCGCGGCATCGTTTGCATTGGCTGGTCCGGCAAGGTTTCCGATGGCCAGCTACGCCAACCTGCGAGCGTGGCTAGAGCGCGTGCAGGAGCTCGACGCCTGGAAGCGCACGGCTCCGCCGCAAATGCCCCAATGAAAGCGCGCCCACCCATTTGCACTGAAAGCTGGACACGGGAAGTATGGACATCATGAAGACCCAATACTACACGGCGACGAGCCTCGACGGCTTCATCGCCACCGAAGACGACTCGTTGGAGTGGCTCTTTCCGCTGGGAAACGTGAACGACACCAGCTACCCGGCATTCATCGAGCAGGTCGGGGCCTTGGCAATGGGCTCGGCAACCTACGAGTGGATGCTGCGCAACGCCGAGAAAGTCGCGGCGGAGGCCGGGTCGGCCTGGCCTTACACCCAACCGACGTGGATTTTCTCGACTCGGCAATTGCCCACGATCCCGGGAGCGAACACGCGCTTCGTCCAAGGCGATGTGCGACCCGTGCACGCTGAGATGAAGAAAGCGGCGGGCTCCAAGAACATCTGGATTGTCGGCGGCGGAGATCTCGCGGGGCAATTCTTCGACGCTGGTTTGCTGGACGAACTGTTCGTCCAGGTCGGTTCGGTCACCCTGGGCAGGGGCAAGCCACTGTTCCCACGCCGCGCCACGACACCGCCGCTTCGTCTACTTTCGGCTCGGCAGGTCGGCACGGGTTTCGCGGAGCTTCACTACGAGGTGCCGCGGTGATGAGTCCCGATTTCGACCACCCGTGTGCCGCGCCAAATTTGCGACCGCACCGCTGTCCATAGTCAATTCTTCAATACACGGCCGCCACTTCAGTAGCCGTAGGAATGACGCTCAATCCACGAACCGCTCACGAAATCGCGGCGAAGGTCAGAGGGGGATTCAGCCGCGAGAAGGAATTCAGTATCGCAAGTATCTAGGTATACATATGCTCTCCGGTTCGGAGCGGCTCGTGTTACGCGCAGACGACCTAGACCAGTGGCTGGAAAGGGTGGAACCCGGAAGACCCGCGAGCGTCTTTACGGATGACGTGGCGGACACGCACCGTGCGCTTCAGCAGATCGCGGAGTCCGCAAACAAGCCGGCGCGCGTGGTCACTCTGAGCTGGCAGCGCGTCCCAGCGCTCGGCAACGAGCTCGGGCTGCTCGTGACCGCGCTCGCGAAAGCCACGCTCGAGCTCTACCCCTCGCTCTACGGGTTGATGCAGACGACGAACGAGCGCTGGACAGAGAGCGATCTCGAAACGGCAGCGCACGAGATCACGCGCCGAATCCCCTCTGTCCTTGGAACGGCCTGCCGACAGATTCTCGCGGCGTGTCAGCGGAGCCAGCCGCCGAGCATCGAGAAGCTCTCGAATAGCGAGCAAGTTCGTCAGCTCGCTTTGGCAATCCAGCCTGATCGGCTCATCTTGCTGATCGCCATCCACGATGCAGAGGCGAGTAAAGTCAGCCTCCGCGCCCTGGCTCAAGGCGCTGAATGGCTCGCTAGCAACACACGGTCGCGCGTGGTCCTGGTGCTTCCGAGGCCGCTCAGCGACGAACGCGAGCTCGACCACGTCACGTACACGGCGTGCGTCTTCAGCACCCCGGTGGAGCCCAAAGTAGCGGCTCCTCCCGCACTGCCGCCAGAAGTTCCAACCAAATCGAAGAACAGTGCTCCGACCGATGCGGTGGTCTCTGTTTCGCCCGTGCTCGGCAGACCGCATCCCGGCAGCGAGGCCGAGAAACTCCTCAGCGAGTGGATCAGCGGCGATGCTGAGCTCGCACCGTTGTTCCGCTTCAATTGGCCGGTCGAAACTCGCTATGACACGAGCCCGATCGTCGATCTACTTTGGGAAACCGGGCGCCTGGTAGTCGAGATCGATGGACAGGAGCACTGCGCCCTCGGCCAGTTCATCCGCGATCGCCGCCGCGACTTCGAGCTCTTCATGAGCGGCTATCAAGTCATCCGCTTCACGCGTTTCAAAGTCCTCGAAAGTCCCGACCAAGTTCTGAACGACCTCCGCGATGCCGTTCGGTATCTCGGAAAGGCGGAGAAATAAGCATGAGTGTCGCCAAGAAACCGCGGCAGCCTTCGAAGCTAGAGGCAAAGTCAGCGAAGCCCAAAGGGACCGATCCGAGCGCGGCGCAGGCCAGGGCCGCCAAGGCAAAGGCCGCCGAAGAGAAAAAAGCGGCGAAGGAAAGAGCAGACAAGGAGAAGGCCGCCGCGAAGACAAGAGCGGCCAACGAGAAAGCAGCCAAGGTCAGGGCCGCCGAAGAGAAGAAGGCCAAGACCGCCGCTGACCGAGAAGCCAAGGCCAGGGCCGCCGAAGCGAAGAAAGCCAAGACCGCCGCTGACCGAGAAGCCAAAGCCAGGGCCGCCGCCGAAAGAGCAGCCCGGCCCAAACCTCCGCGCAGGAAAAATACGGCGGATGCCTCACCCGAACCACTTACGCTCGACTCAATCGAGAAGCAGATCCGCGAGGCCTACCTCCGCGAAACTCGCGGCGCGGTGAAAGAGCGAGTGCTGCTTTCGGACCTGCGCCCGAAGGTCGGCGTTCAGAGTGACGACTTCGACCAAGCGCTGCTCGCGATGCAACAGGAAGGCAAGGTTGTGCTCATGGGCCTCGACAATCCGATGGAACGGACGCCTGAAGTCGAGGCCGCCGCCCTCCACATTGCGGGCCTCCCCCGCTACCTCGTCTACTTCCAAGGATAGTTCCCATGGACGCGACCCTCACTGCCCTCAGCAACGCCGATTTCCAGTGGACCGCCCACATCGATAGCATCTGGCGCGACACTCACTCCGACATTCCCGAGCTGCAGCGCGACAGCCGCCGGCAGTTGGAGATCCGCTTGGCCGCGCTCCGACGTTTGCAGTCGACCGAGTCACCGCTCGGCTTGCCCATCCTGGGTGAAGGAGGCTCCGGTAAGACACACCTGCTGAGCATGGCTCGCAGGGAGTCACTCACGCACGGCCACTTCTTCGTGCTCGCGGACATGACGGACATCCGTGAGTTCTGGGAAACGATCTGCTCCGGCTACATCCGTTCGCTGGACCAAAAGGTTGGCAACGTTACGCAGGCCACCCGCTTGTTGTCCAAGCTGACCGAACGAGTCAAAGGCGCACCCTCCGTCGAGGAGCTCGCATCTGCGCGGCCGCCGGGGCTCATCAACCGCTGCAATTTGCTGATCCAGGGACTGGGTGCAGAACACCGCGGCGAGATGCGCGAGCATCAGGATGTGCTGCGCGCGTTGGTGTTGCTCGCATCCAACGACTTCGATATTCAGGATCGCGGTCAGCAATGGCTGCAGGGTCTACCGATCAGTGAAGACGAGACCTTTCGTCACGGCTTTACGCAGAGCCAAAAGCGGCCCGAGCAAATCGTTCGCGGGCTCTCCTGGTTGATGAGCCTCGTCGCGCCCACCGTCCTCGCCCTCGACCAACTGGATGCCATCGTCGCGGAACACAACCTTGCCAGCTCCGTCGAAGCGGGCACCGATCCGACCGCACGCCAGCAGGCCTCACTCGGAATCATTCAAGGCCTCGCGGGCGGATTGTCGGCACTCCGCGATATGACGCGCAGCACGCTCACCGTTCTTTCCTGCCTGGAAGGCACATGGGCGGTGCTCAAGGCGCGCACGAACGCCACCATCCTCGGTCGCTTCGAGCAGCCGATCATTCTTCAGCCTGCGCAGGACGCTGCATCCATCCGGAATCTGATCGAACGGCGCCTTGCACGCTCGTACGAAGAGAGCGGAGTCAGGCCACCTTACCCGGCTTATCCATTCGGCGAATCGTTCTTCAAAGACCGCATCGGATTACTGCCTCGCGAAGTGCTGAAGGCTTGCCGCGAACATCAACTCGCTTGTATGGCCGCGGGCCAAGTCACGGAGACGGGCAAGGGACCGACTGAGATCGTCACCGCCGACGTGCAGCGGCAGTTCGACGACCTGGTCGCGTGCGCCAACGTTTCCGGCATGCTCGAGCGCCAAGACGAAGAAGCCCTCGACAAGCTGATCGAAGTCGCATGCGAAGCGCTGGTCGAAGAGAATCCGTTACCCGAGCACCTCGATGCCTTGATCGATAAGGATTTCGCGGGAACTGGCAGCTTCGAACCGCTCCACGCGCGACTTCGCGTCGTCGATCACAGCGCAGGCGATCGAGAACGCCACTACGCCTTCCGCTTTTTGGAAAAAACGCATCACATCGCTTTCCAGAGCCGGCTCAAAGCAGCAATGACCTCAGCCGGCATCGACCACGACCTTGAATTCCGCCGCTTGAAAATTCTGCGCGCCGCGCCGCGCCCGACCGGCGCTCTCAGCGTCACGCTGATGAGCGAACTCGAGCAACGCGGAGGCAAGATATTTGTGCCGAAGGAGTCAGAGCTCAAGGTGCTCGCCGCGCTGCACAACCTCCTGGGTCGCCGGGACCGCCTGTCTGCCCAGACGACTGCGTGGCTGCGCACGGCGCGACCGGTCTCGAGTCTCGAACTGTTCCGCGATGTGGTCGAATTCTTGTTCTCTGCAGCACCGCTTGCCCCGCGAGCGACTCCTCCCAAGTCTGTGCCATCGCCCAAAGCGCCCGCCAGCACAGCGAACTCGAAGCCCACCAAAGCCGGAACTCCCAAGCCACAAGCCGTGAGGGAGAAAGAGACGCCAAAATCGGCAAGTCCCCCCGCCGCCGCTCTGCCTCCCACCAAAGTCCACATCGGCACGACCCGCGCTCTGACCCCGCTCCCCGTCGACCTCGACACCGAGCACCTGAAGCGTCACGTCGCCGTCCTCGGCGGCAGCGGCAGCGGCAAAACCACGCTTGCTCTTTCGATCCTCGAGCAACTCCTGCTCCAGGGCACGCCCGTGCTCCTGATCGATCGCAAAGGCGATCTCTGTCGCTACGCCGATCCCAAGCTGCGCGAAGGTCTCTCCCCGAGCGATCCACTCGCGAAGCTCCTCGACGCAATCGACGTCGCCGTTTTCACTCCGGGGCAATCACGGGGGCGTGGCCTGGGCATTGCCCTGCTCCCGCCGGGCCTCGAACAACTCGACGAATCCGAGCGCAACGACGCTTACCGTGACGCCGCCGCTGGCCTGGGTGCCATGCTCCGGCTCAAAGACACGCAAGCGGACCAGGCCAAGCAAGCCATCATCATGCAGGCCCTCCGGGTGCTCGCCGAAAGCGGCAACGCGGCCAACGTCAGCGTCAATAACCTCGTCGAATTCATCGCCTCCGAAGACCCGGCCCTGCTCGAACCTCTCAGCCACGTCGACCCCAAGCACTTCAAAAAACTCGCCGAGCACCTGCAAACCACCGTGCACATGCGCGGCGAGGTCCTCACTAAAGCCAAAGACACACTCAGCGCCGAGCTCCTCTTCGGCCTCGGTCCCCACGCCTCGCCCGGCAAAACCCGCCTCACCATCATCTCCACCAAGTTCTTGGGCGACGACGCAGCCATCCTGTTCTGGGTGTCGCAGTTGCTCTTGGAGCTCAACCGATTTGCGA
>Ga0247784_1000448_pt1 | contig 11250 bp, 11 predicted proteins | sample UWRJL169409R5_FD_179909 | JGI IMG/M metagenome (GOLD analysis project Ga0247784, IMG submission 179909) | Plant litter microbial communities from Arlington Agricultural Research Station in Wisconsin, United States - UWRJ-L169-409R-5 | ecosystem: Environmental > Terrestrial > Plant litter >...
GGCGAGCTCTTCCAGTTCAGCCAGGGCCTCGCGTTTGCGGTCGACCTCGGGGTCATCTTCGGCGACGCGCAGGTCATGCGGATCTAAGCCGAGTCCACGAGGGTTCTCGGGGTCGATCTCGATCTTCGACAGCGCCAGCATTTCAACATTCAGGTCAGGTCGGCTGCCGTCGTCTTCGATCGCCCTGAAGCCTCCGAGGGCTCGCAGGGGCCGTGCGAATCGCTCCTTTTTACCTTCTTTGCTCATAGCGCCAACCTCCGCTCGACTTCTGCACAGAACGCTTCCGCTTCACTCCGGGCCTTATCGCCCACGTCCAGCTCGAAGATCGACTTGGGCTCGGCCTCGTGGTGGTCCGATTCGGCGAAGGCAATGCGCGCGCCGATCGTCTTCGGGAAGATCAAACCCTCCAGCGACTTCTCCGCCTTGAGCGACTCGAGGACGCCCTTGTGCAACTGGACCGAGCGAAACATGTTGGGCACGATCCCGAGGATCTGCAGCGGCTCGCGGCGCGCTCGATTCTGGCGCCGGCACATGTAGAGCATCGAGAGCAGGCCTTCGACCACCTGTGGCTCCATCACCGCGGGCAACAGGACATGGGTTGCCGCACGCAGGGCCGAGACGGCCAGCGGACCCTTGCTCGGCGAGGTGTCGATCACACAGACGTCGTACTGGTCGGCCGCCGGCTCCAGCGCCAATGCCAGCTGATCGTGCACGCGCTCCTTGACGCGCGAGTCATCGACCAGCTCGACGCGCCGAAGCTTTTCGCCGTAGCCGGGCAAGATATCCAGCTCCGGCAGGTAGGTGGCGTAGGGCAGGGCTTCGCGACCGAAGTAGAAATCGGCGACCGAGGAGCGCACATCGTCGCGCCCCGGCTGATCGACCAGTTGCGGGTGCACCGGCGGGACGAAGCCATCGCCGAGCTCGGATAACTGTTCCATCGGCAGGAATCGCGAGGAGAGGTTGCACTGCTGGTCGAGATCAATCGCCAGCGTGGAACGTCCCGAGCGCGCAAAATGCTCGCAGAGGAGGCGGGCGAGGGTGGTCTTGCCCACGCCTCCTTTCTGTTGGGCGACACAAATGATGTGCATGGACAGGGCCTTGCGATGACGTTCGCGACGAACTAGCATACCGTCTGCTAGTTATGCCTGTCACCTGTCCAGCAGACGACCATGAAGACATCGCCGTCCAAGCGTCATGCCAATGGTCCCGTCGACATCGGGGACCTCTTGAACCGGGCCGATCGCGATGCGCCGATCGAGGTCGATGAGGACGGCCTCGGTGACTTGCTACGCAAGGTACAGGAAGGGGCGCGCCGCGTCCGCGAAGAGCGGGCCGAACGCAAAGCCGCCGAACCGCCGAAGCCGGTCCGTCAAGGCGCGCCGCCAGCGCCCACGCCGTCCCCACGGCGAGCACCGGTGGTGATCGATGGACGCAGCGGCGATCAGATGCCGTTCTGGCCGGATGCCAAGCGTGGTATCCCAAGTGAGATGGTCCGCAGCGCCTTGTTCACGATCGGCCAGAGCGGCAAGCGTCGTCATTATCATCGCGAGCGATTGACCTCGATCTCGAGCGTCGAGGTGCGCTACACCGGCCATGAACTGCGCCAACGCGACGAAGACGTGTTCTTGCAGATCCTGCACATGGCGAGCCGCTCGCGCACGCCGGGCGAAGTGGTGTTCACCGCCTCCGAACTGATCGAGCATTTGGGCTGGACGCGCAACGGTCGCAGCTACGACGAACTGGCCGATACCATCACCCGGCTGAAAGAAGCGTCGATCACGATCAAGGGGCCGCTCGATCATGAAATCGAGATCACCAAGAGTTCCTCGTTGATCCGCGATTTCACGCGGGCCAAGCGCACGCGCGATTATTCCTCCGCCTGGTACGTCAGCGTTGATCCGACCGTGATCAACTTGTTCGTGCAAAAGCGCTACACGCTGATCGACTGGTCCCAGCGCCTGAAGCTGAGTCCCTTGGCGAAATGGCTGCACAGTTTCTATCACAGCCATCGCGAACCCTACGCGATGTTCGTGGCCACCCTGCATGGGCTGTGCGGCAGCCAGATGGCGACAGTCAAACGCTTCCGCCAGCAAATCCGCGCGGCGCTGGATGAGTTAGTCGATGTCGGGTTCTTAAGCAGCTGGACGATTGATCCTTCCAGCAAAGTCCATGTGACGCGCAAGGCGGATACGGCCGAGTCGCTGCCTGCCTGATGGCGCTGTGTGGCAGATGGCTCGAGCGCCACTGGGATGTTGCTGCCACTCAAAAGCTCGTCCAAAAAGCCCCTTCTGACGCGGTCAATTGCGTACCTCGCTCGGATTGCAGCGCGTCGGTACGCGGTCAAATGCGTACCTCTCCGTCGATGGTTGCGGTCAAACGCGTTCCCGGTAGCGCCCACGCGCCTTCGCCATGAGGGATTTATGACAAAATCGCACGAGCATTTTCGTGAGATATCTCAGTGGGTTAGCTAGGCTAGAGGGCCGAGTACAACCGTTGGACCTCGCCGGGTGCGAAGGGGCATTCGGCCGCTCGAAAGATGCTAAATCGCAGCCACCACAGCGGCAGTCAAACGCGTACCCCTGGGCTTGCGCGCGCGGTCAAACACGTACCCGCCGCGTCTACTGAAGGAGCACTGCGGGGAATCAATAGGTTGCGTTGCGGTCGAATGCGTACCTCTTGAACCAGAGCCCTGCCGGATCCCTTGGCCGTGCTCACGGGGATCGGGACAGTGGTCAAACGCGTGCCCTTGCGGTCCGGTAGGTACCCCTTCGTGGTCAACCACGTTCCGTCTTGCGGTGAAATGCGTACCTCGCTGCGGTCAAATACGTGCGCTGCTCGACGCGCCAGACAGTCCAACCAATTGACCGATAACCACTTATGGTGGCTCTCGGGATCCGGCTAGTCTTTTCTTTAGTCTTTCTATAAACGTTCTTTTACTTCTCTGATAGAAAGGGGGAAAAGAAGAGGCAAAGCCGCAAGCCACAATGCCGTCCCGAACTGATCGGCCCTGTTGTACTGTGCGCATTCTGTGCGCAAAATGTGCGCAAGGTGCTGAGGATCACGTGGCCAATCCCGCGTTTGCCGCCTTCGTCGACACTCTTAAAGATAGCGAGCGACCGATGATCTCTCCGTCGCGCTTGGCAAGCGTGCTCGCCCTGCAGATTCAGGACTTCGCCGCTTGTGCGGGGGTGCATCGCAACACCTTGCGCAACCATCCCGAGTCGGCGCGCGTACAAGCTTTCTCGCGTAACGTCGTACGGGTGCTATCGGCCGCGAGCGACGTGCAGCCGGATCGCGAGAGCATCGTGTTCTGGCTGATGAACCAGCCGTTGCGGCCATTCCGGCACAAGACCGCGTTTGAGTTGATCTGCGAAGGACGCTCTGACGACGTCGTGGATTACCTGGCCTCGATCGAGTCCGGTTTCGCCGGGTGATCGTTGTCCGGCTCGACCGGCAGGTCTTCTATCGCGCGCATACGCCCCGATGAGCGAGCGAACCGCTGAGCGGCGGTGGCGCCGCCAAAGGGGGAGGGCGGTTCAAGCGTGTCGGCACGGAAGCGCTCTATCTCTCTTTCGACGCAGCGACCGCACTCGCCGAATATCAGCAAACCAGCTCGCTGCTGCCGCCGAGCACCGTCTGCGCGTACCGCGCGAGCGTCGATCGGCTGGTTGATCTGCGTCATCTTCGCGATGGTGAGGGTTGGGATCCGCTGTGGCTGGATTGGAACTGCGATTGGCGCCAGCTAATATTTGCCGATCACATCGAGTCACCGACGTGGATCATGGCTGACCTGGCCCGGCACGACGGTTATCGTGGAATCGTGTTTCCCGCGCCGACGCACGCACACGGCACCAACGTCGTTGTCTATCCCGATGCCTTGAGTGGCGATGATGCCCTCACGGCACGGTCAACGACGAGCGGGGCTTGCTGCCGAAGGATCAGTCGAACCGGGAGCCTTGAAAGGTCCGTTACTTCGCGCCGGACCGCGCGCCGTTGTTGTTGCGAAAGTTCGCAATCGCGCTGAGGCAAAGCGCCGTTGCTTGCGCTAGCGTGACGGACCCTCGCCAAGGAAGGAGCGAAGCCCATGACGCTGCTGCTGAATGAGCGTGTCGTTCGGACGGCGACGCGAGCGGCATGATGAAAACACTGGTCGTGGCAAATCAGAAGGGCGGGGTGGGGAAATCCACGCTCTCATCGCACCTGGCCTTCTATACGGCCGATCGCGGACAGCGCGTTCTCGCCCTCGATCTCGACGCGCAGGGCAACCTTTCCGATACGCTCGCCGGCTGGCCGAGCAGCCACAGCGCCGCAGCCTTGTTTCGAAGGGAACAGCTGGCCTTTCCGGCGAACAGTCCGTGTCTCGTGCTGCGCGGGGACGCGTCTCTCGCTGATGTCGATCGCAGGGAAAGCGCCGCGGCGGGCGTTTTCGTCGAGCACCTGCGTGCGGCGAACGCGTGCTTTGATCTGTGCGTGATCGACACCGCGCCGGCGGCGGGACTTCGCCAGATCGCCGCGCTGGCCGCTGCCGACTTCGTCGTATCGCCGATCGAGCTGGAAACTTATTCGATCCACGGCATCACGGCGATGTTGCAAACGGTGTTCGGCGTGCGCCAGCGCTACAACCCGACTCTGCGCTTCCTCGGCATGTTGCCGAATCGATTCAATTCGCATGCGCCGCTGCAGAAAGCCGCATTGACCGAATTGCTGCGCCTGCATCCCAACCTGGTACTCCCATTCGCCTTGGGCTTGCGCAGTGCGTTCGCGGAATCGAGCACGCTGCGCGTGCCGGTATGGCGCATCAACAAGACGGCCGCCCGCGACGCCGCTCGAGAAATGCGCAGCGCGCTGGAGGGCATCTTCAAACGCATGGAGGGGGTAACACCATGAATCTGGACTTTTCCGACTTGGACGATATCGGTGCACTGATCCGGGGCGATGCGTCACGAGCGATACGAAGCGTGCCAGTGGCCGATATCGATCCGGACCCGGAGCAACCGCGGCGAACGTTCGATCCGACGTCGCTGCGCGAACTGGCCGATTCGATGCAGCAGCACGGCTTGCTGCATCCGATCACCGTTCGGCCTGCCGGGCAGCGATTCGTTCTGATCAGTGGCGAGCGGCGCTGGCGCGCCGCCGTGTTGCTCGGCTTGCGCGTCATCGAAGCCATCGTCCGCACCGACTTCAACACGCGCATGCAATTGATCGAGAATATCCAGCGTGAGGATTTGGCGCCGGTGGAAATCGCCCGCTGGATTGCGATCGAACTCGAGGCGGGTGCGCTGCAGAAAGAGCTTGCCCGCGAGCTCGGCAAGAGTCCGGCGTGGGTGAGCGCCTTTGGCGCGGTGCGTCTGATGCCGCGCGAGCTGCAAGAAATTTTCGCGGAAGGTCGCGTCGGCGACGTGACGGCACTGGCTCATCTGCACGCGCTCCATCGCGAAGCGCCGGCAGTGGCGCTCGCTCTGATGACATCCAGCGCTGTCATCACGCGCAAAGAAATCGATGCGGCATTAGTGGGCATCCGTCGGGAGCCAGCCGCGATTGATGAGTCGATTCGATCGACCGAGCAGCGTGCTGCGGTTTTGGAGCGAAGCAGGACGAATGCGCCAAGCGCGGCCGAGCGTGAAAGGCCGCGCTCTATCAAGAAATCGGGTCACAACAAGGTGCCGGCTCACACGTATGCCGGCAATTCGATGCAATCCGATGAAGTGATCCTGTACGTGGAATATCAAAGACAGCCGTTCCAGGTGATCTATCGCGAGCAACGCACGGTGGAAGGCGAGATCGAAGTACTGCTGCAAAGCGAAGACGGCCAATACTGCTACGGACGACTCACCGATCTCATTCTGAAAGCTATTCGGTACGACGCTCGCTGAGCGCCGAGGGCGCGCAATGGGTCTCGGCGCCGCCCAAGTCGACTCATTCGGAAGTTCAGCATGCTGATGTCGAAACCGCCCTCTGAGTGCTAGTACAGGATAGGCCTAGCGGCGCGTTATGGTACAAAGTAGTCTGCCGGATCTCGGAGCAGTTCGCCCGAATTTGCCGCATCGACCGCGACCTCGATGCGCTCGTCGCACGCGCTGAGACCGTCGCGCGGCACGAGTCGTAGGGAACTGGCGCGCTGACACGCCGTAGCGAGAGGACGCTCGATGATCCTGAAAACCACCTGCGACGATGCGACGAAAACCGCCTTCGTCGGACTCGCCGAGCGCGAAGGCATGAGCGAATCCGCCTTGCTGCGGAAGATCGTCGGTCACGTCATCGCCTCCAATCCGGGAGCGAAACGATCACGGACTCAGAAGCCCGTTGAGAATGTTTCGGACCGCGTGCACGTTCGACTGACAACGACCGAACGAAAAGCCGCACAGCGATTGGCCGACGCGGAAGGGCGCACGCTCGCCCAATGGGTACGCGCTCTGGTGCGGAGCGCGACGCGTATCGCCGTGCCGTTCAATGCGAGCGAGCTGGAGGGGCTGCGCGAGGTCCTCGCGATCGTCGGGCCTTTGGCCCGAAACCTCAACGTGATCACGCGCGAGCTACATCGCAGCGGACGTATTGATGCCCGCTCGGTCAAGATCGGTGAGTTGAAAGAGGCGTATGCAGATCTGAGCCGCGACGTTACGGCCCTGATGGACCGCGCGAGCAGCCGCTATGAGGCGCCCGACGCATGAGAACTCCCGATTGGAATCCGGACGACGGTCTCCTCGGGCCGGCGGGCTTTATCTTTCGGACCCCAGTGCGCGCGAAGGCGGCGCGTGGGGCTCCAAGAGCCACGGGCTCGCGTGGTATTAGCCGCGCCCGAGCGCTTGTGCTGGAGCGCATTCGGCGTGTTGCATCACGTCGACCGGAAGTGATGGTCAAGGTCTCCGGTGCTTCGAAGGGTCGTAAGCATCTGCGCGAGCATCTCGCCTATATCACGCGTAACGGGGAGTTGCCGGTCGAGCGCGAGAACGGGGAGTGGATCCATGGGCGTAACGACGTCCGAGATCTTGCCGCGGAATGGTGGGCGCTGCGTGGCGCGACGCGCAAAGCGAATGCGCGCGACACGATCAACCTGGTGCTTTCGATGCCGATCGGCACCGATCGCAGCGGTGTCGAAGCGAGCGCGACCGCGTTTGCGAAGGCCGAGTTTGGTGGCCGCTACGATTACGTCATCGCTCATCACATCGATACCGATCATCCGCATGCGCACGTGACGGTGCGTGCGGTCGGCTTTGATGGCAAGGTCCTCAATCCGCGCAAAGCCGATTTGCAACGTTGGCGCGAGCATTTTGCCGACGCGCTGCGGGCTCGTGGTGTGCCGGCGGAAGCCACGCCCCGACGGTCGCGTGGCGTCGTCAAGAAGGGGCAGCGACAGAGCGTTCGACATCTCGATCGTCGGCATGCCTCCGAGGTTACGCGCGCCAAGATTGCGGCATCGATCCAAGAGGTCCAAGACGGCGCAAGCAGGACAGGGGAGGGCGCTTGGGTCGCTGCGGTCAAAGGTCGGCGCCAGCGTCTGACGAAAGCGTGGACCGCGTTGGCCGAAGCGCTGGAGGCTGCTCACGAACGGGAGCTCGCCAGCGAGGTCCGCCGTTTTGCTGCATCGATGCCTCCGCTGGTCAGCGAACGCGACGAGTTGCTCCAGCGGGTGCGCACTGAAATCGACAAGGGGCTGCCGCCTCACGTGCGCGAAGCCCACAAACCGCAGCGACGGCGTTAATTGCAGCGTCTCCAGGGCGAGACGAAGTCGATAGCGGCACCTTCGACCATCGCCTTGCGGTCGTCTGGCAGAGCTCGGAGAACGTCGTTCCTTGTGCGCTCTTCCCACCGGCAATCCGTCGTTGGCTATCACCCTATGCCAACCGCGCCACCGCGCAACACGGCGTGTCCTCCACTGCGTTGCGGCCCTTCGGGTGCGCGGCGGCTTCATCCGGTCGTCATGGCGACCGCCCAACGGCGCATTCCGCGCCGGCGGGAGAACGACATGGCGCTCGTGCGCGATCTACTCGGCCACTACCAGGTGCCCGGACTCATCACCGACGAAGATATTTTGCTGGCCGCGGAGCGTATTCTCCACGGACGTCTTCTGCGGCTGGCTCAGCTCACGAAGCCCGAGGACAGCGCGGATTTCCTTCGCGTGCGACTGGCACCCCGTCTCCATGAAGTGTTTGCCTGTGTTTTTCTCGACAACCGCCATCGTGTGCTCGCCTTCGAAGAACTGTTCACGGGCTCGATCGATGGTTGCCAAGTGCATCCGCGCGAGGTCGTGCGTCGCTGCCTGCATCTCAATGCAGCGGCCGTGATCTTGGCGCACAACCACCCTTCCGGTGATCCAGAACCCGGCGCGGCAGATCGTGCGGTCACACGGCGTTTGCGTGAGGCACTCGAGCTTATCGATGTCCGCGTCCTTGATCACTTCGTGGTGGCCAATGGTCGGACCGTATCGCTCGCGCAGATGGGCTGGATCTGAGTCGATGGCAATCCGCCAAGTATTGCGACGCTGCAGACACGTGGCGTCGCCCGGTCGGCGATGAATTTCACTTCAATAATGAATGGCCACGAGCCCTATTTGCAGTCTCGATAGGCTTTCTGGCATAACTGCCACTCACCTAGTGAGGAAATAAACGTATGGCGATCGATATCAAGGGCCTGAATCATGCGCAGCTCGGCGAGCTGATTGCACGCGCTCAGGCGCAGCAGCAGGAGTTGAAGAAGTCCAATGCATCCAAGTTCAAAGCGAAGATCATGGCGCTGGTGGAGGCCGAAGGTCTCGACTTCAACGAAGTGATGGGCATTCGCTCACGCGGACGCGGTGGTGCGCGTGGCAAGGTCGCGCCGAAATATCGCAATCCCGCCGATCCCAGCCAGCAATGGTCCGGTCGCGGTCGTCATCCCTTGTGGTTTGATGCGGCCATCAAGGCGGGCAAGACTGAACGCAGTCTCTTGATCAAGTAATTCGTCGGGAAGGGAAGGCGGACGCACGAGCGTATGTCCGCCTAAGCGCGACGAGGATTTTATTTCGATCCACCATGCACGTTGAGGCCGCTATGCCATCGCCGCCGAATTTGTCAAAGCAGGATCCCGAACCCGCGCCCAAGCGGGAGGAGCTTCCCGCCGAGCCAGGGACGGAACCGGTTGGGGAGCCGGACACCGATCGCGATGTGGAGACGGACGATCCGCCTTCGGAGCGTCGCGACATCGAGCGCGAATGAGCTGCGCAAAGTGCTATCGAGGCAACATGTCGAGAACGAGTCGGTCGCTTTGCCAGGCGATTGACACCCCTCGACCACTATCCTGCAGTCGCTCGTGGTGATGGATCGTCTCGACGATCGCGCAATGAGAAAAGATGCGGCTGCGGTGACGGTGAGGCGCCAACAGCTTCTATCGACGATCTTTCAGTGTCGAGTGACGACGATGGGCTCGCCTTTCGTAATGTGGGAGCGACGGATGCCACGCTGCATGACGCCATCCGATTGATAGAGCGGCACACGTCAAGCGGCTGCTCGTAGTCGATGCGGGCCAGTTGAAAGGCACCCTCTGCCGCGCCGACGTGATCGACCCGGGATCGCTAGCGTACGAATGATCCTCCAAGGACCCTCAAAGGGTGGCGAGTCGACGCGTTATGTGGATTCCCGCTCGTTCTCTGCGGGGTTTTCGGGATACGTGGCATAGGCACCGCGAATTCGCAAACGCGCAAGCTCGGGGTGTCGTTGTGAAGCCGCCTGAACAAATCGTCGAAGTCGCTCTTTGAGATCGCGATACTGCCTTGCGTCGCCGCTCACCTCTTGCGAACCACGACAGTGCGTGCAATGGAGTTGCCATCCGCTCGTCGTGCGTTGTAGCTCGGTCGCTGTCCAGTAGCCGCATCGAAAGCAGTTGTGAGGGAACAGTCCCATCGGGGTCATGTGTCGCACGAGTCCTTTTACCCAAAGGGTCTGTCATTGCAATGCTCAAGCCAACGGCAGCCGCGCTCGTAAGTGAGAGTGTCGGCGTCGAAGAACGACACTTATCGACCGAATCGCATCGAAGTAGACAATCGCAGCCGCCGGTATGGAGTCCGGGCGGAAGAGCGGACCCTGTCTCCTCGCGCAGCGACCGATCGCCAGAGTTCGAAGTTGGGAAGGTCGACTAGCGGCCAAGGGGGAGTGAAAACGCCAAGCATTCGGCGAACACGTGCCCCGTACGCCGATTTGAAGCCGCTCCTCGAACTCAAGCGTCCGCAAATCGACCCACGACCCTCACTATTGGACAGTGTTCACCCAGGGTCACGGCGGACATGAGTGCAACCCTCGAACTTCTCGATCGATTCAAGGCGGCCAGGGCGGTGCCGCCGGACATCGCCGCGGCCCTCGAACTGGGCGTCACGCATCAGACGATCAACCACTGGCGTCAGCGAGCTTCATAAGGGGAGCCCTGCGTCATCAAGAAGATGCGCAATGCCATGGGGTCGAGCCGGGTCCCTGGCTGATCCGCGTGCTCGAGGAGCGAAAGCGCATCTTGAGGATCGAAAAGTCCGGTGCCGAATGGCAAAGGGCATGACGCTCCAGCTGCACGTCTTCGTTTTGCTCAGCGGGGTCGTAGCGCGAGAAACTGCCCATTGGGACCGGCTAGCATCGGCGTCGGCGGGGTGTAGTTCGAACTCGAATGCAGGCCCACTCCCTTTGGTAGTCCGTCAAACCCCATCCGGCCCATCACTGCGCGCAGCAACGTGGTCGTGTTAGCCACTGGAGTTCAGGCGACCCGCGCCGCGTTTAGTGCCGGTGGCTACTTCGTAGTAGTCGTGGGTCTTCGCAGTGGTGTAGACCTGAACTGGCAGCGTCGCGCGAACGCCCGTTCGCGCCGTGCGCAGCGGCGGCAGGTCCCAGCGTGCGTTCCTTCACCAGAGCACTCGCGCCGGACGGCGCACTTGCGCTCTACTATCTGGCCCGCGATAAGTCGCGCCGAACTGGAATGCTCGGCCTCGTCCCGCCTGACTACCCGAGTGCTCGTCACCACCGATGCTCAAGACCGTTTATCGCTTCGGCAACTATCAGCTCGACCCGAGGTACCGTGAGCTGCGTTGCGGCGGGGAACCCATCGCGTTGCCGTTGAAATCGTTTGAATGCCTAGCTTATCTGATCGAGCATCGCGACCGTGCCGTGGGGCGCGACGAGTTGATCGCGGCGGTGTGGGGCAGTGCCGACATCAACGACCACACGCTGGCACAGACGCTCTCGCGCGTGCGCCAAGCTTTACGCGACACCGACGGCGATACGGCATGGATACGCACAG
>Ga0247784_1000450_pt1 | contig 11231 bp, 2 predicted proteins | sample UWRJL169409R5_FD_179909 | JGI IMG/M metagenome (GOLD analysis project Ga0247784, IMG submission 179909) | Plant litter microbial communities from Arlington Agricultural Research Station in Wisconsin, United States - UWRJ-L169-409R-5 | ecosystem: Environmental > Terrestrial > Plant litter >...
CGAGACTATCCGAGCACCTTTGCAATCGCGGATCATGAATTCCCGGCGCTGCGCCGGCAGCTCAGGATCGATGGGCACATACACGCCACCGCACTTCAGCAGCGCAAGCTGCACGGTCAACATGAGCACGGAGCGTGTCATCACGACCGGCACATAGTCGCCCGGGCTCACGCCCTGTTCGATAAGATGGCGAGCTAGCTGATTCGCACGCGCGTTGAGCTCGGCATAGGTAAGGCTGCCCGCATCGTGAATCGCCGCGAGCGCCTCCGGAGTCTTGAGCACCTGCGCTTCGAACAACTCGTGCACATAGCGGTCTTTTGGATAGTTCGCGTCGGTCGCATTGAACAGCTCGATCACCTGGCGGCGCTCGCGCTCGGACAATAGCGGCAACTTGCCAAGCGAACGCGCACCATCGGCGGTCAGCTCTCGCAGCAGCAATCGATAGGAATCGACCCAGCGCCCGATCGTCGACGCTTCGAACAAATCCGTCGCGTAGTTCAAGCCGCCGACGATCGTCTCGTCGCGCTCTTCCAGCGACAGCGTGAGATCGAACTTGGCCGTGTCGTGCGATCCTTCGGCAACCGTGGCCAACAACCCAGGCAGCGTGAGCTCGCTCTTTGGCGCGTTCTGAAGCGCAAACATCACCTGGAAAATGGGATGACGACTCAGGCTGCGCTGAGGCTGCAACGCCTCGACGATCTTCTCGAACGGCGTCTCCTGATGCTCGAATGCATCGAGTGTCGTGTCGCGCACCTGCGCGAGGAAATCCTGGACCCGCATCTGATTGCTCACGCAGACGCGCAAGATCAGCGAGTTCACAAAGAATCCAATCAACGGTTCCAGCTCGGCGCGATTTCGATTGGCAACCGGCGTACCGATGACGATGTCGCTCTGCCCGCTCAAGCGGGAGAGCAACAATGCCCACGCTGCGTACAGCATCATGAACGTCGTCAACCCGTGCTTGCGCGCAAACGCTTTCACCTGTCGCGTCAACTGCTCGTCCAACACGCAGGCAAGCGTCGCGCCCTTATAGCTATGAACAGCCGGCCGGGATCGATCGGTCGGGAGCTCCACCTGTGGCGCGGCACCGGCCAATCGTTCTCGCCAGTAAGCGAGCTGTTTCTCCAGCACCTCACCTTGCTGCCAGCGCTGCTGCCAATGTGCGTAATCGGCGTACTGAATCGCCAACGCCTCGGGGGCTTCGACGCTCGCATCGAAATTCGCTCGATACAATCGCGTGAAATCTCGAATCAGCACACCCATCGACCAGCCGTCGGACACGATGTGATGCATCGTGATCAGCAACAGATGCTCGTCCGCACCCACGACGAGCAAGCGACCGCGAATCAACGGACCCGTGCCGAGATCGAACGGCTCCTCCGCCTCGATGCGCTTCTCCTGTTCGATGCGTGCAGAACGCCGCGACGAATCCAGATGGCTCACATCGACCACCTGCAACGCAAACGTGCCGCTCGGCGAAACAGCCTGCATAGCATCGCCTGCCTCGTTTACAAACACCGTGCGCAGGATTTCATGTCGCTGCACGAGCGCATCCAGCGCGCTTTGCAAGGCTTGGCGATCGAGCGAGCCGCGCAACGTGAGAACGATCGGAATGTTGTAAGCGGCGCCCGCGCCTTCAAGCTGCTCGATGAACCAAAGCCGTTGCTGCGCCCAGGACGCCGGCAAGCGTGATGAACCCGCAGCCTCGCGCGCTACGCTTTGGATCTTCTTCGATCGCGCCGCTTCCTTTTGTAACAACAGCTCGATCAGCTGTCCTTTGTCTTTTGCCAGCGCCGCCAGGCGTTCCTTCGCTGAAGCCGACTTGCTTGTCACCGTCTCTCCTCCGTGCGTAACTCGTTCAACCAGGCGCGGACCTCGCTTTCCGGCAGCGACGCCATCACTTCTTCGAGCAGCTCGTCGAGCTCCGCGTCGTCCTCCGACTGCGTCGTAACGCTCGCGCCCCGCGCCTTCTGCACATCCGCCGCCAAGTCCTTCAGTGTCGGATGATCGAATAACCACCTCACCGGCAGGTCGACCGACAATCGAGCGGAAATCCGTGCCATCAATTGCATCGCCGAGAGCGAATGCCCACCGAGCTCGAAGAAACTATCGCGCCGGCCGACACGCTCGACTCGCAGCAGCTCCCGCCAGATTCCCGCCAGCAATTCTTCTATTTCGCCTTGCGGCGCTTCGTACTGCCGAGCGCTGAATGCATCGAGCTGCGGCGCCGGCAATGCCTTCTTGTCGAGCTTGCCGTTCGGCGTCAGCGGCAGCTGTGCCATCGTCACAAACGCGCTCGGCACCATGTATTCCGGCTGCATCTCTCGAACGTGCCGACGCAGCTCGTCCGCGTCGAGCGACGTGATGGTGGTGTCGTCCGGCACGATGTAGGCCACCAGACGTTTGTCGGTGCCGGCATCCTCGCGCGGGATCACCACGGCATCGCGCACACACGGATGCTGTGTGAGCCGAGCTTCGATCTCGCCGAGTTCGATGCGGAAGCCGCGGATCTTCACCTGATGATCGTTGCGGCCCAGATATTCGAGCGTGCCATCGGCGCGCCACTTGCCCAGATCGCCGCTTCGATACATCCGAGCATGCGGCTCAGTCGAGAACGGATCGTCGAGGAAACGTTGCGCCGTCAGCTCCGGACGATTCAGATAACCGCGCGCGACACCGGCCCCGCCGACATAGATCTCACCGGTCACTCCGACCGGCACTGGCTGCCCAGCCGCATCGAGCAGATAAATGCTGAGATCGGGAATCGCCCGGCCGATGAGACTGCCGCGCTCGGAGTCGATCTCCGCCGCCGTCAGTCTCCGGTAAGTCACGTGAACCGTCGTCTCCGTGATTCCATACATGTTGATGAGCTGTGGACTCGCATCGCCGTTGCGCTCGGTCCACGGCCGCAGCGTATGGAATTCGAGTGCCTCGCCGCCGAAGACAACGTATCGCAGCGAATGCTTGAGTTCGGGACTACGAGCCTGCGCATCGATGAGCTGAGCGAAGGCGCTCGGCGTCTGATTCAGAACCGTGACGCGCTCATGGCACAGCAATCGATAGAATTCTTGCGGTGAACGCGCGGTCGCATGCGGGACCACGACGACACGGCCACCGTAGAGCAACGCGCCCCACAGCTCCCACACCGAGAAGTCGAACGCGATCGAATGAAACAGCGTCCAGACGCAGCGCTCGTGGAAGCCGAACCAGGCATCGGTGGACGAGAACAGCCGAGTGACATTGCGATGCTCGACCATCACGCCCTTGGGCTTGCCAGTGGAACCGGACGTATAGATCACATACGCGAGCTGTTTCCCGCACTCGCCCGTTGTCCGAATGTTGCTCGCTGACCGCCTGCTGATCTGCTCGCGATGGCCATCCAACGTGACGATCCTCGCCGAGGACTCCGGCAACACCGCGCGCAAGTGCTCATGCGTGACTACTACAGCGGGTGCGGAGTCCGTCAGCATGTGCTGCAAGCGATCTTGCGGGTACGTCGGATCGAGCGGCAGATACGCGCCGCCGGCCTTCAAGATGCCGAGCACCGCGACGATCAGATCGAGATTGCGTTCGAGACACAGACCGACGAGCTGGTCGCTGCGTACTCCCTGTGCGATCAGGTGATGCGCCAGGCGATTGGCTGCTTCGTTCAACTCTCGATAGGTCAGCGTGAGCCCTTCGAAGGTGGCGGCAATGGCATGCGGAAAACGCTCGACCTGCCGCTCGAACAGCTCGTGAATCAGCACGTCCGACGACGTCACAGTGTGAGGCGTGTTGAATCCCTCGATAACATCTCGCCACTCGCGCTCCGGCACCACACGCAATTTGACCGCATGTGTTTCCGGCGAGCTTTCCAACGCGTCGACGAGCGACGTCGTCGCGGTCGTCATGTAGTCGAGCATGCGAGCCGGATCGACCCGCCGATCCGTCTTCATCTCCAGGCGGAATGTTTCGCCGTCGTCGCCGATGGACAGTACGATGGGATAGTTGGTGGCGCTTCTCGTGCCGAGGAACCGCATACCTTCGAGCGCATCGAATTGCGATTCGAGCTCGACCGAGCCGTGTACGTAGTTGAGCAGCGCTGTGAACAGTGGCTGTGAGCTGTCGACGCCGCTGCTGCGCTGGGCAACCGCCAGGTCGGCGAGCTCATGTTCGAGCAGTTGCGCGAGCTCTCGATGCGCCTGCTGGACCAGCTGCTCGGCGGAAGCCTGTTGCAACTGAATTCGCAGCGGCAGCGAGTTGATGAACATGCCCAGCGATTGACGCGTGTCGGCGCTCGCCTGGCCACGACCCAGCAACACAGTGCCAAAGACAACATCGCTGCGACCGGACGTGCAGGCAACCGCCATGGCCCAAGCCGCGTGCAAGACACTCGCGACGCTGACGCCAAGACGCCGTGCCTGTCGACGCAAGCGTCGAGCCAACGCTTCGTCCCAAGCATCTCGCGTCTCAAGGGTGTCGCTGCCGTCGCTGTGCACATCCAGCAGCGCAAACGGCGCAGTCGTTTCTTCGACTGAACCCAGTTTGTCGCTGAAGAACGATTCCGCATCGCTCGTGCGGCGATAGTCGAGGATTCGAGCGATGTGCTCTCGATAAGGACGCGATGGCGGCAACTGCGCCGCTCGCCCCTGCACGTGCTCTCTCACCTCCACAATGATTTGCCTCAGCGAATTAACGTCGGCAACGATGTGATGCAGCTGTAGCAACACGTAGCACCCGGGGCCTCGCGGTTCGTCGGCGACTCGCACGCGAATGAGCGGAGCCTTCCTCAAGTCCATCTTCTGGTTCTCAGGGAGAAGCCATTCGCACGCCTGGTCGCTGGCCTCGCGTTCAGCGTCGAATGAAACGACGTCCACCGGCAGCTGGACGCGTCGAAGAACAACCTGCACCGGCTGCGGCAACTGCTCCCACAGCACCGCTGTACGTAACACGTCGTGGCGATTCACCGCCGCCTGTACAGCCGAAATCAGCGCCTGAGCGAGCTCTCTCGATTCCAGATAGAACAATGTCGGGACCACATAGGCATCGGCCTGCTGAGAATCGAGCAGGTGATGAAACAGGATGCCTTCCTGCAGCGGCGCTAGCGGATAAATATCCTGGACGTTCACTGCGCCGTCCGGCACAGCACCAACGATGCGATCGATGTGCTCTTGATCGAGATCGATCAGCGTCAACATCGGCGGCGTGATACGAGTGCATCCCACTGGGACGTTCGAATGTTCCACGACATCGGTCTGCGCGCGGCCCGCGACCTTTTGTGCCAGCGCCGCCAGCGTCGCACTGTGAAACACATCGCGTGCCTGGGCTGCGATGCCAACGCGAGACAAGCGTTCGATCAACTGCAGGATCAGCAGCGAATGTCCGCCCAGCTCGAAGAAATTATCCAGGCGACCGACGCGCTGGACACCGAGCAACTCCTGCCAGATTGCGGCCAGCGTTTGTTCGGTCTCGCCCTCTGGGGCAACGTACGGCCGCGTCGCGAACGCATCGAGCGCCGGCATCGGCAACGCGCGACGATCTACCTTGCCGTTCGCAGTGAGCGGGAACCGATCGAGCGTGACGACCGCGCCCGGCACCATGTACTCCGGCAGCGTCTCTCGCAGATGTGATCGCAGTTGTTCGATATCGATTGGAGCATCGACAGCGTCTGCCGGCACGACATATGCAACCAGTCGTTTCTCGCCGCGCGCATCGTCACGGGCAGTCACGAACGCCTCTTTGACTCGTGCGTGGCTTGCAAGCCGTGCTTCGATCTCACCAAGCTCGATACGGAAGCCGCGGATCTTCACCTGATCGTCGTTGCGACCGAGGTACTCGATCGTGCCGTCCTCGCGCCATTGCGCCAGGTCGCCGGTGCGATACACGCGAGCGCTCGACTCAGGACTGAAGGGATTCGAAATGAAACGTTCTGCCGTCAGCAGCGGCCGATTCAGATAGCCGCGAGCCAAATTCTCGCCGCCGACGAGCACCTCTCCTGGCACGCCGACAGGCACTGGATGCCCGTGAGCGTCGACGATGTAGATCTGCGTGTTGTCGACCGGCTTGCCGATATGAATGACCGCGTCGCTGTCGCAGATCTCTCCCGAGATCGTCACGACGGCGGCCTCGGTCGGGCCGTAATTATTCACCAACGCAAAAGGAATATTCGCGGGCTTGTTGCGCAGACGGTCTCCGCCGATCTGCAGGACGCGCAGCTGAGGGCTGCGAATGCCGTTGGCGAAAGCGAACTCGGCCATCGGCGTCGGCAGGAAGCTGATATCGAGCGCCTCGTGCGACCACCAGTCGAGCAAACGTTCCGGATCGGCGCTGCGATCCACCGGCGCAAGCACCAGCGTCGCACCCGAAGTCAATGCCGACCAGACTTCCCACGTCGCCGCATCGAAGCCGGTCGCGGCGACACTGGAGCAACGCCAGCCCGGCTGCATGTCGTACGCGCGATGCGTCCACTGCAGTAGATTCGCCAGACTGCGATGCTCGATCATCACACCCTTGGGTGTGCCGGTCGAACCGGACGTATAGATCACATACGCGAGGTGTTCCGGACGAACATCGACGTCAACTATCGTTGGATTCTGGAAAGCGCCCTCGTCGATACGGTCAACGATCACGACCTGCGATTTCACGTCCGACAGTCGCGCTTCGAGCCGCTCCTGCGTGAGCACGACGACCGGCGCACTGTCGGTCAGCATGTAAGCGATGCGCTCGCTCGGATAGCTCACATCGAGTGGCACATACGCACCGCCCGCCTTCAACACAGCGAGCCAGCTCACGACCATTTCGATGCTGCGTTCGATGTAAACACCGACGCGATCGTCCGGCCGAACGCCGCGCGCGACCAACTCGCTCGCCAGTGAATCTGCCTGGTGATTCAGCTCGGCGTAGGTGAGTTGCCGGTCGGCACAGACGACAGCAATCACGCCGGGCGCGCGCTCCACCTGGCGCTCGAACCATCGATGCACGCACGACTCGGCGGGCAGCGCGACGTCGGTTGCGTTGAACTCTTCCAACACACGTCGACGTTCGTCACTTGGCAAAATCGAGAGCGCGAGCGCTGGGGTTTGCGGAGCCCGTTCCAGTGCATCCGTCAGTGACTCAAGCGCCGCTCGCAGACAACCTGTGATCCGAGCGGCTGGCACACGCGCGTCGGTCTGCGCATAGACGACGAAGCGCTCGCCCAGATTCTCCACCGTCAATGCGATCGGATAGTGAGTCGAGGCATCGGCACGCGCGATGGCACGAATCGCATGCGCCTCGACACGCTGTGCTTCGGCCTCTGGAACGCTGTGGCGATAGTTCAGGATCGAAGTAAACAGCAGCGCCGAGCCGCCGATCCCACTGCAACGGCGAGCCAGGGACAGCGGCGACTGCGCATGAATCAGCAGGTCTGCGATTTCGCTTTGCGTGCGCTCGATGAGCGACTCCGCGGTCAGTCCGGTTAGATCCATGCGCAGCGGCAAGGTGTTGACGGAAACACCCAGAGCGCGATGGGAACGAACGCCCTGCGCGCGTGCTGTCGAAACCACTGTGCCGAACACGATGTCGTCGCGGCCCGAAGTGTGTGCCACCACCAAGGCCCAGGCGGCATGAAACATTCTGGCGGCGCTGACGCCGAGACGATGTGCCTGTTGTCGAACTCGCATCGACAGATCGTCGGCCAATGTTTCGCTGGCCTCGTCGAGCTGGCTCGGCCCGCCACGAACTTCCATGAGACCGAACGGCGCGGTCGGCTCCTCGACGTCGGCGAGCTTGCGGCGAAAGAACGCTTCGGCGGTATCGCTGCCCGAGTCGGTGGCCGTCGCATCGATCAATTCGCTCAGCGGCAGCGCCTGCGGCAGCGATTGGTCGCGCCCTTCGGCGTAAGCGATAACTTCGGAAATCAACGCACGTAGCGAGTGATGATCGCAGGCGAGATGATGAACCTGCAGGATCGCGTACCAACGCGAGCTGTGCGGATCGTGAGTAAGCTTCAACCTCAGCAATGGCGCGCGAGTGAGGTCGATGGGATCCGAGGTCGAGCGCATCTGCTCGTGCAATTGTTCGAGCGTGCCACGCCGCGCATCGAGCACGAGCTGCTCGATCGGCAACGAAGCCGTGCGATACACGACTTGCACCGCATGCGACCGGTCTTCCCACAGCACAGCGCTGCGCAAAGCCTCGTGCCGACTCATCACGCTTTGAATCGCGTCCGTCAGCAACGGCACGTGGCGACGATCCTGCAATTCCCACAGGATGGATTGCAGGTAGGTGTCGTTGTGCTCGTCGAGCAGCCGATGAAACAACATGCCCTGCTGCAGCGGCGACAGCGGGTAGATATTCTCGACGTTGCGTGCGTCAGCTTCGGAGTCAAATATATCGCGCACCGAATCCATCGGTTCGGACATTGGACCGTGCATCATTCGCCCTCTGAAATGAAAGCCAGGCCAGGCGCGAAGACGGCGCCGACCGGTCGTCCATGAGTTGCTCTCGTCGCAGCCCAGCCCTGGCCGCATGTAGAGGAAAATCCGGAGCGCTTGATACCTCGGATGGTTCTGGCGTCACATTACAAAAAACGAGACGCACCACCCCGGCACTTGCCTAAAGCGGCACGATCCGCGTCCGTAACTTCAGCGCAATGGAATGCCCGGCAGGAAATTTCGCCCCGAATTGAATGGCCTACGAGCGCATCGAGAATCGCTCGGCGACACATCCCGCGATGTATCTCCAGGTGCAGCTGGGCGACACGCGTTGCCCCTACCCCTCAATGAGGCGAGTGACAGTGTTGGAGTTTTGTTAGCCCGCACGCCCTTGCCGAGGAGCAAAGCGAGGGCTTGAGAACATTGCCGACGATTCGGGGTACTTCAGCTTCCGATGGGAACGTGCAGGACACTCGGCTGCTCGGCACTATGAAATAACCGCACATTCACGCTGCGTGCGTCGCTGAACGATTCCAGGGCGGTGCGGCCGCCGGAATGATGGTTTTTTTCCCAGTGAATCGAGGCCAATGCACCGACGACCAGGCGCAAACGACTGCCCGCCGCGATTCTGCGAGCAGTGAATGTGAAACGTTCGAAATCGTAGCGCAGTGGTTCCTCGGTCGCGACGAGTTGCGGCTCTCGCGAGCTGCGTCGATAACGAGCTCGCAACCAGTCGCTCGAAAGTTGCAATACACGACCTGCGACATCCACTTCGTACACGGTCGCGCGAAAGTCGGCGTCGGGTTGATCGATCCCGAGCCACAGCGACAATCGAAAGAAGCCGCAGACATCGACACTCTCGGCGAACACGTCGCTGTGATAAATCAGCTGATGCCTCGTGGCATTCACCAGCGGTGAATTGACGAGTCGATCCGGCTCCAGCGTGCTTTCGAGCTCGGCGAACTCGTTATCGCGGGGATCGTAGGTATACCGATCGGGCTCGCCATTCTCTTGAGGCATTTCGCCGAGCGTGCCGGAACTATAAACATCGGTTGGATTGCACGTCGACTGCAAATACAGCGGCCGATGGCGCGCAGTGATTGCATCTAACGTATCCGCGTAACGCCAGTCCTCGGAGCCGGTGACATAGTACGCAACATTCTTCTGTAGGAATTCGGGTCGGGGACCGCCCTGCATCGCATAGGCATACCATTGCAAATGAAGCTGCGACAGGTCGACCAGGCTGGCCGGGCCTACTTTGAAGCCGCCGAATTCTGCCTTGGGTTTTTGCGTTCCGGGATGGTCCCAAGGTCCAATGATCAGGAAATGTTTCGCGCGCTGCTCGGGCGACGCGCTCTGCATATACGTTCGATAGTGCGCCAGTGCGCCGGGTTGATCGTCGTCGTAACTGCCGGTGATGGTGAGAATGGGGATCGCGAGCTTCGCGTACTGGGCGGGCGTCGGGTTGTATCGATCCCAATACTCGTCTGGATGGGGATGTTCGAGCCATTCCTGGAACAGTGGCGAAGGATTGCCGACCTCGCGGTCGAGCTGGTTCAACGGCAATCCCGTTTCGAACGTCTCGCGAAACTTGCCGTGCCAGTACGCCTGGTCGGCAAAGATTCGATCCTGCAAAGTGCGGCCGGAAACGGCCGTGAGCCAGCGAATCATGTAGCGCGAGAAAACGTTGTTCCGAATCGGAATATCGACGCCGAAGCAGGCCGACGCCGCCGGCACGATGGTCGCGAGGTGTTCAGGACACTGGCTCGCAGCGGCCCATTGGGAATATCCAAGATACGACAAGCCCCACATCGCAACCTGGCCATTGCAGTATGGTTGCCGGGCCAGCCACTCGACGGTGTCGTGACCGTCGGGCGCTTCGTTCAGCGGATGAAACGTGCCGTCCGAATTGCCTCGTCCTCGCACGTCGACGACCAGAAACACGAAGCCGTGCTTCGCGAAGTACACGCCCTGTTCGTGATAGTTCTGCGCGATGTACGGCGTGCGGGTACAAATCGCGGGCACTGGCCCATTCGCTTTGGCGGGTCGATACAGAATGGCGCTCAAGTGCACGCCATCGCGCATCGGAATCTTCACGCCCCACTGCATGCTCGCGTCGCTCAACGTGCCTCCGTGCTCAAGCCATCACCGATCGGCCGACCTGGGCGCGGCCGAGATCCTCGTCGATGGTGCGGCCGACGCGCAACAAGTGATATCCCGTCCACGGCCACAGCACCGACACGAACAACATCGCGAGTCGCAACGCGTCCTCGCCGAAATGCGGCCGGAGCAGATCGCTCATCGTGCCGACCAGGAGCGGCCCGATGCCCATGCCGATCAGATTGGCGAGGAACAGGACGACCATGAGCACGGTCGCTCGCATTTCGTTCGGCACCAGCCTTTGCATCACCACATAGATCGGCGCGGTGAAACCCGAGAACACGGCGGTTTGTAACATCAGCGTGACGAGCGCCCATTCCTTGGTCGGCACGGTCAGGAAGGCAAGGAAGATCGGCGCGGCAGAGGCGAAAGCGATGGCGACCAAGCGCATCTGCCCCTGCTCGTTGCCTGCGAACCAGCGATCGACGACATACCAGCCGAGCGCCACGCTCGCGATGCCGCCGATGCCGGTGATCAATCCCATCCACAAACCGAGCTCAGCCGTGCCGATGCCATGCGTACGAATCATGAATGCCGCCTGCCAGGTCAACGCGCCCTGGCCGACGGTGAAGATCAGGATCATCGCAATCGTCAGATGCCGGCACGACGGCTGATGCCACAGCAGATTCAAAACATCTTTGAATGAAGTCTCCGGCGCAGCGACAGCCGATGTTTGCA
>Ga0247784_1000451_pt1 | contig 11231 bp, 6 predicted proteins | sample UWRJL169409R5_FD_179909 | JGI IMG/M metagenome (GOLD analysis project Ga0247784, IMG submission 179909) | Plant litter microbial communities from Arlington Agricultural Research Station in Wisconsin, United States - UWRJ-L169-409R-5 | ecosystem: Environmental > Terrestrial > Plant litter >...
GGCCACCTCGGGCTTGCGCGTCGCGATCTGCTGCAGCAGCCCGGCCACGCCCTGCAGGTTGTTCTTGATGCGGTGGTGCACTTCCTTCACCAGCATCTCGCGCTGCGCGATGGCCGCCTCGAAGCGCGCCTCCTGCGCGGCGCGCTGCTCGGTGACCTCGGTCGCCACCATCAGCAGCTGGTCGGCCGGCTGGCCGTCGGCCGAGAGCGGCAGGTAGCGCGCATCCCACACCTGGAACTGGCCGTCGAGCTCGGTGCGGTACTCGCGCTGCGTCACGCGGCCGGCGGCCAGCGCGTCTTCCATGTCGCGGCGGCGCTCGGCGGCGACCTCGGGCGGGAAGATCTGCTCCGGCGTGCGCCCGATCAGCTGCGCGGGCGGCGTCGCCGCATTGCGCGCCGCGACCTCGTTGACCTGCAGGATGCGCAGCGTGTGCGCATCGCGCAGCGTGATCGCGAGCGGCGCCGCCTCGATGATGCGCTGCAGCGACGACTGCGCCTCGGCGATGCGCGCCTCGGCCTGGCGTCGGCGTTCGATGTCGAGCAGCGCATAGGTCAGCTGCCGCCCGGTGACGACCGCGTTGCCGACCACCCAGTACTCGCGGCCGTCGCGCGCCTTCACGCGGCATTCGAAGGTCTCGGCCTGCCCCTCGACCAGGTCGTCGAGGTACTCGGTGCGCAGGAACGGATGGTCCGGCTCCGGCGTCGCGACGGTGGCCATCGGCCGGCCGATGAAATCCTCCAGGTCGCCGCCGAACATGCGGCGCGCCGAGCGGTTCATCCACTCGATGCCGTCGGTGCCGACGGTGACGATGCCGACCAGCACCGAATCGAGGATGGCCCGCGTGCGCTCGGCCTGCAGCGCGACCTCGCTGGCCAGCGCCTCGAGCTCGGCCTGCTGCGCCTTCAGCCGCGTGATGTCGGTCAGCACCGCGATCAGCTCCTGGCCGTCCTCGCCCTCGCCGGCGCGCCGCACCGACAGCGAGCACCAGTGGCGCGGGCGACCGCGCGTGTCGACCGCGATCTCGGTCTCGTGCACCCGGCCGGCGGCCAGCGATTCGTCGATCTGCGCGACCAGCTGGCCGACCTGCGGCTGCGCGGCCAGCAGCTCGTGCAGGCTGCAGCCGGCCACGTCGCCGGCGCGGAAGCCCAGCAGCACCTCGAAGCGCCGGTTGCAGCGCACCAGCAGGTTGCCGCGCAGGTAGGCGATGCCGACGGTGGTGCTCTCGAGGATGGTGGTCAGCTCGCGCAGCAGCATCTCGCTGCGCTGCTGGGTCTGGTGCTGGTCGGTGATGTCGAGCGTGACGACCGAGGTGGTGCGCTTGCCCGACGCGAGCGTCGCTGGTTCGACGCGCGTCAGCAGCCAGCGCAGGCCGTGCTCCGGGTGGCGGATGGCATAGCGCACCTCGGCGCGCTGGGCCAGCCGCAGCGCCTGCTGCAGCTTGTCGTACTCCGGCAGCGATTCGGGCAGCACCACGTCGCGGCGGATCGACTGCAGCGCGGGCGCGCCGCCGACCGATTCGGCCGCGCCGCCGAACACCGCGCCGTGCTGCACCCAGCCGGACGACTCCTGGAAGGTCGCCAGGCCGACGCCGGCGGTGTCCATGAGCGCGCCGATCTGCATCTGCGCCAGGTCGCGTTCCTCCTCGACGCTGCGGTCCTCGACGATCGCCATGTAGCGGCGCTGGCCGCTGCCGCTCTGGTAGCAGCGCACGATCGAGCGCAGGCGGCGTGGCGTGCCCTCGGGCGCACCAGGGCGACCCGCGTGATGCACCCAGGCCTGCGTCTCGACCGGGCTGGAGCCGGGGCGCAGCAGCGGCAGCGGCTTGCCATCGTGCCAGGCCATCAGCTGCTGGATGCCCGGCGAGGCCTCCGACATCAGCACCGGCACGTCGCCGGCGAGCGCTTCGAAGGCCGGGTTGCTGCGCACCAGCAGGCCCTGGTCGTCGAACAGCACCATGCCGACCGGGCTGAGCTCGAACCAGTCGTCGAGCTCGCGCACCGAGCGGTCGGCGCGTTCGCGCGCGATGTGCTCGGCGGTGCTGTCCTGCAGGATGCTGACGGTGCGGGCGCGGCCCTGCGCATCGCTGCCGACGCGCCACGCGGCACGGAACCAGCGCTCGCGCCCGTCGGCATGGACCAGCCGGCGCTGCACCAGCCGGGTCGTGCCGGCGGCGCTCATCTGCTGGCGGTAGGCGCGGTTCAGCGCGCGGTCTTCGGGCGGTTGCAGGTCGAGCGGGTCGGTGCCGACCAGCTGCTCGCGCGTGAAGCCGGTGAAGTCGAGGTACGCGTCGTTCGCGTCGATCAGCTTGAAGTGCTCGTCCTGCAGCGTGACGGGAAACGGGGCGTCCCAGAACATCGTGCCCATGTCGGGCATCGCGGGCGCCGGGGTGGGCTCGGCCGCCAGCGCTGGCGGCGACGCCACCGCGGCCAGCCGCAGCGCGTGGCGCTCGCCGTCGAGTGGCGCCAGCGCGGCACCGAAGCGGCGGCCGTCGTTCAGCGTGACCGTTTCCGGCAGCGACGACGACGACCCCGCGGCGAGGGCGTCTGCCACCGCGGCCACGAACGATTCACCGAGCAGCGGCCCGAGCTGCGCCAGCTGCCGTGCCGGCTCGCCGGCGATCAGCCGCAGCGCGGCGGTGTTCGCGAAGACGACCCGCGCCGTGCGGTCCAGCACCAGCACGGCGTCGGACAGCACGTCGAGGAGTTGGCGCAGGGCTTTGGGGTCGGAGAGGGACATCGTGGTGAAGCGTGGGACCGGCTGCGGCAGCGCGCAGTGTACGCACGGCCAGTCGACGGGGAGGAACTTGCGATGTCGAGCCGCCACTCATCGCGGCACATCAACGCGGCGTCGTCGTCGCCTCACGGAGAGTTTCATGATTCCTCAGCGATGCATCTACCGCTCCCATCACACGATGCCGAATCCGCGCGAGCCGGATTCGCAGCGGGATCCCGCTGTTCGCCCGCGTCGCGGGCTCGCGGGACAGCTACCCACCATGGAACCGAGCCTGCAGGTCTGCCCTTGGCCGGAACTGGACCGCCGCTGGAAGAGAACGATGCGGAGCGTCCTTTGCGGCGAGTTGCACCACCTGAAGGCCAACAACGCCACCATTCGCCTGGCCACCGAGGCACTGAAACTGAACATCCACACCTTGTCCTCGGTGTCCATCAGGTTGACGGATGGCCTCAGCGAGCCCGACTTCATGGATTTCGTCGCTGCGGTGGAGCACAGCCGTCTGAATGCGATCCGGATCGTCTGGGAGTCGGCTGTGCAGTGGAACTTCGACGACTCGAGTACCGAGCTGTTCCTGCCATCGGATGACGAAGCTCAGGAGCCGCCCAGCGACTGGTCACTGCGGCTGATCCAGGCCGTGGCATGCAACGCCCGCATTCAGGCGGTCGCCCTGAAGCTCGAAGGGTGCTCGCATCATCCCGACGTGCTGGCGTGCCTGCAGACGCTGAAAGGCCGGGAAATCCACCTGTCCCTCGGCGCTTACCGCGGTCCCTGGTCCGCCGACCAACTGCGCACGAGCCTGTGCGCCCTGACCAACGCGGAGGGCCCCGCCTTGCACTGCTTGTCTCTGGTCGTGGAAGGCATTGACGAAGCGCCAGCGGACTGGATCGAGGACCTCCAGCGGCTGCCTTCGACGCGGCTCGCCGGGCTGAATCTGGCCTTCAGCAGCATTCCAAGCCGCGCACTGGCGCGACAGCTACTGGGTCACTTCATTCGGAACCATCACTTGCACACGCTGACGCTGACGTCGGAGCGTGGGATTCCGCCACCGACCCGCGCGTCCGAGGCAGGCTTGTTTGCCGACGACATGCAGGACATCCTGGACGCCGTGGAATGCAACACGACGCTGACCACCCTCGAGATCGACGTCGCGTGCTCGGAGGGTGGCGTCTGCAGGCCGACCGACACGCAAAAGAACGCACTGTCGAAGCTGATGGGCCGCAATCTGGCGGCATGGCATCACAGACACCTGGACATGCCAGGAAGATCGAGCGCCAGCGCGTCAGGGCGTCACCGACACGTCGCCCGGCACCACCGGCTGCCGACCTGGTCACAGGACGAATTCATCGTGATGCTGTACACCCCCCGGCTGCAGGAATTGTGGAATGCCGTCGGACAGTCGCAGGCGCTGGAAAAGACGCTGCGGCTGGAGGGGAAGGCGAACGCCCGGACCCGGCAACAGTACATCTCCGACGCCCTGGGATGGAAGGCCACCCGCGTTCAACAGGAGATGAAGAGCAAACTCGGCTACATCTCCCCGGCGCAGGTCGGCGACCGGCTGGCCGAGTTGCGGGCGGCGGCGGGCGTGAAGCCTGGCTACCACGTGATCGGCAAACCGACGCACGAATTCGATTCCGACGACGAAAACGACTGACCCGGCGACGAGCTTCCGCGCGCCGCCGGTCGCTCAGTCGTTCAGTCGATCTGCGTTGCCGACGTCAACGCGCCGAGCACCGCCCGGTTGATCTCGCTGACGCTCAGCATCAGCGTGTCGGCCGCGGTGCGGAAGTCGTACAGCGATTCATGCTCCACCGCCTGCACCAGGTCGAAGTACGGCTGGTACGGGCCGGTGCCGTCGACCAGCGCCTGGTAGACGCGCTCAGGCACCGGAATCGTCTTCATCAGGTCGGAGAACGGCTGCTTGAACATGCGGTCGAGCAGCGAGAACACGCCGCAGATGAACATCTCGTTGCGCATCTCCTCGTCGCCCGACGAGCGCACCAGCTCTTCCATCAGCAGCCCGCGGCGCACCGCCGCGAACATCACCGGCTTCATGTTGGCGTCCTTGCCGGCGGTGGCCAGCAGCAGCGCCAGCCAGCGCTTCAGGCGCTGGTAGCCGAGCATCATGATCGCGTGGCGGAACGAGCTGATCTCGACGCGCAGCCCGAAGGCCGGCGAGTTGATGTAGCGCATCAGCTTGAACGCGAGCGACGGGTCGCGCTTCAGCGTGTTCTCGAGCTTCTCGATCGGATCCTGCGCATCCACGCGCTGGATCAGCTCGACGATCACCTGCAGGTCGATCTGCACCGCCGACTTGCCCTTGGCCTGCGCCTCTTGAATGGCATCGTCGATCGGCCAGCCGAGCACCGCGGCGGCACCGCGCGAGAAGCTGCCTTCCATGTCGGCCAGCGTGCGCACGCCCGACTGCACGTGCGAGATGTTGCGCGTGACACCGGCCGGCGCCACGTTGCCGGATTCATTGACGCGGCGGTCGTCGGCCAGGTCGATCAGCGAGAACTTGAAGCAGGGCAGCAGCTCGCGCGGCAGCTCCTTCATCGGGCGGCCCTTCAGCAACAGCGTGTTGCCGCCCCGGTGCAAGGCCTGCAGCGCCGCGACGTTGGACTCGTCGCAGGCCATGAAGGCCGGGATCTCGATCATCAGGTTGGCCGACGGGCTCGCGCCGATCAGGTCCTGCAGCAGGCTTTCGCTGACGATGTTCAGCGAGGCGCGGCCGCCATCGGCCGGCCACACGCCGCCGACGGCATGCAGCAACTGGGCGACATCGGGTTTCAGCTCGGGGCGCAGCGGGTAGATGGTCAGGCGGGTGGCCGTCACGGCGCGGCTGCGGTCGATGAACGGCGAATAGCCGAGGGCGACCTGCCCGAGTGTGGCGTTGTCTGTCACGCGGAATCTCCAGGGAAAGTGTGCAGGCGATGGCGAAGAGATTTCAGCCGCTCAGGTAATTGAACAGCGACAGTTTTTGCACCATCGTGTAGGCCTTGAGCGAGGCATCGTACCCGGTCTGCTGGTTCGCGAAGTCCGAAATTGCGCTCGTCATGTCCAGGTCTTCGGCATCTGACCGTGCGGTCTTGCTCGACAGCTTCAGCGCGTCGAGCCGCCCCGTGACGCCGTCGATGCGGTTCAGCGTCTCGCCGACCCGGGAGCGCGCGCCCGAGATGTTGGCCATCACCTGGTCGAGGTTCGCCAGGTTGTCCGCATTCGACTGCGCGATCTGCGTGCCGCTGCGCAGCGGCGTCTTCAGGTCGGCGATGGCCTTGTCGAGCGTGTCGAACACGGTCTGGCCGGTGACCGACGGCGTGATCGTGAATTCGTCCAGGTCGGCCGGGCTGCCGGCGATGTTGGCCGACATGCCGTCGATCTGGATCGCCTGGCCGGGCTTGAACGGCATGCCGACCTGCGCGGTCGGCGCACCGTCCTGCAGGATCGAATAGGTGGTGGTGCCGCCGGCGACGCTGAACTGGATGCTGTAGGTCGAGCCGGTCAGCGCCGACGGGTTGGTGACGCGCCCGCTGTCGATCCACGCGCTGCCGGTCGCGGTGACGGCGTTGGTGTCGAACACGCCGTTGCCGGAGCGGGCCTGCATCCAGATCTGGTCGCCGTTGGTGGTGATCGGCAGCGCTTCGTCGGAAGCCACCTCGGCCTCGCCGTCGCCGCCCTGGTAGACGACGCCGCCGGCCGCATCGAGGAACGGCGCCTGGCCGCTGCCCTGCCCGCCGAACAGGTAGGTGCCGGCGCCGTCGGCCCGGTTCGCCACCGCCATCAACTGCTTGCGCAGTTCGCCGATCTTGTCCGACAGGCCCTTGCGCTCGGCGTCGGTGTAGGTCGCGTTGCCGGCGGCGATCAGCGTCTCGCGCACCTGCTGCAGCAGCTCGGTCGCGTCGCCGAGCGCGCTTTCGGTCAGCGTCATCGCGTTCTTGCTGGCGTCGACCGCGCGCTGGCCGGCGACGGCCCGCTTCTCGGCCGCCAGCGCCCGCTCGGCACGCGCTGCGGCGGCCGGGTCGTCGCTGGCGCGGTTGACCCGCTTGCCGGTGGTGAGCTGCTCCTGGGCCGAGCTCAGGTCGTCCTGCCGCTTCATCAGCTGCTGGAGCGAGGCGTCGTAGGAGTTGGAGGTGCTGATGCGCATGATGTCGAGGTTCCGGGTCAGCCTGCAGCGGTCTGCAGCAGGGTGTCGAACACTTGCTGGGCGACCTGCAGCATCTTGGCTGCGGCCTGGTAGCTCTGCTGGTACTGGATCAGCTTGGCGGCTTCCTCGTCGAGGTTGACGCCCGACTTGTTGGCGCGTGCCGATTCGGCCTGCGAGGCGGCGGAATCGGAGATGCTCGCCGCGGTCTGCGCGCTCTGCACGCGCACGCCGATGTCCGACAGCGCACTCGCGTACGCGTCGGTGATGGTCTTGCCCGGCGTCACCGTGCCGTTGGCCAGCGTGCTGCCGCCGACGATGCCCTTGGTGCCGATGCCGACGAAGGCCAGCGCATTGCCGTTGTTCGCCTCGGTCGACGTGGTCGGTTTCACCGCCACCGTGTCGCCGCTCTTCGGCACGCCGTTCAGCTTCAGCTCGAAGCCGTTCAGCGCGATCGGCGTGCCGGCCGTCCAGGTGCCGGTGCCGGTGGACACCTGCGCGCCGGTCGAGTCGAGCAGCTCCCAGCTGTAGTCGCCGGTGTCCGACGTGAAGCTGACGTTGGCCGTCAGCGTGCGGTCCAGCGCGGTGCTCACCGCAGCCAGCGACGCGAGCGTCGCCGTGCCCTTGTTGGTCGCCGCGAAGGTCGAGGTCACCGGCGACGCCGCGGCGATGCCGTTCGGGTCGCTCAGCACCGCGCGCATGTCCTTGGCCGCATTGCCCACCGGCTGCAGCAGCGTGCGGTCGCCGGCGGCCGAGGCGCCGGCGGTCATCTGGATCGTCATGCCGTCGACGGTGACGCCGGCAGCCATCTGTGCGGCGCTGAACGGGCTGCCGACCGCCGCGGTGTTGTCCGACAGCCGCGTCAGCGAGTAGTTGGTGCCGTCGAACTGCAGCTCGTAGTCGCTCGCCTGCACCTGCGTGGTGTCGGTCAGCGTGACGCCGAAGGCGGCATCGCCCACGTTGCTCGCGGCCGGCAGCGAGCGCGGCGCGCCCACCGCGTACAGCGGCGAGCCGTTGCCGGCCGGCTTGCCCATGTCGAGGCCGAGCGCCTGCTGCTGGTTGACCGCACCGCTGATCGCCGCGGCCATCTGGCCGAGCAGGTTGCGGGCGTCGACCAGGTCGTCGTTCTGGAAGCGCAGCATGCCGGAGATCGAGCCGTCGGTCAGCGCGTCCTGCGGGATCAGCGACGACAGCCCGCTGCCGACGTTGATGCCCAGCTGCACCTTCGACGGGTCGTACGGGTCGGCCACCGTCGTCAGCTTGTTCGCGTTGGCGCCCAGCACCAGCGCCTGGCCGCCGCCGACGAACACGCCGACGCTGCCGTTGTCGGCCCGGATCGTCGTCACGCCCACATAGCTGCTGATCTCGCTGATCAGCGTGTCGCGCTTGTCGAGCAGGTCGTTCGGCGGCTGGCCGGTGCCGTTCAGCGCCTGGATCTGCTCGTTCAGCTTGCCCACCTGCTGGGCCAGGCTGTTGACGGTGTCGACCGAGCTCTTGATGTCCTGCGTGATGCCGGTCTGGATGCTTTGCAGCTGGTCGCCGGCGGCCGCGAACTTGTTGGCCAGTTCCTTCGCGCGGGCGATCACCACCTGGCGCGCCGACGCATCGGCGGGCTGGTTCGCGACGTCGACAAACGCGTTCAGCAGTTCGCCGGCCGAGTAGCCGACGCCCGAGGCGCCGGTGCCGAACACCGATTCGATCTGCTTCAGCTGCTCGGCACGCGCGGCATCGCCGGCGGCCGTCGCCCGCGTGGCCGAGGCCTGCGTCGTCAGGAAGCCGTTGTACGAGCGGATGACCGAGGTCACGTTGACGCCCTTGCCGAAGAAGCCGGCGCCGGTGAACTGGCCCTTCGCGGTCTCCAGCACCACCTGCTGGCGCGAGTAGCCCTCGGTGTTGGCGTTCGCGATGTTGTTGCCGGTGGCCTGCAGCGCCGCGTAGTTGGCGAACATCGCCCGCGTGCCGATGCCCAGAAGCGCAGAGGAACTCATTCGTGGTGTCCTTCGCTCACGCGGTGGCGCGCTGCAGGCGCAGCGTCGTGTTGATCATGTTGGTCAGCTTCTTCGCGTACTCGGGGTCGGTCGCGTAGCCCGCGCGCTGCAGCCCGTGCGCGAAGCCCTGGGCCGAACTGCCCGCCGCCACCACCTTCGAGTAGCGCGGGTTGTCCTTCATCAGCTTCGCGTAGTCCTTGAACGACTCCTCGTAGCTGGCGTAGGCGCGGAACTTCGCCTGCACCTTGCGCGGCTGGCCGTTGATCACCTCGGTGGTCGTGACGGTCGTCGTCGGGCCCGTCCAGTCCTTGCCGGCCTTGATGCCGAACAGGTTGAACGAGCTGCTGCCGTCGGTGTTGCGGATCTCGTGCCGGCCCCAGCCCGATTCATGCGCCGCCTGCGCGACCATGAAGGTGGCCGGGATGCCGGTCTCGGCCTCGGCCGCCTTCGCGGCACTGTCGTGCAGCTTCAGGAAGCCGACCTGGCGCTCCTTGCCCTGCAGCGCGGCCGGCAGCGGCGCGGTGCCGGTCTGGCCGGTGGCCGCCACCGTCTGCGCCGACGCGGCGTCCTTGGCCATGTTGGCCAGCGGCTCGCCGAGCTGGCGCTCCAGGTGCTTCGCGATCATCTCCGACAGCCCGCCCGGGCGGCCGCTCAGCGATTGCGCGAACTGCGTGTCCAGCAGCTCGGTGCCCATCTGCGTGCCGGAGTTCTCCAGCAGGCCGGAGCTGAGCGTCGCCTGCCGCATGCTCTTCATCAGCTGCTGCATGAAGATGCCCTCGAACTGCTTCGCGGTCTCCTTGATCGCGGCCTTCGGGTCCTTCGAGGCCGAGTAGCGCAGCGCATCGACACCCTTGGTGTCGCTCGCCAGGCTCTGGCTCTGCAGGCCGGGTTGGGTCGGGTTGATCGCCATCAGATCACCTCGAGTTCAGCGTTGAGGGCACCGGCGCTCTTCATTGCCTGAAGGATCGCCAGCAGGTCCATCGGCGTCGCGCCGAGCGCGCTCAGCGCCTTCACCACGTCGGCCAGCTTCGCGCTCGCCGGCAGCTGGATCAGCGCGCCGGCCTCCTGCTTGATCGTGATGTCGGCCTTTTCCTTCGCGACGGTGGTTCCGCCGCTGGAGAACGGTGCCGGCTGGCTGATCACCGGCGTCGTGCTGATCGTGACCGACAGGTTGCCGTGCGCGACTGCGCAGGCGCTGAGCGTGACGGTCTGGTTCATCACCACCGACCCGGTGCGCGCGTTGATCACCACCTTGGCGGCCGGCGCCGCCAGCTCGACCGGCAGGTTCTCGATGTCGGCCAGGAAGCCCACCCGCGCGTCCGGCGAGCCCGGCATGCGCACGCGCACCACGCGGCCGTCGATCGCGTGCGCGGTGTCGGCGCCCATCTTCGCGTTGATCGCGCGTGCCACTTCGCGCGCGGTGCTGAAGTCGCTGGCGTTCAGGTCCAGCTGCAGGAATTCGCCCTGGTTCAGCGGCGTGGCCACCGCGCGCTCGACCGTCGCGCCCTCGGGCACGCGGCCGGCGCTCAGGTGGTTGATCTGCACCTTGGAGCCGGCCGCCGAGGCCCCGGCGCCGCCGACGATCAGGTTGCCCTGTGCGAGCGCGTAGATCTGGCCGTCGGCGCCTTTCAGCGGCGTCGCGATCAGCGTGCCGCCGCGCAGCGACTTGGCATTGCCCATCGAGGACACGTTGATGTCGATGGTCTGGCCCGGCTGCGCGAACGGCGGCAACTGCGCCGTCACCATCACCGCGGCGACGTTCTTGACCTGCATCGTGGTGCCCGGCGGCACGGTGACGCCCATCTGCTGCAGCAGCGCGTTCAGGCTCTGCTGCGTGAAGGGGGTGGAGGTGGTCTGGTCGCCGGTGCCGTCGAGGCCGACGACAAGCCCGTAGCCGACCAGCTGGTTGGCGCGCACGCCTTGCACGGCGGCGACTTCCTTGATGCGGGCGGCCTGCGAGGGCATCGGCCACCACAGCGCGGCGCTGGCCGCGACGACCGTCAGGCTGATCAGCAGCCGCAGGAGCTTTTCGGTGACGGTGGAGGTGTGGGTGGTTTGCATATCGGCTTCATCGCAGGATGAAACCGATTCTGGGCAAACTTAAATGGGCAGAACGTTCAAAAAGAACCGCCCGAGCCAGCCTATTCCATTCGCATCGGCCTGCGCGCCACGGCCGCGGTGCTCGATGCGCACGTTGGCGATCTGCGCCGACGCGACGCTGTTGCCCGGCTGGATCGCCCGCGGGTCGACCTGGCCCGAGAAACGCAGCACGTCGACGTTCTGGTTCACGCCGATCTGCTTCTCGCCGGCCACCACCAGGTGCCCGTTCGACAGGACTTCCGTCACGGTCGCGGTGATGATGCCGGAGAAGT
>Ga0247784_1000452_pt1 | contig 11212 bp, 12 predicted proteins | sample UWRJL169409R5_FD_179909 | JGI IMG/M metagenome (GOLD analysis project Ga0247784, IMG submission 179909) | Plant litter microbial communities from Arlington Agricultural Research Station in Wisconsin, United States - UWRJ-L169-409R-5 | ecosystem: Environmental > Terrestrial > Plant litter >...
AACCTGTTGAACGACCTGGGCTACGCGAATGTCACGGAGGCCGACGACGGCCAGACCGCGCTGCCTATTCTGCAAGCCGGCGGCATCGATTTCCTGGTGACCGACTGGAACATGCCGGGCATGCCGGGGCTCGACCTGCTGAAGGCGGTGCGCTCCGATCCGAAGCTGGCGAAGCTGCCGGTGCTGATGCTGACCGCCGAAGCCAAGCGCGAGCAGATCATCGAAGCTGCGCAGGCCGGCGTGAACGGCTACGTCATCAAACCTTTCACCGCTGTCACGCTCAAGGAAAAGATCGACAAGATCTTAGAGCAGCGCGCTGCCGCGGCATAAGCGCCGCGCGTGCCTAACTTGAGCTGACCCAACATGACTTCAGCAATCGAAGCGCTGCGCGAAGAGTTCGGTTCGACCATTGCCACGATGTCCGGCGCGCTCGCCGCCGGCAACGAGCAATTGTTTCTTTCGCAACTGGACTCGCTCGTGCAACGGCGCGAACGCACCCTGTTCTCCGAGCTGCGCAAGCTGACCGGAGATCTTCAGTCGGCGCTGGATCGTTTCAGCGTCGATTCGCGGCTGGTGGACCTGGCCGAGAAAGAAGTGCCGGACGCACGCCAACGCCTCGATCATGTGCTGAAGCTCACCGACGAAGCGGCACACAAGACCATGGACCTGGTCGATCAATCGGGTCCGCTGGCGGCGCGCACCGCGCGTGAAGCCGGCGAGATCATCGAGATGTGGAAGAAATTCCGCGCTCGCAAGATCGAAGTGGCGGAATTCCAGGCCATGGTCCAGCGCCTCGACGTATTCCTGGAAGAATCGCGCCGGGACATGGACAAGGTGCGTGGCAACCTGTCCGAAGTGTTGATGGCTCAGGGGTATCAAGATCTCACCGGTCAGATCATTCGCGGCGTGATGAAGCTGGTCGCCGAGCTGGAAACGGCGCTGTGCGATCTGGTGCGCCTGTCTCGCACCGGTCCGCACGCGGCGGCTGCTCCCGAGCTCACCGAAGCCGTCAGCCGTGGCTTTGGTCCTGCGATCCCGGGCATCGACAACGGTCCGTCCGTCAGCGGCCAGTCCGACGTCGACTCGTTGCTCGCGGGCCTGGGCATGTAGCGCCTCAGCGCCAATTGCCCTAAGAAATGGATATTCTCTCTCTTCTTGGATTGTTGCTCGCGGCTTGCGCGATCCTGATTGGCGCCATTTTGAAGGGCGCCGGCATCAAGGCGCTCGGGTCGAGCGCGGCATTCATGATCGTGATCGTCGGTACGATCGCGGCGATCTGCGTGCAAACGCCCATGCAAGTCATGAAGCGTGCGCTCGCGATCCTGCCGTGGGTGTTTCGTCCGCCGGCGATTCAGCGCGCCGAGCTGATCACCAAAATGGTCGAGTGGAGCAACACCGCGCGCAAGCAAGGCCTGCTCGGCCTGGAATCGTTGATCGAGCGCGAAAGCGACGATTTCCTGCGCAAGGGCCTGCAGCTGGTGGTCGACGGCAGCGAGCCCGACGTGATTCGTTCGGTGCTGGAAGTCGATCTGCAGAATCGCGAACAGGCGGACAACCGTGCCGCCAAAGTGTTCGAGGGCATGGGCATCTATGCCCCCACGCTCGGCATAATCGGCGCAGTGCTGGGCCTGATGGCGGTGATGCAAAACCTCGCCGATCCTTCCAAGCTCGGTAGAGGCATCGCTGCGGCGTTTGTCGCGACGATCTACGGTATCGGCCTCGCCAATTTGTTTTTCCTGCCCGTGGCAAACAAGTTGAAAGTTGCCATCCAGAGCTTGAGCCAGTCTCGCGAAATGGTCATCGAAGGCATGATTTCCATCGCGCAAGGCGAGAACCCTCGCAGCATCGAAGCGAAGCTGCAGGGCTATCTGCACTAGGCGATCCCCATGAGTCGCCGGCGTCATCATCACGAAGATCACACCAACCACGAAGCGTGGGCCATTCCCTATGGCGACTTGATGACGTTGCTGCTCGCGTTCTTCGTCGTGATGTATGCGATGTCCTCGGTCAACGAAGGCAAGTACCGCGTCCTTTCCGATTCGCTGGTAGCCGCGTTTCGCGGTTCGCCGCGCACGTTGCAGCCGATCCAGGTCGGCGAGAAACAAGTCGGCTCGGGCGCCGATATCAACATGACAGTCGTGCAACAGGCGATGCTCGAAGGCCAGCCGCGCGCCATGCTCGAACCGGCGCCGATGAAAATGACCGATGTGATAAGCAAAGGCAGCCGTACCGCCAACAGCGACTACGATTCCGAAGCCGAGCATCACGCATCCGCGGTTCAGGAGCTGGAGAGCGTCGCCGGCGAAGTCGAGCGTGCCATGTCGCAGCTGATTCGCGACCAGATGGTCGTGGTGCGACGGCACGGCGTGTGGGTCGAAGTGGAAATCCGCACCGACATTTTGTTTCCTAGCGGCGTCGCGACGCTGTCGCCGGAAGCACAGAAAATCCTCGAACAGCTGGCGCTGACGCTCAAGCCGTTCCCCAATCCGATTCGCGTCGAAGGGCACACCGATAATCGCCCGATCCGGTCTTCGTCGTTCCCCTCGAACTGGGAACTGTCGGCGGCGCGCGCGGCGAGCGTCGTGCATTTGTTCACCAACAGCGGCATGGACCCGCATCGTCTCGCCGTCGTCGGTCTCGGCGAGAACCGCCCGGCCGAGAGCAACGATACCGAGCAGGGTCGCAATATGAATCGCCGCGTGCTGCTGGTGATCCTGAGCGGCAACAGCTCGCCCGAAGGCGACTATGCCGACGACCGCGGCAAACCTGCTCCCGAAGAAATCACCGCCGCTCCACCGGCGCAGCCGCAACCGCAACCGCAGCCGCAACCAGCTCCCGTCACGACGACTGCTCAAGCAGCCCCGGCGCCCTAATGTAATGTTTCGTTCGGGAACCCGCACTGGGGTGGCGCGTTAACTGCCAGCCGAGTCTTTCGACGCGTCGGCAATAACCACCCACCGCCGGCGGGCGCGTGGGCAACAGCGGGTCAATGGCAGACGATTCCCCCAACCTTACGGGTCGCAATGCGTTCGTGTTGCTGGCGTGCCGTGTCGGCGCGGACCTGCTCAACTTCTTGCTGTTCCTGGTCGTGTCGCGCCGCTTCGGCCCGGAGGGCACGGGTGAATACGGTTATGCGTTCGCGCTGGCCGGCCTCATCTATTACGCCGCTACGTTAGGCATCGACGACTATGGCGTGCGTGAGTACACCTATCGGGTGCCGGAGCGGCGTCCTTCGTTGATCGCGGAGTTGCTGGGCGCGCAGGTGTGCATCGCCCTCATCGTGCTCGCGATCCTGATCGTCTATCTGCAGATCACGCGGCCGTCGCCGGACATGCTGGCCATCATCGTCAGCATGACGATCTATCAATTAGGCGCTGCGTTCTCCGCGACGCTATTCGTTCCCGCGATGGCCGAGCAGCAAATGATGCCGCCGGCGTTTATCAACTTACTGGGGCGGGGCTCGGCGTTCGTCGTCACCGGCCTGCTGATGTGGGTGTTCGAGTTTTCGCTGCGCGACGCATCGCTGGCGTTTGCAGGCGGCGGTCTGCTGATGTTTGCGTTGGCGCTGCGCTCGGCGGCGTCTTTCAACGTGCAGTTGCGGCCGAACTTGTCGGCTCGCGTCGTGATCGAAGGAACCCGAGCGTTGTGGTCGTTCGCGGCCGTGGGTCTGCTCGGGCAGCTGTTGAGCCGGATCGGCGTGATCGCGCTTTCGCTGCAGATCGGGCAGGCCGCGGCGGGCATCTATACCACGGGTTTGAAGCTGGTCGAAGTCGCATGTCTGCCGTTGGTTTTTATCGGCGTCGCCGCCTATCCTCGGTTGTGCCAGGCGTACGCCGATCGAACGGCATATCAAAAATTGGCGCGCCAGGCCTTCGCGGTGGGTGTGTTGCTGGCATTCATGCTGGCCCTGGCCATGTACCTGGCGGTGCCGCCGCTGCTCGTGCCGGTCTTGGGCGATCGATTCGCCGGGACGGAAGCGGTGGTTGCGACGATGGCGGCTATCGTATTCGCGCAGGGCATCGAGATCGTGCTCGGTCGCTTGATGCTGGCGGCGAATCTCAACGTGGCGCGCGCCGTGCGCATCACTGTTGGCACTGTGATTTGTGTGTTGTTGACCGTGGCGTTCACGCCGGCGTTCGGTATCGAAGCGGCGATTGCAGCCCTGGTGTGCTCGTATCTGCTGGTCGACGCGCTGTATTCGGGGAGCCTGTTCGGCTCGTTGCGACGAAGGAACTACGCACCGGCATGAAGAAGCTAACGAAAATCCTGCTCAAACGACTGAGCCGCGCGGCGCGGCCGTATCTCAAATCGTCCGGGCTGTTGCAGGTCTCGGGCGTGTACAACCGTTCGGCCATGGTGTGGGAGCCGGGCGCCGAAAAAGTGTTGGTGCTCGCGCCTCACATGGACGATGAAACGATCGGTTGCGGCGGCACCCTGGCGCTGCATGCCAAGCGAGGCGCGCAGATCACCGTGATGTTTCTTACCGACGGACGTAACGGCAGTAGCGACATCAACACGCTGACCGGCGAAGCGCGCCAGCGCCGCCAGCAGGAATTGATCGAACTGCGCACGACCGAGGCACGCGCGGCGCTCCAGCGTCTCGGCGTCAATCGCATGGTTTGCCTGGATGCCGAAGACGGGGCGCTGAGCCAATGCACCTGGGCCGCGGAAAAGCTGCGTGACGTGCTCCGCAAGTTTCAGCCGGACCTGGTCTACGTACCGTTCTATCTGGAAGAGCATGTCGATCACCGCGCCGCAAGCCAGGTATTGCTCGATGCGGCTGCCGGTACGTCGCTGAAGTTTCAATGCATCGGTTACGAAGTTTGGACACCCTTGTTCCCCAACTGCTTAGTGCGCATCGATGCCAGTATCGATACAAAGAAACAGGCGTTGCAGGAGTACCGCAGCCAATTGCAACAATGCGATTATCTGCACGCGAGCATCGGTTTGAACGCGCATCGCTCGGCCGGCCTGCTGCAGGATCCGGGCAGCACCGGCGGCTATGCCGAAGCGTTCTATGTGACGTCGTTACCGCAATACCGAGAGCAGTTCGAGGCTTTCCGCGCTTCGCAGAGTTGACGACATGCGCATAGGGATCATGTTGCGGCATTTCGATCAGCACGAAGGCGGCGTGAAGGTCTACACGCGCGAAGTCGTGAATGCGCTGATCGAACAGAATCGTCAGCACGAAATTCTGCTGTTGTTTCGAAATCCGACGCGGCTGGGAACATACAAGAACGCGCTTGGCGCGCAGGAAGTGCTGCTCGAAGGCGGGCCGATCCTGTATTGGGACCAGATCAAGGTGCCGCGCGCCGTGCGCAAGTACGGCATCGATGTGTTGTTCAATCCGAAGTATTCCATTCCGTTGAACGTGGACTGCAAGACGGCATGGGTGTGTCACGGGATGGACTGGTACGCCATGCCGCAGGCGTCGGCATTCATGGATCGATTGAGTCATCGCTTCCTGGTGCCGCGCTACGCCACCAAGGCCGACGGAATTGTTTCGGTCTCCGACGTGACCACCGAACATTTGCAAAAGTATTTGCACGTGCCGCCGGCGCGCATTCACACGATCTATTCGGGATTGAGCGATGTGTATCGAACCCCCGTCTCGCCGGAACAGCTGGCGAAGGTACGTGAGCGCTTGTCGCTGCCGCCGCGCTTTCTCATGTACTGCGGTGCTGTGTATCCGCCCAAGAATTTTACTCGGTTGATCCAGGCCTACGCGAAGATCGGGCCGAAGCAGGGCGTGCCGCTGGTGATCGTCGGCGGCGGCAATCGTTATCTGTCCGAGCACGAGCTCGACGAGCCGAAACGCCAGAATATCGCGCAGTGGGTGCGCTGGCCGGGCTGGATCGCCAACGAGGATTTGCCGGCGATCTATCAGCAGTCGGAAGGGCTGTTGCTACCGTCGTTGTACGAGTCGGTGGGCATGCCGATCATGGAAGCCATGGCCTGCGGTTGCCCGGTGCTTACCTCGGATCGTTTCGGCACCAAGGAAATCGCCGGCGACGCCGCGGTGCTGGTGAATCCCGAATCGGTCGACGCGATCGCGGCCGGCATCGACCAGCTACTGAACGATCGCGAGCGCCGGGCTGCCATCGTCGCGGCGGGTTACGAGCGCGCGAAGCGCTTCACCTGGACCCGGACCGCGAGCGAATTGCTGCGAGTTTTGGAAAACCTGTAGCATCGCCGCCCATAACTGCACCTGCCGTGCGGATGGGATCTTCATGCGGGCTTTGGAATCGAGTCGATTGTCGCTGCGCCGGCTGACGTTGGACGACGCCGAATTCGTTTTCGGCCTGGTCAACCAGCCGTCCTGGCTGCAATTCATCGGCGACAAGAACGTGCGCAATCTCGACGACGCACGCAATTATCTGCGTACCGGGCCGCTCGACATGTATCAGCGCTTCGGCTTCGGCTTGTTCATGGTGGAGCGCAAAGCAGACAGTAGCGCCATCGGCATGTGCGGGCTGCTCAAACGCGACATCCTGCCGGAGCCGGACATCGGTTACGCGTTGTTGCCCGAATTCTGGGGGCAGGGCTATGCGTTGGAAGCCGCGAGCGCCGTGCTCGAGTACGGCCACTATGCTCACGAGCTGACGCGCATTCTCGCCATCGTCTCGCCCGGGAACGAGCGCTCCATCCGCGTGCTGGAACGCTGCGGAATGAAGTACGAGCGCATGTTCCCGATGAGCGAAAAAGACGAAGTGAAGCTGTTCGCCCGGGAGTTTTCGGGGCGCGCGTGAGGCGCGTTCAGCTCCGGATCACTTCCTCGATCACTTCGTAGTGCCGCACTGTCGAGTCGTAACTGCTCAGTGCCGCCACGGCGCCGGGTTCTACGACGGCTCGCTCTGGCATGGGACCTGCGAAGGCGCGAATGGCATCCATCGATTCCCACCGGGTGATCACGACGTACTCCAGCATATCCCCCAGCATCCGCCGCGTGAGGTAGGCGGCGATGAATCCCGGGATTCGCCGGAGCTCGGGCTCGACGGCATTGCGAAAGTGATGCACATAAGCGTCGGCGCGGACGGGTTCCGTGCGGCCACGCCACTCACGAATGATCATGCGAAGTCCTCGTGAAGTTCCAATGCGCCCCCAGTATGAACGATGGTGGGGCGGCGGGGTGAGGGATTCCCTGTCGGATGCCTGGGGCGGTTACCGATTTTTCCACAACCGGGCCTGTTTGCTCTCGTGGCGGGCTCTAGGTGCCGTAATCATGACTACACGCATCCACGCGGGACCGGAATGCCATCATGACATCGCGCGCGGCCTCGGCCGCCGAATCGTTCAGCCTGACTAAAGACGCGCTCGTTCTCGACCGTCAGCGTCTGCGCGATCTTACCGACGGCGACGTCGAGTTCGAACGTGAGTTGCTCGAAACCTTCGTAGCGAGTGCCCGGGTGCTGCTGGGCGGGCTGCGTGCAGGACTCATGGCGCGTAATGCTGTTGTCGTTGCCAAGGAGGCGCATTCGCTGAAGGGCGTCTGCCTCAACGTCGGTGCTACATCGATGGCGAAATACGTGGCCGAGCTTGAGACGTCGGCCCGTGCCGGGGTCGTCGAATCGATCGAGGTTGCACTCGAACAGCTGCGCAGCGAAGAGCACGCGCTGTGGTTGGAATTGTCACGCTGATCCGATCGCGACGTTGCGAGTCGCGAACTCCATCGCAGAACTTCTTTTCGGTCGCACGGCGTCTTGCCGAGTGGCCGGCTCCTGGCATACATCCTGCTTCGTCTGTATCGAAGCCCCGAGATTTGCGCCAAACGTTTGACGCCTGAGCGCCTCGGCACCCAAATGTGATCTGTGTCACGGGAGTGGCGATGTTTGAAATTCTGCCCAATCCTTCGTTGGAAACAGTCCTGATCGCGGTTCGCGGCGTGATGCTGCTCGGCGCCTTCTGGGTCTTCGCCCTGGCCTTCACGCGCTGGCGCCGCTCCGACGAGCGCGACTCGCAGATGCTGCAAGCCAAGTTCGACCAGGCGTTCGCCGAGCTGCGCAGCCTGCACGAGACCGTGGCTGTGATGAATGCCCGCATCGAAGCGATGAGCGAACGAGTCGAGACCGACTCTCGCCGGGCTCCTCCTGTCGCCGTTGTCGCTGGTGGGCCCCAGCGTGGATACGACATTGCCATGCGGATGGCGAAGAACGGCGCGCCGGTCGAGGACCTCGTTTCTAACTGTGGTATCACGAGGCATGAGGCGGAGTTGCTGACGAGGTTGCATGCGGCGAAGGCCCAGCCGGAAGTGGCGTCCTCGTCCTGGCAGGCTCGCCAGCCTGCTCAACCGCAGGTCGCCGCGGCTCCTCAGCCGGCGGCTCAGCCTCAGCAGGCTCAGGCTGCTGGGCGTAAGCGTGGTTCGCTGCTGAGCGTTGTCGGTTAATACGTTTCGCTTTTTTTGGATGAGGTGTCTTTAAGATTAAGAGGCGTCGGTGGCTCGGCGCCGCCTCGGGGGTACCTATGTCCTCCCGGCACCGCGCACGGGCTTTGCCTCGCTAACGCTCGGCCATACTCAGTCCGTCCATGGAGCGCTGCATTGAAAAACTCCCTGTTTTTCATGCTGCCGGGAGGACACAGGTCCCCCCGAGCCGCCGCCACCAAACGTTACAGCGGCTGCGGCGTAAGAATCGCGTGAGGCGACGCCGACCAAACGTTACAGCAGCCACGGCGTGAGAATCGTCCGAGGCGGCGCCGACAATGTTTCAGTGGCGGCGACGTAAGAATCGCTCGGCGATGTCGCCAAAACGTTGCAGCGGCTGCGACGTAAGAGTTGCTCCGAGACGCTGCCGCCAAACGTTAGAGTGCCGCAACATCCTCTTCCTTGCACGAGCGCAGCTCGAAACGATCTGTCGATGCGTTAATCGCCGACGCAAAACCGAGCGAGAAATTTCCACGCACGCTTCAAATTTAGCTGCGGCATTCTCCTCCGTGCACGAGCCGAGGCTCGAAATAATTTGTGGTTGCGTTAAGCACCGATGCGAAACGCCGAGCGCGTTACAAACTCAACGTACTTTTAGGCGGTGGATGGTGGGTCCTATGTCCCTCCGGCAGCTTGAATAAAACAGGGATGTTTTTTTCGAGCAGCAGCTACAGGGATGCACGGAGTATGGTCCGCGCGTCTGCGCGGACAAAGCCCGTGCGCGGTGCCGGAGGGACATAGGACCCACCAGCCGCCGCGAGCCACCGGCGCCTCTTAGAACTCCGAGTAACGAGCCGCCGCTCGTTCAGCCAACCGAGTCGCGGGTGTAGAAGAGCTTTCAGAACGAGCCGGACGCTCGGAGGAAGACGGAGACGTGAAGCCATTCTTCCCAGCCACAGCCCAAGCAAACGCCAGCACATGCGCAACCGCGACGTAAAGTTCCTTGGGAATCTCCCGCCCGATATCCAACTTCGACAAAGCCGTCGCGAGCGCAGCGTCCTCTTGAAGGGGCACCTTGTGCTCACGAGCCGTCTCGATGATCTTGTCTGCAATATGCCCGCCGCCTTTGGCAACAACGCGAGGGGCGCCGCTGCCGGAGGCGTTGTAGTGGAGGGCGACGGCGATGGGGGGGCGAGGGCGGTCGTTCATGCGCGAACATCCAGTAGGCGCGCGGCACGGGCGCCGGTGTCTCCGGCGGGCATGCCATGCAAACAAACGATGCGATCGACTTCCAAACCCGAATCTCGTAACAGCGCTTCCAACTCGCCGGCTCGCGCTGAAAGCGCATCGACGATCGCCGCCGACTCCGCTCGCAGCTGCACGCCGATGCGCTGACCCGAGAATGTGACTTTCGCGTGAAGCGCACCGATCTGCCCGAGATCCATGGCTGCTTCCACGCTCCACGAATCCCCGCCGCCCGAACGCTTGCGAGATTCGTCATGCTCGATGCGCAGACGAAGCATCGACGCACGATCTTCATGTCGCACCGGCAGCTCGACGAGCAGCGATTGCAACGAAGGATCGGGCGCGCTGTTGGTGATCTGGGTTGTCGTGAGTCGAGCGATCGCGCCGTCGGTCTGGCGAGAGAGCTCGTTGAGCTGCTGCTCCGGTGACTCGATCATCGAAAACGTCGCGGGTGCTGCGTTCAATGCAGTGAGCGGACCGCGCGCAGTGGGAATCGGCGCATTCATCGCATTGTCCGCATGCGCTGCATTCGGTCGAGCACCGCTATCGCGTAGCGTGCGACCCAATGCGAGCATCAACGCTTTCAAATCGTTTGCCAGCAACTTGGGATCGGAGCGCGAGGTCCCATCGGCGAGATTCGCTTCGAGGAACGCACCCGAACGTGTGATTGCTTTCTCAAGCGCCTGCGGATCGCCGAGAGAATCGACATCCGGTAGCGCTTGCCAGAGTTGAGCTGCGGCCTGCATCACAGCTTTCGGCAATTCGTTCGCGCCATTCTTTCCCTGGAGTAGCCAGGAAAGATTCGCCAGCATCAGCGACGCACTTTCCTGTCGAGGGACGAAACGTCGCATCGCATCGGCAACCACCGTGGCTTGTTCGTCGGCGACGACGGCCGTAGCGGACGTGAGTGTTTCCAGCGCGAGCACCGGGCTGTTGCGCAGGACGCGGACTTGCAGGACTTCGCCGTTCGCCGGACCCGCGCCATTGCCCGACGCGAGTCGCGCCGAATGACGCTGACCGCCGATGTCGAGCCACAGCTGGCCGCTGTTCGCATCGCGCACGGCAACGGCCTGCAGGAGTGCGCCTACGCGCCACTCCGACAGCAGGCTGGGAGTCGAGCTCCCGACCGGGCTGGTGCTGCGAAAATCGACCAGGTCCACACGCATGTGATGTCGCGCTCGTACAAGGGCAGCTCTGGCGCATCCATGCGCTTCGCTGCATTCGGGCTCCTGCCCAGCACAGCCCTACCGTGAACTGCTTCACTCATTTAACGGCCGCGATCCCGCCAGCTTGAGGCGAATTCAGGGTCTAGATGATGAAGGAGTGCGACTTGGCTCACCTTAAGAGCCTCGCCGCAATGCCGATACCAGCCATGAATCTGTGAAATCTCATCAGCTCCCAAGGAAAGGAGCTACTTCGAGGCTGCCGCCGGTAACAGTTGTTTTCATGAAAACCACCAAGCGCAAACGTTCTCCCAAGTCCACGCCGGCCGTCGAGGTGTTGGACAGCGCGCCGGCCGCTGCCAGCGCCGAGCCGGCGCCGGTCGCAGTGGTTGCGGCCGAATCGGCAAACGACGCAGTCGTCGCCGAGGCAGTGGTTGCTGAAGTC
>Ga0247784_1000454_pt1 | contig 11172 bp, 9 predicted proteins | sample UWRJL169409R5_FD_179909 | JGI IMG/M metagenome (GOLD analysis project Ga0247784, IMG submission 179909) | Plant litter microbial communities from Arlington Agricultural Research Station in Wisconsin, United States - UWRJ-L169-409R-5 | ecosystem: Environmental > Terrestrial > Plant litter >...
AGCGAGCTCGACCTCATTTGGGCGCCGGACGGTCAGAGCCTGATCTTCTCGGCGACTCGCAACGCCAATCGCGGCGCCTACGATTACACCAATTCCGAGCTGTGGCAGGTCGCCATCGGCGGCGGTGAACCGCGTCGCCTGACCGGCACTGAAGATCTCAAAGGCGGCGACGGATGGAGCGAACCGCGCTTCAGTCCGGATGGCCGCAGCCTGTACGCGCTCAAGGAAGTGCGTGGCAAACATGTGTTCGCGCCGACGCACCTGGCCGCGTTCGATTGGCCCTCGCTGCAAGCTCGTCCGTCGATCACGCTGCCGGGTGAGCGCGACCCGCTGCACTTCACGATCTCTGCCAACAATCGCGACATTTATATGGTCGCCGAGGACGCCGGCAACGCGAAGATCTATCAGGGCAAGAGCGGCGGTGGCGAAGCGAAGCTCGCATTCGACATGTCCGCGGGTGTGTATTCGAACCTGGTCGCTGCCGAAAAAAGCAACGGCGTGATGTTGATCGCCAATTTCGACAGCGCGGTGAGCCCGCCTGAAGTTGTGCGCATCGATGTCGCACGCAGCAAGCATCAGGCGCTGACTCGCTTCACGACCGAGAAGGTCGCCGCCCTCGACATGGCGCCGCTGGAACATTTCTGGTTCGACAGCAAACGCGGCGCCCGCATTCACAACATGATCGTGCGTCCGCCCGGCTTCGATCCGGCGAAGAAATATCCGTTGCTGGTGCTGATGCACGGTGGGCCGCACACCATGTGGCGCGACAACTTCTTCCTGCGGTGGAACTATCACCTGCTCGCCTCGCCCGGTTACGTCGTGCTGCTCACCAACTACACCGGCTCGACCGGCTTCGGCGTCGCGTTCTCACAAGGCATTCAAGGCGACCCACTGCTGGGCCCGGCGTTGGAAATCAATCAAGCCGCCGATGAAGCGATCGCACGCTACTCGTTCATCGACGGCTCGCGGCAGTGTGCAGGCGGTGCGAGTTACGGCGGCCACCTCGCCAACTGGATGCAGGCGAGCACGGACCGCTATCGCTGTTTAATCAGCCATGCCGGTTTGATCAATCTGGAAAGCCAGTGGGCGACCAGCGATGTGACGTTCTCGCGCGAACAAAACATGGGCGGTCCGCCGTGGCAGCAAGGCGTGGATTGGAACACGCAAAATCCAATCCGCTACGCAACCAAGTGGAAGACGCCGGTGCTGGTCAGCGTCGGCGAGCGAGACTTCCGCGTGCCGCTGAACAACACGTTGGAATATTGGTCGGTGTTGCAGCGGCAGCAAGTGGAAAGCCGCCTGCTGGTGTTCCCCGACGAGAATCACTGGATCCTGAACGGCGAGAACAACAAACAATTCTTCGTCGAAGTTCATCAGTGGCTGGCACGCTGGCTGAAGAACTAAGTCCGCGGTTGACCGACCACCGCCGTCGTTTCGTCGCAGCCCGGTTGCGCCGCCGACGCTCCATCGGGTACATGGACGTACCCCGCCGCCGCAGGCGGTGGCGAGCGGGCAAAAGTCACGCCTTTTGCCCAGGCCGCACGAGGGTCGTGGCAGGATGCCCGATCCCTCGTTTTAATATGGAGAGTTATGCAATGTCTACACGCCGCAGTTTTCTCGGCCAGTCCTCCGCCGTGCTCGCCGGTGCAACCTTTGCCGGTACGTCGTGGTTGTCTCTGGCACAGGCGGCCAGCGGTGCAACCATGTTGATGCGCAAGATTCCCTCCAGCGGCGAAGCCGTGCCGGCCATCGGCATGGGCACGTCGGGCAGTTTCGAAATCACTCCGGGCGGCCCGGAGTACACCGCGCTCAAAGAAGTGTTGAAACTCTTCTTCGACGGCGGCGCCACGCTCATCGACACCGCGCCTACTTACAGCAACGCCGAAGATGTGCTCGGACCACTACTCGCCGATGCGAAGCTGCGCCCCAAAGCGTTCATCGCCACCAAACTCTCCGGCGTCGTCGGCCGCGACCAGGGTCTCGCGCAGTTCCAGAAAACGCTCAAGTCCCTGCGCACCGACAAGGTCGAACTGCTCCAGGTCCACAATCTCGGCGACTGGAAAACTCAGATCGCGCTGGCTCGCGAATTGAAGCAGCAAGGCAAGATCAAATACACCGGCATCACGCACTACCTGGATTCCTCGCACGACGCACTCGCCGATGTCGTGCAACAGACCAAGCCGGACTTCCTGCAGATCAATTACTCCGTGACCAATCGCGGCGCGGAGAAACGTTTGTTCCCGATGGCCAAGGAGCTGGGCGTCGCCGTGCTCGCCAATCGTAATTTCAACGACGGCCGGCTGTTCAACCAGGTCAAAGGCAAATCGCTGCCGGGCTGGGCCGCCGAAGCCGGCATCACGTCCTGGGCGCAAATGTTTCTGAAGTTCGCGCTCAGCGACGAAGCGGTCACGGCCGTGATTCCCGCTACCGGCAAACCCGACCGTCAAAGCGACAACCTCAAGGCCGGCTTCGGTCCGCTGCTGACAGCGGCCCAGAAACAGGAAGTGATTCAGTTGGTCAGCTGACGAACCGGCACGAGCGCGGCAACGGTGAGGCCGGATCGCTGCCGGCCCACCCCGTTGCTGTTGCAATTTATATCATCGCGAACCACTTTCATCGAAAGCTGCGGCAGCACGTTATTGCGCAAACCGCGCAATAGCTCGCAATCGCCCGGCTGCAGCTTGAGCTGACGCTGTTGCGACAGATCGATCACTTTCAGCTCGGCCACAAATGTTTCATCGGATTTGAGATCGAGAGCTGCGAGTAGCGCGCGCTGTTCCGGCCCGTTACTCGCGCCAGCCGATGCGGAACCCAGCGGTAGGGGCGTGGCCGTCGTGATGGTAATAAAGAAACTCGTTGCCACACCTCTTGGCTCGCAGCCTCGCGCCTTCACACGCGTCTGCTCGTGAGCACCGAGCGCGAGCAGGATATCCCGCAAACGCCGTTCCGCCGAGTCGCAGTTATAGGCATTGCTGATACCGTTGTAGGTATAGCGGATTTCTTGAGCTCGCCATTTGGCCTGTGCCGATGGCGCGCTCTGTTCGGCAAATGCGGCCAGCGGCAGCAACAAGCCGGCGCAGATGGACGCGAGAAATAGCGTGCTTGATCGTCTTTTGCTCATGACTTCGGCTTGGTTTGCGGATCATCGGGCTTGGCCATCGGCACCAGAGCGGAAACGGTGAGCTCGGGCGGTTGAATGCTGACCTGGCGCGGGATGCATTGAACGCGGCTGCTGATGATCTTCACGGACAGCTTCGGTAGCACGCGGTCCTTCAATCCGTCGATCAGCTCGCAGTCGCCGCCTTCCAGATGCAGCTTGCGATTGCGCGATAGCTCAACCGTCTTCCATTCGGCAGGGAATGTTCCATCGAGCTGAGCGGACGCAACGCCAAGGCGCTTGAGCAATTCGTCCTTACTGGTATCGGCTTGCGACTTGGCGGGCACTTCGTCGACCGGCACCGGCGTGATCGTCGTGATGGTGATAAAGAAATTCCGCGACGGACGGTTGAAGTTACAACCGGTCGCGGACACCTTCGTTTGCGGGTGAGCGCCGAGCGCAAGCAGAATGTCCTTGATGCGATCCTCGGCGGAGTCGCAATTATAAGCTGTGGTAAATCCCGTGTAGCTGTAGCGGATCTCCTGGGTCTTCCAGGCCGCCTGAACCGGTGCTGAACTCGGCGCGGACTCTTCAGCGCTGTGTCCGACCAACGGCAGCAGCATGCCGCCGCACACCGCCGCGAACATCAGAGCTGGTGATTTTCCGATACGCATGATGAAGCTCTCCGATAATCTCTAACGCTGTCTGTTGGACGAACCCGGCCCGGGCATGTTCCCCAAGGTGAGTACCCGGCGTGTGAAAAGTCGTTCATGTTTGGCTTAGCTGGTGAACTCTCGCCGCTGATCCGCGAGAAACGGCCGGTCGACCTGCTCTGCGTAAAGATCGATATCGCCGCGGGTGACGCCGCATTCGCTGAAATGTTGTTGCCAGCCGTTCACGACTGCAACCACCTCGCGCACTTGCTGAACAGCCGCATTTTTTTTCAGAGCAAACATCGGCGCCATTGACAATGCATTCGCCAGCGTCGAATCCGCTTCGTCTTCGCCGACGCGCAGCTGTTGAAAGCCGAGCGCCTGACCGGAAGGCAATACATCGTAGGCCGGCGACAACCGATATTGCTGAGCGTCGGTGACGACCAGCGCGTGGTTCTTTTCGTGATCGTCGGTGTTGTCGATGAGAATGTTGAACACCATGCGACGAAACAACTCGTGCATGTCACGCACATTCTGATCGCCCTCGACCACGCCACGACGACGCAGCAACTGCGCCAGCTCCGGATATCCGAAGCGCTCGGCCGCCGCGCGCAACGCGACGCATGCGGACAAACAATGCAGCCTCGATCCGTTCTCGCGATCGAAACGTTTGATGATGACGGCGTGACCGTGGATCAAGCGCACGGCCTGGGTTTCCGCCACGCGAATGTTTGCTTTTTTGGCGAGCTGCATCGAAGCATGCTCGACCAACGGTGTATCGGCGGGCTCGCCGTCGTCGAACTTGATCACCCACTGTTCGCCGGCGATATCCAGCAATGCCTTGGGACGCGCACCGCCTAACGTGACGCCCGGAGAAATCAGACGTTTCTGTTCTTCGGGCACCGGCTCGTTGGCCTGCACGCGGCGAATGAGCTCGTGAATGGTATTGGTATCGCCCAACGCCGGCAGCGGGCCGAGTTGTCTCGGCAAGTAATCGGTTCCCGACGTCGACACACCGAGCGCGCCGAAGCGATCGTCGCCGGCGAAATACAAATATTCGAGCAGCGACAGGCGCGGCGGCTTGTCGAGATAGCGAATGATCCGCTCGCCCCATCGATCCGGGCGCGCATCGTCGACCGCGCCGCTCGCGATGCTCGGCTCGCTGGGAATCAATTCCTCGTCGATGAGCGGCAGATCTTCGCTGAGCGGGAAGCCTCGCTCCAGCCACTCCTGCGAATAGCGCAGCGACACACCTTTGGTCGTGCGGATCAGATGCAGCTCGCCGATTAGGATCGGGTGCGCGGGTTGTGTCACGAGCCACAAGTACAGCACGTCGCTGGGCTTGTACTGAATGGCGCTGCGTCTCGCGCTCATGGCTTAGCCTTTTTCTTGGGCTGGGCTCCGCGAGCCAAACGCGCTTCCACTGACGCGGCCGATCGCACGGCTCGACGTTTGACGGCTCCTCGCACTTCACTCTCCAGCGCGCCCTTATCTTCGGCTGGTGCCGCAAGGGCGGGCAATGCCGCCACTCGCCCCATGAGCCACAGCGCTGTCGCGTAGATCCCGACGCTGACTCCTGGGTCACCCCGTTCCATCCGAATCAAGGTAGGCACCGAAATACCCAGGCGCTTGGCCCAGGTCCGTTGCGATTCGCGTCGGCGGACCCGCGCAATCGCCAGGTTTTCGCCCAATCCGCGCAACGCCTGGCTGGTGGCGGGAGGTAAGGTCTGCAGCGCTTGGGGAGTGCTTGGCATAACAAAGAGTTTATCAATTCGAGCGATTTGGTCAAATCTATGTTAGTTGTGGCGGATCTCGCCGGTCCGGGAACGCCTGTCGGACTCCCGCCGATCCCTTGGAATCCTTGAAGATCGCCCCCACCCCGTCGGTTCGGCCCTCAAAAACCCGACACATGATCACGCCCGAAGACTCCCCTCCCCAACTGGTCGAGGTTTACCGATCCCTGCGCCTGCAGGACTGCGAGCAGCAGACCCTGGTGCTGTCCGCGGTCGGCATTCACTCGCTAACCGTGGTTCGCGGTGGAGTATTCGTCGTCGTGGTCGCGGAGGAGTCCGCGGATCTCGCCCTCAAGCACCTGCGTGAAGTCGCGCAGGAGGCGGCCGTGCCCGTCCCCGTGGTGAAGGAGCCGAAGCTTCATCCGCGCGCATGGACCGGCTCCATCCTATACGCGCTGATCATGATGGGGGTCGCTTACGCCGCCGGCCGCGACGGGTTCGGCCTCGATTGGCTCGAATCGGGCGCACTCAACGGCGCCATCCCCAGCACTCACGAATGGTGGCGCGTGGCGACTGCTTTGACGCTGCACGCGGACGTCGGCCACCTCATCAGCAACTTGGTGTTCGGCGTGGTGCTGGGATTCTTGGCTTCACGCGCGCTCGGAGGCGGAGTCGCGTGGGCAGGAATTCTCGTCGGCGCCATGATGGGTAATGCGCTGGACGCGATGTGGATGCCGGTGCAACAGCAGTCCATCGGCGCATCCACTGCCGTATTCGCGACACTCGGCATCCTCAGCGCATATGCGTGGGTGCTCGAATCGGCGAGCAATCTGCGCTGGGCGAAACGTTTGGGCCCGTTGATCGCGGGCGTGATGTTGCTGGGATTTCTCGGGGCCGGCGGCGAACGCACCGACGTCGTCGCTCACGTGACCGGCTTCGTCAGCGGCTGCGCGCTCGGGGTCGTCTTCGGCAAGATCCCCGAGCAACGCTTCGATTCGCGGCCGCTGCAACTCGCGGCCGCTGCTTTCACATTGAGCGCCGTGGGCGCAGCGTGGCTGCTCGCGCTCAACTGATCGATCATTCCTCCAGCTGGAAATTCAGCCGCAGGCGATAGCGCTGATTTTTACAGGCGCTGCTCATGATCATCGCGCTCACGGCCTTCACGGCGCCCTCGTCCAAGCGCGCTGACAAACTGCTCGCCGCGACCTTCACATCGGTCGGGCTCGCGGCCTTACCCGGCACGGTGAATTCGACAACCACCGGCCCCTGCTCGTCGAGGTTCCGCGACTCCTGCGGATAGAAGTCGGAAATGTTCACCGGCTTCACCACCTCGTACTTGCACTTCGCATCGGTACTGAGCGGCGGCAACGGCGGCCGCTGCGAGCAAACCGCTTCGAATGTCGATGCGCTCACGCCTGTCTCAGCGATACTCGCAACCACCGCGCGAATCGTTTTCCTGGACACGATGCCCTGCGACTCGACTTGCGCACGGCCTTGCGCGTCGGTGCCGTCGTACTTGATATAGGCCTTGCACTCCAGCTCCAGGTCCGAGCCGTTGGTGACGAACACCGTGCGCCGGACGCACTGTTTGTCCTTCTTCTGCTCGCCGCAGTAGCGCGGCGTGTCGTCGCGAATCAGCGTGTAGCTCCACGCGCCGCCGGGCAGATCGGTAGAGTAACCATCGGCTTCTTTCACGATGGCGCTGGGTGCCGGCGTACCGCCCGGAGCAGGCGCCGGCGTTCGGTCCTTCGCTGCAGCCATGGACGAAGCACAATCGGCCGTCTTGCCGCCCGCGCCGCCTTTGGTTTTGCGGAAGGTATCGAGCTGCTTGTTGAAACAGTCGGCCAGGCCGGCGAGCTGATCGGTCGCGGCGTTATGCGAGGCGACGTAATCCTGCATTAGCTTCTCGCGCGTCGCCTGGTCCTTGCCGACCGTCGCCTGGCTGGTATCGCCCTTGATACAGCGCAGGTACTCGCCCACGTCCTTATCGAGCTTGAGCAATGCTTGCGCCGCCGTGTTCATCTCCGCCTCGGTCGCGGCCGTGCCGTCGGGCATGGTGAATTTGGCTTCCGGGCGCGTGCACGCCGCCTCGGCATTCATGCCGAACGCCAGCGCCACCAGGACGAATGTCGACGAAACAATCTCGAATCGCATATCCCGTCTCGAATGTTGCGAGGGGCGCCGATTGTCGACCATGCGCGGCGGCGGCGCCAGCCGGCCAGATTAAAAGTGCTACCCTCGATGACGTCATGGGTACAACCGATCATCCCTGGACCGATGCCGGCATCGACGCGACGTTGCGAGAAGCGCTGACGCAGGGCCTGCCGCCCAACGAGCTGTGGTCGTTGCTCCTGTCGGTGCTGGAGGCGCGAGCCGCTCGGCGCACGCCCGCGACGGTGCGCCAGCAATGGGAGAACGATCGTTTCGTACACCCGTCCGCGATCGATCAGCGCACGCTGAATCATCTCGACTCCCATTTGCTGGCCGCGGCGTCGGAGTTTGAAGCGCTGGAGTTATCGCCGGTGGCACCGCTGGGTGTTTGTTCCACCGTGGCGCTCACCAGCCAGAATCGAATCGTGTCGACGGCTCGCGGCACGGAGGTCGTTTCCGATCCCACCAATGTGCTGGCGCTGGAATGCGCGAAGCGTTTGCGTGCCGCGCCGGATGCGATCGTGAAGCTTGCCACCAGTCATCGATGCGTACGCGCTCAGCCGGTGCCGAAACTACCCGGGTTCGCCCCACACTTTCGAATGTTTTGTCTGGCGTCGGCCGCACACGAAAAGAAAGATCATGCGTTCCTCACCGGCGCACTGCTCGATCACATTCGCACTCATGTTGCGGCGTTGGATCGATTGGAGAAGGAGGGTTATCACTTTCCCGATCGCCGGCTACGGTTGCTCGCGACGCCGGAACGCATGCACCTGGCGAAGCGTGTCGCCGATGCGATTAAGGGCATGCCAGTCGTCGTGACCGAGCTGGAGCACAAGTACTACGACGGCCTGCGCTTCATGCTGGAGGTGAGCACACCCGCGGGTGATGCCATTCCCTTTATCGACGGCGGTGCGTTCGATTGGTTGCGGAAGTTGCTGGCGAACGATCGGATGGTGTTCGTCGCCAGCGGCATGGGCTCGCAGATCGCGGCGTTTTTGTTCCGCCGCGTCGCGATGCTCGCTTGACTAATTTATCCGGTCAAAAGTGGCCAAGGGCCCTTTCGACGACGCCCGGCAAAAGGCGCGACTTTTGCTCGGGCTAGGCCCGTCTGCGAAACGGCGACGTCGTGGCCGAAGCCACGCGCTCAGCCGAGAGAATCGTGTTGTGGAGGAGCATCGTGACGGTCATCTGACCGACTCCGCCCGGCACCGGCGTGATGTAAGACGCCTTTTCCTTCACGCCTTCGAAGTCGACGTCGCCAACGATACGACCGTCAGGCAGGCGATTGAATCCCACGTCGATCACGACCGCACCCGTGCGCACGATCTGCGGCACGATCAAATTCGGCACGCCGGCCGCCACGACGAGAATGTCGGCGAGCAACGTGAAGTTGCCGAGGTCGCGAGTCTTCTTGTGACAAATGACAACCGTGGCGTCCTGTTGCATCAGCATGAGCGCGGTCGGCTTGCCGACGATGTTGCTCGCACCGACCACGACGACATTGCGGCCTTCGACCGGAATGTTTTCGTGCTCCAGGATCTTCTGCACACCGTATGGCGTGCACGGCGAGAACACGGTGTTGCCGGTGACCAGCCCACCCATGTTGTAAAGATGAAAGCCGTCGACGTCCTTCTCGACCGAAATGCGCTCCAGCACGCTGGAAACGCGAATGTGCGGGGGCAACGGCAGCTGCACCAGGATGCCGTGAATGGTCACATCGTTATTGAGTCGCTCGATGTGATCGAGCAGTTCCTCCTCGGTCACTGTGGCAGGCAGCTCGATCTGCTCCGAGCGAATGCCCACTTCCTTGCAGCCGGCGATCTTGTTGCGAACGTAGGACTGCGAGGCGGGGTTGTCGCCCACCAGGACCACCGCCAGCGCCGGGGTCACGCTGTAACGCGAGCGCAGCTGATCCACGCGCGAGTGGTATTCGGCGCGGAGCTTTTTGGCAATGGCTTTGCCGTCGATGATTTTGGCTGTCATAAGAACGAAGTGACTACTGACTAGTGACTAGGACGGAAGGCGTTACTTCAACACCACGGTTTTGGCGCCATTGACGAAGATGCGACGCTCGGCGTGCCACTTCACGGCGCGATTCAACACCACGCTCTCCAGGTCGGCACCGATGCTCGCCAACTCGTCTGGCGCCATGGTGTGATCCACGCGCGCCACTTCCTGCTCGATGATCGGACCTTCGTCGAGATCCGTCGTCACGTAATGTGCGGTCGCGCCGATCAATTTCACCCCCCGGACATGCGCCTGGTGATACGCCTTCGCGCCCTTGAAGCCGGGTAGAAACGAGTGATGAATGTTGATCGCACGCCCGGCGAAGTATTCGCACGCCGTGGACGTGAGAATCTGCATGTAGCGCGCGAGCACCAGCAATTCGCCGTCGACCTTTTCGAACAGCTCGATCATGCGCCGTTCCTGCTCGGCCTTGCGGCCGTCGATCACCGGCAGATAGTGATAAGGAACGCCGTGCCATTCGCTCAGGCTACGCATGTCCTGATGATTGGAAACGACCGCGACCACTTCGATGGGCAGCGTGCCGGTGGCCCAACGATGCAACATGCTGTTCAAGCAATGGCCATTTTTGGATACGGCGAGCACGGCCCGAGTTTTGCGCCGGGCTTCATCGAAGCGCCACTTCATGCCGAAGCGCTGCGCGACGCTGCCGGCGAAGGCTTCATCCAGCTGCTGCATCGATGGCGCACCCTTGCCGTTGTCGTGAAATACGGTGCGCATGAACGACGTGACCGGGGCGTCGTCGTAGTGCTGCGCCTCGGTGATCAAACAATTGTGGCCGGCCAGGAAACCGGCCACGGCTGCCACGACACCCGTGGTGTCGGGGCAGGCCGTGGTGAGGATCATGCTCGGCGGCCGCTTATCTTCCGAACCTTGACCGCCGAGCATATGACCTCGTTGGTTATCAATAACGGTAGTGATCGGGCTTGTACGGGCCCTTCTTGTCGACGCCGATGTACTTGGCCTGCTCGTCGGTCAGCGTGGTCAGCTTCACGCCGAGCTTGGCCAGCTGCAGCCGCGCCACCTTCTCATCCAAATGTTTCGGCAGCACGTACACGCCGATCGGGTACTTCGCCGTGTTTGCGAACAGCTCGATCTGCGCCAGCGTCTGGTTCGCGAACGAGGAGCTCATCACATACGAAGGATGACCGGTGCCGCAGCCCAGGTTGACCAGGCGGCCTTCGGCCAGCAGGATGATGCGCTTGCCGTCCGGGAAGATCACGTGATCGACCTGCGGCTTGATGTTTTCCCAGGTGTACTTGCGCAACGAAGCGATGTCGATTTCGTTGTCGAAGTGGCCGATGTTGCAGACGATGGCGTTGTTCTTCATCTGCTTCATGTGATCGTGGGTGATCACGTGGAAGTTGCCGGTGGTCGTCACGAAGATATCGCCGAGCGCGGCAGCATCTTCCATCGTCACCACGCGATAACCTTCCATCGCCGCCTGCAACGCGCAGATCGGGTCGATTTCGGTGATCAACACCGTGGCGGACAACGCACGCAGCGCCTGGGC
>Ga0247784_1000457_pt1 | contig 11133 bp, 5 predicted proteins | sample UWRJL169409R5_FD_179909 | JGI IMG/M metagenome (GOLD analysis project Ga0247784, IMG submission 179909) | Plant litter microbial communities from Arlington Agricultural Research Station in Wisconsin, United States - UWRJ-L169-409R-5 | ecosystem: Environmental > Terrestrial > Plant litter >...
GATCCACATTTGCTGGCGTTGGCCGGCAACGGAGGTCCGACACGCACGCACGCGCTCGCAGCGGCGAGTCCGGCGATCGATGCCGGCAACAACACGACCAACCTGCCGTTCGACCAGCGCGGTCCAGCGTTTCCGCGCGTCGTGGGTGCTGCGGCGGACATCGGTGCTTTCGAGCAACAAGGTACAGCACCGCCGCTCGCGCAAGTCCCCGTTCCCGCTCTGTCCGGTTGGCCGAGCGCACTGCTCGCTCTTCTGCTCGCCGCTATTGCATCGGCGCGGCGACTGCGCGTACGCGTGCCTCGTCGCGCGTTGCCGGATCGCTGATCGGCACAACAGCGCAACGGCTGCGTAGCGCAGACAACGTCACCGGCGTCATCATCATTACGGATCCACAGCGCGCGCTACCTGGTTGAGCCGCACATCGTACGGCGACGCCAGTGCGATGCCCTGCGCGCGCAGGCGCGCCAGTACGTCGAACAGCAGGTCGCTGCGGATCGTGCCGGTCTGGCGCGGATTGTCGATGTAGGCGATCGCGACGAAGATCAGCGAACCGCCGTCGATGGCATCCAGCAGTACGGACGCTTCCGGCGTCTTGAGGACACCGGGATGCGCGGCCAGTGCGGCGCGCACGACCTCGCGCACGCGCTCGGCGTCGCTGTCGAGCGGCAGCGGCACGCGCAGCCGCACGCGGCCATCCGCGTTGGCCAAGGTCACATTGCGCACGCTCTTGGTGATCAGCTCGGAGTTCGGCACGATCACGGTCGAACGATCGGCCATCTGGATTTCGGTCGCGCGCACATTGATGCGGCGGATGTCGCCCTCGGCGTTGTCGAGGACGACCCAGTCGCCCACCTTGACCGGGCGTTCGATCAACAGGATCAGCCCGGAGACGAAATTCTGCACGACCGCCTGCAGACCGAAACCGATGCCGACCGACAGCGCGCTGGCGACCCACGCGATGCGTTCGACGCCGAGACCGAGCGCGCGCAGTGCAAACGCGAACACGATGACACCGCCGACATAACCGAGCAGCGTGGTCACCGAGCTGCGCATGCCCGCATCGATCCGGGTCGTAGGCAAGTACTTGTCGAGCAGCCAGCGCTGCACGATGCGCACCACGCCGAGACCGAGAATGAACACGAGCATCGCGCCGATGACTTCCGCCGGCGTCAAGTCGATCTGGCCGAGAGGGCCGCTGCCGACCTGCGAGCCGCGCGCGATCAGGTCACTGGGATCGGTACCGAACGGCGCCAGCGCAACCACCAGCGCGAACAGGAATACGGCGACGCGGAACGCGGCCGAACACAGCACCGCGAACTGGTCGAGCATGCGCGGCTCCAGACCGAACGTGCTCTGCGCCCATTTCGCCCGCGATGACAGCGCCGTCGCGCAGACATCCTCGATCAGGTGCATGAGCAGATACAGGGACGCAACGACGATACCGAGCCAGACCATCTGCCGCACGACCAGGTGCGCCAGCGCCACATAACCGAAGACGAGCGCCAACAGCGAGGTGAAGACGCCGAGCCACAGCGCCGCGATGCCGAAGCCGAGCCAGAGCGGCCGCGACGTCTGCTCGGTGGCGGCATCGTCCGGCGCCAGGCCCGTGGCCGTTGTGCGTGCACGCAACAAGGCACAGGCGATCAGCCCACTGTAGAGAAGAACGATGACGACGCTGCTCGCGATCGTTGCGGGCAGGCTGGCGTTGGCGAGGCCATTGATGCGGTTCAACAGCACGCTGAAGGCGACTGCCGTGCCGAACAGCAGCGGAAACATGCGCAGGCGCTGCGCGATGTCGTCGGGAATCGGCGGCAACCGCCACGAGGGCCGCGACGACGACAACAACGCGCGGCCGAGTCCGGCGACGAAGCCGCCGAAGAACACCGCCGCGACGATCGCGTGGGCCAGTGCGGCCTCGGCCTGCGAGAAAGCCATGTGCCAGTTGAGGCCGGCCGCGATGACCTGGGCGCCGCCGCCGCTGAACACGGTCACCACGGCGACCACGGCAAACGCGAGCGCGGAGCGGCGCAGGCGCCCATGCGGCACGCGGTCGGTGGTCAGGCGCATCAACGCGCGCTCGGCGCGCCAGCGCACGAACACGATCAACAGCAAGCCGAGCGCGATGCCGCCGAAAGCGAACACGCGATTGTCCGCTGCAAACGCGTCATTCAGAGCCGTCGCGACGCCGTCACGCAGTGCCGCCAGCCGCGCGGAATCGCCATCGAAATTGTTGCCGACATCACGCCAGAAGGTCAGCGACAGTGGCGACGGGCGTCGCTGCGACAAACGCGCCTGGAAACTCGCGCGGCGCGCTTCGGCGATATCGCCGACAAGCTGCTGGCTGTCGACCCCGAGCAGTCCGGCGCGCGTAAGGTCCGCATCGACATCGGCGCGCTGCTTGGCCAGCTCCTTGCGCTGCGCGGTGATGTCGGGGGCTTCCGGCGTCCCCTTGTCCGGTGCCGGCCCCAGTTCCTTCAGGCGTGCATCGAACGCGGCGAGCTTCGGCTTGCGGTCCTCGATCAGCGCAGCCGCCTGGTCGGAAACCGCCACCGCCTCGCCGCGCAGCGCGTCCAGCTTGGCATCGTCGAGATCGCCCTTCGCCAGGTCCGTGCGAATTTTGGCGATTTGCGTGCGCGCGTCGTCGAACGGATTGGCCGAATCCGGCTCCTGCGCGAAGCAGGGCAGCGCGGCCAGCATGAAGGCACAACGAAACAGCAAGCGGGCGATCATCGACATGGCGGGCATCATCGAAGCGCCTGCCGCAGCCGTCAATCAACCGCCGGATCGGCGTTCCGGCGAGCTTCACATAGGGCAATCCTGCGAGGTAGCAAGGCTTCGCGCCGCGCTCGACGGCGCGACCGCCATTCTCCAGCAGGTCACCTCGCAGCGCAGACGAATCCAGTGAATGCGACTGCCTCGTATTCGGTATTCGAGCGGAGTGAAGCCGTACACTTGTGAATCCGACCCTTCGCGCCGACGCACCGCCCGTCCGTGTGCCGGCGATCGATCCACCCTTGGAGGTAGTACTTGCGCCGTAATGCCGTTGTGCCTGGTGCGTTGCGCCAGCGATATGCTCCCTTGTTCTGGCTGGCGGCAGTGTTCCTTGCGATCGCATTCCTGACCCGCCTGGTCCTGCTGGTCAAGACCGGTGACGGCGTGCCGCCTAACCCGCTCTACTGGCTCTACCTGTTCGCGGTAGGTTTCGCTTACGACCTCGCCGCCTTCGTTTATTTCGCCTGGCCGCTGGTGTTGTTCCTCTGGTTGGTACCGAATCGATACTTCGCCGCGCGCCCGCTGCAAGCCCTGCTCGCGATCCTGTGCCTGGCGCTGGTCTACACCCTCTTGTTCGTGGCCGCAGCGGAATGGCTGTTCTGGGATGAGTTCGCCAGCCGCTTCAATTTCATCGCGGTCGACTACCTGGTGTATTCGCGCGAAGTCATCGGCAATATCCGCGCCTCGTATCCGGTCGGCAAGCTGCTCGGCCTGCTCGTTCTGATCGCCGCGTTGATTCTCTATTTGACGCGTCGCCACTGGCTGCCGCGCGCGGACACGTCGCGTTTCCGCGCGCGCTCCACGGTGACGCTCGTGTGGCTGCTGGCAACGGTCGGCGTGACCCTTTTCGTCGATGCGGAAGACAAGGAGCAGACCAGCAATGCCTACGTCAACCAGCTCGCCGGCAACGGCATCTACGAGTTCTTTTCCGCCTATCGCAACAACGAACTCGACTACGACCGTTTCTACAAGACCCTGCCCGACGGTGCGGCCTTCGCCAAGCTGCGCGAACTACTGAAGACTCCCGAGGCGCGCTTTCTGAGCGACGATCCGCACGATATTTCGCGCGCGATCGAGAACCCGGGTCCGGAAAAACATTTGAACGTGGTGCTGATCAGTGTCGAGAGCCTGTCGGGCGATCTCATCACGGCCTTCGGCAACACCAAGGGCATCACGCCCAATCTCGACGCGCTGACCGACAAGAGCCTGTTCTTCACCAATCTCTACGCGAGCGGCACGCGCACCGTGCGCGGACTCGAAGCGCTGGCCTTGGCGGTACCGCCGACGCCGGGGCAGTCGATCGTCAAGCGACCCGACAATGAGAACCTGTTCTCGCTCGGCTCGGTGTTCGACAGCAAGGGCTACGACTCGATCTTCGCCTACGGTGGCTACGGCTACTTCGACAATATGAACTACTTCTTCTCGCACAATGGTTACCGCATTGCCGACCGCTCCGACATTCCGCGCGAGCAGGTGCATTCCGGCAATGTGTGGGGCGTCGCCGACGAGGACCTGTACACGCTGACGATGCGCGAGGCGGACCAGGCGGCCGCCGCCGGCAAACCGTTCTTCGTGCACGTGATGACGACCTCGAACCATCCGCCGTTCACCTATCCTGCAGACCGCATCGATCTGCCGTCAGGCAAGGCCGGCCGTGCCGGCGCGGTCAAATACACCGACTGGGCAATCGGTGATTTTCTCAGACGCGCGGCAGCCAAACCGTGGTTCGACGATACGATCTTCGTGATCACCGCCGACCATTGCGCGTCCAGCTGGGGTCGCAGTGCGCTGCCGATGAACCGCTATCACATCCCGTTGTGGATCTACTCGCCCAAGCACATCGAACCGGGTCGCAACGACCGCCTGATGAGCCAGATCGACATTCCGCCGACCGTGCTCGGCCTGCTCAACTTCAGCTACACCTCGCGCTTCTACGGCTACGACCTCATGAAGCTCGAACCCGGCCGCGAGCGTATCGTGCTCGGCAACTACCAGAAAGCGGGTCACCTGCGCGGCGACGTGCTGACCGTGCTGGCGCCGAAGCAGAGCGTGCAGCAGAGCCGGCCGAAATTTGACGCCAGCGGTGATGCGACACCGCTCGATCAGCCGCGTCCGGATCTGATCGACGAAGCCGTTGCCTATTACCAGACCACGAGCTATCTGTTCGGGCACGGCTTGATGCGCGGCGCGGCAAAGCCGGCGAACTGACATAGAAATCGTGGACGCGGTGCGGACGCCTTTGCTCGCATCGCGTCGCCATGCGTTTGCCTTCTCACGCCGGGAAGGCAAACGACCTTCGACGGCGTACATGCCCAGCCAAGATCACCGCAACGACCATCTGCACCCTCAGCGCGCGCTGAAGACGTCCGCGCCGAACGCTGTCAGTCCGGCCGCCCCGGCGTAGCCCAGATGCGCCAGGCCGAAGTTGTCCTCGACCCAGCGCAACAGCGAATAGTGGTTGTACGGCACGTCGGAAACGGTGCCCGGCTTGATCTGCGGCGACAGCAGCAGCGCACCGATGCGGCCGCCGCCGGGACCATCGAGCCCCGCCGGCTTGCCGCCGGGGAGGTCGCGCTCGCCGCAGCACGCACTGCTGTCGAGGATGCCTTCGTCGAACGTGATCACGAGCAGCCCATCCTGCTTGAACGCCGCCGATTCGAGGATGCGCGGTACCCACAGGCGCAGGAACGCATCGGCCGAGACCAGGCCGCCAGGATCGCCGTTCTTGCACGGCGCATCGTGGCCGTCACTGCACAGGTTCGGCGTGATGAAAACGTAGTTCGGCGTCGTCTCGACCTTCTGCAGGTCACCGCCCAATGCATCGAGATTGACGACGTGTTGTTCGCAGCGCTGCTCATCGTCGATGATCGAATGAAAGTAGATGAAGGGGTTGTGCTTGTCGGCGTACTGATCGTCCGCGGCCGCGCGATTGGTCACGTCCTTCGCACCGATCGCGACGCGACCGCAAGCCGCCGGTTCGCGCGCGGGGTCGCGGCCCATGTCTTCCATATAGCCCTTCCACGAATGACCCGCGGCGTCGAGCTGGTCGGCGAGCGTCTTCACCGAGCCCGGATACACACAGCCTTCGCCGGGCAACTGGCCATCCACGTTCATAGGTCCGCTGGCGACAAATTCGCTGAGCACACCGCAATCGGCTTGCGTCGCGGGATTGGGCGCCTGCCCGCTGATCATCGCGATGTAGTTGCCGAGGCTGAAGTGACCGATGCCGAAGTACTGCCGCAGCAAGGCGCCTTGCGGCACCAGCTCGTGCGCGAGGTACGGCGCCGGCGACTGCGCGCCGAAGGTCGTGTCGAATGGCTGGTTTTCCAGCATGAGCACGAAGACGTGGCCGATCTTCGGCGCTTCCGCCGCCTTTTGCGGCGTGGACGCGCAGCCGGCAAGCAGCAGCACGAAAGACGAAGCAAGAAAGGAAACGCGATGCAGGAAAATCATGTCTGCTAGGGCACCTGCGGCAGTGGCATACGACGCGATACGGCCGAACGTTCGTCGCCGCAGAGAATGCTGCGAGGTCGATCGAGCAGAAAGCCAAGGACGTTCAGCACGAAGGACACGAAGAAGGAAGCAAATGGATGTGCTTCCTTCGTGTTCTTCGTGTCCTTCGTGTTTCAATCTTTCCGAGCTTTCGTATTCAATCTTTCCTGGCGAACGCTCGCGCGCGACCTACACCGTCAGCGGATTCGGCTTGTCCGGATCGAGCTTCCACTGCTTGATCGCACGCGCAACGTCCTCCGGATTCATCTTGCCTTCGGCCGCGAGCGCAGCGATCGCGGCATGGGCGATCCAGTAGCGGTCGACTTCGAAGAACGCGCGCAGGTTCGCGCGCGTGTCGCTGCGGCCGAAGCCGTCGGTGCCGAGCACGGTGTAGCGCTTGCCGTTCGGCATGAACGCGCGGATCTGGTCGGCGTACTCGCGCACGTAGTCGGTCGCGGCGATCGCCGGGCCGGCGCGCTCTTCCAGGCAAGCGGTCACATGCGCCTTGCGCGGCGACTTGTCCATCGGATGCAGGCGATTCCAGCGCTCGGCGTCGAAGCCGTCACGGCGCAGCTCCGAGAAACTCGGGCAGGACCAGATGTCGCTGACAACGCCGAATTCCTTTTCCAGCAATTCGGCCGCGGCGATCACCTCGCGCAGGATGGTACCGGAACCGAGCAGCTGCACCACGGGAATGTTCTTCGCCTTGCCCTTGCCGTTGGCGCCCTTCTCGCTGCTGGCGTCCTTGAACAGATACATGCCCTTGATGATGTCGGCCTCGGCACCGGCCGGCATGTCCGGGTGCGCGTAGTTCTCGTTCATCACGGTGACGTAGTAGTAGACGTCTTCCTGCTCCTGCAGCATGCGGCGCGAGCCGTCCTGCAGGATCACCGCGATCTCGTAGGAGAACGTCGGATCGTACGCACGGCAGTTCGGGATGGCGCCAGCGAGCAGATGCGAATGACCATCCTCGTGCTGCAGGCCTTCGCCGTTCAAGGTCGTGCGACCGGCGGTGCCGCCGACCAGGAAGCCGCGCGCGCGCATGTCGCCAGCGGCCCAGGCGAGATCGCCGATGCGCTGGAAGCCGAACATCGAGTAATAGATGTAGAACGGCAGCATCGGCACGTCGCTGACCGAATAGCTGGTCGCCGCAGCCATCCACGCGCTCATCGCGCCCGGCTCGCTGATACCTTCCTGCAGCACCTGTCCCTTCTGGTCCTCGCGGTAGTACATCAGCTGGTCGGCGTCGACCGGCTTGTACTTCTGCCCGAACGGCGCGTAGATGCCGATCTGGCGGAACATGCCTTCCATGCCGAACGTGCGCGCCTCGTCGGCGACGATCGGCACGATGCGCGGGCCGACCTGCTTGTCGCGCAGCAGCAGGTTGATGCCGCGCACGAACGCCATCGTGGTGGAGATCTCGCGCTCGCCGCTGCCTTTGGTGATCTGCTCGAACGCCGCCAGCTCGGGCACCGCGATCGACGCGCTCTTGGCGCGACGCTGCGGCAGGAACCCGCCGAGCGCCTTGCGCCGCTCCATCAGGTACTGCACTTCCGGCGAGTCCTTGCCCGGATGGTAGTACGGCACTTCGTCGACCTTGTCGTCGGCGACCGGGATGTTGAAGCGGTCGCGGAATGCGCGCACGGCTTCGTTGTCGAGCTTTTTCTGCTGATGCGTCGGGTTCTGCGATTCGCCCGCCGCGCCCATGCCGTAGCCCTTGACGGTCTTGGCCAGGATCACCGTCGGCCGGCCCTTCGTGTTGACCGCCTCGTGATACGCCGCGTAGACCTTGTGCGGATCGTGTCCGCCGCGATTGAGGCGCCAGATGTCGTCGTCGGAGAGGTTCGCCACGAGCTCGCGCGTCTCCGGATACTTGCCGAAGAAATGCTCGCGCGTGTACGCGCCGCCGAACGCCTTGCAGTTCTGATATTCGCCGTCGACCGTTTCCATCATCAGCTTGCGCAGCACGCCCTTGGTGTCGCGCGCGAGCAGCGGATCCCAGTAGCTGCCCCAGACCACCTTGATCGCATTCCAGCCGGCGCCGCGGAACACGCCTTCCAGTTCCTGGATGATCTTGCCGTTGCCGCGCACCGGGCCGTCCAGGCGCTGCAGGTTGCAGTTGATCACGAAGATCAGGTTGTCCAGGCCCTCGCGGCCGGCGAGCGAGATGGCGCCGAGCGATTCGGGTTCGTCCGACTCGCCGTCGCCCATGAAACACCACACCTTGCGGTCGCTCGGCGCGATGAGCCCGCGATTCTCCAGGTACTTCATGAAGTGCGCCTGGTAGATCGCCTGCAACGGGCCAAGGCCCATCGACACGGTCGGTACCTGCCAGTAGTCCGGCATCAGCCAGGGGTGCGGATAGGAGGACAAGCCCTTGCCGTGGCCGGCGACTTCCATGCGGAAATGATCGAGCTGCTCCTCGTCGATGCGCCCTTCGAGGAACGAGCGTGCATACACGCCGGGGCTCGAGTGGCCCTGATGGAACACCAGGTCGCCGGGATGGTTTTCGCTCGGCGCGCGCCAGAAATGGTTGAAACCGACGTCATACAAGGTTGCCGACGAAGCGAAACTGGCGATATGGCCGCCGAGGTCGCCCGGCTTGCGGTTCGCGCGGACGACCATCGCCATCGAGTTCCAGCGGATCAGCGAGCGGATGCGCCATTCCATCGTCGCATCGCCCGGCGTGCGCGCTTCCAGCTGCGGCGGGATCGTGTTGACGTATTCGGTCGTCATGTCGAACGGCAGGTAGCCGCCGGCGCGCCGCGTCTCGTCGACCATGCGCTCGAGCAGGTAATGCGCGCGGCCGGTGCCGTCGGCGTTGATGACGCCCTTCAGCGCGTCGGTCCATTCCTGCGTCTCGGCGGGATCGAGGTCCTGGTCGAGGATATCGTTGAGCTGGTTCATGCACTTCTCTCGGAGGCAGCGTGCGGGCGCGCTGCATTATTGCCGCGGGCGGCGTCCACGCCGTCGCAAGGGAGGCCAAGTTTAGTAGGCTGGCGCGACAACTGCATGCTGCACAGCCGTGAGAGTGCTGCGGACGGCGCGAAGTGTGGCCGGATGTCCGATCCCGCCGTGCAATGGCGTATAGAGTCTCGCCATCACGTCCCCGGGAAATTCATGCGCCTCCTGCCCAGTTTTGCCCTGTTCGGTCTGTTCGCTCTCGCCAGTGCGGATGTGCACGCGGGCTTGCCAGCGAATGAGGCGATTTTCGCCAACGGCTTCGAACCTGCGCGTTGGGTTGCGGGCTACTACGTCGGCTACGAACACGACCTCTACCCGATCGCCGAAGTCGATTTCAGCGCCGTCACCCACTTGATGGTCGGCCGCGCGCGGCCGCTGGCCGACGGCAGCCTGACCACCGATTTCGACATCGACGCGGTCGAAGGACCGATCTGGGCGCAAGCCTCGGTCGACGCCGCCCACGCGGCCGGACGCAAGGCCGTGCTGATGGTTGGCGGCGCGGGCGAGATCGACGGCTGGCGCGGCGCCGCCTCAGCCGCGCACCGCGACACCTTCGTCGCCAACCTGCTGAGCACGCTCGATGCATTCGGCTTCGACGGCCTCGACCTCGACTGGGAACCGCTCGACGACGGCGACCGGCCGGATTTCCAGGCACTTGCCGTCGCCCTGCGCGGTGCGCGACCGAACATGCTGCTGAGCGTGCCGGTGAACTGGATGAACTCGAATTTCGCCGAGCCGCCCGACCCGTTCTGGGGCCAGATCGCACCGCTGTTCGACCGCATCAACGTGATGACCTACGACATGGCCGGCCCCTGGGACGGCTGGCAGAGCTGGCACAACTCCGCCCTGCATGGCGAATCGCCGAACACGCCCTCATCGGTGGCCAGCAGCCTTGCGTTCTACCTCGCCTCCGGCGTGCCCGCCGGTAAACTCGGCGCCGGCACCGCGTTCTATGGCTATTGCTGGCAAGGCGTCACCGCCCCGCATCAGGACGGCGGCAGCATTGCCGCCGGCGACGGCACGATGAGCTACGCGAACATCATCGAGAACTACTACACGCCCTCGGCGTACGTCTTCGACACGACCGCACGCGTACCGTACCTTTCATCGGTGGCACCGCTCGGCAGCAATGCCTGCACGTTCGTCAGCTACGAGGACGCGCAGTCGATCACCGAGAAGGGTGCACTGGTACGCGCACAAGGCTTCGGCGGCACCATCATCTGGACGATCAGCCAAGGCCACCTGGCCGACCAGCCGGCAGGGCAACGCGATCCCCTGCTCGATGCGGTGCGCGCAGCCTTCCTGCCTTAGCCGGACTTATGCCTTGGCGACCTGCTCGCGAATCTGCGCCTCGACGCAGGCGAGCGCGGTCATGTTGTAGACGCGCCGCACGGTCGCGGCCGGGGTCAGCACATGCGCCGGCTTGGACAGGCCCATCAGGATCGGCCCGAGCACGACACCATCGGTCATCACGCGCGTGATGTTGAACGCGATGTTGGCCGAATCCATGTTCGGGCAGACGAACACGTTGGCCGAGCCGGTCAGGCGCGAGTTCGGAAACAACTGCGCGCGCACTTCCGGATTCAACGCGGTGTCGGCGTGCATCTCGCCTTCGATCTCGACCTTGGGCAGACGCTCGCGCAGCAGTTCGACCACGCGGCGCATCTTCTGCGCGCTCGGATCGTCGTGGCTGCCGAAGTTCGAATGCGACAGGATCGCGACCTTCGGCGTAATGCCGAACAGCTTCAACCGCAGCGAAGCCTGCGCCGCCGCTGCCGCGATGCGTTCGGCATCCGGATCGACCGCCACGTGGGTATCGAGGAAGAAGAACACGCCACGATCGTTGAACACCGCGCTCATCGCCGACAGCGCATCGACGCCCGGATCGAGCGGAATGATGCCGCG
>Ga0247784_1000460_pt1 | contig 11077 bp, 10 predicted proteins | sample UWRJL169409R5_FD_179909 | JGI IMG/M metagenome (GOLD analysis project Ga0247784, IMG submission 179909) | Plant litter microbial communities from Arlington Agricultural Research Station in Wisconsin, United States - UWRJ-L169-409R-5 | ecosystem: Environmental > Terrestrial > Plant litter >...
GACGTCGACCAGGATCGTACCGATGAACAGGTTGACGGGATGAAACCGCGCCGCGGATATCCACTCCAGATCTTCCGAGGAATGATGGATGGCGTGATATTTCCAGAACCCGCCGCCGTGAAACATCCGATGCAGCCAGTACAGCATGAAGTCGGCCGCGACGACGAACAACAGCCCCTGTACCCAGAGTGGAAGCTGCGCCAGCGGCCCATGGCCGTTGTCGTAGAACGCGATCAGTTCGTCGACGTCATTGATGTTGAAGATCACTGACGCGCCCACCACCAACAAGCCGATGCGGAAGACGCGCGCAAATACCGGTACGAAGAACCAGTAACAAATGTCGGTAATGAGCTCGCGTTTGTGCCACCAGTGTTTACCCGGATTGCAAGCCCAGAAATGCGCGAGTACCGTGAACACTAGCGCCAGCGCGAGCGTGACCGGAACGACCTTTGCCATGGTCTGGCCGATCATCTCGATGACTTCGATTGGCAAACCGGACATGACGGCCTCGTTCGATCGGGAAGCTCAACGGATATCCGCTCGCGCTTAAGGAGCCGTGAATCGAACGATTCGCTCGACACGGCGCGCCGCGCCGCGAGCAACCACAACGTCTCGTTTGCATCTTATCCGATGGTTTAATTCGGCATTTACCCTGCAGCGGAACAGTAAGTTCCGCACTTTAAGGTTCCAATTAACCCGGTCGAAATTGTCGTACCCTAGGTTCCACACTGGTTCCCGGTGCTGAGAACGCCGGGAAGACCAAGTCGACCAGCCACGTGTACACAGGAGTTATCATCTATGAAGAATCTGGTTTCGCGTTTCATGAAGGATGAGTCCGGCGCCACCGCTATCGAATACGGCCTGATTGCCGCCGGCATCTCGGTCGCGATCATCACGGCCGTCAACGGCCTCGGCAGCAAGCTGAATTCCAACTTCGAAGCGATCTCGAGTTCGCTGAAGTAACTGACGGTTGCGAGCAACCTCAAAAAGGCCCTGGCAACGCCAGGGCCTTTCTTGTTTCCGCAACCCGCAATTATCGGCGTTTCCCGATTGTTCACTTCTCGTGGCTAGGCTCCGCCCATGCCTGGACCCCGTGTCAACTGCAGCCTCGCGTGAACTCATGATCCTCGATACCGCCCGCCTCCTGTTGTTTCCGGCCCTGATGGCGTTTGCAGCCGCGAGCGACCTGTTCACGATGACGATTTCGAACCGGGTGTCGTTGGCGCTGGTCGCCGGCTTTGTGGCGCTCGCGGTGCTGGGTGGCATGGGCCTGCACGACATGCTGTTGCATTTCGGCGCCGGCGCTGCCGTTCTGGTGGTGGCCTTCGCCTGCTTCGCGATGGGTTGGGTCGGCGGCGGCGACGCCAAGGTTGCGGCCAGCGTGGCGCTGTGGTTCGGTTTCGACCATCTCCTCGACTATCTGCTCTATGCTTCGCTACTCGGCGGAGCGTTGACGATCCTCCTGCTTCAGTTGCGACAATGGCCGCTGCCTTCGCTGCTTGCGCGTCAGCCCTGGCTGGACCGGCTGCACAACAAACAGAGCGGGATTCCGTACGGCATCGCGCTCGCTCTCGGCGCGCTGATCATCTATCCGCAGACCGAATGGATCAAGGCGATCGACCTCGCTCACCTCGCCATGCGCTGATCCGGCCCCGCTAACTTTCCGTTAAGGCAATTTACACACGCCTCATTAACCATGCTTTGACGAATAGCTGGTCAACTCCCATCACGGCGACGGAAGCGTCGCAGCGTAATGTGGAAAGTGAAGCGTAATGAATAACGCACGCATTGTGGTTCTTGCCATCGCCATCGGTGCTGGCGGCATTGCCGCGTATCTCGCCCGCGGGTCCGACGACAACCCTGCGCCGGCGCAGCCGGTCGCGCAGTTGCAAACCGTCGATATTCTCGTCGCCAAATCGGATATCGGGCTCGGCCACTCGGTTAAGCCGGACGACCTGCAATGGCAGACATGGCCGGCCGCAACCACGAGCAGCAGCTTCATCAGCCGCGCCAACAAGGCCGACGCCATCAAGGAAATCACGGGCTCAATCGCGCGCTCGCCGTTCATCGCGGGCGAACCCATTCGCGAACAGAAGCTGGTGAAGGCCGACGGCTCCGGCTTCATGGCGGCTATCCTGCCCGCAGGGTACCGGGCCGTCTCCACCGAAATCTCTCCGGAGACCGGCGCCGGCGGCTTCATCCTGCCGAATGACCGTGTCGACGTGTTACTTACCAAGCGCGACAAGAGCATGGACGGCAAGGGCGCTGACATTGCCGTCTCGGAAATCATTCTCAGCAATATTCGCGTTCTCGCGATTGACCAGGCGCCAAAGGAAAAAGAAGGCGCCAGCGCCCTTGTCGGCAGGACGGTTACGCTCGAGCTGAAGCCCGACCAGACCGAAATGCTCGCCCGCTCGCGCCAGAGCGGCACGCTGTCGCTGGCGCTGCGAAGCATCGCCGACATCAAGACGGTCGAAAAGCCGGAAGAGCCCGCCGAGAGGCGCGGCGAAAACCTCAACGTTATTCGTTACGGCGTTGCCATCCAGCAGACGGTGCAGAAGTGACCGAAAGGACGCACGATATGAAGTGCAGGGAAATTCAGCCGATGATGCGAACATTCATCGTCCGCGCCCTGTCGTTTTCGGCCGTGGCTGCTCTTACGCTCAATCCGGCGCTGACGCCGGTGGTGGCGAGCGACTATCGCACCCCGGCTCCGGCCACCACCGACGGGCAGATGAACGCGCGGTTCGTTTCGCTCGGAATCGGAAAATCGATCGTCATCGACCTGCCGCGGGACATCAAGGACGTCCTGGTCGCCGATCCCAAGGTCGCCAACGCCGTGGTCCGCTCGACCCAGCGCGCCTATATCATCGGCGCCGCGGTCGGCCAGACCAATATCGTGTTCTTCGATTCGACGGGCGCCCAAATCGCGGCCTACGACATCGCGGTCAAGCGCGACCTCAACGGCGTGCGCGCCGCGCTGAAACAGTCGCTGCCGAATTCGGACATCCAGATCGAGGGTGTCGGCGACGGCGTGGTGCTGAGCGGCAGCACGGCGAGCCCGGTCGAGGCGCAGCAGGCCGCCGATATCGCCGCCCGCCTGGTCGGCGGCGCCGAGAAGGTCGTCAATTCGATCACGGTTCGCGGCCGCGACCAAGTGATGTTGAAGGTCACGCTTGCCGAAGTCCAGCGCTCGATCATCAAGCAGTTGGGCATCGATCTCAGCGCCAACCTGACTTACGGGACAGCCGTCCTTAATTTCAGAAATAACAATCCGTTCACCGCGAACAGTGCGCCGCTTGTCCCTACCAACGCCCTTACCGGGAGTTTCGGCTCAACGCCGTCCGTGCAAGCGACGCTGCGGGCGATGGAAAGCGCCGGCGTGGTACGAACGCTTGCCGAGCCCAACCTCACGGCTATTTCCGGCGAGTCCGCGACCTTTATCTCCGGCGGCGAATTTCCAATTCCGACCGGCGTGACCTGCCAATCGACAACGTCGGGTATCGGAAACTGCGTCCAGACAGTCAGCTTCAAGAAGTTCGGCATCTCGCTCAACTTTACGCCGGTGGTGCTGACGGAAGGACGGATCAGCCTTCGGGTGATGACCGAAGTGTCGGAAGTCTCGACCGAAAACGCTTTAACCGGCGGTGCCGGGGGTACGACAATCCCCTCGATCAAGACCCGGCGCGCGGAAACCACCCTGGAGATTCCCTCCGGCGGCTCCATGGCGATGGCGGGCCTGATTGCGGAACAGACCAAGCAGGCCGTCAACGGCCTCCCCGGCCTGTCGCAATTGCCCGTTCTCGGAACGCTCTTCCGCAGCCGCGACTACGTCAACAACCAGAGCGAACTGATGGTTCTGGTCACGCCCTATGTGGTTCGCGCGGTGGCGCAAAAGGATTTGTCCCGGCCCGACGACGGCTTTGCCGCCGCCTCGGACCCGCAGGCCGACCTGCTGGGCAACATCAATCGCATTTACGGCGTTCCGGGCCGTGTCGAGAAGGCTCGGAATTATCGCGGCACCTACGGCTTTATTACGGACTGAGGCGGGACGATGACACCGAGGATGAAATCAAAGACACCCGCCGATTCCAGGCGCGCGCTCTGCCTGGCTGGAGCGCTGATCGGGCTTTCCGTGGCGCTTGGCGCATGCAAGCACAACACCGACACGGTGACGACGGCAAGCCTGCCTGATGACTACCGCTTGCGCCATCCGATCGCTGTCGAGGAAGCCGATCGCTCGATCGTGGTTTTCGTCGGCCGGGGACGCGGCGGCCTTTCCGGCGCGCAGCGCGCCGACGTGATGTATCTGGGCCAGACCTGGATGCGGGAGGGCACCGGCGTCATCAGCATCGACGTGCCCGTCAACACGCCGAACGCGCGGGCGGCCGAAGATTCACTACGCGAGATCAAGGCGACACTTGCCGCCGTCGGCCTGCCGCCGCGCGCAGCCAACGTCCGCCAGTATCGCCCTGAAGATCCCAGGCACATGGCTGCGATCCGCCTCAGCTATCCGAAGATTTCGGCGGTGGCCGGCCCATGCGGGCTGTGGCCGGAGGATATTGGACCGTCGATCCACAACAAGGGCTATTTCGACAACAAGTCCTACTACAATTTCGGCTGCTCCAGTCAGCGCAATCTGGCGGCGATGGTCGACAATCCGTCCGATCTCGTGCAGCCGCGTCCCGAAACCCCAGCCTACACGCCGCGCCGTGGCATGGCCTTCGAAAAATATCGCAAGGGCAGCACCACCGCGACCGTCTATCCCGAAGGCGAAAAGGCCAAACTCAGCGATACCGGCAAATGATCACATACTCGCGCCAGAACCCAGAACAGCCGTCGGAAAACGCGGCGCCGTCCACCGAGGAACACATCGCGCCGGCGCCGCGGGTGTCGGTGCAGGCTTTCTGCGAGACGGTGGAAACCGCGGCCGCCGTGCAGTCGGCGGGCGAAGACCGCCGCCTCGGCAAGGCTCATCTCAAGATCCAGATGGGCGGCATGGCCGCCGCCGTCGAGGCCTATCGCTCGGCCCCGACCCCGAACGTCATCATCCTGGAAACCGAAGGCCGCAACGACATTCTGCTCGGCCTCGACCAGCTCGCCACCGTCTGCGACGCCGGAACCCGCGTGATCGTGATCGGACGTATCAACGACGTCATGCTCTATCGCGAACTGGTGCGGCGTGGCGTCAGCGACTACGTCATCGCGCCGGTCAGCGCCATCGACGTCGTGCGCTCGGTCTGCAACCTGTTCTCGTCGCCGGAAGCCAAGGCTGTCGGCCGCATCATTGCCATCGTCGGCGCCAAGGGCGGCGTCGGGGCGTCCACCGTCGCCCACAACGTTGCCTGGGCGATCGCGCGCGATCTGTCGCTGGATTCGGTGGTCGCCGACCTCGACCTTGCTTTCGGCACCGCCGGCCTCGACTACAATCAGGATCCGCCGCAGGGCATCGCAGACGCAGTGTTCTCGCCAGACAGGGTCGACACCGCCTTCCTCGACCGCCTGCTGTCGAAATGCACCGACCACCTCAGCCTGCTCGCGGCACCAGCGACGCTTGACCGGGTCTATGATTTCGGCGCCGAAGCATTCGATTCGATCTTCGACACGCTTCGCACCACGATGCCCTGCATCGTGCTCGATGTCCCCCATCAATGGACGGGATGGACCAAGCGCGCGTTGATCGGGGCCGACGACATTCTGATCGTGGCGGCGCCCGATCTGGCCAATCTGCGCAACACCAAGAACATCTTCGACCTCCTGAAGGCATCGCGGCCGAACGACCGTACCCCGCTCTATTGCCTCAACCAGGTCGGCATCCCGAAGCGCCCGGAGATTCCCGCCGCCGAATTCGCCAAGGCAATCGAAAGCCACCCGATCGCCACCATACCGTTCGAACCACAAATCTTCGGTTCGGCTGCCAACAACGGTCAGATGATCGCGGAAATCGCCGCAAGCCATCGCACTACCGAGATGTTCCTGCAGATAGCGCAGCGGCTCACCGGCCGCGGCGAAACCAAGAAGCCGAAGAGTTCGTTGCTGTCGCCTTTGATCGAGAAGTTGCGGGCCAAAAAGTAGGTCGCCCGCGTGGAGTACCATCGTGTTCGGTAAGCGTAGTGGAAATGATAGCGATACGCGGGTAATGAAGCCCGCGATTCAGGCGCCGGAACCGGTTTCCAGCGCCGCGACGGCTCCGCGTGAGATCGCCCCCCCACCGACGGTGGTTTCGCCGCCGACGGCGCCCGCGAAACCAGCGCCCGCCCCCGCAGTGGAGGCGCGGCGGTCCGACAATTATTACCAGGTCAAGGCGACCATCTTCGGCGCCCTGATCGAAGCGATCGACCTTGCCCAGCTCGCCAAGCTCGACGGCGAGTCCGCGCGCGAGGAAATCCGCGACATCGTCAACGAGATCATCGCGATCAAGAATATCGTGATGTCGATCGCCGAGCAGGAAGAGCTGCTCGACGACATCTGCAACGACGTGCTCGGCTACGGCCCGCTGGAGCCGCTGCTGTCGCGCGACGACATCGCCGACATCATGGTCAACGGCGCCGGCACGGTGTTCATCGAAGTCGCCGGCAAGATCCAGAAGACCGGCATCCGGTTCCGCGACAACCAGCAACTGCTCAACATCTGCCAGCGCATCGTCAGCCAGGTCGGCCGGCGCGTCGACGAATCTTCGCCGATCTGCGACGCCCGCCTCGCCGACGGATCCCGCGTCAACGCCATCGTTCCGCCGCTGGCGATCGACGGGCCTGCGCTCACCATTCGTAAGTTCAAGAAGGACAAGCTGACGCTGGACCAATTGGTCAAGTTCGGCGCGATCTCGCCGGAAGGCGCGCAGATCCTGCAGATCATCGGCCGCGTCCGCTGCAACGTGCTGATATCGGGCGGTACCGGCTCCGGCAAGACCACGCTGCTGAACTGCCTGACTCAGTTCATCGAGCATGACGAACGCGTCATCACCTGCGAAGACGCCGCCGAGCTTCAATTGCAGCAGCCTCACGTGGTGCGGCTGGAAACCCGGCCGCCCAACATCGAGGGCGAAGGCCAGATAACGATGCGCGAACTGGTCCGCAACTGCCTGCGTATGCGTCCGGAACGCATCATCGTCGGCGAAGTCCGCGGACCCGAGGCGTTCGACCTGCTGCAGGCGATGAACACCGGCCACGACGGTTCGATGGGAACGCTGCACGCCAACAACCCGCGCGAAGCCCTGTCACGTTGCGAATCCATGATCACGATGGGCGGCTTCTCGCTGCCCTCCCGAACGATCCGCGAAATGATCTGCGCCTCGATCGACGTCATCGTGCAGGCCGCGCGCCTGCGCGACGGCTCGCGCCGCATCACCCACATTACCGAGGTGATGGGCATGGAAGGCGACACCATCATCACCCAGGACGTATTCCTGTACGACATGGTCGGCGAAGACGCGAACGGCAAGATCATCGGGCGGCACCGCTCGACCGGAATCGGACGCCCGCGGTTCTGGGAGCGAGCGCGATATTTCGGCGAAGAGAAGCGGCTTGCGGCCGCGCTCGACGCCGCCGAAGTCACCGAGAATACGTGAGGAGTCCATGAGCATACAGACGCTCGCACTGGCGTTTCTCGCCGCCACCGCCATTGGCGGCGTGGCGTGGGTATTCATCTATCCAATGCTGTCGGGCGAGAGGAAAGCCGAGTCCCGCCGCGCCTCGATCGCACGTACCGACGCGCCGGTGCGTCAGGCCGAGAAAACCCAGCGCTCGCGCCGCGAGCAGGTCGAGGGATCGCTGAAGGAGCTCGACGCCAGACGGAAAAAAGACAAGTCCATCTCCCTCACCATGCGCCTGGCCCAGGCCGGCCTGGGATCCTGGACGCCTCAGAAGTTCTGGATCGCCTCCGGCGTTGCCGGCATGGTCGGATTCGTGCTCGCCTTTTTTGTCGGCGGCAGCCTGCCGGGCGCCGCCGTGATGGCTTTCGCCACGGGCCTCGGCCTGCCGCGCTGGGTCCTGGGCTTTCTCAAGAAGCGCCGCGAAAAGGCATTCCTGAGGGCGCTGCCGGATGCTGTCGACGTCATCGTGCGCGGCATCAAGGCCGGTCTGCCGCTGTTCGAATCGATCAAGGTGGTTGCCGCCGACTCACCCGAGCCGCTCAAGAGCGAATTCCTCGCCATCATCGAAACCCAGACCATCGGCATGCCGCTCGGCGAAGCCTGCGCGCGGCTGTTTGAGCGGATGCCATTACCCGAGGCGAACTTCTTCGGCATCGTGGTCGCGATCCAGCAGAAGTCGGGCGGCAACCTCTCGGAAGCCCTTGGCAACCTCTCCAAGGTGCTGCGAGACCGCAAGAAGATGGGGGAGAAGATCCAGGCGATGTCGACGGAAGCCAAGGCTTCCGCGAGCATCATCGGCGCGCTGCCGCCGATCGTGATGCTGCTGGTATACCTTTCGACGCCCGAATACATCGCGCTGCTTTGGACCCACCCCACCGGTCAGTTCATGCTGGTGTGCTGCGTCGCCTGGATGACGCTCGGCATCCTCGTGATGAAGAAAATGATCAATTTCGACTTCTGACGGTGCGTCCATGATTGATTTTGTGATCTCCAAGTTGCACGACCCGCGGTTCATGACGATGCTGCTTGCCGCCATCGCGGCGAGCGCAACCGCCTATACGCTGATCATGCCGCTGTTTGCCGGCGAAGGCCTCTCCAAGCGCATGAAGGCGGTCGCCAGCGAGCGCGAGCGGCTGCGCCAGCGCGAGCGTGACCGCCTCAACAAGTCGGAAAAGGTGTCGCTGCGGCAGAGCCCGAAGCAGCTCGTTTCCAAGGTGGTGGAAGATTTCAACCTGACCAAATGGCTGGCGCAGGAAGCCGCGCGCGACAAGCTGATCATGGCCGGCTATCGCGGCCACGCGCCCTACGTCACATTCCTGTTTGCCCGAGCGGTGACGCCGATCCTGATGTTTGTCGGCGCAGCCCTCTACGTGTTCGTGCTCACGCAGATGGACAAGTCGCTGACGGTCAAGCTCGGCATTTGTATTGCCGCGGCCTATTTCGGCCTGCAGGCGCCGATGCTGTTCCTGAAGAACGCCATCACCAAGCGCCAGCTCCAGATCAAGCGCGCGTTTCCCGACGCGCTCGATTTGCTGCTGATCTGCATCGAGTCCGGCATGTCGGTCGAAGTCGCCTTCCGCAGGGTGGCCACCGAAATCGTGTCGCAATCGGTTGCGCTGTCGGAGGAATTCTCGCTGACCACCGCCGAATTGTCCTACCTGCAGGATCGCAAGGTGGCCTATGAGAACCTCGCCAAGCGCACCGGCCTCGACGGCGTGAAATCGGTCTGCCTGGCGCTGATGCAGTCGGAACGCTACGGCACCCCGCTCGGCCAGAGCCTGCGCGTGATGGCGCAGGAAAACCGCGACATGCGGATGACCGAGGCGGAGAAGAAGGCGGCAGCGCTGCCGCCAAAGCTGACCGTGCCGATGATCCTGTTCTTCCTGCCGTGCCTGTTCATCGTCATTCTCGGACCGACCTACATCAAGGTCACAATGATACAGTAAGCGCGCGGCGCGGGCCAAGGCCACGCCATCCGACCGGCGTCGTGGCACGGGCCTGCTGTAGTCCCCAGGGCTTCCGTAAAGCCGGTGCCGGCAAACGCGAAGTCCTGGCGTTGGAAGTTCTGCCGCCGCGGAGACAAAGCTCGACGGTGCACCGCGCGACCGGGCGGAATGACAGCCAGTTTCGGAGTACCGGATCCCCCCGCTGTAGCGGGCGAGGGCTTGCGCCGCTCAGTCGGGCCGGTTGAGGGCGGCGACCGGAACGGTTGCCTTGTTGCCCGGAGGACGCGAATGGTCCTTGTCCTTGCGGCTCAGCATTTCCCGCAGGTAGGCCACGTTGGCGGTGGCCTCGTCAGCCGGCAGATCGCCCTTGGCAATGGTCTCGGCTTCCGGGAAGCGGCCCTGTAGGCCGACCACGAGCGCCAGATTTTGCCGCACCCTTGCGTCGGCGCGGGGATTGGAATAGGCGCGCCGCAGCGTTTCCTCGGCCAGCGGCAGCTCCCGTGTCAGCATGTAGGAGAGACCGAGATTGGACAGCACTGACGGCTCCTCCGGCACGATGTTCAGCGCGGTCGCGTAATAGCGGCGGGCCTCCTCGTGCTTGCCCATCTTGTCGAGCGTGGTGCCCTGCACCGAAAGGATCCGCCAGTCGGGATTGGCGGGTGTATGAGCCCGGCTGAGCACGTCGAAGGCGGCCTGCGAATTGCCGTTGTCGGCGAGCGCACGGCCGTAGGCGGCAAGCAGCACCTTGTTTCCGGAATGGGCGATCGTGGCCTGTTCGAGCACGGCGGTGGCCTGCGCTCGCTGGCCGGTAGCGCGCAGCGCCTGGCCGTATCCCAAGGCCGCGTCGGCATCCTTGGGATTGGCGCGATATCGTTCGCCGTAAACCTCGACGGCGCGGCGCGGATCGTCGGGAGCCGCTTGCGCTTTGGGAGACGATGAGGCCAGCGATCCCGTGACGTCGGACATGGTCTGGCAGCCGCCAAGGCCAGCGGCGAGAACCGCCGCCACGGCCGCGGACGAGAGGAACCGGGCAAGAAATCCGGCACGGGATCCGGCATGGCTGGACTGTCGACGCATGGCACTTCAACTCACGGAAAAGGCTGACGAATGAGCCCGAACGGAGCCAGCAATAGACTGTTAACCCTAACGGCCGGTTAATCGGCCATGCTATGCCATGAGCACCGCCCTGCCCGTCCCCTGCCCCGAGGCCTGCATGCAATCCCCGTTCGAGACCGTGCCCGATGCCGCTGCCATTCCGATCATTTTCGCCACCAGGACGAATTGGGCCGGCATCGCCCGGGAGTTGCCCGAGCAGGCCCGGCAGTTCGCTGCGGCCAACGACTTCACCGCCAAGCCCGGCAAATGCCTGACGCTGCCCGCACCCGACGGCAGAATCGCGCACGTCGTCTTCGGCCTCGAGGATGAGGGCAGCAAATCCCGCGACCTGTTCCGTCCCGGCGCCCTGCCGGGCCTGCTGCCACCCGGCATCTATCGCTTTGCCAATGCGCCGCATGACATGCGGCTCGCGACATTGGCGTTT
>Ga0247784_1000462_pt1 | contig 11060 bp, 7 predicted proteins | sample UWRJL169409R5_FD_179909 | JGI IMG/M metagenome (GOLD analysis project Ga0247784, IMG submission 179909) | Plant litter microbial communities from Arlington Agricultural Research Station in Wisconsin, United States - UWRJ-L169-409R-5 | ecosystem: Environmental > Terrestrial > Plant litter >...
GCAGAAGTTTCAGCAGCGTGCTCTTGCCCGCGCCATTGGGCCCGACGATGCCGATGCGCTCGCCGCGCAGGATGCGGGTGGTCAGTCCGCCGAAGATCTCGCGCCCGTCGTACTGCACCGAGGCATCTTCCGCCTCGAATACCAGCTGGCTGGAGCCGGCGGCCTCCTGCACTGCCATGCGGGCCGCACCGGGCCGGTCCAGACGCTCGCGCCGTTCTTCGCGCATGGACAGCAGTTCGCGCACGCGGCCTTCGTTGCGCGTGCGGCGCGCTTCCACGCCCTTGCGGATCCACACCTCTTCCTGCGCCAGCAGCTTGTCGGCGCGTGCATTGGCCAGCGCGTCGGAGGCCAACTGTTCTTCCTTCATGCGCTCGTAGGCGGTGAAGTTGCCGGGGTAGCTGCGGATGATGCCGCGGTCGAGCTCGACGATGCGGGTGGCCACGCCGTCGAGGAACGCGCGGTCGTGGGTGATCAGCATCACGCTGCCCTTGAAGCCACGCAGCAGTTCTTCGAGCCAGGTGATCGAGTCGAGGTCGAGGTGGTTGGTCGGCTCGTCGAGCAGCAGCACGTCGGGCACGGCGACCAGCGCCTGCGCCAGCGCGACGCGCTTCTTCATGCCGCCCGACAGCTGGCCGATCTCGCGCGTGCCGTCGAGGTGAAGCTGCGCGAGCGTGGTGTCCACGCGCTGCTCCCAGTTCCAGGCGTCGAGCGCCTCGATGCGCGTCTGCAGTGCGTCGAGGTCGACGCCGTCGGCATGCTCTTCGTAGGCCTGGCGCACGGCGCGGGCTTCGGCCACGCCTTCGCTGACGGCCTCGAACACCGTGTGGCCGGGCTCGAACACCGGCTCCTGCGGCACGTAGCAGATGCGCACGCCCTGCGTCATCTGCAGCAGGCCGTCGTCGAGCTTTTCCAGCCCGGCGATGATCTTCAGCATCGAGGACTTGCCGGCGCCGTTGCGGCCGATCAGCCCGAGGCGTTCACCGGTTTCGAGCGAGAAGGCCGCGTTGTCGAGCAGGGCCACGTGGCCGAAGGCCAGGTGGGCATTGGAAAGCGAAAGGACGGCCATGGGGAGATCAGCGGGAGCAGCTCAGCGGAAGGAGCCGGATTATCCCGTGCCGGCGGTTTCAGGGCAGTTTGCTTTCCAGCGCGTCGATGAACATCTCGGCAACGTCGAAGCCGGCTTGCTGCGCGATCTCCTGGAAGCAGGTCGGGCTGGTGACGTTGATCTCGGTCAGGCTGTCGCCGATGATGTCGAGCCCGACCAGCAGCAGCCCGCGCTCGGCGAGCACCGGGCCGAGCGCCTCGGCGATCTCGCGGTCGCGGTTCGACAGCGGCTGCGCGACGCCCTTGCCGCCGGCGGCCAGGTTGCCGCGGATCTCGCTGCCCTGCGGAATGCGCGCCAGCGAGAACGGCACCGGCACGCCGCCGATCACCAGCACGCGCTTGTCGCCGTGGACGATCTCGGGCAGGTAGCGCTGCACCATCACCGTCTGCGTGCCGCCCTTGTTCAGCGTCTCGGTGATGCTGCCCAGGTTCAGGCCGTCGGGCCCGACGCGGAAGATGCCCATGCCGCCCATGCCGTCGAGCGGCTTCAGGATGATGTCGTGGTGCACCGCGTGGAAGCGCTTGATCTCGGCCTCGTCGCGCGTGACGAGCGTCGGGCCGATGAAGTCGGGGAACTCGAGGATCGCGAGCTTCTCGGGGTGGTCGCGCAGCGCGGCCGGCTTGTTGAAGACGCGCGCGCCCTCGCGCTCGGCCTGCTGCAGCAGGTGGGTGGCGTAGAAGTACTCGCTGTCGAAGGGCGGGTCCTTGCGCATCAGCACCGCGGTGAGGTCGGCGAGCGCCACCGTCTGCGCGGGTTGCTCGGTGAACCAGGCGTGCGGGTCGGTGGTGACCGTGAACGGCCGCACCCTGGCCTGCACGCGGCCACCGCGTTCCCAGACCAGGTCGCGCGGCTCGCAGGCGGCGAGCAGGTGGCCGCGGCGGGCGGCTTCGCGCATCATCGCGAAGGTCGAATCCTTGTAGGTCTTGAAGCCTTCCAGCGGGTCGGCAACGAACAGCAGCGTCATGGCGGGCTCTCTCTGTCGGTCAGGCGGCGATGCGGGGCCGCCACTGTTGCACAAAAAGCGCGAGCGCGCCGGCGACCACGCCCCAGAAGGCCGAGCCGATGCCCCACAGGCTGAGGCCGCTCAGCGTCACGAGGAAGGTGATCAGCGCGGCCTCGCGGTGCGCGTCTTCCTTCAGCGCGGCCGCGAGGCCGTTGCCGATGGTGCCGAGCAGCGCGAGGCCGGCGATCGCGACGACGAGTTCCCGCGGGAAGGCCGTCAGCACGCCGGTGACCGCCGCGCCGAACAGCCCGATCACGCAGTAGATCAGCCCGCAGGCGACGGCGGCCATGTAGCGGCGGTTCTTGTCTTCATGCGCCTCGCGGCCCATGCAGATGGCCGCGGTGATGGCCGACAGGTTCAGTGCGAACGCGCCGAACGGCGCGAGCAGCAGCGTCGCGATGCCGGTGAGCGTGATCAGCTTCGAGATCGGCATGTCGTAGCCGGCGGCCCGGATCGCGGCGACGCCCGGCAGGTTCTGCGAGGCCATCGTGACGATGAAGAGGGGCAGCGCGAGGCTGACGACGGCAGGCAGCGTGAACACCGGCATCGTGAACACCGGAACCGTCAGCGCGAACGAGACCGCGCCGAGGTGCAGCTGCCCCTGCACCGCGGCGAACGCGGTGCCGACCGCGAGCACGCCGGGCACCGCATAGCGCGGCCAGAAGCGTCGCCCGACCAGGTAGGCCGCCAGCATCAGCAGCACCAGCGCGAACGATGATTTCAATGCGATGAAGGCATCGAGCCCGAAGCGGGCCAGCACACCGGCGAGCAGCGCGCTGGCGATCGGCATCGGGATGCGCCCCATCAGCCGCTCGAACCACCCGGTGACGCCGAACAGCGTGACCAGTGCAGCGCTGACGATGAAGGCGCCGACGGCCTCGGGCAGGTGGAAGCCGCCACTGGCCGCCGCGGTGGCGAGCACGGCCGCGCCGGGTGTCGACCACGCGATCATCACCGGCTGGCGCAGCCACAGCGAGGGCAGCACCGAGCACAGCCCCATGCCGAGCCCGAGCGCCCACATCCACGAGCTGATCTCGGCCGGCCCCGCCCCCAGCGCCTGCGCGGCCGAGAACACGATCGCCACCGAGCTGGTGAAGCCGACGAGCACGGCGACGAAGCCGGCCACGCAGGCGGACAAGGACAGGTCGGAAAGTCGGAGCTTCACCTCAGATCTCGACCTTCGACCCCAGCTCCACCACCCGATTCGTCGGCAGCGACAGGAAATCCGCCGCCGCCGCCGCATTCCGGTGCATCCCCGCGAACAGCTTCTCGCGCCAGTTCGCCATCCCGCTGCCGAAGGTCGGGATCACGATGTCGCGCGACAGGAAGTACGAGGTCTCCATGTCGTCCATCTGGCAGCCCCGCGTGCGCAGGAAGGCCAGCGCTTCCGGCACGTCCGGCTCGTTCTTGAAGCCGAAGTGCACCGTCACCTGCCAGCAGTCGCGCCCGAGCGGCTCCATCTCGCAGCGCTTCTCGAAACCGATCCACGGCACCTCGTGCAGCTTCACCGTGACGAACAGGTTGGTCTCGTGCAGCACCTTGTTGTGCTTCAGGTTTGCAGCAGCGCGTTCGGCGTCAGCCCCTGCTCGCTGACCAGGAACACCGCGGTGCCTGCCACCCGCGTCGGCGGGCTCACGAACACCGCGTCGAGGAAACTCTTCAGGTCGATCGCGTCCTCGCGCAGGCGCTCGGCCATCAGCCGGCGGCCCTGCTTCCAGGTCATCATGATCATGAACATCACGCCGCCGATCACCACCGGGAACCAGCCGCCGTCGAACACCTTGATGACGTTGGCACTGAAGTAGGTGAAGTCGACCAGGAAGAAGAAGCCGGTCGCCGCCACGCTCAACGACCACGGGTAGCGCCAGCCGTAGCGGATCACGAAGAAGGTCATCGTGGTCGTGATCAGCATGTCGATCGTCACCGCGATGCCGTACGCCGCCGCCAGCTTGCTGCTCGAGCCGAAGGTCACGACCGCCAGCACGATGCAGGCATACAGCCCCCAGTTGACGAACGGCACGTAGACCTGCCCCGTCTCGCGCACCGAGGTGTGCAGGATGCGCAGCCGCGGCAGGTAGCCGAGCTGCATCGCCTGCTTCGTGACCGAGAACGCCGCGGTGATCAGCGCCTGCGACGCGATCACCGCCGCCGCCGTCGCCAGGCCGATCAGCGGGTACACCGCCCACTGCGGCGCCATCTCGTAGAACGGGTTCCTGACGTTCTCCGGATGCGCCAGCAGCATCGCGCCCTGGCCGAAGTAGTTCAGCACCAGCGCCGGCATCGCGAGGCTGAACCACGCGACGCGAATCGGCCGCTTGCCGAAGTGGCCCATGTCGGCATACAGCGCCTCGGCACCGGTCACGCACAGCACGATCGAGCCGAGCGCGATGAACGCGATCGCCGGGTGGCCGAGCAGGAAGGACAGCGCGTAGGTCGGGCTCAGCGCCGCCAGCACCGCCGGGTTGCTCGCGATCTGCGACAGCCCGAGCACCGCCAGCACCGCGAACCACAGCACCATCACCGGCCCGAACAGCTTGCCCACGGTGGTGGTGCCATGGCGCTGCACCAGGAACAGCAGCGTCAGCACGACCAGCGACAACGGCACGATGTAGTGGTGCAGCCCGGGCGCCGCGACCTCCAGGCCCTCCATCGCGCCCAGCACCGTGATGGCCGGCGTGATCACGCCGTCGCCGAAGAAGATCGCGGTGCCGAAGATGCCCACCATCAGCAGCCGCTTGCGCAGCACCGGCCGGTCTTTCACCGCCTGCGAGGCCAGCGCCAGCATCGCGATCAGCCCGCCTTCACCGTTGTTGTCGGCCCGCAGGATCAGCACCACGTACTTGATCGAGACCACCACCGTCAGCGTCCAGAACACCAGCGACAGCACGCCGTAGATGTTCTGCGGCGTCAACGGCACGTGGCCGTGGGCGAAGACTTCCTTGAGTGCGTAGAGGGGGCTGGTGCCGATGTCGCCGTACACGACGCCGATGGCGCCCAGCGTCAGGGCGGCCAGGCTGGAGCTGGGACGATGCTGATTCACGATTCACCGCGCTCGCCGAAGGGGCACGGCTCAATCCAAAGGAGGGCCATTGTGCGCCTGCGGATACGCCCGGAAACACGTCGTCCCGCCCCACCCCCAAGGCATTGGGGGTGCATGTTGCACTGCAGCAACGACCGGTGTATGAGGGGTCCGGCTACTCGTAGACCTCGGCGTCGGGGTCGGTGGCTTCCAGCTCGTAGCTGGCAGCCAGCATCGCCAAGCGAGCGATCACTCCGTACATGTAGAAGCGATTTGGCGCACTGGCACCCGGCTTGACACCCGGCTTCGGCAGCTGGTTCGACTCGGCGAAGGCCAGCGGCACGAAGCTCGCCCCGGGCGAATTCAGGTTCTCGTCGATGCCGCGCTCGGCGTTGACGCGGTAGAAGCCGCCGACCACGTAGCGGTCGATCATGTAGACGACCGGCTCGGCGACGGCGTCGTTGACGCGCTCGTAGGTCGGCACACCTTCCTGCAGGATGACCTCGCTGACCTCCTGGCCGTCCTTGATCACGCTCATCTTGTTGCGCGACTTGCGGTTCAGGTCGACCAGGTCCTTCGGGTCGCGCACCGTCATGATGCCCATGCCGTAGGTGCCGGCGTCGGCCTTCACGATGATGAACGGCTTCTCCTGGATGCCGTATTCCTTGTACTTGCGGCGGATCTTGCCGAGCAGCGCCTCGGCGTTGCTCGCCAGGCATTCGGCGCCGGTGCCGTCGCTGAAATTGACCTCGCCGCAGCGGGCGAACATCGGGTTGATCAGCCACGGGTCCATGCCCAGCAGCTTGGCGAACTTCTTCGCCACTTCTTCATAGGCCTGGAAGTGGTTGGTCTTGCGGCGCACCGCCCAGCCGGCGTGCAGCGGCGGCAGCAGGTACTGCTCGTGCAGGTTCTCGAGCACCTTCGGGATGCCGGCCGACAGGTCGTTGTTCAGCAGGATCGTGCAGGGATCGAAATCCTTCAGCCCGAGGCGGCCGCGGGTGCGCAGCAGCGGCTCGACCGTCAGCGAGCTGCCGTCGGGCAGGTCGATCTGCGTCGGTGCCTTGATGGTGTCGTCGAGCGTGCCCAGCCGCACGTTCAGCCCGGCCTGGTGGAAGATCTGCGTCAGGCGCGCGACGTTCATCAGGTAGAACGAGTTGCGGGTGTGCTTTTCGGGGATCAGCAGCAGGTTCTTGGCTTCGGGGCAGATCTTCTCGATCGCCGCCATCGCCGCCTGCACCGCCAGCGGCAGCATCTCGGCCGTCAGGTTGTTGAAGCCGCCCGGGAACAGGTTGGTGTCGACCGGCGCCAGCTTGAAGCCGGCGTTGCGCACGTCCACCGAGGTGTAGAACGGCGGCGTGTGCTCCATCCATTCGAGGCGGAACCAGCGCTCGATGGCCGGCAGCGATTCGAGGATGCGCTGCTCCAGTTCGTTGATCGGGCCGGTGAGTGCGGTGATGAGATGGGGAACCATAAAAGCCCGTTGAACGCCTGGGGATCGCGGATTCTAGGCATCTGGGGTCGCCCGCGTCGATGGCAAGCGCGGAGGCCCCAGCCGGGATGCGCCTTGTTTGAGGCTTGCATCACGGCCGCCCCCCGAAAAAAGAAAAGGCCGCCCGGAGGCGGCCTTCCCAGTGTCCCGCGGACCGAAGTCCGCGCTTCTCTTCCCAAAAATTACTGGTGGTAGGCCGTCTCGCCGTGGGCCGAGATGTCCAGGCCTTCGCGTTCCTCTTCTTCCGTCACGCGCAGGCCGACCACCAGGTCGACGATCTTGAACGCCACCACCGAGACCACGCCCGACCAGACGATGGTCACGAGCACGGCCTTCAGCTGGATCCACACCTGGGCACCGATGCCGTTGGAGGTGACCGTGGCCGTGACCCAGTCGCCGACCAGGCCGGGACCGCCGAGCGCCTGCGTGTTGAACACGCCCGTCAGCAACGCGCCGACGATGCCGCCGACACCGTGCACGCCGAACACGTCCAGCGAGTCGTCGGCGCCGAGCAGCTTCTTCAGCGCGTTGACACCCCACAGGCAGGCGAAACCGGCGATGAAGCCGATCACGATCGCGCCCATCAGGCCGACGTTGCCGGCCGCCGGCGTGATCGCCACCAGGCCCGCCACCGCACCCGAGGCCGCACCCAGCATCGAGGCCTTGCCCCGCATCAGCGCTTCACCGATGCACCACGCGAGCACCGCGGCCGAGGTGGCCGTGAAGGTGTTCATGAAGGCGAGCACGGCGCTGTTGCCGGCTTCGAGCGCCGAACCGGCGTTGAAGCCGAACCAGCCCACCCACAGCAGCGAGGCACCGACCATCGTCAGCGTCAGCGAGTGCGGCGTGAAGGCTTCCTTGCCGTAGCCGACGCGCTTGCCGACCATGTACGCACCGACCAGGCCAGCGACGGCCGCGTTGATGTGCACCACGGTACCGCCCGCGAAGTCGAGCGCGCCCCATTGCCACAGCAGGCCGGCCTTCGCGTTCATCTCGTCGACGACGCCTGCGGCGCTGTACGCATCCGGGCCCATCCAGAACCAGACCATGTGTGCGATCGGCGCGTAGCTGAAGGTGAACCACAGCGTCATGAACAGCAGCACGGCCGAGAACTTGATGCGCTCGGCGAAGGCGCCGACGATCAGGCAGCAGGTGATGCCGGCGAAGGTCGCCTGGAAGGCCGCGAACAGCAGCTCGGGGATGTAGACGCCCTTGCTGAAGGTCGCGCCCATCGCGAAGGCACCGGTGGCCGGATCGAAGATGCCCTTCATGAACAGCCGGTCGAGGCCGCCGACGAACTTGTTGCCTTCGGTGAAAGCCAGGCTGTAGCCGTAGATGGTCCACAGCACGACGATCAGCGAGAAGGTGACCATCACCTGCATCAGCACCGACAGCATGTTCTTGCTGCGGACCAGGCCGCCGTAGAACAGCGCCAGGCCCGGCACGGTCATCATGATCACGAGCAGCGTCGCGACGATCATCCAGGCGACGTCGCCCTTGTTGGCGACCGGCGCGGCAGGCGCCGACGCGGCCGCTGCGGCGGAGGCCGCTGCCGCCGGTGCGGAGGCGGCGTCAGCCTGGGCAGCGGGCGCCGCGGCCGACGCCATGGCGGCCGGCGCGGAGGCCGCGTCCTGCGCCAGCGAGACGCCGGCGAAACCCCAGGCAGCGAAGCCCAGGGCGAGTGTGGCAATGAGTTTCTTCATGGTTGTCTCTTTTGTTGGCAGCTCAGAGGGCGTCCTTGCCGGTCTCGCCGGTGCGGATGCGCACCACCTGCTCGAGGGGCGACACGAAAATCTTGCCGTCGCCGATCTTGCCGGTGCGGGCAGCGCCTTCGATGGCTTCGATCACGCGGTCGATCAGGCCGTCGTCGACGGCGGCCTCGATCTTGACCTTGGGCAGGAAGTCGACCACGTACTCCGCGCCGCGGTACAGCTCGGTGTGGCCCTTCTGGCGGCCGAAGCCCTTGACCTCGGTCACGGTGATGCCCTGCACGCCGATGGCGCTCAAGGCTTCACGCACTTCGTCAAGCTTGAAGGGCTTGACGATGGCAGTCACCATCTTCATGGAATGCTCCTGTTGCAATGAATGGGTGGGGGCGTGCAGTGGCGACGATCACATCGACTTGGTGATCGTCAGGATGGCGCGCGCCTTGTTGATGTCGCCATAGAAGTCCTTCTTGGTCGCGCCGACGATCGCGGCGCCGCCCGAGAAGCCCGAGCCGAGGTCCATCGTCGCGCCGAACTTGTAGTCGGCGTAGTTCTCGTAGCCCACGTCCTTCAGTTCGCTCGACAGGCGGGTGAAGCCCATGTGGGCGTTCAGCGTGAGGCCCTTGGCGATCTCGAAGTTGCCCGACAGGTCGAGGTAGCCGGTGTTGCGGCCCTTCGGCGGCTCGATGCCCAGCGTCAGGCCGGCCGCCTCGCCGAGGCCGAAGTAGTCCTTCGACACCGTGGTCGAGTACTTCAGCGAGACCGGCCCGAAGCTCAGTGCGCCGTACAGCTCGGTGGTGTTGAAGTCGACGACCTTGTCCTTCTGCGAGTAGTAGTACTGCAGCACGCCGACATCGAAGCCGAGGTCCTTCGTGATCTCGCCCTTGTAGCCGCCGTAGAAATCCATCTCGATGCCGGAATTCGTGAAGCCGATGCTCGAGTTCCAGTTGCCGACGTAGAAGCCGCTGTTCGCGTAGTCGAAGCCGCCCTGCACGGCCGGCTTGTTGTTGCCCTGGTCCTGGCCGCGGTACTTGTAGTTCGAGGTCAGGCTGAAGTTGGTGGCCACGGCCGGCGCGGCGTCTTCGGCATGGACCGACACGGCGAACAGCGAAGCCAGGGCCGAAAGGATCACGATCTTCTTCATGCAGATTTCTCCAGGCGTGTTTTGAACTGAGGGGGGCCGGGGCCTCAGTGCAGCTTTTGTGCCATGGATTTTTTGGGGCGTGCACGCCCCATCGGCGCTCATTTGGCAGCTTTCAATTGGCTGTCCATCGAAAAACGCACCTCGACGGTGCCGATTGACACAACACGCACCGGAGTGCCCGCTCGTGGTGCGGGTCCGCCCGCGGAGACAGGGGACAGATGCCCCGTGTCGGTGGATCTCCTCCCTGGGCAGAATCGCGGCCCTCACCTCCGACCCAGGGACCTTCGCATGACATTGGCCGTCGTCCACAGCCGGGCCCTCGACGGCCTCGCGGCACCCGAGGTCACGGTCGAGGTGCACCTGGCCAACGGCCTGCCGAGCTTCACGCTGGTCGGGCTGGCCGACACCGAGGTCAAGGAAGCGCGCGAGCGCGTGCGCGCCGCGCTGCAGAACAGCGGCCTGGCCTTCCCGCACAACAAGCGCATCACGGTGAACCTGGCACCGGCCGACTTGCCGAAGGAGTCGGGCCGCTTCGACCTGCCGATCGCGCTGGGCATCGTCGCGGCGCAGGGCGGGCTGGACCTGAACCGCCTCGCGCGCTTCGAGTTCGCCGGCGAGCTGTCGCTGGCCGGCGACCTGCGGCCGGTGCGGGGCGCGCTGGCGATGGCGCTCGCGCTGCAGACCCAGGGCCAGGCGCAAGGCAAGCCGGCCCGCGCGCTGGTGCTGCCGGCCGCCAGTGCCGAAGAGGCGGCGCTGGTCGCGGGCATCGAGATCCACGGCGCGAAGCACCTGCTCGACCTGGTGCAGGCGCTGCGCCCGGACGACCCCGACGACCCGACGCCGCGCGAGCCGCTGCCGCGTGCGCTGCCGCCGCGCATCGGCACGCCGCCGGCGTTGCCGGACATGAGGGACGTCAAGGGCCAGAGCGGCGCCAAGCGCGCCCTGGAGATCGCCGCGATCGGCGGCCACAGCCTGCTGATGATCGGCCCGCCCGGCACCGGCAAGTCGATGCTGGCGCAGCGCTTCGCCGGCTTGCTGCCGCCGCTGACGGCGCAGGAGGCGCTCGAATCGGCCGCGGTGCTCAGCATCAGCGGCGGCTTCCGCGCCGAGCACTGGCAGCAGCGCGTGATGCGCAGCCCGCACCATGGCGCGTCGGCGGTGGCGCTGGTGGGCGGCGGGTCGCCGCCGCGGCCGGGCGAGATCTCGCTCGCGCACCACGGCGTGCTGTTCCTCGACGAGCTGCCCGAATTCCCGCGCGCCGCGCTCGAAGCCCTGCGCGAGCCGATGGAAACCGGCCGCATCACGATCTCGCGCGCGGCGCGGCAGGCCGACTTCCCGGCGCGCTTCCAGCTGATCGCCGCGATGAACCCGTGCCCCTGCGGCCACCTCGGCAACCCGCAGCGCGCGTGCCGCTGCTCGCCCGACCTGGTGCTGCGCTACCAGGCCCGCATCAGCGGTCCGCTGCTCGACCGCATCGACCTGCAGGTCGAGGTGCCGGCGCTGCCGGCCGAGGCGCTGGCCGCGGCGCCCGACGGCGAGGCGAGTGCGCCGATCGCACGGCGCGTCGAGGCGGCGCAACGGCGCGCGCTGGCGC
>Ga0247784_1000463_pt1 | contig 11004 bp, 8 predicted proteins | sample UWRJL169409R5_FD_179909 | JGI IMG/M metagenome (GOLD analysis project Ga0247784, IMG submission 179909) | Plant litter microbial communities from Arlington Agricultural Research Station in Wisconsin, United States - UWRJ-L169-409R-5 | ecosystem: Environmental > Terrestrial > Plant litter >...
GAAGCCGGCGTCGGCCTCGCGCTGGGCGAGCGCGGCGAGCTGCACGTCGGTGGTGGCTTCGCGCAGCTCGACGTGGATGCCCGGCTCGGCGAGGCGGAAATCGCGCAGCCAGCCCGGCAGCGGCCCGAAACCGACCGTCGAGACGAAGCCGAGCCGCAGGCGCCCGACCGACCCGCTGCCGGCCGCACCGGCGACCGCGGCCAGCGCGGCGGCCTGCTGCAGCAGCTGGCGCACCGGCGACACCAGCGCCTCGCCGGCCGGCGTCAGCGCGACGCGCCGCCGCGTGCGGTCGAACAGCGGGGTGCCGAGCCTCGCCTCGATCTGGCGGATCGCGAGCGTCAGCGGCGGCTGCGTCATGTTGAGCCGCTGCGCCGCCCGGCCGAAATGCAGCGTCTCGGCCAGCACCAGGAACTGCCGCCACGCCCGCAGCTCGACGGCCGGCACGCGGAACTCGTCAGTCATCGCCGACGCTCATACAGGGAACATATCAATCCACCACGCTGGATATATTGGACGACATTCTGCACGCGATCGATACTCACGCTCCCCCCGAGCATCCGCCAGGAGACACCCCGATGAGCAGCCCCGTCAACCGCCGTTCGAAGAACATCACCGAAGGCGTCGCGCGCGCGCCGAACCGTTCGATGTACTACGCGCTCGGCTACCAGGAAGGCGACTTCAAGAAGCCGATGATCGGCGTGGCCAACGGCCATTCGACGATCACGCCGTGCAACTCCGGGCTGCAGAAGCTGGCCGATGCCGCGGTGGCCGGCATCGAGGAGGCCGGTGGCAACGCGCAGATCTTCGGCACGCCGACCATCAGCGACGGCATGGCGATGGGCACCGAGGGCATGAAGTACAGCCTGGTGTCGCGCGAGGTGATCGCCGACTGCATCGAGACCTGCGTCGGCGGCCAGTGGATGGACGGCGTGCTGGTGGTCGGCGGCTGCGACAAGAACATGCCCGGCGGCATGATGGGCATGCTGCGCGCCAACGTGCCGGCGATCTACGTCTACGGCGGCACGATCCTGCCGGGCCGCTACAAGGGCCAGGACCTGAACATCGTCAGCGTGTTCGAGGCGGTCGGCCAGTTCAGCGCCGGCAACATGAGCGAAGAAGACTTCTGCGAGATCGAGCGCCGCGCGATTCCCGGCAGCGGCTCGTGCGGCGGCATGTACACCGCCAACACGATGAGCTCGTCGTTCGAGGCGCTCGGCATGGCCCTGCCCTTCAGCAGCACGATGGCGAATCCGCACGACGAGACCGCCAACACCGCGAAGGCGGCGGCGCGCGTGCTGGTCGAGGCGGTGAAGGCCGACCTGAAGCCGCGCGACATCGTCACGAAGAAGTCGATCGAGAACGCGGTGGCGGTGATCATGGCCACCGGCGGCTCGACCAACGCGGTGCTGCACTTCCTCGCGATCGCGCATGCCGCCGAAGTCGAATGGACGATCGACGACTTCGAACGGGTGCGCCGCAAGGTGCCGGTGCTGTGCGACCTGAAGCCGTCGGGCCGGTATCTGGCGGTCGACCTGCACCGTGCCGGCGGCATCCCGCAGGTCATGAAGGTGCTGCTGATGGCCGGCCTGCTGCACGGCGACTGCATGACCATCACCGGCAAGACGGTGGCCGAGAACCTGGCCGGGATTCCCGACGTGCCGCGTGCCGACCAGGACGTGATCCGCACCATCGACAACCCGATGTACGCCGAGGGCCACCTCGCGATCCTGAAGGGCAACCTGTCGCCCGAAGGCTGCGTGGCCAAGATCACCGGCCTGAAGAACCCGGTGATCACCGGCCCGGCGCGGGTGTTCGACGACGAGCAGTCGGCGCTGGCCGCGATCATGGCGCGCAAGATCGTCGCCGGCGACGTGATGGTGCTGCGCTACCTGGGCCCGAAGGGTGGCCCGGGGATGCCGGAGATGCTGGCCCCCACCGGCGCGCTGATCGGCCAGGGCCTGGGCGAATCGGTGGGCCTGGTCACCGACGGCCGCTTCTCGGGCGGCACCTGGGGCATGGTGGTCGGCCACGTCGCGCCCGAGGCCTATGCCGGCGGCACCATCGCGCTGGTGCACGAAGGCGACTCGATCACGATCGACGCCCACACGCTGACGCTGCAGTTGAATGTCAGCGACGAGGTGCTGGCGCAGCGGCGCGCCGCCTGGACGCCGCCGAAGCCGCGCTACACCCGCGGCGTGATGGCGAAGTTCTTCAAGAACGCGGCCAGTGCCAGCCAGGGCGCGGTGCTCGACCAACTGGACTGACGGGATCGGCCAGTCGCCCCACGGGGCGACTGGCGCAGCATCAGACTTTGCGCTTCTTGCGGCGGCCGCGGTGGTCCATGCCGAGCTTCTCGAGGCTTTCCTTGCGCCGATTGGCCACGCGCTCGTCCATCTTCTCGATTTCCTTGCGCTTCGTGTAGCCGGTGGCATCGGCGAAGATCCACCAGACGAAGGCCACGCCGAAGGGCCAGCACATCTTCCACCAGTCGCCAGGCCACACCAGGTCGGCCAGCGGCCCGATGCCTGCGAGGTTCGACAGGATCAGCAGCACCCCCAAAACGACGAAATACATGATCTTCCCTCGGCCTTCCGGCTTGTCCTACGGAAAGGCACGGTCAACCGTGCCACGTAGAATTCGTTGAGTTGTCCAGTGATCGAAATGTAATGGATGGCTCCCCACCTCTTCGGAAGGAAATCATGAAGTCGCTGCTTTCGCTGATCGTTGCCCTCTCTGCCCTGGCGGCCGCACCGGCTTTCGCCAACCCGGAACTGGCGCAGAAGAAGAACTGCATGGCCTGCCACACCATCGACAAGAAGGTGGTCGGCCCCTCCTACAAGGACGTCGCCGCCAAGTACGCCGGCCAGAAGGACGCGGTCGACAAGCTGTCGCAGAAGGTGATCAAGGGCGGTGCCGGTGTCTGGGGCGCGGTCCCGATGCCCGCGAACACGCAGGTGTCGGATGCCGAAGCCAAGACCTTGGTGACCTGGATTCTTTCGTTGAAGTGACCCACCCCCGAAGGCGCTGACGCGCCCTCCCCCTCAAGGGGGCGCCTCCAGTGGCCCGGCAGAGCCGGTTCCACGGAGGCCGCTGGATGAACAAGGCCCCCTGCGGGGCCTTCGTTCTTTCCGGCTCAGTAGGCTTGCCCAAGCTGCTCCAGGATCGCCGGATTTTCGAGTGTGCTCGTATCCTGCGTCACCGCCTCGCCCTTGGCCACCGAGCGCAGCAACCTGCGCATGATCTTGCCGGAGCGCGTCTTCGGCAGGTTGTCGCCGAAGCGGATGTCCTTCGGCTTCGCGATCGGGCCGATCTCCTTGCCGACCCAGTCGCGCAGCTGCTTCGCGATCGCCTTGGCTTCGTCGCCGGTCGGGCGCGGGCGCTTCAGCACGACGAACGCGCAAACCGCCTCGCCGGTGTGTCGTCCGGGCGGCCGACCACCGCGGCTTCGGCCACCAAGTCGGTGCAGCTGACCAGCGCCGACTCGATCTCCATCGTGCCCATCCGGTGCCCGCTGACGTTCAGCACGTCGTCGATGCGGCCGGTGATCGTGAAGTAGCCTGTCTTCTCGTCACGGATCGCGCCGTCGCCGGCCAGGTAGTACCTGCCCTGGAAATCGGCCGGGTAGTAGCTCTTCTTGAAGCGCTCCGGGTCGCCGTAGATCGTGCGGATCATCGACGGCCACGGCTTCTTGACGACCAGGATGCCGCCCTGCCCGTTCGGCACGTCCTTGCCGGTCTCGTCGACGACGGCGGCGATGATGCCGGGAAACGGCAGCGTGCAGGAGCCCGGCACCAGCGGCGTCGCGCCCGGCAGCGGCGTGATCATGTGGCCGCCGGTCTCGGTCTGCCAGAAGGTGTCGACGATCGGGCAGCGGCCGCCGCCGATGTGCTCGTGGTACCACTCCCACGCGGCCGGGTTGATCGGCTCGCCGACCGAACCCAGGATGCGCAGCGACCCCAGGTCGTAGTTGCGCGGGTGCACCGCGGCATTGCTCTCGGCCGCCTTGATCAGCGAGCGGATCGCCGTCGGCGCGGTGTAGAAGACGGTGACCTTGTGGTCCTGGATCATCCGCCAGAAGCGGCCGGCGTCCGGGTAGGTCGGCACGCCTTCGAACACGATCTCGGTGCCGCCCAGCGCGAGCGGCCCGTAGGCGATGTAGGTGTGGCCGGTGACCCAGCCGATGTCGGCGGTGCACCAGAAGATGTCGTCGGGCTTCAGGTCGAAGGTCCACTTCGTCGTCAGCGCCGCATGCAGCAGGAAGCCGCCGGTCGAGTGCTGCACGCCCTTCGGCTTGCCGGTGGAACCGGAGGTGTACAGCAGGAACAGCGGATGCTCCGCACCGACCCATTCCGGTTCGCAGGTGACCGGCTGCGCGGCCGTCAGCTCGTGCATCCAGCGGTCGCGCGACGCGTCGAAGGCGATCGTGCCGCCAGTGCGCTGGTAGACGATCACGCTCTTGATGCTCTCGCAGCCGCCGAGCGCGATCGCGTCGTCGACGATCGCCTTCAGCGGCAGCTGCTTGCCGCCGCGCAGCTGCTCGTCGGCGGTGATCACCATCACCGCGCCGGCGTCCTCGATGCGGTCGCGCAGGCTCTGCGCCGAGAAGCCGCCGAACACCACCGAGTGCGTCGCGCCGATGCGCGCGCAGGCCTGCATCGCGACCACGCCCTCGACCGACATCGACATGTAGATGACGACGCGGTCGCCCTTCCTGACACCCTGCGACTTCAGCGCGTTGGCCATGCGGCAGGTCTTCGCGAGCAGGTCGCGGTAGCTGACGCGCGTCACCTGGCCGTCATCGGCCTCGAAGATGATCGCGGTCTTGTCGCCGAGGCCGGCCTCGACCTGCTTGTCCAGGCAGTTGTACGAGACGTTCAGCGTGCCGTCCTCGAACCACTTGAAGAACGGCGCCTGGCTGCTGTCGAGCGTCTTGGTGAACGGCGTCTTCCAGGTGACCATCTCGCGCGCGAGGCGGGCCCAGTAGCCTTCGTAGTCGGCCTCGGCCTCGGCGCACAGCTTGTCGTAGGCGGCCATGCCGGACACATGGGCTGCCTTGGCCAGTGCCGCGGGCGGCGGGTAGACCTTGTGCTCGCTCGAACTCATTGCTTGTCTCCTTCAGCGGTTTGCGCCGCAGTTTCCGAATTCTGCTCGCACCATAGACAGCTGCTCTTACGAACGACTGACGAAGGCGCCCGGGGTCTTCACCGATGGTGGGCCAACTACAATTTCCGGCAACCGGACTATCCCTGCACCCCCCATGACCCAGATCCCCGACCACGGCAACAGCAAGCTGCGTCCCTTGCCCAACCTCATCTTCATGAGCCGTTGGCTGCAGCTGCCGCTGTACCTCGGGCTGATCCTGGCGCAGGCGGTGTACGTGTTCCACTTCTGGGTCGAGCTGGTGCACCTGATCGAGGCGGCCTTCGGCAGCCAGGCGGCGCTGCAGGCGGTGTTCAGCGCGGTCGGCGTCAGCGGCGAGGCCGCCAAGGGCACCAAGCTGACCGAGACCACGATCATGCTGGTCGTGCTCGGGCTGATCGACGTGGTGATGATCTCCAACCTGCTGATCATGGTGATCGTCGGCGGCTACGAGACCTTCGTGTCGCGCATGAACCTCGAAGGTCACCCCGACCAGCCCGAGTGGCTGAGCCACGTCAACGCCTCGGTGCTGAAGGTGAAGCTCGCGACCGCGATCATCGGCATCTCGTCGATCCACCTGCTGAAGACCTTCATCAACGCCGACGCGCTGAGCGACCGCGTGCTGATCGCGCAGACGGTGATCCACTGCGCATTCCTGCTGTCGGCGATGGCGATCGCGATGACGGACCGGCTGCTGCAGGGCCCCGCGCACCACTGAAACGGACGGACGATCCCCGGAATGGCTTCCGGGCTACGGGTTCTTGCGCAGCAACAGCAGCGTGCCGATGACGCCGGCGACCAGCGAGCCGCACAGCACGCCCAGCTTGACCTGGGTCTCGTAGTCGCCGCCCCGGCCCTCGAAGGCCAGCGCGCCGATGAACAGGCTCATCGTGAAGCCGACGCCGCACAGCACGCACACGCCGAAGAACTGCCGCGTGTTCGCACCGGCCGGCAATTCGGCGCCGGCCAGCCGGATCAGCAGCCACGACGCGCCGAACACGCCGACGGCCTTGCCGATCACCAGCCCCGCGGCAATGCCGAGCGGCACCGTCTGCGCGAGCGTCGAGAAGCTCACGCCCTGCAGCGACACGCCGGCATTCGCGAACGCGAACATCGGCAGCACCGCGAACGCGACCCACGGGTGCAGCGCGTGCTCGGTGGCCTCGAGCGGCGAATGCCCGTCGCCGCCGGTGCCCCGCAGCGGGATCGCCAGCGCGGTCGCCACGCCGGCCAGCGTCGCATGCACGCCCGACTTCAGCACGCACACCCAGATCACCAGCCCGACGATCACGTACGGCCCGACGCTCGTCACCCGGCTGCGGTTCATCAGGAACAGCACGACGCCGCCGGCCAGCGCCGCGCCCAGCATCGCGAGCGACACGTCGGCGGTGTAGAAGAACGCGATGACGACGATCGCGCCGAGGTCGTCGATGATGGCCACCGCCGTCAGGAACACCTTCAGCGAGGCCGGCACGCGCGAGCCGAGCAGCATCAGGATGCCGAGCGCGAACGCGATGTCGGTGGCCGCGGGAATGGCCCAGCCGTGCAGCGCGACCGGGTCGCCGAGGTTGATGGCCGCATAGATCAGCGCCGGCACCGCCATGCCGCCGATCGCCGCACCGGCCGGCAACAGCGCCTGCCGGGCCGAGGCCAGCTCGCCGGCCAGCATCTCGCGCTTGATCTCGAGCCCGACCAGGAAGAAGAACACCGCCATCCACAGGTCGTTGACCCACAGCAGCAGCGGCTTGGCCAGCACCAGCAGGTCGCCGCCGATGCGCAGCTCGCCCGGCAGGTTCACGAAACGCTGGTAGGCCTCGTGCCACGGCGAATTGCTGACCACCAGCGCGATCGCGGCCGCCAGCGCCAGCACGACGCCGCCCGCCGATTCGGACGCGATGAAGCGCCGGATGCTGTTCAGCATGAGTTCTCCCTCGTTCAGTAAAATCGCGGGCACAAGCCATGCCCACCTTGCCCCGCCCGCCGGGCATTGTTCCGCAGTTCCGCCCCACTTTCCGGGATAGCCACATGACCTCGATCCGCTACACCGACCTGGTTGACAGCGTCGCCGCCGCATTGCAATACATCAGCTACTACCACCCGGCCGACTACATCGCGCACCTGGCGCGGGCGTACGACGCCGAGCAGGGCCCGGCCGCCAAGGATGCGATCGCGCAGATCCTGACCAACTCGAAGATGTGCGCCGAGGGGCGCCGCCCGATCTGCCAGGACACCGGCATCGTCAACGTCTTCATGAAGATCGGCATGGACGTGCGCTTCGAGGGCTTCCCGTCGGGCGTCGAGGAAGCCGTCAACGAAGGCGTGCGCCGCGGCTACCTCGACCCCGAGAACAAGCTGCGCGCGAGCATCGTGGCCGACCCGCACTTCGAGCGCAAGAACACCAAGGACAACACGCCGGCGGTGATCCACATGACCCTGGTGCCGGGCAACACCGTCGACATCCAGATCGCGGCCAAGGGCGGCGGCAGCGAGAACAAGAGCAAGTTCGTGATGATGAACCCGAGCGACAGCCTGGTCGACTGGGTGCTGAAGACGGTGCCGACGATGGGCGCCGGCTGGTGCCCGCCGGGCATGCTGGGCATCGGCATCGGCGGCACGGCCGAGAAGGCGATGCTGCTCGCGAAGGAATCGCTGATGCAGGACATCGACATGTACGAGCTGAAGGCGCGCGGCCCGCAGAACAAGCTCGAGGAGCTGCGCATCGAGCTGTGCGACAAGATCAACGCGCTGGGCATCGGCGCGCAGGGCCTGGGTGGCCTGACCACCGTGCTCGACGTGAAGATCGCCACCTACCCGACGCACGCGGCCAGCAAGCCGGTCGCGATGATCCCGAACTGCGCCGCCACGCGCCATGCGCACTTCGTGCTCGACGGCTCCGGGCCGGCCTTCCTCGAAGCACCCAGCCTCGACCTGTGGCCCGACGTGAAGTGGGCGCCCGACTACAACAAGAGCCGCCGCGTCAACCTCGACACGCTGACGCGCGAAGAAGTGGCGAGCTGGAAACCGGGCGAGACGCTGCTGCTGAATGGCAAGATGCTGACCGGCCGCGATGCCGCGCACAAGCGCATCCAGGACATGCTCGCCAAGGGCGAGAAGCTGCCGGTAGCCTTCACCAACCGCGTCATCTACTACGTCGGCCCGGTCGACCCGGTGCGCGACGAGGTGATGGGCCCGGCCGGCCCGACCACCGCGACGCGCATGGACAAGTTCACCGAGATGATGCTGGCGCAGACCGGGCTGATCGGCATGATCGGCAAGGCCGAGCGCGGCCCGACCGGCATCGATGCGATCAGGAAGCACAAGTCGGCCTACCTGATGGCGGTGGGCGGCGCGGCCTACCTGGTCTCGAAGGCGATCCGCAAGGCCGAGGTGGTCGGCTTCGCCGACCTCGGCATGGAGGCCATCTACGAGTTCGAGATCAACGACATGCCGGTGACGGTGGCGGTCGATTCCGAAGGCACCTCGGTGCACACGACAGGCCCGAAGGAATGGCAGGCCAGGATCGGCAAGATCCCGGTGGCGGTCGCCTGACCGCAGCCCGGATGCCCATCCGGGACCTGCCCATGCCATCCCTGCCGTTCGCGCTGACCAAGATCCAGCCTCCACGCCCGCGCGGCGAGCACCTGGCGCGTCCCCAGCTCGAACGGCAACTGTCCTGCGCGATCGGCCAGGCCCGGCTGCTGCTGCTCAGCGCTCCTGCCGGCTTCGGCAAGACGGCCCTGATGACCCAGCTGCTCGCATCGATCGAGCAGCAACCCGGCGCGGTCGTCGCCTGGATCGCCGCCGACGATGACGACGACCTCGCCCGCTTCGTCGCCTGCCTCGTGGCCGCGCTCGAACCGCACGACCTGCCGTGGCGCATCTCGCCGCAGGCGCTGGCGACGCTCGGCCAGCAGCCGCGCGGGTTGCGCCGCATCGCCGACGAACTGCTGAGCGCGCTCGGTGGCGCGGACCTGCCGCCAGGGCCGGGGTCAGGGCAGGAGCATGGGCATGGGCGTGGCCTGATCGTGCTGGACGATGCGCACCGCATCGCCGATGCGCGCATCTTCGAGCTGCTCGACCTGCTGCTCGAGCAGCTGCCCGCGCCGTGGACCGTGCTGCTCGCGAGCCGCACCGATCCGCCGCTGTCGCTGGCGCGGCTGCGCGCGCAGGGCGAACTGCTCGAGCTGCGGCAGGCCGAGCTGGGCTTCGCCGACGACGAGGTGCGCTCGCTCGCCGAGCAGCGCGGCGCCGGCAGTGCGCTCGTGCAGCCGCTGATCGAGCGGCTGCAGGGCTGGCCGGCCGGCATCCGCCTGAGCCTCGATGCGGCGACGCTCGCCGGCCCCCGCGCGCCGGCGGCGCTCGGCCAGCGCCACCTGTTCGACTACCTCGCCAGCGAGGTGCTGGCCGACATGCCGGACGGGCTGCGCCGTTTCCTGCTGCAGACCTCGGTGCTGGCCGAGCTGGAGGCCGGCCGCTGCGCCGCGCTGACCGGCGACCCGCACGCCGCCGAGCGGCTCGACGACATCGAGCGGCGCGGCCTGTTCGTCACCGTGCTCGACGGGCCGCAGCTGACGCTGCGCCTGCACGACCTGTTCCGCGATTTCCTGGAAGACCGGCTGCGCCACGAATCGCCCGAGGCGCTCGCCGGCTTGCTGCACCTGGCCGCCGACACCGAGCCCGACGCCGCGCGCCGCATCGCCTACCTGCAACGCGCCGGCGACTGGGCCGCTGCCGAGGCCGCGTTGAACGCCGTGGCCCGCGGCTGGCTCACCGACGGCCTGCTGACGCAGACGCAGCGGCTGCTGGCGCAGTTTCCGCCGGCCTGGCGCGAGCGCTCGTCGCCGCTGATGCTGCTGCAGGGGCTGGCCGCGTGGGCGCGCTGGGAGTTTCCCGCGATGGCCGGGCACTTCCAGCAAGCGCTGCGACTGGCCGAGCAGCAAGGTCTTGCCGACCAGGCGCAGCTGGCACGCGCCTATGTCGCGCTCAGCCTGTGCCAGGTCGACCAGCGCGACGACGCGGCCGCCCTGCTCGCCGAGCTGCGCACGCAGGCGCTGCCGCGCGAGGCCGAGGTCACGACGCTGACGGCCAGCCTGTGGCACGCCGGCGACTACGGGCCGGTCTGGCCGTCCGCCGCCTACATGGCGCGGCGCAACGAGCTGCTGGCCGAGTGCACCGACGTCGGCCTGTGGTACCAGGCGACACCCAACCCGCGCGACGTGGCGCTGCCCGGCATCGCGCCGGCCCTGACGCTGTTCGTCGAACGCGCGTTGCGCCTGGCACCCGAGCACCCGACCGCGATGAGCGCGATCGCCTGGCTGCTGCACAGCCTGATCGCGCTGTGGCAGGGCGACGCTGCGCGCGCCGCCGAGCGGCTGGAACGCGCGGACGAAGAGGCGCGCTGGCTCGGCAGCCCGCGCAATGTCGGCACGATGCTGGCGCTGGCGCGCGGCATGCTGCACGCGCTGCGCGGCGACGTCGACGCAACGCGGCGGGCGGCGGCCCATTTCCTGGCCGATCCCGAGCAGGAACCCCCGAGCGCGCGGCGCGAGAAGCTGCGCCGCAGCGCGCAGTTCCAGGCGCTGCGGCTGGCGATGATCGCCGACGACACCGAGCGCGCACGGGCGCTGGCCGCCACGCTGGGCGCGCCCGACCTGCTGGTTTCAAACCGCATCGCGCAACGTGCCCGCGAACTGGCGCTGCCGGCCTTTGCGGCCGAACTCGCCGAGCGCTGGCCGCAGACGGTCGACTGCTGGCAGGCGGCACTGCAGACGCCGGATGCGCTCGAGTGGTACGGACTGCTGACCGAAGGCCGGCTGCGGCTGGCGGCCGCGCTGGTGCGGCTGGGGCGGCCGCGCGAGGCGGCGC
>Ga0247784_1000465_pt1 | contig 10993 bp, 10 predicted proteins | sample UWRJL169409R5_FD_179909 | JGI IMG/M metagenome (GOLD analysis project Ga0247784, IMG submission 179909) | Plant litter microbial communities from Arlington Agricultural Research Station in Wisconsin, United States - UWRJ-L169-409R-5 | ecosystem: Environmental > Terrestrial > Plant litter >...
CAGGCTCCTTCCACGCCCGGCAATGCATCGCCTACGGCACACAGGTGGTCGCTGGTGTCACCCCCAACCGCGGCGGAGAAACGTTCGAAGCGGAAGGTCCCGACGGCAAGAAGGTGCTCGTGCCCGTGTTCGACACGGTGGCCGAGGCCGTGAAGCAAACCGGCGCAGACACTTCGTGCATCTTCGTGCCGCCATTGGGCGCGGCCGACGCGATCCTCGAGGCGTTCGATGCCGAGCTGAAGCTCGCCGTGTGCATCACCGAGGGCATCCCGGTGATGGACATGGTGCGCGTGCGACGCATCATCGAGGGCCGCAAAACCAAGCTGATCGGGCCGAACTGCCCGGGCGTGATCACGCCCGGCGCGTGCAAGATCGGCATCATGCCGGGACACATTCACCGTGTCGGGAAATACGGCGTGGTGTCCAAATCGGGCACCTTGACGTACGAGGCGGTCGGGCAATTGACCGCGCTCGGCATGGGTCAGAGCACGTGCGTCGGCATCGGTGGTGATCCGGTCGCGGGCTTGGATTTCGTGGATGTCTTGAAGATGTTCAACGAAGACCCGGACACCGAGGGCGTGATCATGATCGGCGAAATCGGGGGCAACGCCGAGGAGCGCGGCGCAGAGTACATCGGCAAATACATGAAGAAGCCGGTCGCGGGTTTCATCGCCGGGACGACGGCGCCACCCGGCAAGCGCATGGGCCACGCGGGCGCCATCATCAGCGGCGGCAAGGGCACGGCGAAGGACAAAATCGCAGCCCTCGAGGCCGCGGGGGTGCGCGTCGCTGCAACGCCCAGTGACATGGGTACGACGCTGAAGAGCCTGCTGAAATAGGCTTTCCGGCACTCGAGACGAGGGGGCTGCGCCAGCATTCGCGTAGCCCCCTTGCCGCGCCGCGGTTTTAGCCGAAGTCTCGACGGCGATGTCGTTCGAGCCGCGCTTCTCCGCTCTGCACCCGCGACGCTCCGCGCTGGTCGTGCTTGCTTTCGCGATTTCGGCTTGCGTGCTCGCGCTGGCCACCCGCGCGACCGCAAACCAAGCTAGCCAGAGCACCGCCACGCCGCTCAGTAGTGCGGGCGATGCCACGCCCGCCGAAGAGAAGGCCGCGCCAGACTCGCCGCGCGCGGCGATGATCGAGTTCACACGCTACACGCGTAGCGCCGACTACGAAAAAGCTGCGCGTTACTTGGACTTGTCCGCGGTCGACCAAAGCGATGGGCCGATCTTGGCCAAACGCTTGCGCGACGTGCTCGATCGTCACTTGTTCATCGACGCCGACAAACTGTCGCCCAATCCGCGCGGCAACACGGACAGCGGTTCGGTGCTGGACAAGGCCGAGCTCGGCAACGTGCCTGGCGCGGCGGGCAAGCCAGAGCCGGTGGTAATCGTTCGGCGCGTCGATCGCAGTGGGGCGCGCTGGGTGTTTTCGGCCACCACGGTCGCCAGCATCGATGCTTGGTACGCGCATCTGGAAAACCGTTGGCTGCTCGATCATCTGCCCAAGTGGTCATTGCGGTTCGGTCCACACGATCTTCGCTGGTGGCAATGGCTCGCGCTCGCGCCGCTGCTCTTCTGCGGATTTTTGGTTGGTTTCGCGATCACGCGTCTATCGCGGCTGGTAGTCGAACGCTGGTTGCCCACCCACAGCAGCGAGATCTTTCGCAAGCTGCGCGGCCCCGCCACCCTGGCCTGGACGGTGATCACCAGCTACGCGATCTTGCCCTGGCTCGGGCTGTACGAGCCGGCGGAGACGTTCGTGCATCGCGGCATGTCGGCGTCGTTCCTGGTCGCGCTATTTTGGGCGCTTTGGCAGGGCGTGGACCTATCGCTGCACACGATGAACAGCGCGCATTGGGTCACCAGCTCGCACACTGCAGCGTCGCTGATGATGCTCGGCGCGCGGCTGGGGAAATTCGTGGTCGCGGCCTTTGCGTTGGTCGCGGTCCTCGCCGAGCTCGGCTATCCAGTGACGAGCCTGATCACCGGGCTCGGTATCGGCGGCATCGCACTTGCACTCGCCGCGCAGAAGACGGTCGAAAACTTGTTCGGCGCGTTCTCGCTCGCCATCGATCAGCCATTTCGCGAGGGCGACCAGGTCCAAGTCGACAACATCACCGGCACGGTCGAATCGATCGGCCTGCGTTCGACGCGCATCCGCACCGCGGAGCGCACCTTGATCACCATCCCGAACGGCAAGCTGGCCGAGATGCGCGTGGAGACGATCACCGCGCGCGACCGCATGCGCTTTTACTGCGTGCTCGGCGTAACGCACTCCCCACCTCCGCAAATTAGCCAGATCTTGCAGGGCATCGAGCGTTTGCTGCGTGATGAATCGGTGGTCGTCGCCGACACTATCAGCGTGCGCTTGGTCGGCTTGACCGACTCGGCGATGAATCTAGAAATCGTTGCGATGTTGGAGACCGCTGACAATGCCAAATTCCTCGAGGTGCGCCAAGGTCTGCTCCTCGCCATCATAGAAATCGTCGACCACGCCGGCAGCGCGCTCGCGCATCCGGTGAGTTCCATCCGGCTCAGCAATTCAGCGCAGGCCCAATTGCTCGAAGCAGCGCCAGCGCTGGCCAATTCAGCACCGAACGCGAGCTGACGCTCAAAAACCGCCTTCGCAACCCCAACGGCTACCATTGCAGAAGCAGGCCACTTCTTTGTCGGGTCCCCAGGAGCAGGTCTTTACCGTGCTACAGCTGTCGTCGATCGGTTTGTTGGCGCTGCATACGGGCGGATTGGTCTGGCATACCCAATGTGCTTCGTCGCCGTTGCTCGAGCAGACGCAGTAGTCATTCCCCGGGTAGGGGCACTCTGCATCGGCGCTCGCTTTGCACGAAGCGCCCGCCGTGGGTTTCGCGCTGGGACAATCGGCGCCGTCTCCGTAGCAGGCCCATTTTTTGGAGAGGCCGATGGGGCCCAAACCGGCGGCGATGCAGCTGCACGCCTGGCCGGCGTAGAAGCAGCTGTTGGGCGTCAGCACATCGCAGCTGGTGTTTTTCTGAGGTGGAATAGCGGGACACGCGGAAGCGCCGCCCGAACCGCTCGAAGCGCTCGAACCACCCCAGCCGTTCCAGCCGCCCGCGCCGCCCCAGCCATTCCAAGCGCCGGAAACGCCACCCGCACCCGCTGCGTTGCCACCCGCCCCGGCGCTCGCGCCCGCTGTGCCGCCCGTGCCGGCGCTCGCTGCCCCGCCCTTGCCGGCGCTGGCGCCCGCGCCCGCTGCACCACCGGAGCCGGCGATCGCACCAGCGCTGCCGCCCGAGCCTGCACTCACGCTGCCTGCATGTGCTGCCGCGCCCGCGCTGCCCGCGCTAGTTGAACCACTCGCGCCGCCCGCGTTCGTCTCGCCAGCGCTAGACGAGCCAGAAGAGCCAGAAGAGCCAGAAGAGCCAGAAGCACCCGCTCCACCCTTGCCCGAAGCGCCGGTGCTGGGACGACCGCCGACGCCTGCGACGCTGCCTCCAGTACCGCCTCGTTCATTGGCACCGGCCTCACTCAGCCCAACGTTGCCGCTCTGGTTTCCCAGAACGCCCGGGTCTGGCGCTCCGCCGCGCTCAGAGAAAAAGCTCGTATCCCCAGCCGAACCGCAAGCGACGGCCAATGGAAGACAGGCCGACATCAAGACTGCAAGGCCACCCGCGAATTTCATATGTGCTCCGAAGAACTACACGCGATGCTAAGATTTGGATTCAACACTCGTTGTAACAAAGTGTCGCCTCGGGCAGGCAAACCGTCGAGAAAACGACGCTACGGAGCGTTTCGAATCGCGCCTACGACGTGTGCCACTTTTCGTGCAGATGTGGTTCGCGTAGCGCGAAGGCACGCCAAGTAGAAATCACTGCACGTCAATCACGCGCAAGCTCACCATCTCCAGCTGCTGACCGGCGCCCGGAAATTTGCCCCACACGCTGACTTCATAGCGACCGGCCTGACCGCGCTTGCCGAGCGGAACCTCGATCCGGAAGTGTTTGCCGTTCACCTCCACGGGCTTCTTGGTCACGAACCCTTTGGGGAAGTACAACTCACTCGGCGAAGGCACGGCGTACGTGTAGGTCGTGTTCAAATAGGCAGCGGTCAACGGCGCTTGCGGATCGATGCGTCCAATACCGACGCCACCGAAGGTCACGATCCCTTTCACGTCGCCCGCAATGGTCAACGTGTCGCCCGCGCGCGCCGACTTGGGTAGCGCGGCGTAGTCTCCGTAGTCGTCGACGAACTCTTGCGACAAGCAAGCGATGCCAACGCCGCTCGGTTTCGCGACGCCAACCCCGAACCCAGTGTGGCGTGGCTTCAGGATGTTCTTGCGGTGACCGTCGTGCGGCGGTTTCTCGTCCATGAAGGCGCGCTGCACACGATCGAGTTCCGCTTGCTCGAAGCGCGGCGCCACGTCCAGCTTTCGCGATTTGCCATCGGCGAGACAACCGGCGTTCTCTTGCACGAAGTCGCTACCGCCGGCCTCCGAATAGCGCTGCTCCGGAACCGAGCCGTCGCTTCCCCAATGGGCGGTATAACCAACGCGCGCCATGTCTTCGGCGTGGCGCTGACCGGCGCGGTTCGCCGCGTCGTCCATCACCACCGGGGGCAAGCCTTGCTCCGCGCGATCGCGGTTCACGAGCGCGAGCACGTAGCGACGAGCTTGCTCCAGGTTCATCGCCGCCTTGGGCGGCAACACCGGCAGCGCAGCCCCGGAAGCTCCGGGCCCAGAGCTCGCCACGCTCGGCGACTTCGAAGCGGAAGCACAAGCCGCAAAAGCTAGGCCCAGGGCCAAGGCGAACAGCGATCCTTCCCGCAAAAAGCCAGGGCGCATCGCAGAATGCTATCTGACCGAGCACGAAAGACCAGTGCGGCATCCCGAAAGCTGGTCCTTCCCCTCCGCCACGGTGAGCGGCGATTCCAGCGGGCATCGGCGAGAAGTCCCGCAATTGGCCATTGTCAATGCCGGAAGTCTTGCTATGAGTGCGCGGAACTAACACGCCTTTTGGCAGGAAAAGAGAACGATATGGCCCTCGAGCGCACCCTCTGCATCATCAAACCCGACGCCGTCGAAAAACGAAAGCAAGGGGCGATTCTGCAACGCCTCCAGGAAGAGGGCTTCGTGGTTCTGGGCCTCCGCCAAACGCAGCTCTCGCGCCGCACCGCCGAAGGCTTCTACGCAATCCATAGTGAGCGTCCCTTCTTCGACGAACTGTGCACTTTCATGACCCGTGGGCCCGTCGTGGTGATCGCGCTGGAGCGTGAGAATGCCGTGCAACACCTGCGAAACGTGATCGGCGCGACCGATCCGGCCAAGGCCGCCGAAGGCACCGTGCGCAAACAGTTCGGCGCGAGCGTCGGCGAAAACGCAGTGCACGGTTCCGATTCGCCAGAAAACGGCCGCATCGAAACCAGCTTTTACTTCCAGGGCGCCGAGCTGCTCTGAAATAGCCTCGCGACCGCCGGCCGGGCCGGCCGGGCCGGCGATCGCGCGCACGAACGGCCCGCGCGCCGAAGGCGTCGTTGTGAGCGACCTTCTCACCCCAGCGGCGCGAACTGGTCTAGCCTACCGGCCTCCATGCAGAGCGGGAAGCCGCCCCCAGAATCCCGCACCGACCCGCTCAGCAGCGGCGAACTCGACGCCGCGCGCGGGACGTTGCGCGAAGCACAGAGCGCCCTCCGCAATTTCGCGGAGCTGTTGCACTCGGTGCGAGTCGGCTCCAAGGCGCTCATTTCAGTGCTACCCGACGTGGCTGCGGGTTGCGCGCCGATGCGAGCAACTGTCGACGGCTTACTCGTCGCAGTGGCGGATCGCGCCGGCTTAGCTGAAGCAAGCCGCGCCCTGCAAAACTACTTTGCACCGCGCCTTTCGCTGCTGGACCAAGAACTTGCGGCGGCGGCTCACCGCCCGCTGAGCGCCAAATCGCGATTGGGGCTCGAGCAAGTGATCACGCGTTTGTCACTCGAGCTCGACACCGCGCGGGGGCTGCTCGATCTGCTGGTGGAAGCCGTGTCCGGTCGCTCGGTGCCGGTCGATCTTGCAGGGCTACTGCAAGAGAGTTTCACCGGCCCGCCCAGTGGCGGCTCATGGAACCGCGAACACATCACTGCCACGATGAGCTTCGTGGAAGCCGATGTTGAAGTGGAGCTGAACCCGCGCATCGCAACGGCATTGTTTGCGCTGGGCGTCGAGCTCGTCGCTCGCGGTGGCCACGGAACACCTCACGTGCTCGTCGATCGCGATCAGGCCGGCTCCTATCGCGTCAACATTGACCGACGAAAAGTGGCCGATGGCGATGATTTGGTGTTGATCGCCCGCGGCGTGATCGAGCCGACCCTGACCTGCCTGTCAGCCACCGCGCGCGCCTCGGGCGTGTCTTTGGTTTGGGACGAGCGAACGCCCAGCTTGCAATTTGCGTTTCCCGCGCCCAGCGCTTTGCACTTGTAAGGGCGAAGCGGCCTGAGTTTTTCGCGACTCGCTCGCTCGAGAGCTACGCGCTCTTGCGACCGTCGACGAGCACCGGTATTGGGCAGGCATGTCCGATCTCCAGCCACTGATTGAAGCCGCTTGGGCCGACCGCTCGCTACTCGCGAAAGACGAATACAAAGCCGCCGTGGCTCAGGTCTTGGCCGACTTGGATCAGGGCAAATTCCGCGTAGCAACTCAGGATGCACCGGGTAAGTGGACGACTCACGCCTGGCTGAAGCAAGCGGTCTTGCTCTACTTCGGTATTGCCAAGATGGAGCGCATCGAGGTCGGACCGTTCGAGTTCTACGACAAGATCCCGCTCAAGAAGAACTTGGACAAGGCTGGCGTGCGCGTGGTGCCTCCGGGCACGATTCGCTACGGCGCCTTCGTCGAATCCGGTGCGATCGTGATGCCAGGCTACGTGAACATTGGCGCGTACGTTGGCTCGGGCACCATGGTCGATACTTGGGCCACCGTCGGCTCGTGCGCCCAAGTCGGGAAGGATTGCCACCTCTCCGGCGGCGTTGGACTGGGCGGCGTGCTCGAGCCGCCGGGGGCGCAACCGGTGATCATCGAAGACGGCTGTTTCATCGGCTCCCGCGCGATCGTCGTCGAAGGCATGCTGGTCGAACGCGAAGCAGTGATCGGCGCGGGCGTCGCGCTCACCGCCTCAACCGCAATCATCGATGTCACCGGGCCGGAGCCGGTGGAATACCGCGGCCGCGTCCCCGCGCGCAGCGTCGTCATCCCCGGTATGCGCACGAAGAAGTTCGCGGCGGGCGAATATCAAATCGGCTGCGCGCTGATCATTGGTCAACGTAAAGAGAGCACCGACAAGAAGACGAGCTTGAATTCGGCCCTGCGCGACTTCAACGTCTCGGTCTAACGGGGTTTCCGCGGACAGCTAGCTGGGGACCAACGACCCGGCTAGCCCGAAGACAAGAGCGCGCAATTACTTCGGACTTGCCGGCATGAATCGCTCGCTCGAAATCGCGGCCAATGGCTGCAACGCGGCTTCGGTCCTGCTCGCCGGTCGCAACAGCGTGCACACGAGCGCCCTGAACATCTGAACGGCGGTCAGGGCCGAGCGAGCGCGCGGCACGAAATCACGCACCTGAAGCGCGCGCTGGACGATCAATCAGCGGCGGGTCGAAACCTCGGAGGGTCCGCAGGTGGCCGCCGTTGAAAGCAGGGAAAACATCGTGAAACGTGCACATCAACGCGTGCGGAGCCTCTTCCTCGCCATTGTCTCGATGCTCGCGGCCGGCTGCAGCGCCAGCTCGGGCGAAGCGACATCGAATACAGAACCAGAAGCCGAAGTCGGTGTCGTCCAGCAGGAGCTCACTGCCAATGCCTTGACCAAGAAGCAAGCCAGCCTCGTGCTCAAGTTGGTCGATGACATCTGCGGCGACAGCTGGTGTGAGGGTGATCACAATTTCCATTTCGACCAGATCCAATGCACCCGACCGTGCGGCAAATCACCGGGCACATGCCGCCTGACGTTCCGACTCTTCCCCTACGACAGCGACCTGAGCACCGGCCCTACCTACGCTCACACCTGCAAGACCGCGGGCTTCACCGGCTTCGGCTCCCTCGTAGAGACCGCACCGAACGGCTACCAATCGCTGGATTGGGATTTCTACGACGCACTCAGCGGCTGCATCTCCGAGTTCGAGAGCACGCTGCCTCCCATCTAGCCACGGGCGCGCTACGACTCGATCGCGTCGACGTCGATCACCTTGCGGTTGCTCTCTTCGATCGCGGGCGGTTCGGCGGTGACGCGATCGACGAGCTCGAGCGTGCGTCGAACGAGCTCCGCGAGCTCGCCCTCCACGCTGGTCGAATCACGACCTTCGCTGCTGGTAATCACGCGAGAGGTCATGAATCGTAGCTGCCCCGCGAGCGCCAGCAACGTGCGACGCTGGCTGGGCGTGGCCACCGGCGAGGGCTGCTCGAGAATCCGCTGGGCCAGCGCGTTCGCGCTGCGAAGCGCGATCAAGAGCGGGCTCGGCGCGTTGCCTGCTCGGCTGGCCTGCACATAACCCACCACGCCCGCCACGAGCCCGAGCGAGCGTTGGGCGAGGTCTCGCGGTTTGACCAGCTTCATGAGCGCGAACTCTAGCTCGCATCCGCCGCGCCCGCACGTCGCGCGCGCGCGGCGTCCGCACTCGAAATCCGTGGTGGCGTGTCACGATGCGCCCTCGTCTCTCCTGCGACTCGCTCTAGCCCTGCGCGCAAGCGCGCATGCAAGGATGAAAAACCCGAAGTAGAGCCCGGAACGACCACGCGGGCGAGCTGCGCTGGAGCAAGAACACCCCGCATCCGCTCCGCTGCTCGGCGAAGCCGCAAACGGCGCGCCGCCACCATTCGCCGCATTCGCCGCACCGCCGTGAGCCGTCTCGGCAGTGCCTGCGTTGCCCGCCGCATTCGCACCAGCCCCGGACTGGGCGCCTCCATTTGCGCTGCCGGCCGCGCCACCGCTTGCGGCATTCGCCCCACCGCTCCCCAAGCCAGCTCCGCCCTGGCCACTGACGCCACCCGCACCCGACATCGAGGTGCCCGGCTCTCCGCCGGCGCCCCCTGCTCCCGCCGTGGGTAGCGGCCCGACCCCCACCGAAAAGCCGATGCTCGCCGAGGATTGACCAATGTCGTAGATGCGCAGCCCCGACGCGGAGCTGTTGTTCCAGGTGCTGGCGGGGCTCGTTTGCAAGCCGAGTTCGGTGTTCACGCCGGCCCCGAAAAAGTCGGTCTTCGCGCTGCCGGGGCTGGGCCAAGTGGTGGCGGAGAGTTGACGCGTGCCTGCCCCTTGCACGACCGCTAGCTCCAGCGGCTCGGGCGGGTTGTTGGCGCCAATCGACTTGTCGAAGTGCCAGATCAGCAAGCCGCCGGCGGCGAGCGACACCCACTCATTGGCCTTTTGCACATTGGACCACAGGAAATATTCGCTGGGTCGCGCTGGGTTCAGATAGCGATACGCGGCGCCGTTGGGGCTTGCTTGGTAGCGCGCGTTGGTCGTGCTCTGCACATCGATGATGTCGATCCAGCCTTGATCGGCGCGCAGCACGTCGTCGACCCCGACGGGGTTCGTGTTCGCGCCCCGGTTGGCCATGATCGAATAGTCACCGACGCCGTACAGATCGGGCCAGCCGAACAACATGTGACCGCTCTCGTGCGCGAAGACGTAGTTCGTGGGCTGCTCGTCCATCGCGGTCATCATGTAGCGACTGAGGCGTACACCATCTCGCGACTGATTCGAGGCGCCCGCGTGTGGCCAAAGGCCCTTGCCGAACGTGCCTTCATCGCCCGCGTAGAGCAGACTGATGGCTTCCGTCTTGCCGTCGCCATCGTTGTCGAACAACGAGAAATCGATGTCCGCATCCAGCGCCTCGATGACCTCGGCCCACAACTCATCCGCGCGCGCGTAGTCGGTGCCGCCCTGGTAGTAGCTCTTGGGCTTCTTCGCGCGATAGAAGCCGTGCACTTCGTTTTGGTAGTCGACCTTGCCGTTCGACTGCTTCAGGTAGTAGTCGCGAATGGATCCCGTGAGGCCGAATTTGGTATAGCCCTTGGTATTGAGCCAAGCGTCGATCTCTTGCTTCGAGTAAGCGCCGCTCTGGTCGCTGAAGTCGACCAGAATGGTGAGGCCGTGCACGACTCCGCTCGGGTGCGGAAACAGGTGAATGTTTGGAGCACCCACCACATCGAACGCAACGTCCGCGGGCGTGGCCCGCGGTTGCTCGAGGTCTGGCCAAGCGCGGACCTCGCGCCCCCCGTAGACGATGGTCGCCTGAGCGGGACTCGAGATCGTCGACAGAGCGGCGGCGAGAATCGAGACCCGAAGGAAATGCGCGGAACAGAGCTGACCCATTCCTATCCAGTGTCGGCGTTGCCCGGCAAATCAGTCAAAAATCGACATCGAGCCGAGCAATGAATCCCACAAGGAGCCTGAAATATTGGAATTCTCGGCTCTCGCTAAAAAACCCAGCCGTTCATCGCAGCACAGATGCATGCACAGACAGAAGAGCTCGGGACCGGAACCGAGGCAAGGCGTGCCGCATGGTGACGAGAAGGCCGTCCCGAGTTCGTCAGTCAGGGGTTGGGTGGGCACTTGTACTCTCGCAACCCGGGCTCAGTAGTAATCCGGTTCTCGTCGCGCAGCGACGAGAACCGGAGCTGACGCGTGCCTAGGCGCTGGCCATTGGGTGTTGGTTTTTCGCCATCTCCGCCGCGCCTGGCCGTACTCGCGTCACCCGCTGCCCACCTGCGCGTCGAAGATCGCCAACAGTGGTGAGTGCAAGTGGGTTTCACGACGACTCATTCGAGGCCGCTCCTTGACTCGATGCACTAGGTAGAGTTTGTTCGCTCGCGCGCGGACCGTGGACTGCGCGCAAGCGTGGGGCTTTGGACGGGAACAAAACAGGGAGAGGAAAAACACATGCTCAAGTCGGTGCGGGTCGGGTCGTCATTGTGGTGGCTGTTCGTCGTTGCTTTGGGTTTGGGAGGCTCGGGAACCGCGCAGGCGAAGAGCCCGCCTACAGTC
>Ga0247784_1000468_pt1 | contig 10941 bp, 16 predicted proteins | sample UWRJL169409R5_FD_179909 | JGI IMG/M metagenome (GOLD analysis project Ga0247784, IMG submission 179909) | Plant litter microbial communities from Arlington Agricultural Research Station in Wisconsin, United States - UWRJ-L169-409R-5 | ecosystem: Environmental > Terrestrial > Plant litter >...
TGGGGTGATTTTGGGGTGCCGCAGTGGCGCATATATACAAGGTGTGAACGGCACGTGAGTCGCGAGTAAAAGAGCGGGCATTCTGCTACTCCTGTGCTAGCATGGCTACCTTGGTTAGCTGCACACAGGGGTTACGTATGAGATACTTTAAAGCTGAGATTACGATCCACGCCCACTACCCCATAGTAATGGATGTAGTGATAAACGATGTGGTCGAACTCCGGCAAATCTGCGCCATACTGGAGGCTGGGCAGCCCCATCCTGTCACCTACAAGACAGGCTTGCGTCAGGCGGCGGCCAACAAAAAGCTGACCATTCCCAAATACTTGAAGCAAGCAGAATGAAAAAGCCAGTGCTAGATGTAAGAGTTTGTTTGGGATGCAAGCAACGCTCCAACAGCGAACGCGGCGGAGTTTACTCGTTTGTGTTCCGTGGTGTGTCAGGCTACTGGCACGAAATCTGCCTGCGAAGGGCAATGAAAGAAGGAGAAAGGAAATGAAGTCTGAGTTTACCCTGAAGGAGTACATCGCCTTCAATAAGTTGGGGGTTGACCCGCGAGACACTCCGGGCATGAAGATGGTGGCCAACCACCTGAAGGAGTTGGGGTACACCAAGGAGAGGAGAAGGCTGGCTGAGAACGGTGGTAAGACTGAACTCGTGTACACAATGAAGGACAAAAAGGCTCGGATGGAAGAGCTGGCTGAAAAGCTCAGGGTGCTGGCGGAAAGAAAGAAGGTATGAAAACCCGGACCCGTCTCATCCCAACATCCACTGGCCACGTCCTGTTGCTGGTGGGAGAGAATCACTCCATCTTTTACATCCGCAGCTTCCTCAGCAAGCAGGCTGAGAAGGAGTTTTACATCCGTAGATGGTCGGCAATGCGAGAATTCCTTAAGGGAGGGTAGACCATGAATGACAGCATGTTCAGCGCGTGGCACAGGGCAGTGACTATCATGCTCGGCAACGTGTACCCGCTGCGGGATAAGAAACAGTCTAGCGCTGCGTGGGTCCACTATTGGGTGCTCATGGAGTCTCAGATGGTGCAGGAAGAAGGAGAAAATGACCATGATTTCTGATGTGGATATGATGGCAGAGCCACTGGACTGGCCGATGTGGCCTGTCCTTCCCCTCAAAAGAATGGTAGGCGGGGAGGAACAGCATGGATTTCTCTTAGCAGAGTACTCTATGCCTCACACGGTGCACATCGGGTATGTCTGGGACACCGAGCGTGTGCTTAAAGCAATGACGGAGGAGGGGAAGGGAGAACACATAAAGTACGAGACGTATGATCAGATACGCTTGGACGGATGGCAGGTGGACTGATGACTAAAACTGAGTATATCGCTAGGCTTCAAGTGGCCATGCGCGAATTCCTAGACCTTATAATGGAGGAATTTCCCGACCATATATCTGAGCAGCTGACAAAATTTAACGACAGTCAATTACAAGAGTTGAATGATGAACTGATGCTGTGCGTCATGGAGCACACTGGCGATAGGAGAGAGCCATAAGTATGTTCGGCGACGCTGAATACTATATCCGTGATGATGGATGGCGGTATTCGGTGGCTAAGTTCCTCGGAGGGAAGTGGCCAGTTGGGGAATACGAGGTGAGGGAGGACAAATTTGGTCTAACCTGCACCTGCGCCGGATACCATGGGAGGTTCACCTGTCGTCACACGGTGATCGTTGAGGAGTGGAAACGACTCGGAAAGCCTTGGATGAAGTGTTTCAACGAATTTGGTTCACCAACTTAATCAGTTCAGCCTTGTTTAGAGCGTATGTATCGGCCAAAGCTTTGTTTCCCTTCTTTCGTTCTAAAATTTCGTGTTTGTGGTACTTCGCAATTTCCTTAGTGAGTAGCCGATAAGTGGTCTGCTTCTGGAAGGAAGAGGTAAACTGCATAGTCTTAACCGATCTTAACGCATGTTTGCTGAAAGTATTGTACCAAATCCCCATATAAAACAATAGCTTATCCTATTCTTAACTGAAATACTGTGTATATTGTATAAATGTGCGATAGTAAATAAAAATATGGTGAAGCCAAAAACATGCGTTAAGACAGTTAAGACAGTTAAGACACTGCCGTGTATGCTTGCGATTCAGGCACTTACGCAAACAGGGTTAGTTAAGACAATAGTTACTAGAACCACAGCTTAGCCACTCCGATGGGGATGATGAACGACTCTTTTCCTCTTCCATCCGTCCAAATTCAGCAATCTGGACTCGTTCATCGCTCATCCAGTGTCACGATTGGAGACTCGGGATTGATAATTGCGAGTCGCGAAGAGAGATTGCATTATGTAACAGACTGTGTTATGGCAAGTGCATTGTATATACATAATAGCCCTTTAACATACTGTGGTGGGACATGCAAGCCCCTACCACAGCGCCACCAGAAATACAAGCCCCCCTGCCCCGACAAAATAGTTGCAACTTGGGACGTACAGTGTGGTAGCCTGTGTTGGCTGGCACTACCGCTGGCATACTTGGTAGGTAACGCAAACATGGCAACTGCAACTAAAGCCCCGGCCACCATGGCCACTGTAAACACCAACCCCACCACGGCGGTTAACGCTGGCCCACAGTACCGCCCTGTACCGGGCATTATCAGCCTTACACCTGCGGCAACCAAGGCTACCTTTAGGGGTGCCCGTGCTGCATGGTTTGCTGTGCTGCAGGCGCACAACGGGCAGCCTGCTAACAACTACTTGGCAGCCTGTGCCGCCAAGCCGCCTACTGTGCCGGCTAGCGGCCGCCCCGAGGCACCCACAGGCTGGCTTAGCTGGTTTGTGCGCCATGGGTACGCTACGGTGGCTATGCCTACCAAGCCCTCGGCTGGTAAGTAACACACATCAAGGGGTAGGCTTGGCAGCCTACCCCTTTTTGTTGCCCGATAGTTTAACATAATATGGGATAACATAATGTGTCGTCGCTTAACATAAGGAGTCGCGAGGACGACTTAACATAATCAATCCGAAAAAGGCCCCCCGGGATGGTCTTAAAAACAAACTAACGAGAACAATCACTCCACCTCCGAATGAATTTTTCTATGATTCATGATTATGATAAAGATTATGACACCACCTCCGAGTGAATTTTTCTCTCTGATTCATGATTATGACATTCATGATTAGGACCTTGAGAATTACGATCACCCCTTAAACTTAGGATTTTCGGGACTGACTGTAATCTTTACTTCCTCCATCATCCATTGTCCAAGTAGCGTTTGTACACCGACCCTAGGATGCCTATTTCCCGCCATAATCAAGCTAATCATACTCACGCTCAGACCAATTCTATTTGCGACATCCTCTTGTCTTTCCCCCGTAGCTGCCAAGTATAGCTTCAGCATCAACCCGAACCTAGTCATCCTCTTCCTCCCCTTTCGACTTCCAGTAGTCCCACTGGACAAAGAAATTTGCCGACATTACGAATACTGCCGTCCAATAGTGTCCCGCCGCCAAGAGGATAGAGACACTCACGGCACTAGACCAGTAGACAAACACCGCCGCAACTCTTTCTCTCAGTGTACTTCTCCCTCTCCCTCCACAGTCTCAATGTACAGGGTTGGCTCTATGAGCATCTGCTTGCTAGCCATCTCTAACAAGTGCCTACATCGGTCCACGGGCACCACGTTACTGAGGACAGAGAAGAACGCCACGTTATCCTCCGCAGGTGGGTCCCTCTGGATCAGAACGAGAGCATAGTCTAGTTCATGCCCAACGCCATCCCCTAGCTTTTTCACACTCTTGTTTAGCTGAAGTTCATACTCCTTCAGCAACCTCATTAGTTCTTCATTCATAGACATCACGCACCAGTCCTACCAACGGCGCTCCCGGCCAGTTAGTGTCAGCTCTCATACGATACAGTCCCCGCGGTACTGAGACTGTACTTTCTTCACTATGGGACATACCGAGGGGCAAGACCACGCGAAGATAGAACCTCCCGCTGGAGTCACACTCCACCGTTCCAGTAACATCGAGTCTCTCGCCAACCTCATCATCTGTGGTTGGTTCCAACAGGGTGTCGCCGATGTTGAGCGGCCCCGACTGCCTGATACATCCGCACATATTAATTTCACCTCCGCACACTAACACTTCTCTTCCCCGTCACAAGATCTCTTGGACGGCACAGGCTGAGATGATCGAACTCTATCAGCCGTATTGATATTTCCCTCCTCATGCTCCAGCACTCTGCCTCGCTATCGAACCAGTCAACCACATGAGCGTTCCCTGAACTCCCATCACTAAGAAATATCGTCACCAGCATCCACTTTTTCATACGTATTCCTTCACATGCGTGCGCCCCTGCCTGCGCGCACGCCATGTAGTATAAGGTGTGACCCTTGCGTGAGCACCGGCGATTGTGCTATCCTCCAGCCCTTCACAATCATGTGAAGGGTTAGATGGACTTCCTTCCGAAAGAACCTATCTTCGATTCTGAGTTCTATTCGGAGCAGATGGCCTCTGTCCTATCTGAGCACGCGACCAAGGCCAATGCGGTCCTCAAAGCTCCCCGTAAAAAATTTGAGAGAGAAAGATTTCTTTCCGCCATGGCAGAGGCGTTCGAGGCCATTGGCGGAGTTACACGTTTCGCCATGTGGGCGGACTCTAATCCTACGGAGTTTTACAAGCTCATGGGCAAGACTATCCCCCAAGCCTCCCTGTTAGACTTCCAGGGTAAGATGCAGATCAGCATCCACCCCGCGCTTCCCCCCTCACCACTAGATGATGAGCCAATTGATGTAACCCCGGAGAAGAGAGATGCTAAAGATTAAGACGAACAATGGAACGACCTGCTACATTGAGGACCAAGACCTCCAGCATTACAAGGATGCAGAGATTCTTGAGAAGAACGTCACCCCAGAGTCGGCCCGTGCGCCGGATGCACAGAACCGAGATCAGAAGGAACTCGATCAGCTACCAGAGACCACTGACGAAACCGACGAGACTGAGGAAGAATAGTCAGTGGAGGGAATGCCAGATAATGCCGTTCGCATCTCGTACAAACCTCGGCTAGCATTTCAGGCATTCCACAACCGCTCTACGCGTTTTGCCTGCATGGTGGCTCACCGTCGTGCAGGCAAGACCGTTGCGTCCATTAACGAGATCGTAAACCGTGCCATTTACTCTAAGAAGAAGCGCCCTCGCTACGCTTATCTTGCTCCTCTGCTCAAGCAGGGTAAGAAAATTGCATGGGAGTACTTAAAAGAGTACACACAAGGGATTGAGCTTAAGAAGCCGTCTGAGTCTGACCTTTCCGTAATTCTGCGGCACAACAAAGCTGAGATCGGTATCTATGGAGCGGACAACCCAGACGCTATCCGCGGTCAATACTTTGACGGCGTCGTATTGGACGAGTATGGGGATATGGCCCCCGGAGCGTGGGGTAAAGTCGTCCTACCCACCTTGGCCGACCGCCGGGGCTGGGCTGTTTTCATTGGAACTTTTAAGGGAAAGAATCATTTCTACAACATATTCCGTCGCAGCCAAGGGTTAGACCTAAAGCCCGGGGAGGACCCAGAGTACTATAAGAAGAACTGGTTTAATCTTCTTCTCAAAGCGTCCAAATCAGGGATTCTTTCAGCAGAAGATCTCGCCATTCAACGGGCGGAGATGGATGATGAGGAGTACGCACAAGAATTTGAGTGCGACCCGAATGCCGTCGTAAAGGGCAGCTATTATGCGAAGATTCTCGCAAAACTTGAGCAGAATGGTCACATCTATGCCGACATTGACTACGATCCGGACCAGCCTGTTGAGGTGGTGTTTGACCTCGGCTATACAGACTCTACGGCGGCGTGGTTTTGGCAGAAGCGACCGGGCGGTATTGCGATCATTGACTACCTTGAGGCGGACAGCCAGCCCCTGTCTTACTACTTTGGTGAGCTTTGGGGTCGCGCTTACACCTATTCTACGGTATGGCTTCCGCATGACGCCAAGGCCAAGTCCCTTCAAACTGGCAGATCCACGGTTGAGCAGTTCTTGGGTGAAGGATTTCCTGTACGTATCGCTCCGAACCTAGATATTCAACATGGAATCGACGCGGCGCGCAAGATTTTACCTGACTGCTACTTCTCAACTAAGACAGAGTATGGCGTTGAGGCTTTGCGAGCTTACAAAAGAGCCTTTAACGACGAGAAAAAGTCTTTCACCGATGCCCCACAACACGATTGGTCGTCTCATGGAGCAGACGCATTCCGCTACCTCTCACTTGTTGCGCAAAGGCTCGGCGTAGATAGCGGAGAAGACAAGAAAATCGTAGTTGCGACCCCACAGATGGTACTAGAAGAACTCTTTCAAGCCCGTGAGCAACGCTTGCGGATGATCCGGAGACGAGCATGACTGACGAAGTTGTTGAAGAACGAAAAGAAACGTCGAAGGACGCTTACAATCGTTGGCAGAAAGAGCTTTCTGACGCCAAGAAATGGTTTAAGAAATTTCACACTCGCGGCGATAAGGTCAGCAAGGCTTTTCTTGACGATAATACAGAGTCAGACGACCTTTCGGACGCATTTGTTTCGCGTTTGAACTTATTTCACGCGAATATTGTAACTCTACAGAGTATGCTGTATGGACGAATTCCAAAAGTTGAAGTTGATAGACGATTTGCAGACGCAGATGACGACGTTGCTCGCGTTGCTGGACTCATGCTCAACAGAATTCTCAACACTGACATTGAGACTGCCGGAGAAGACATATCCTCTGTCTACAGAAGTTGTCTTCAGGACCGTCTCCTCCCAGGGCTTGGAAACGCGAGGCTACAATATCAGTATTCAGAGGGAGAGGGTGATGAGGTAACCGATGAGTGGACAGATATTGTCTATACTCATTGGAAAGACCAGCTTTGGTCCCCTTGTCGGACGTATCCAGAACTTCGCTGGAAGGCGTATCGGTCATACTTGTCTAAGGCCAAGCTAAAAGCTCGCTTCCCCAAGGTAGACCTCACTAAAATTAACTTTTCTTCCAAGGGCGCGCTGGGGAGGAGTAAGGTTGAGGTAGAAAACATACCAGAGAACGCAGAGGCGGAGGTTTGGGAGATCTGGGACAAAGATGCCCTAAAGATTTACTGGTGGACAGAGGGCTACGGCCAGCTTTTGGAAGAGAAAGAGGACTTCCTTGAGTTGGAAGGCTTCTGGCCAGACCCGCCACCGCTACTGACTAATGTTACGACATCTAAGTATCTTCCCAAGGCAGATTACGACCTTGCGCGTGACCTGTACCGAGAAATTGACGAACTTGAGTCCCGCATTTCCATGCTTACACAGGCATGTAAGTGTGTGGGCGTGTACGACTCCTCAAATGAGGGAATTCAGCGAATTTTCAACGAGGGGGTTGAAAATCAGCTTATTCCCGTTAAGAATTGGGCGCAATTCTCTGAAAAGGGAGGTCTGAGCGGAGTCGTAGACTGGGTTCCGTTGGAAGACGTCGTAAACACGATTTCTACCCTTACTCAGAAGCAAAACGACAAGATTCAGCAGCTTTATCAAGTCACGGGAATGAATGACGTCATGCGCGGTGCGGCGCAGACGGAAGGAACTCCTGTTTCGGCCACAGAGCGAAAAATTCAGGCGAATTATGGTTCCATTCGCATCGAGGCTCTTCAGAACGAGTTTGCGCGGTGGGTCAGCGATACGCAGGCGCTCAAAGCAGAGATTATCGCTAAGCATTATCAGCCCCACTGCATTATCCAGCAATCTAACATTCTGTCCACACCAGACGGACAAAATGCTGAGCTGGTGGACGCAGCCGTCAAGCTCATTAAGGACCCGTCCAAATCACGATGGAAAATCACTGTACGGCCTGAGACTCTGGCTATTGCTGACTATGCTCAGCTAAAAGCCGACCGCGTAGAGTTCATGATGGGGTTGGCGCAGTATCTACAGTCTGCGGCTCCCTTAATTGAGCAGAAGCCGGAGGCGATGCCCGTGTTGATGAAAATGCTCAAATGGGCGATGGCTGGATTTCGCGGTAGCTCTGAAATTGAAGGAATTCTTGATCAGGCCATTGGTGCGATGGAGAAGCAGCCGCCTCAGCAGAAGCCCAACCCCGAGGCTGAAAAGGCTAAGGTTGAGATGCAGAAGATGCAGGCCGAGATGCAGATGCAGCAGCAAGAGATGCAGGCCAAGATGCAGATGGAGCGAGAAAAGCATCAGTCTGAGCAGCAACTCAAGATGCTTGAGTTCCAATTGGCACAGCAGAAGATGCAGATGGAAATTTCGTTCATGCAACAGAAGTTCCAACTTGAACTTGAGAAGCTCAAGGCTGAACTCGGCATTGACGTACAAAAGGCCCAGCTCGAGGCTCAGGCTACAGAACAAGAGCAGGCGGCGCAGTTCGCCTTCAATACAGCAGAGAAAGAAAAGGATATGGAGGTAAGTGAGCATGCGGCGCAGATACAGATGGAATCAGGAAACGCAGAGCTTGAACGAGATCGTCAACGAGCAAAGCTCAAGCCCGACAAGTCCAATGGTGATGCCAGATCTTGAACCGTTCCAAATGATAGATGGGACAGTTATCAGCGGGCGAGTAGCGTATAATCGCTATTGTAAGGAGCATGGAGTCACCAATCCAGCCGACTACAAAGAAACTTGGGCCAAAGCTGAGGCTGAGAGGGCTAAGCTTCGGACTCCTGGAGCTGGACACGATTCTGAGCGAAGACGACAAGAGTTGGCTCGTAACTATAAAGAGTTTCGCACCTACGGCGAATACAGACAAATGATCGAAAACATTGGACGGAGAAAATAAGATGGCTGAGCAGACGCGCCGAGAGCTTCTAGAAGCTGCTTGGGACAAGATCGAGGAGAAGGACGATGACGTCGCAACGGTGGACGATGACAGTCTTGGAAGAGGCAAGACAGATCCCGTACGACCTGTGGACGATACCACTGACGGGACCAGTTCTCCAAACGACGGGGTGGACCTGGAAGGAGGAGAAGACGATTCTACTCTTGCCAAAGAAAAGAAGACTGAAAAAGAGCCAAAGAAGCCTGCGAAAGATGCGACGCAGATTAAGGAAGAGCAAGCCGCAGCCACAGTAGACGGAAAAGGGGAGCCTGGACGACCTGCTGAACAGATAGCGGATAAGGCCCCAATGGCGTGGAAGGCTGGAGCCCGAGAGCATTGGGCGAAGCTTCCGCCAGACGTGCGCGCTGAAATTAATCGCCGAGAGCTACACATTCGCCAGACTCTATCTCAGACTGCAGGAGTTCGCCAGTTTGCGCAGGAGTTTGCACAGACAATCCAGCCTTTTGCGCATTTGATTCGCGCTCAGAATTCAACGCCTATTGCGGCGGTTAAGAATCTCATGTCTACGGCCGCGGGTCTCATGCAGGGAAATCCCCAGCAGAAGGCCGCGATTGTCGCAGAGATCATGCAGAATTACGGGGTGGACGTTCTAGCTCTAGATAAGTACCTGGAGCATAATTGGGACGTTAATGCCGGACGTATCAAGGGCGGTAACGGGCAGAGGACAGAAGCTCCCCCAGCATGGGCTCAGCCTCTGTTTGCGATGCAGCAACAGATTCAAGAGACCATGACGGCGCAACAACAGAGAGTTCAGATGGAGGCGGATGAAAAAATCACCGCCATGGAGTCTCAGCCGTTTTTTGATGATCTCAGGGATGACATCGCTGATATTATGGAGATCTCTGCGAATCGTGGTCGTTCTATGACTATTCAGCAGGCGTATGAGAAGGCCATTCAGCTCAGCCCAGAGATCTCTACGATCATGACTAATCGTAGAAAGGCAGAAGAACTCAAGTCTGGTGGGAAGAATATTTCCAGAGCTAGACGTGCTGCTTCCTCCATTTCAGGGGGTCCATCAGGCAAAGCAGCCGGAAATCGTGGAGAGGGACCGAAGACTCGTAGAGAGCAGTTACGAGAAGCGTGGGATAACGCAGAATCGTAAAAATCACTTGCTATTCGGCAAACGGGGGTGCTAGGATTCGCCCCCGTGAGCTGAAGGCTAGAGCGATCCCATCCTGACTCCTCAACCACGTTGAGTCGGAAGATACCTCCCAAGACGGAAGCTGTTTAGGCAGTATTCATTCCACTTCGGAGAAATTTTCCATGGCTTTTCCCAATGTGACCGATCTGGTCGCAACTACGATTGAAAATCGTAGTGGCGAGATCGCTGACAACGTCACGAAAAACAACGCGCTTCTGTCTCGCCTCAACAAGCGCGGTAACGTTCGTACGTTTGACGGCGGTACGGTAATTTTTGAAGAACTCAGCTTCGCTGAGAACGGTAACGCTGGATACTACAGCGGTTACGATCTGCTACCGGTCGCTGCGCAGGACGTCTTGTCCGCAGCACAATACGCGATCAAGCAGGCAGCCTGTCCGGTCGTTATGTCTGGTCTGGAGATGCTCCAGAACGCAGGCAAAGAGAAGATCATCGATCTTCTTGACGGGCGTATGGACGTGGCTGAGTCCTCAATGGCCAACCTTCTGGCTGGCGGCATCTACTCTGACGGCACTGGCTCTGGTGGTAAAGAGGTTGTTGGCCTCGGCGCCGCCGTTCCACTGAATCCAAACACCGGTATCTACGGTGGTATTGATCGCGCGGCGTGGCCGTTCTGGCGCAACCAGTTCACGGATACGACTGGCATCACGGCCGCGACTATCCAGGCCTCCTGGAATGCTCAGTGGGCTAAGCAGGTCCGTGGCATGGATCGTCCGGACCTGATTGTGGTTGATTCCCTCACGTGGGCCATCTACATGCAGTCCCTCCAGGCCATCCAGCGTATCACGTCTACTGATGAGGCTAAGCTGGGCTTCCCGAGTGTGAAGTACATGGATGCTGACGTTGTTCTGGACGGTGGCATCGGCGGCTTCTGCCCCTCCAATCAGGCGTTCTTCCTTAACACGAAGTACATCTTCTGGCGGCCGCATGCCTCCCGCAATATGGTCCCGCTTAGCCCGAATAAGCGTTATGC
>Ga0247784_1000470_pt1 | contig 10925 bp, 8 predicted proteins | sample UWRJL169409R5_FD_179909 | JGI IMG/M metagenome (GOLD analysis project Ga0247784, IMG submission 179909) | Plant litter microbial communities from Arlington Agricultural Research Station in Wisconsin, United States - UWRJ-L169-409R-5 | ecosystem: Environmental > Terrestrial > Plant litter >...
CAGCACCGAGACCGCCCAGCCCCAGGGCAGGCCCCAGGTCAGCAGCGCCGCGGCAACCGCCAGCGCGATGCTGCCGAAGGTGGTCAGCACCGCGCCGAGCGAGCGCCAGTCGTTCAGCCGCGTCAGCGACGCGATCTCGTCGGCGTTCAGGATGCGGCGCGCGGCTGCATTGCCGGAACCAGCCACGCGCGCCGCCGCAGTGCGCGGCGGCTCGATCGGCCGCAGGTCTTCGCGGAACTCTTCGCCCGCGACAGGTGTGGATGAGGTCTTCATCGCCAGGTCCTCCAATCGCTGTCGGGGTTCGACCGCCGACAGCGTCTCGGGTTCAGACGAGCTTCACCAGCTGTTTCCCGAAATTCGCGCCCTTCAGCAGCCCCAGGAACGCTTCCGGCGCCGATTCGATGCCCTGCGCCGCCGTCTCGCGGTACTTCAGCTTGCCTGTCGCCACCAGCGTGCCGAGTTCCTTCAGCGCCTCGGGCCAGAGGTTCATGTGCTCGCTGACGATGAAGCCCTCGAGCTTCAGCCGCGACTGCAGGATCAGCTGCGGGTGCGTCAGCGGGATCGGCTGGCCGTCGTAGCCGGAGATCATCCCGCACAGCGCGATGCGGCCGAAGGCGTTCATCCGCGCGAGCACGGTGTCGAGCATCAGCCCGCCGACGTTCTCGAAGTAGCCGTCGACGCCGTCCGGCGTGGCCTCTTTCAGCGCCGCGTACAGCGCCTTCGGATCGCGGTGCGCCTTGTAATCGATGCAGGCATGGAAGCCCAGTTCGTCGACCACGTAGCGGCACTTGTCCGGTCCGCCGGCGATGCCGACCGCGCGGCAGCCGCGCACCTTGGCGAGCTGCCCCACCGCGCCGCCGACCGCACCGCTGGCCGCGCTGACGACGATGGTCTCGCCGGCCTTCGGCGTGCAGATCTTCACCAGCCCGTACCAGGCGGTGACGCCCGGCATGCCGACCGCACCGAGGTAGGCCGACAGCGGGATGTGCGTGGTGTCGACCTTGCGCAGCGTGCCGGGCTGGCTCGCGTCGACCACCGCGTACTGCTGCCAGCCGCCCATGCCGACCACCTTGTCGCCGGCCGCGAAGCCCGGGTGGCGCGACTCGACCACCTCGCCGGCCGTGCCGCCGATCATCACCTGGTCGAGCGGCTGCGGCTGCGCGTAGCTCTTGCCGGCGTTCATGCGGCCGCGCATGTAGGGGTCGAGCGACAGGTAGTGGTGGCGCACCAGCACCTGGTGGTCCGACAGCGCCGGCACCGGGGTCGACACGAGGCGGAAGTTGGCGGCGACGGCTTCCTTGTCGGGGCGCGACGCGAGAACGATCTGCTGGTTGGTGGCGGTCATGGCTTGTCTCCTGGCTGTTGTGGTGTCGGGTCAGTCCGAGGCGTTCGAGCGGTGGATCTTGCGTCCCCCTGCCGGAAGCCCTTGCAGGTACTTGAAGGTGCCGCTCGCGCTCGCGAGCAGCTCGCCGTTCGCATCGACCACGCTGCCCTCGCAGAACGCGAGCGACGCGGTCGCGTGCAGCAGCTTGCCGCGCGCGATGAGGCGGCCGAGGCCGGGCCGCATGAAGCTCGTCTTCATCTCGATCGTCACGACGCCGGTGCCGCCCGGCTGCCCGCCCGGCTTGATCGAGCTGCTGCGCGCCGCATGCGCCATCGCGACGTCGAGCAGCGTCATCGTGACGCCGCCATGCGCGACGCTCCACGAGTTGCACAGCTCGTCGCGCAGCGTCAGGCCGATCTCGGCCTCGCCGTTCTCGAACTTCAGCAGCTCGAAGCCGAGCTGGTCGACGAAGGGGATGTGGACCGGAAATTCCATCTCAGTGGCCATGCACCGCGCTGACGCCGCCGTCGACCGCGAGGATCTGGCCGGTGATGTGCTTGCCCGCGGCCGATGCGAACAGCAGCGCGACGCCCTTCAGGTCGTCGTCGTCGCCGATGCGGCCCAGCGGCGCGCCGGTCGCGAGCGCCTCGACGCCCACCTTGGCGATCGTGCCGGCCGTCATCTTGCTCGGGAACATGCCCGGCGCAATCGCGTTCACCGTGATGCCGTAGCGGCCCCACTCGGCCGCCAGCGTGCGCGTGAAGTTGACGACCGCGCCCTTGCTGGTGCCGTAGGCGATGTACTTCATCGTCGACGGCGAGCCCGACAGCCCGGCGATCGACGCGACGTTGATGATGCGGCCCGATCGGCGCGGGATCATGCTCAGCCGCCCGATCGCCTGGCTCATCAGGAAGATGCTGCGGATGTTCAGGTTCATCACCTTGTCCCAGGCCTCCAGCGGGTACTCCTCGGCCGGCGCGCCCCAGGTGGCCCCGGCGTTGTTGACGAGGATGTCGACGCGCCCGAGCCGCTGCATCGCCTCGTCGGCCACGCGCTGGATCTCGTCCGGCTGGCTCGCGTCGGCCGCCACCCAGCGGGTGTCGATGCCGCGTGCCTGCAGGTGGGCGGCGGCCTCTTCCAGGTCAGCGGCCTTGCGCGAGGTCAGCAGGATCTTCGCGCCCGCCTCGCCCAGCGATTCGGCGATCTGCAGGCCGAGCCCGCGCGAGCCGCCGGTCACCAGCGCGGTCTTGCCTTCAAGGCTGAGGAGGGTCTGGATCGGCGTGCTCATGGGTTCGATCTCCTAGTCGTTGTGCCGGTTGAGGGATTTGAAGAACGCATCGCTGTTCGTCTCGCGCCCCAGGAAGTTGCGCATCAGCTGCGCCGGCGCCTGTTGCGAGCCCTGCGACAGCACCTGCTCGCGGTAGCGCAGCCCGACCTCGCGGCTGAGCTTGTCGGCGGCGAACGCGGTGCGCAGGTCCTCGGCCAGCACCAGGCTCCACAGGTAGCCGTAGTAGCCCGAGGCGTAGCCGGTCGCGATGTGCGAGAAGCCGGCCGGGAACTTGCTGCCCTTCACGTGTCCGAGCGGCGTCGCGCCTTCCATGCGCTGCCAGGTGGCCATCGGCTCCGGCGCGTCCTTCGCGTACAGCGCGAGGTCGTAGCTCGCGTACAGGTGCTGGCGCGCCACCGCGATGCCCTTCGCGAAATCGCGCGCCTTCGAGGCCCGCTGCACCAGGTCGTCGGGTGCCGGCTTGCAGGTCGGGCAGACCTCCTTGAACAGCGCCAGCACGCGCGCGTCGTAGACCCAGTCCTCAAGCATCTGCGACGGCGCCTCGACGAAATCGAGTTGCACGTTGGTGCCGCCCTGCGTCGCGTAGCGGGTGTTCGACAGCAGCCCGTGCATCGCGTGGCCGAACTCGTGCAGCAACGTCTCGAGCTCGTCGATGTTCAGGCCCTGGCGGTTGAAGTTGACGACCAGGCCGGCGGCCGGCGTGCGGTTCACGAGCGTCGACGGGTTGCGGAAACTCCAGACCGCCGCATGGTTGTACTTGCCCTCGCGCGGGTACAGGTCGACGAAGAAGCTGCCGAGCACCTTCTTGCTGGCGACATCGCGCACCTCGAACGACTGCGCGTCGGGGTGCCACAGCGCCTGCTGCAGCGGCTCGAACTGCACGCCGAACAGCTGGCCGGCGACGCGGAACACGAAGTCGAGGCTGGCCTGTGGCGGGAAGTAGGTGCGGAACTCCTCGGCGTCGAGCTGGAAGCGGTTGCGGCGTTCGCTGAAGGTGTAGTAGGTCAGGTCCCAGCGGTTCAGCGTGGTCGACTCGAGCGATTGCTTCAGGTCGCGGGCCTTCGCCTCCCGCAGCAGGCCGAGATCGGCCACCTCGCGCTGCGCGACGGCGTCCTTCACGGTGCCGAGGAAGGTCTGCACCGCCGCGGCGTTGCCCGCCATGCGGCGGCGCATCGCGAAATCGGCATACGACTCGAGGCCGAACAGCTGCGCGTACTCGCGGCGCAGCTGGCCGAGCTGCTGCAGCGTCTTCAGGTTGGCCGCGCCGCCGAGGTTCTGGAACGCACGCCACATGCGCTCGCGCGTGGCGCCCAGGGTCGCGTTCTCGATGATCGCGTCGTAGCTCGGGTAGTCGAGGCCGAACACGTAGCGGCCGGTCGCATCGCGCTTGCGGTCTTTCAAGGCCTCGGCCGGCACGCCGTCGAGTTCCTCGGGCGCGAACGCGACGCGCGTCTTGTCGTCGCGGATGCGGCGGTCGAACAGCTGGCCGAGCCGGGTGATCTCGTTGCTGACCTTCTTCGCGCGCGCCTGGCGGGCGGGCGTCAGCGCGACGCCGGCGTCCTCGAACGCATCGAGCGTGTCGCGCAGCAGGCGGGCGTCGATGTCGTCGGCCGGCTTCACCTGCTTCAGCAGCGCGTAGATCTTCGGGTTCTGCAGGAAGCTGTTGCGGAAGGTCTGGTAGCCGAGGTCGCAGGCATCGGCCGCATCGCGCACCGCCTTGTCGGGGTGCACCGCGTTCAGCAGCGACAGCGGCCCGACGACGTCTTCGTAGCGCCGGTTCATGCCGTCGAGCTCGACGAGCAGCTGGGGGCCCGGGCTCGCCGGCAGCGCCTGCAGCCGCTTCTCGTCGGCGCGGGCGCCGGCGATCAGCGCCTTGCAGTCGGCATCGGCCTGCGCCGCGTTGCGGTAGGTCGGGAACACGTACGACGGCGTGGCCGGCTGGGCGACGGCGGGGCCGGCGGCGAGCGCGATGGCCAGCAAGGTGAAGCGAAAGTTCATGGGCGTGCGGACCAGAGGGTTCATGTGGGGCTCTTCATGCGCGAGCGCACGTAGATGAGGACGGCGCCGCAGATCGCGACGACCACGCCGACCACCGCGATGCCCCAGCCGAGCGGCTCCACGTAGCGTTGCACGGCGAGCCCCATGCCGACGCCCAGCAAGCCGCCGTAGATCAGCACCCAGACGAGGGTTTCGACCGTTGAAGTCTTCATCGCAATCTGGCCCGGTGTCAGAACCAGGCATCGTTCATGGAACGACAAGTATCGTCCCGCGTCTCGACCACCTTCAGCCAGGCGGGGACTTTGGGCAGTTCGTAGCGGAAGAAGAAGCGCGCGGCGGCCAGCTTGCCGTGCAGCAGCGCGGTGTCGCCCTGCCCTGCCGCAGTCGCTTGCTCCAGGTGCTCTTGCGCGCAGATCGCGACGTCCAGCCAGACCCAGGCCAGCACGGTGTGCCCGAAGGCCTGCAGGTAGGGCGTGGCATTGGCGAGCGCCTCTTCGGGCACGCCGCTGGCCCATGCGGCCTTGGTGGCGTTGCCCAGCGCCTTCAGCGCCCCGGCCAGTGCGTTGGCGTGTTCGGCGAGTGCAGGCAGCATCAGCGCGCGCTGCAGCGTCGCGTTGACCTTGTTGGCCAGCAACATCAGCCCCTTGCCGCCATCCATCACGACCTTGCGGCCGAGCAGGTCGAGCGCCTGGATGCCGTGGGTGCCCTCGTGGATCATGTTCAGGCGGTTGTCGCGCCAGTACTGCTCGACGGGATAGTCCCGCGTGTAGCCGTAGCCGCCGAGCACCTGGATCGCGAGGCTGTTGGCCTCCAGGCACCATTCGCTGGGCCAGCTCTTCGCGATGGGGGTCAGCATCTCCAGCAGCAGCCCGGCTTCGGCCGCGATCTCGGGGGGCGCGGTGTGCAGCTCGTCGACGAGGCGGGCGCAGTACAGCTCCAGCGCGAGCGCGCCTTCGCAGTAGCTCTTCTGCGCGAGCAGCATGCGTTTGACGTCGGCGTGCTGGATGATCGGCACCTGCGGCCGCGTCGCATCCTTGCCGCCCGGCCCGATGGGACGCCCTTGCGGACGGCCGCGCGCATAGTCGAGGCTCGCTTCGTAGCCCGCGTAGCCGAGCATCGTCGCGCCCAGGCCGACGCCGATGCGGGCCTCGTTCATCATGTGGAACATGCAGCGCAGCCCTTCGCCGGGCTGGCCGACGAGGTAGCCGATGGCACCGCCGCCGTCGCGCACCGGAAACCTGCCCTCGCCAAAGTTCAGCAGCGTGTTCGGAATGCCGCGATAGCCCAGCTTGTGGTTCAGCCCGGCGAGCGCCACGTCGTTGCGTTCGCCGGTCAGGCGGCCTTCGGCATCGACCATCTTCTTCGGCACGACGAACAGCGAGATGCCTCGCGTGCCGGGGACCAGCGCGCCATCGGGTCCGGGGATCTTCGCGAGCACCAGGTGGACGATGTTCTCGGCCAGCTCATGCTCGCCGTTCGAGATCCACATCTTGTTGCCGCGAAGCCGGTAGCGTGGGCCGAGCGGATCGTCAGGGGCATCGGGGCCATCCAGCGTGGCGCGGGTGACGATGTCGGACAGGCTCGAGCCGGCCTGCGGTTCGCTCAGGCACATGGTGCCGAAGAAGCGTCCGGAAAATTCGTTCTTCGCGAACACCTCTTTCTGCAGCGGCGTGCCGTGCGCCATCAGCAGGTTGGCATTGCCGCTGGTGAGCATGCCGCCACCACCCATGCCGATGCCGCCTTTCGCGAAGAAGGCATTGGCCGCCATCTCGATCACGCAAGGCAGCTGCATGCCTCCGATCTCGTAGTCTTGCGCCGCGGCGAGCATGCCGGATTCGACATAGGCCCGCGAGGCTTCGTGCGTCGCTTGCGGCTGGATCACGCGCTCGCCGTCGAAGCGAGGCTCCTCGGTGTCGGTGATGCGATTGAAGGGCGCGAACTTCTCGCGCGCGATGCGTTCGCAGGTATCGAGCACGGCGTCGAAGGTGTCGCGCGAGTGGTCGGCGAAGCGGCTGCGGTTCTTGAGCGTGTCTGCCTGGAGCCAGTCGTACAGCAGGAAGTCGAGTGTCTGTCGCATTTTGTGGATCCTGTGTTCGCAGAACGACAACCGTTCGCCCTGAGCCTGTCGAAGGGTTGGTGCCCTGGCACGAGGGCTTCGACAGGCTCAGCCCGAACGGAAAGGGGTCAGCCCGACCCTTCGACAAGCTCAGGGCGAACGGAATGTTCTGCGAAGGCGCAGAACCGCGCAGTCAAAGAACCTCGAAGATCCCCGCAGCGCCCATGCCGCCGCCAATGCACATCGTGACGCAGACCCGCTTCGCTCCACGGCGCTTGCCCTCGATCAGCGCGTGACCCGTCAGGCGCTGACCACTGACGCCATACGGGTGCCCGACAGCAATCGCCCCGCCGTTGACGTTCAGCCGATCCATCGGAATCCCCAGCGTGTCGGCGCAATACAGCACCTGCACCGCGAACGCTTCGTTCAATTCCCACAGGTCGATGTCCTGCACGGTGAGCCCGAGCCGCTTCAGCACCTTCGGCACCGCGAACACCGGCCCGATGCCCATTTCGTCAGGCTCGCAACCCGCCACCGCAAAGCCGAGAAAACGCCCCAGCGGCTTCAGCCCGCGCTGCTGCGCCAGCGCTTCGCTCATCACGACGCAGGCACCGGCACCATCGCTGAACTGGCTCGCATTGCCGGCAGCGATCAGCCCGCCCGGCAAGGCCGGCTTGATGCCCGCGATGCCTTCGACGGTCGTGCCATACCGCAGCCCTTCGTCGACGCTGATCGTCACTTCCTTGCTGCGCAGCCCCATCACCGGATCGGCCACGCCGGCGATCACCGTGACCGGCACGATCTCGTCGCTGAACTTGCCGGCATCCTGCGCCGCACAGGCCTTCTGCTGGCTCGCCGCGCCGTACGCGTCCATGCGGTCGCGGCCGATCTTGTAGCGCTTGGCCACCTGCTCGGCCGTCTGCAGCATGCTCCAGTAGATCTCCGGCTTGTGCTCGCGCAGCCACGGGTCGGCGATCATGTGCGTGTTGGCCTCGTTCTGCACGCACGAGATGCTCTCGACGCCACCGGCCACGTACACGTCGCCCTCGCCGGCCACGATGCGTTGCGCGGCCATCGCGATGGTCTGCAGCCCGCTCGAGCAGAAGCGGTTCACCGTCACCCCGCTCGTCGTGACCGGCAGGCCCGCGCGCAGCGCGATCTGCCGCGCGATGTTGCTGCCTGTCGCGCCCTCGGGCGTCGCGCAGCCCATGATCACGTCGTCGACCTCGGCGCCGTCGATGCCGGCGCGCTCGACCGCGGCCTTCACCGCGTGCCCGCCCAGCGTCGCGCCGTGCGTCATGTTGAAGGCGCCCTTCCAGCTCTTGGCCAGCGGCGTGCGGGCGGTGGAAACGATCACTGCGTTGGTCATGATGGTGTGCTCCGATTCATCTCAGGAGAAGGTCTTGCCTTCGGCCGCCAGGCGCGCCAGCAACGGCGCGGGCTGCCAGAACGTGGCATCGTCGTGCGGGTTCTTCGCGAAGCGGCGCATGCTCGCCACCACGTTGAACAGGCCCACGGTGTCGGCATAGCACATCGGCCCGCCGCGGTGCAGCGGGAAACCGTAGCCGGTCAGGTAGACCATGTCGATGTCGCTCGCGCGCAGCGCAATGCCCTCTTCGACGATCTTCGCGCCCTCGTTCACCAGCGCATACACCAGCCGGTGCACGATCTCGTCGTCGCTGATCTTGCGCGGCGTGATGCCCAGCTCGGCGCGGTGCTTCTCGATCATCCCGTCCACCAAGGCGCTCGGGATCGCATCGCGCTTGCCCGGCACGTAGTCGTACCAGCCGGCGCCGGTCTTCTGCCCGAAGCGGCCCATCTCGCACAGCAGGTCGGCGGTCTTGCTGTAGCGCAGGTCCGGCTTCTCCAGGTAGCGGCGCTTGCGGATGTACCAGCCCACGTCGTTGCCCGCCAGGTCGCCCATGCGGAACGGGCCCATCGCGAAGCCGAACTTCTCGACCGCCTTGTCGACCTGCTGCGGCGTGCAGCCCTCTTCCAGCAGGAAGCCGGCCTGGCGCGAGTACTGCTCGATCATCCGGTTGCCGATGAAGCCGTCGCACACGCCCGACACCACGCAGGTCTTCTTGATCTTCTTGCCCAGCGCCATCACGGTGGCCAGCACGTCCTTCGCGGTCTTCTCGCCGCGCACCACCTCCAGCAGCTTCATCACGTTGGCAGGGCTGAAGAAGTGCGTGCCGATCACGTCCTGCGGGCGCTTGGTGAACGACGCGATCTTGTCGACGTCCAGCGTCGAGGTGTTGCTCGCGAGGATCGCGCCGGGCTTCATCACCTCGTCGAGCGTCTTGAAGACCTGCTCCTTCACGCCGATGTCCTCGAACACCGCCTCGATCACCATGTCGGCATCCTTCAGGTCGGCATAGTTCAGCGTGGTGCTCAGCAGCGCCATGCGGGCATCGAGCTTGTCCTGCTTCAGCTTGCCCTTCTTGACCTGCGCGTCGTAGTTCTTGCGGATGATCGCGACGCCCTTGTCCAGCGCCTCCTGCTTCATCTCGAGCATCACGACCGGGATGCCGGCGTTCAGGAAGTTCATCGCGATGCCGCCGCCCATCGTGCCGGCGCCGATCACCGCGAGCTTCTTCACGTCGCGCACCGGCGTGTCGGCCGGCACGTCGGGGATCTTGGTGGTGGCGCGTTCGGCCACGAAGGCATGGCGCAACGCGCGGCTCTCGGGCGTCATCATCAGCGCGATGAAGGCTTCGCGCTCCTGCTTCATGCCGTCGTCGAACTTCTTGTAGACGGATGCGGCGACGGTCTCGACGCACTGCAGCGGCGCTGGGAAGTTGCGCGACATCGCGCCGACGGTGTTGCGGGCGAACTGGAAGAACGCGTCGGGGTTCGGGTGCTCGGCCTTCAGGTGGCGCACCAGCGGCAGCGGACGCTTGTCAGCCACCTCGGTCGCGAACGCCACCGCCCCGGCGAGCAGGTCGCCGTCGATCATCTTGTCGAACAGCTTCTGCCCCGGCGCCATCGCCAGCAGCTCGCTCTTGACCGGCTCGCCGCTGACGATCATGTTCAGCGCGTTCTCGACGCCGATCACGCGCGACAGGCGCTGCGTGCCGCCGGCGCCTGGCACCAGGCCCAGCTTCACCTCGGGCAACGCGACCTGCGTGCCGGGTGCCGCGACGCGGTAATGGCAGCCCAGCGAGAGCTCCAGCCCACCGCCCATGCACACCGTGTGGATCGCCGCGACCACCGGCTTGGTGCAGGCCTCGACCGCCAGGATCACGCTCAGCAGGTTCGGCTCCTGCAGCGCCTTCGGCGAGCCGAACTCGCGGATGTCGGCACCGCCCGAGAAGGCCTTGCCGGCGCCGGTGATCACGACGGCTTTCACCTTGTCATCGGCCTGGGCCTTGTCGAGCCCGTCGGTGATGCCCTTGCGGGTGTCGTAGCCGAGGCCGTTGACGGGCGGGTTGTCGAGCGTGATCACGGCAACCGGGCCGCGAAGTTCGTAGGTGGCGCTCATGCAGAGTCCTCCGATGGTGGAGAGTTGGAATAGAACGATCGTTCGATTCTAGGAAGGAATCGTGGCGGGGTGATGTCTCGTCAGCGACAAGATCTTCCCTCGTCCGTTCGCCCTGAGCTTGTCGAAGGGCCTGCTCGAACACTTGCCGCTCGCGCTGAGCCTGTCGAAGCGCTCGCGCGAGGCGGGGACTTCGACAGGCTCAGTCCGACCCTTCGACAAGCTCAGGGCGAACGGAGTTCGGGGGTGCAGTCTCAAACCTCGAGCCACTCCTTGCGAATATAGGCGTTGCCCCGCAGGTCGGTCGGCGTGCCCTCGAACACGATCCGGCCGTGCCCCATCACGTAGCAGCGCTGCGAGATCTCCAGCGCGATGGTCAGCTTCTGCTCGACCAGCAGCACCGAGACGCCGCGCCGCTTCAGCTCGTTCAGGTACTGCGCGACCTGCTCGACGATCTTCGGCGCCAGGCCCTCGGTCGGCTCGTCGATCATGATCAGGTCCGGGTCGCCCATCAGCGTGCGGCACAGCGTCAGCATCTGCTGCTCGCCGCCCGAGAGGACGCCCGCCTCGGTGTGCTGGCGCTCCTTCAGGCGCGGGAACATCGTGTACATGTCGTCGAACGACCAGCGCGGCGCCTTGGCGCCCGCCTTCTTCGTCTTCTGTCCGAGGCGAAGGTTCTGCTCCACCGTGAGTTTGGGGAAGATGTCGCGGTTCTCCGGCACGTAGCCGATCCCGCGGTGGGCGATGTCGAAGGCCTTGTGACCGAGGATCTCGTGAC
>Ga0247784_1000471_pt1 | contig 10918 bp, 8 predicted proteins | sample UWRJL169409R5_FD_179909 | JGI IMG/M metagenome (GOLD analysis project Ga0247784, IMG submission 179909) | Plant litter microbial communities from Arlington Agricultural Research Station in Wisconsin, United States - UWRJ-L169-409R-5 | ecosystem: Environmental > Terrestrial > Plant litter >...
TGCAATTGTTCTGCACCGCGCCGTTGCCGACGAAGAAGCAACCGGTGTTGCTACCCGTCGCCGGCATCCCGGTCGACGCTGAAATCCCATGCGCGCTCACATTCGCGGTGGGCGCAAGCGACAACGCGGCAGCTGCGGCCGCAAGGAACAAGGACTCAATGATCGTGCTTTTCATGCTGATGTTCTCCTCGAGCACGAGGGAGGGTGACGGCACTCTCGAGCTCGCGCTTCGGGGCAGACCTCGAGCAACCGCCGTGCCGCACCACTTGCCGAGTCGCTCGAAGCCGCGAGACCAGTTCGATCACGGCAAATCGAGCGGTAGACGCGTAACAGCGTCGAGTGCCTGGCTCTTGTCATCTCTCAGTGACATGCATTTTTGAGTGACACCGCACGAGACCGAACAGCCCGGCTCTGTTCGGTCTCGTGCGGCGCCGCCCATCGCTGCGCATCTGGAACCGGCATAGCCGCCAGAGCGTCTTTTCACGATTCGCGACAGGTGATAACTGAGCCGAAGGGCACCGTTTTCGTTGGATCACGCGGGAAAGAATTCTCGAAGCAGCGATAAACGACGTCGATGGTTACGCGGTTTGCGCTCTCGCCGTTCAAGGCACATAGGTCGACGTGAGTGAAATACAATACGACGTCGCAAGAGCCGGACAATGACCGCGCCTCGAGCTAGGCCCTCGCCAGAAGCCGTCGTGCGAGTTGTCGGTCGCTCGCCGACGTCGATCGAATGAGGAGCTCGCGCAGCAAACGACGCCCTTCTTCCCTCTCACCGCGCTGCACGAGCACGGCGCCGAGTGTCCCGTACAAGGTCGGGTCGCTTGGACTGATTGAGAGCGCTTTGCGAGCCCAACGCTCCGCGAGTGGCAAGAGTGATTCACGCGGCTCGAACAGGATGTGGCAAGCCAACACATCCAGTAGGCAGGTCTTGAATATCGCGGCTGAGTCGCCCGCGACGAAGCGCGCGACCGCGTTCTCCACATCGACGAAGTCGTCGTCACCCGGCGCGAATCGAGCGAGGGAGCCGATCAAGAAGGCGCACGTCACGTCGTGCTCGACGCAGTGCGGCTCGGCAGAGATCGCATCGAACGCGCCGAGCAGGCGCTGTCGCTGCGCGGCCGGGCTCTCGATGTCTGCCAATTGTCGCCAAACCTCTAGCAAGCCCCTGGTTGCGAGCGGTTCCCCAGTGAGTGATGGCAACCCCTGCCGAAGGCGAGTCAGTTCAATCATGCGGCCTGCACGTCGCAGCAGGCGTTGCGGCATGAACAGCCAGAAACCGTCCGTGTACGCAGCGCGATCACCGATGCGTGCACGATCCGGAGCGAGCTGACCCAAAGAGACGAGCCCCCACAGTCCCGAAAGAATCGCCGCCTTGGTCGCAAGTGGTCCGAGTGGAAACTGAAGCAGCGAAAGCCCGCTCGCGGCCGCGATCAGCGCACCGGATGCCGGTCCCGCCCAGGCAATCCGGCTTATGGCACGCCAGGCGGGCTCGGACGCGGAGCCGAGCGCCGTCGAGCCATGCAACGGCAACGGGCCGAGAGCGACACTGACCCCGCCAATCTTGAACTCCGGCAAACGCGCCCACGCGCCACCAATCGTGAGCTTCGAAACACGGTAGCCCAGCACGCGGGCCCATAGCGCGTGCGCTAACTCGTGCACCGCCAACGTGGCCCACGCGATCGGCCAAGCAAGCGCAAGCCACAGGGTGATCTCCGCGCCTTTCCACACGAAGTAAGCGATCTCCCCCGCGATGAGCGCGACGAATAGCAGCGTGCGCACGACCATGCCGCGCGGCGACACGCCGAGACTCAGGCTTACATCGGAAAACAAGCCTAGGCTCGGCGCAGCGCCGGCAATCTCCCGCTCGAAGCGTTCAGCGAGTGGGTCGGCGCGCTCGACAGTCCCCACCGCAAGCAAGACCCCACACAGTGTCGCCAGGCCGCACACCAACCATGCCCCCCAAGCATCTGCCAAGGACTGCTGAAGGAAATACGCCGCCAGCCCACAGCCTGCCGCGCCGATCGCGCCGGGCACGAACAGCACGAGGCTGAAATAGTTGACCAAGCGGCGCGACATCGCCGTTCGCGCCAAGCCAACCGCTGCGCCAGTCGCCGTCAGTGCACCGCCCGCGGCGAGCATTCCGAACGAAACATCGTTCGCCTCTGCGAACTCCCAATGGGGCGGCGCGACGCTCGAGAGCCATGCGCCGACGAGCAACAACGCGCCGACGCTGAGCGCTCCGTATACAATCGCTTTACGCGCCACGTGCTCGCAGATGGGGGTACCATGGCGGCCGCGCGGCGGCTATGCGCGAGCTTGCCGCGAAAGAATCTCGAACCACCGATCGACCACTTGAACGCTGTGCACTATCGTACCGCGCGTTAGAGACCACGAGTCTGGGAGCGGATGCGGTTTCCCGGACCCCAGCTCGCATTTGAGTTGAAATCCCCCAGACTCCACGCATGGGCCGGCAACACTTCGAGTTTCGAGAATGACACTCGTTCGGCGAACCGCGCGGGCAAGCTTCGCGTGTATCGTTGCGGTTTGCTCGATCGCCAGCGGGTGCGAGTCCGGCCCCATTCGCAAAGCGTATACCGAGCCAGACGCCGCGCAGAGGGACCCCGATCCCACAGCGCAACGGCACACGTTCTGCGGCATTGTCGGGGGCATGCCCGAGACCTATTCGTTCGTACTCATGAACCGGAAGCTCGCGAAGTATCCCGCGTTCGCGGCCGCTATCGGCATGAGCAGCGTGTCGAGTTGTGACGAGGCGCGCGCGTTCATGGCCGCTTACAATAGATACACACTCAAGCATCCGGAAATCGATTGAACTTGTGGCAATCGTAGCGGCGACGCAAGGCGTCGGCGGGACTCGATCACATCATAACTGAGAGCTCTAGGGAGCCGCTGTAGAGCGCCCCCGACAGCTCGCGCGGTCCGAATGGGCCGCCGGGCAATACGCCGAACGTCACGACGGGACCGAGCGCGATGTCCAAGGCACTGAACGCGGGCAACTCGAACTTGAGCCGCATTCGCTCGCGTACGATCAACGCGGCGCGCGAGTCGGAAATGGGGAGATCTTGGTGAGCCACGAACAGGTAGGCGCCAGCGCCGATCCCGAACGAATAGGTGACTCGCGGACCGAAGAATATTCGGTACTCATAGCTCGGCAACAGCAGCGAACCGAAGGCGAAGCGATCGCTGTCCAAGTTGTCCAAGCTCGTCTCGAACCGGATGCCATGTTGCAGAGTTGGGTACCAACCGAAGGAAAGGCCAGTCGTCGTACCCGCCTGGCCGATGGAGTCACGCAGGGAGCCCGATGCCAGATATGCGCCCAAGCTCACCACGCCGTCCAGCCTCGGGCGGACCTTGAAGGTGCTCAGGGCCGAGGGGAGCACGCGCGAGAACTCGACCTTGCTCTGGCAGGTGCGCCCACGCGCGAACGAGAATTCGAACACGACGTCGAAGCGCTTCAGCTTGTAGAAGCGGGCCTTCTCGAGCTCATAGCTGAAGTACTGTCCTGAGTGCGCAGCCGCGCGGTAGCGCTTACCGCGGAACGTCTCGCGCGATTCCGACGCTGGCCCATTCGCGTCTTCGAAGACCGGCGAACGCGCGACGATCGCAACCCCATCATCGCTGTCGTTGAACAACTTGACATCGAGGTAGTTGCTGTAGCGCGTGCCGGTCAGGAACGCGACGTAGCGCTGCTCACAAGCGCGGCCGACATGGGCCGTACTGCCCGTGCCTGGCTCGATCCAATCGCTCAACTCAACGCGCGCCTCGGGTTTCGGAGCGGGACGTTCAACGGGCTCCGGAATCGCGGCATCGAGCAGCACGCGAGTCGCCGCCGCGACACCCGCCATACCCACGGCCGCCAAAACGTCGCCGAACGACTGCGCGCAGGCAGCTGGCGTCGCAAGCGACCCGCCCACGACGCTTGCCAGAACCACTGCCCACCGAAACGAGTGACGCCACTGCACTCGTTTCACTTAGCGCGACAACTCTGCAAAGGATATTGCTCAGTTCTGGCAGAAGATGGGTTGATGGTCACGCGAGAACGTCGCGCGTCGTCCCGGCCTTCGGCGTCGCGGTTCGGCGGGCGCAGACGCCTTCGCTGGCAACGCGCGGGGGTGGTCGGTGAGCTCACGAATGTCGGACTGGACGACGGCCGAGGCGCACGTGTATTGATTTAGGGGCTGAACGACTCGACCTTAGGATCTCATGAACACCCCACTCACGCTGCGCTTTCCTCGAGAAGATGAGGAAGGCGAGTTCTTGTCGGCCCACCGAGCGACTTCGCCCGAGGTGCCGTATTTCTTGCACTCGTACACGGAGGGCATGCCGTTCCGCGACTATCTCCAGTGGCTGCAAGACCAGCATCGTGGGGTGAACGTGTCTGCGACCTTCGTCCCTTCGAGCTTTCTGTTCGCCTTCGTTGGGCCGAAAATCGTCGGTCGGATTTCCATCCGGCATGCGCTCAACGAGGTACTCGAGCGGGTCGGCGGCCATATCGGCTACGTGGTGGTGCCCGAGTTTCGGAGGCGAGGTTACGCTACGGAGATCCTGCGCCAGGGACTTCGGATCATCGCGGAACGTCACGGCGTTCGGCGGGTGCTCGTTACTTGCGATGACGACAACGTAGGCTCAATCCAAACGATCGAGAAGAACGGCGGGCAGTTGGAGAACGTCATCACGGGTCCCGATCTTCGAAAGCCGAAGCGCCGCTATTGGATCGCGACGCCCCAGCCGTGAAATGGCATCGTCGGTTCAACCGCGACCCGGCGCGGTTCTCCGATGGTCCGCATTCAGGGCTACGCGGCGCGCACGGCGCGCCGCGTCCGCTATCCAAACCAAATCTCAACGCCGCAGCCGCGCTCGCGGTGCCGCAAAACATTCACGCACTGGAGCTCGAGCCCCGGAACACTCCACGTCATCGCCATCTGCGGTGGCGCAGCTCGAGAGCAGCCTCAACCATTTTCCACTGGGCCACTCGTGGAGACACAGAGCCCGCGCTGGCTCGCGCCTCGCGCCCCGTTCAACTCCAGGCGTGGAGCGGCGGGTTCACGCCGTTCAGGTGGTAGTTGCCGAGGATCGCATACTTCCAGCGAACCGGATCGTGCAGGGTGTGCGTTCGCGCGTTGCGCCAGTGGCGGTCGAGGGCGTGCTCGGCGAGCGTCGAACGCGTGCCGGCAAGCTCGAACAATTTGTTGCTTGCCAAAATTGCGAGCTCGGTCGAGAAAATTTTGGATTCGGCGACGGCAACCTGAGCTTCTGCGACGCTCTTTGCGTTCGGTTCGGCCACGGCACGGTCGACGGCCCGACTGGCCCTTTCGAGCAAGGCGCGCGTGGCGCTGAGGCGCAGGGTCAGATCACCGATGGCTTGGATTGTGTAAGGATCTTGCGAGGCGTGTTCGAGACCACTATCGACCCACGCTCGGGATTTCGTCTTCACGAAGTCGATGGTGTCGGCGATCGCTGCGCTCGCGATACCGGTGTCGACCGCGGCTTGGATGATTTGAAAGATGGCGCCGTCAGCCGTCGGCTTCTCGTAGCCTTTGTAGCCAGGTACCAAGAATGATTTGGGCACCTTCACGTCTTTCAAGATTACCGTGCCGCTCATGGTCGTGCGCTGCCCGAAGCTCGACCAATCGTCGATCACACTCAGCCCGGGCGCAGTGCGGTCGGCGATCGCGTACCAAGCTTTGCCTTCCGCATCGAGCGCCACAATCGGCACCAAGTGCGCGAGCAAGGCTCCGCTCGAGTAAAACTTCTGCCCGTTCACGATCACGTGGTCGCCCGCATCCACGAAGCGAGTCTCGAAATCGACTGCGCGTTTCGAGCCAAATTCGGAAAAGGCGTTGCCAAAGCGAGTCCCCTTCAGCACCTCGCCGAACAGTAGCTTCTGCTGCTCCGGATTCGACACCGTGCGGATTGCGGCGACCACGCCCAAGTGATTCTGGGGGATCTGCCCGAGCGACGGGTCGGCCGCTGAAATGATTTCAATCACTCGCGACAGCGTGACGTAAGATAGCTCCGGGCCACCGAACTTCTTTGGTACGTTGATCGACCACAGGCCGCTTTGCGAGAAAGCGTTCAGCTCCTCGACCGGCCAGCGCCGAGTGCGATCTCGCTCCGCGGCGCCTTGCGCAAAGCTCTTGGCAAGGTCTTCGGCGATTGCGATCGCCTCCGCGTCATCACGGATGACGTGGGCCGGCTGCTCGGGACGGGGCACCGCCGGGACGGCTTGCTGATTGGAGCGAGAGGGGGCAGCTGTGGTGGTCATGCGCGTTGGCTTGAGCAGGAGCCGTGCCAAATGGATCTCTGTGCATTCCGCACCGTTGCCGTGCGCGCTGCTGCTGCGCGCACAGTGACTGCTGATGGGCTGTTGATCCGGCAGCAGCGTCTGCTACGCAGGACCAACCGCTCGACCATCACCGCAAGCACACAGCCGCTAACAACATGTAACTACTTGCTAATACGGCACCGACCAGCTCTTCAACAAAAACCGACGCTTGCAAATGTTCTGCATAAAAGACAATGTGCACCCCGGTAGCACGCATGAAGGACGAGCAAGCAGCGCACTGTAGTCGGTAACCGGAGCCCTCACTCCGGCTGGCTGATGGAGAACCCCATGCCACTGCTTACTCTCACGGATGCTGCTGCGAGCTCGCTATCGATCCGCGCTAAAGCGCTGGTGTTCGAAGATCCCAAATCGCGAGCCGCGCTCGATCGTCTTCAACAAATCGCGCCCAGCGATGCCACCGTGCTCGTCACCGGCGAAACCGGAACCGGCAAAGAGATCGTGGCGCGCCACGTGCACGATCTGAGCCGCCGCCGCGATCGTCCATTCGTCCCCGTGAATTGCGGTGCGCTCACCGAGTCGCTGATCGAAAGCGAACTGTTCGGTCACGAGCGCGGCGCATTCACCGGTGCCATCTCCAGCAAGCCCGGCTGGTTCGAGGCCGCCAGCGGTGGAACGCTGTTTTTGGATGAGGTGGGCGACTTGCCGCTGTCAATCCAGGTCAAGCTATTGCGCGTGCTGCAAGAGGGAGAGGTCGTGCGGGTCGGTGCTCGCCAACCGGTGCGCGTTGACGTTCGCCTGATTGCGGCAACCAACGTGCTCTTGGAGGAAGCGGTCGCCGCTGGCCACTTCCGAGAGGACCTATTTTATCGCTTGAATGTGGCGTCGCTCGTGCTGCCGCCCTTGCGCGAGCGGCTGGGCGACATCCTGCCCCTGGCGCTCTACTTCGTGCACTTCTATCAGCAGCGGCTAGGGCTGGAGGGCACCGAGCTCACCGCCGATGCAACCGCGCGCTTGCTGCAGCATTCCTGGCCCGGCAACATCCGCGAGCTGGAGAACGTGATTCACCACGCGCTCCTGATCTGCAAAGACGGTCGCATCCTGCCGGCTGATCTGCGACTGACCGCCCTGCCCGGCCGCAGCGCCAGCCAACCGCCGGCGGCGGCGAATTCCGGCGGTGGCTTGGAGGGCGAGCTGCGTCGCTTGTTCGAATCCGATGCGCCCAATCTGTACGAAACCATCGAGCGCGCCGTGTTCAGCACGGCCTACGAATTCAGTGAGCGCAATCAGCTGCAGACCGCGCGCTTGCTCGGCATCAGCCGCAACGTCGTGCGGGCACGGTTGATGGAATTCGGCGAGCTGCCCGCGGCCACGCGGCCCCCTCCTGCCTCGGAACGCCAAGCGCAGGCGGGAGCATCAGCAGTGCTCAAGCCGGCGCAGCGCGTCGTCAAAATTGGCTACCAGCGCTTTGGTCTTTTGCCGCTGGTAAAGGCGCAAGGCGGCTTGGATGCCGTGCTCGGGGCGCGCGGGTTTCGCTTGGAGTGGCTGGAATACCCAGGCGGAATTCAAATCGTTGAGGCTTTCCAAAGCGCCGGCTTGGCGCTGGCGGGCGTGGGTGAAGGACCACCCGTGTTCGCGCAAGCGGCCAGCGTGCCGCTCTTGTACCTGGCGGCGGAAGCGCCGGCCCCCGAAGACGAAGCCTTGATCGTGCACAAGGATTCGCCGATCCGCACCGTGGCCGATTTGGCCGGGCGGCGCGTAGCGCTGAACCGCGGCGCCAATGTCCACTACCTGTTGATTCGCGCGCTGGAAGAGGCTGGCGTCGCATACGACAGCGTGGAGGTGGTGTACCTCACACCGCACGAAGCGCGCGGCGCTTTCGAACGCGGTGAAGTCGACGCTTGGGCCATTTGGGCGCCTCTTTTGCGGGAGCTCGTGCGCTCGGGCAGCGCGCGCGTGCTGCGCGACGCGTCTGGCCTTTCCGACAACGCGGTGTTGTACATCGCCGACCCCACGCTGGCGCAACGAGAGCCGGAGCTGGTGGAGCTGTTCTTCGGGCAGCTCGTCGCGGTTGCGGCCTCGCTCGCGCCTCATCGCATCCCGCGCCGGGCGGACGAGCGCGTCCTGGCCGGTCAGCAAGCCGTCGCCGATGCGTTTCATCGACATCGCCTGATCAACCGCGCCGTGCGCGTCAGCGACAGCCCCTGGCACCAACCGAAGCCGCCCGCTGACTTGCTGGAGATGGTGGCGCGCAGCGCCTCGTGAACCGCGTGCGCGACCCGCGCTAGCTCTGAGAGCGCGTGGGCACGATGTCGTTGCCAATCATCTCTCCGAACGGCCCGGTCAGGTTCAGCTCGGGCTCCGGCGCGCGGCGTTCGAGTGGCAGATGAGGAAAGAGCAGCTCAGCCGTGCGGTACGCCTCCTCGAGGTGCGGATAGCCCGAAAGTATGAAGGTCTCGATGCCGAGCTCGCGATATTCGAGCAACCGACGCGCGACCGTTTCTGGATCGCCGACTAGAGCGGTGCCCGCCCCACCGCGCACGAGGCCCACGCCTGCCCAAAGGTCGGGGCTGACCTCCAAATTTTCGCGCTTGCCGCGATGTAGCTCGGACATGCGCCGCTGACCCTCGGAGTCGAATCTTGAGAATGACTTTTGTGCAGCCAAAATCGCGGAATCATCCAAATGACTGATCAAATCGTTCGCGGCATCCCAGGCCGCGGCCCGCGTTTGCCGGACGATCACGTGCAATCGAATGCCGAAGCGCAGCGTGCGACCATGCGCGGCGGCGCGCTTTCGCATGTCCCGGATCTTCTCGGCGACGGCAGCCGGAGGCTCGCCCCACGTGAGGTACACGTCGACATGCTCGGCAGCAAGCGCGTGCCCGGCCGGCGAAGAGCCGCCGAAATACAGCGGTGGGTGGGGCTTCTGCAGCGGGGGATACATCAGCTTCGCGGCCTTCACGCGCAGGTGGCGCCCTTCGAAGTCGAGCGTCTCGCCCGCGAGCACGCGCCGCCAGATGGTCAGAAACTCGCTCGTGTTCTGGTAGCGCGCATCGTGATCGAGGAAGATGCCGTCGCCCTCGGCTTCAGACGGGTCACCCCCCGTGACCACGTTGATCAGCAAGCGACCTCCAGACAGGCGATCGAAGGTCGCTGCCATGCGCGCGCCAGCCGTCGGCGCGATGATGCCCGGCCGCAAAGCGACCAAGAACTTGAGCCGCTTCGTGACCGGCAACATGGCCGAAGCCACCACCCAAGCGTCCTCACAGGAGCGCCCGGTGGGCAAAAGTACGCCGGTATAGCCCAGCGTATCGGAGGCTTGGGCGATCTGTTGCAGGTACTCCAAGCTCACCGTGCGGGCTCCCTCGGCGGTGCCGAGAAAGCGGCTATCGCCGTGGGTGGGCAAAAACCAAAACATCTCCATCTACGCTGGACCTTCGGGGCGATGCGTCTGCACGCGGTTCGACTCCGCATCAAGCAAGGACCGGACCGAAGAGCGCTCTGCAGGCGCGGGTCGGCGACCTGCTCTGCTCGTTGCTTCTACAGCAGCAGGATCCCCGCAGCAGCTGCTGCTGAAGCAACAGCTACGGGCGAGATTCGCCAAGTGTACCGGTTTCTAGTTGGCACGCCGCGTGCTGAAGGGGCACGCCGATGACCACGCTGAGCGCCGATTCCGAAGCTACGCTGGCGCTGGTCGAACGCCTCGCACAGCGCTTCGGCGAAACCGCGGTGGACCGCGATCGCTTGGGCGGAACCGCCAAGGCCGAGCGCGACGCGCTGCGCGAGAGCGGCCTGCTCGCTCTGGCCATTCCGACGTCTTTTGGCGGTGGGGGCGCGAGTTGGACGCTCGTCTTCGAGTCGGTTCGACGTCTTGCTCGCGCCGACCCATCGATCGCGCATCTGTTCGGCTTTCATCACCTGCTACTGGCAACGGTGCGGCTCTTCGGTCGACCCGAGCAGTGGCAGATCGCTTACCAAGAAGCAGCGTCCCAGCGCTTGTTCTGGGGTAACGCGCTCAATCCTCTCGATACGGGCACTCGTCTGAGCGAACAGCGTGGTGCGCTGCAGCTCGACGGCAAGAAGAGCTTTTGCTCGGGAGCGCTCGATTCCGACCGGCTGATTGTTTCGGCGCACCGTAATGACAGCAATCTGCTGGTGATCGGCGCGATCCCCTCCAATCGCGCGGGGCTCACCTTCAATCACGACTGGGACAACATGGGTCAGCGGCAAACCGACAGCGGCAGCGTCGAGTTCCGCGCAGTGCGCGTCGAGCCGAGTGAGCTCTTGACCGAGCCTGGGCCGCTCAGCAGCCCATTCGCGGCGCTCCGACCGTGCATCGCTCAACTCAGCTTGTGCAACGTGTACCTCGGCATCGCCCAAGGCGCGCTTGCGGCTGCACGCGACTACACGCTTCATCAACGCAAAGCTTGGATCAGCTCGGGCGTCGCCCAAGCTAGCGACGATCCGTATGTGCTTCACCACTACGGCAAGATGTGGGTCGACCTCGAATCCGCTCGGCTGCTGACGGACGACGCAGCCGTAGCGCTCGACCGCGCGTGGGCTCAGGCTGAGTCGCTCGACGAAGCAGGCCGCGGCGACGCGGCACTGCGCATC